>Ga0065711_1007888_pt1 | contig 14631 bp, 16 predicted proteins | sample Hoacrofraction12_FD_59098 | JGI IMG/M metagenome (GOLD analysis project Ga0065711, IMG submission 59098) | Hoatzin crop microbial communities from Cojedes, Venezuela - Epithelial fraction 12 v2 (version 2) | ecosystem: Host-associated > Birds > Digestive system > Esophagus > Crop | place...
GTAAGCACCAGAACACCGCTGGTTTCCGTGCCCGTATGAAAACGGCAGGCGGACGCAAAGTTTTAGCCAGACGCAGGGCTAAAGGAAGAAAAGTTTTATCGGCGTAAGGAAGTCACTAAGGTGACTTTTTCTTTAAGATGCGTAAGGAATTACGAATTCGTAAAAATGAAGAGTTTGCATCAATTATTAAAAAACACAAAAGTATCAGTAGTGATAAGTTTATTATCTATGTCCAATTAAAAAAAGAAGATAATGCACGAATAGGGCTAAGTGTATCAAAAAAATTAGGTAATGCAGTAGTTCGTAATAAGATAAAAAGACAAATTAGAATGATGCTTCAAGAATGTGTTGATTTTTTTGTATACCCTTATGATGTGATTGTGATTGTCAGAAAAAACTATTTAAATGACGATTACTCTGGCAATAAAAAGGACTTGGAAAAGCTATTGAAAACAGTTAATATTAGTGAGTATCGAAAGGAAAGCATATGAAAAATAAAAAACGACTATTAATCCTCTTCAGTATCGTAATGGCTTTATTTTTACTGAGTGGATGTTCAATGCCAATGGATGAAAATGGTAAGATTGTTCAAATTACTGATGATACAACCTTCCAATATATGATGAGTAATGAGGGTATCTTTGCGGCTATCTTTGTATATCCTTTGGCTAAAATTATTAACTTTTTAGTTCCTCGCACTAATATCTTGGTTGCGATTGCAGTAGTTGCGATTGGTGTTCATACCTTAATTACACTTTTAACTTGGAAGTCAAATATNGCAACCCAAAAGATGCAATTGATTCAACCTGAATTAGCTAANATTCAAAAGAAGTATGAGGGTAAGGATGATCAAGTTTCNAGAATGAAAATGTCTCAAGAAATGCANGCCCTATACCAAAAAAATGATATTAATCCAATGTCATCCTTTGTGACAATGTTTATTCAGTTCCCAGTTTTAATCGCAATGTATCATGCGGTTCAACGTTCTGAATATGTAGCTAATGGTACTTTTATGGGTTTATCTTTAGCTAAGACACCTTTACAAGGCTTACAAGAAGGTAATTATGGTTATATGATTATCTTCTTATTGATGATGCTTCTGTATATAGTAACCATGAAGGTTCCTACTTATTTAAGTGAAAAAAGAGCTAAGGCTAAAGCTGAGAAACAACATCGTCGTTATGAAAAGACAGCTAACCCAATGGCTTCTTCAATGTATTTCATGGTTATTTTCTTTGGTGTGTTACTAATAAATTGGCCAACGGCAATGTCTTTTTATCACTGTATTACTTCAGTTGTCATGATTGTAAAGAATATTGTGGTTGATCATTTAGTTTATAAGGAGAGCGAATAATGAAAGAGTATACTGCTAAAACTTTAGAAGATGCGATTGCTCAAGCAGCAAGCGCTAATAAGTGTAAAAGTGAAGAGATTACTTATGTCTTGAAAAGTGAAGAAAAACACTTTTTAGGAATCGGTAATACTGTTACGATTGAAGCTTATGGTAAACAGGATGTTAAGGATTTTATCTTTGATTATTTAGGTTCTTACTTCACTGATTTAAATCAAGCTGTATCTATTGAGATAATTACTGAAGAAGAAGATACTTATAAGGTTATCTTAGATGCTGAAAACAATGCCTTGATTATTGGTAAAAATGGTCAAACCTTAAGAGCCATCTCTAATGTGTTAAGAAGTGCTGTTAATAATGAATTTAAATCAAGTGAACTACATAAGCGCTTAAAGGTTCAAGTTGATGTCAATAACTATAAAGAAAGTAGATATCGCAAGGTTGAAGCTATGGCTAAAAGGATTGCTAGAGAAGTAAGCAAATCACATGTTGAAGCTTCTTTGGATCCAATGCCAAGCGATGAAAGAAGAATTATCCATCAAGCCTTAAATAACTATAAAAATATCTCTACTACATCTCAAGGAGAAGGTAGTAATCGTCATATTGTAATTAAATATGTTGAAAATGAAGAGGAAGTAAAAGAAGAGGAATAGTAAACTATTCCTCTTTTTCTTTTATAAATGGAAAACAGTTAATTTATTATTGTAGGCAACCTCATCAATAACTTCTAAGATCTTTTTACTATACTCATTAGCCTTACTTTCATAAAGTAAACAAATATAAATAGGACCCATATCACTCAAACAATCATAGAAGGCATCAAGATTTTTGCCGTAGTATTCGGGAAAGGAGAATACTTCTTTTAAATAGTCATGAGCTTCTTCATTCAACCTATTAACATCAATCCTATACATATTAGTTTCCCTCCACTAATAATTCAAATGTTTCATAATGATCGTTGGTATAAAAGATCCAACCATTATTTGAATAAATAATCCGATAAGCATTACGATAACCACCCTCATAATCTATATCACATTCATAATACTTACCACTAGGCAAATAACCTTCTCTATTGCCAAAGGAATCACCACCAATTGACTTATGGTCACTTACTTCCCATAAGTTTCCTTCATTAGCTACCCAGCCTAATTTACTGGCTTCACTTTTTGTGATGTAGTTGCTTGGTAAAGAAGAATAGTAATAGATATAGGAAGCTACTTCTTCCTTTGTTGTATATTCGCCGTCTTCTTCTACTTCAACTAAGCTAAAGCTATCTCTACCATCATATATATGTGCATTAAAGATATCTAGATCACTATATGTAAGAGTCGCATCTTCTTCTTTATCTTCTTTATTTTCTTCAACAACCACAGCTTCTACAGTTTCAATTTCTTCGTTATTAGTAGTGTTTATATAAGTGTACTTGTTTCTAAAGAAGAAAAAGATTAAAAGTAAAACTAATAAGAATAAAAGAAACATCTTTATTTTTTTCATTTAATTACCTCTATCTCTGTAACGTTAATTTGATAGTTTTCTAAGATACTATCATTTAATTCTTGATCAATCTCTAACTTTGTTTCTTCACCGTTTTGGGAAAGTAAAGCTTTTTGGATGTTGATGTTGTAATATTCGTTGATGTTTTTGATGATCTCTTCTTGCAGGGTTTCATCTTTAACATTATATAAAGCTGTACTTAAAGCATCCAAAGCACCAGCGTTAGAGCTTGCCACTAAAGTAATACCACGATAATTATTTTCAGGATAACCAGTAAAGGGGTTAAGGATGTGATGTCTAATGATATATGAACCATCGTCTTGTTTTAGAAGGAAGTATTTTTGATCATCAGCTGAAGTAGAAATAGCGCAGTTATCACAAGAAAAGGCATATAAAGTTGAGGAATCGATAGGGGAGCGAACACCAATATTCCAATGAATATCTTCTTTTTCTACTGCCTTGGTAATAATTGAAGAAGAGCCAGCATCAAATAAGAAAGATGAATCAAAAGAAGCTAATTCCTCATAAAGCTTATCAGTAATATAACCCTTAGAAAAAGCACCTAAATCAATTACTACCTTAGCTTCGCAATCACCTTTCTTTTTAAATAAGACAGTATTATTTTCTTCATCAATGATTAAATAATCTTCTATCTCTTGATAGCTAATTGTACAAGCCAAGGCTTTATCGATATTTTCTTGGCTAGGATCACTATTTTCTATAGGTAATGAGCTAAAAAGAGGAGACCATAAATCGCTTAAAGCACCAATGGTAGGATTAAAGTAGCCTTGAGTTAAATTAGAAAGATTAATACTTTCTTTTAAAGCTTCGATCAGTAAAGGAGAAACCTCTATTTCTTCGTTACTACCATAAGAATCATTAATGATTGCTAGGTTATTGATGATTTTGCCATCTTCATCCTTATAGTAATTATTACTATCAACTAATTGATGATACTTTTCTAGTAAGATTTCACTAGCTTCTATCATCTTTTCTTTTTTTAAAGATGAGACTGTGGTTAGATGAACAGTGGTGTTTAAAAGTAAAACCATATTATCATCCTTATCTAAAATAGTTTGATAATAATAGTTCTCTTTAGCTATTTCTTCTTTTTGGCAAGAACATAAACATAAAAGTAATAAGACTAATAATAATTTTTTCACCTTCTAATTATAGAACAAGCCTAAAAAAAAGACATCCGTAGATGTCTTATTCGTTTTCGTTTTTATCGTTATATTCTTCAATGATTTCAACAGCCTGTTTTTCACCTTCATCCAAGATCTTACGTAAGCTATCCATTGCTTTTTCAGCTGTATCAAGAATTGTTTTCTTAGCTTTTCTAACGTTTTCTTTAGTTTCAGGTTTAGCCATATAATCATCAAAGCTACTTTTAACAGTATTGCCAGCATTTTTAATCGCATCAACAATCTTTTTAACGTCTTCATTTTCCATTAAAGAATCAAAGGCATTATCAATTTCTTCGTTAGCTGATTTCAAACTTCTAGTTAAAGTAGGATCATCTTGGAATTGATTGATTTTATCGATTGTAAATTGGCAAGCTTCACCACACTTAGTTTCAACTCTTTGTAGGAAAGATTGTATATCGCTTTCTCCAGCTAAAGAATTAACGCTTTCCTTAACCTTTTCGCCAGCTTCGTTAACAACCTTAACAGTTTTATTTAAGATTGCATCAATCTTTTCTTTATCTTCTTGTTTAACATTAGCTTTCTTTTTCTCAGCAGCTGTTTTAACCTGCTCAATCATTTCGTTCATCTTATTAATTACTTCTTCAATATTCATAATAAGCCTCCTTTATTAATTTGATTATAATCTAAGAACTAAGCTATTTCATCAAGAACTTCTTTTAGCTTTTTAGCTAAACCTTTAGTTTTTTCCTTATTTAAAGAACACAAAGCAATTCTAATTCCCTTATTTACAGGTACTGCATAAATACTATTTCTAATTAAAGCCTCTTGATAAGCATTAATCTTATCTTTTTCGATTTTTACTGTTACAAAGTAACCATCTTTATAAGGATATATTGGTAAATCTACTTCTTTAGCTTCTTTTAAGAAAATTTCAGCTCTTTCAGCAATTAAGGATACGGCCTCTGCTCTTTCTTTTAAATACTCTTCTTGGTGTTCAGTAAATAATTTATTGAAACAATGCATAAAGCCATTATTAGAGTTTGACCAAGTACATCTAGCAAACCTAACACAGGCATTCGTAAAATCATCAATGTTTTCTTTATTCTTGTTGTAAGAAAGTAGAGCACCTAATCTCATTCCATAAGCACTTAGAGTTTTAGAAGCTGAAAAAGCTACTAAGAAAAGGATCTTTTCATTTAATTGGTTAAATAGCTTGAAATAAGAGCGACTATCTTCCTTAGCAAAATCAATATAAGCAATATCATCTAAGATGATTATTTCGCCTTCCTTACTTAATTCATTAAAGAAATCAATTAACTCTTGCCACTCTTGATGAGTCAAGGAATAACCAGTAGGGTTTTGGCAAGGATCATTGATAATAAAGAATAATTTATTATTTTTACTAATTAATTCCTTACATAATTTCTTTAATTCTTCTATCGCAAACTTATCACCATCAAATAAGGGATAAGTATAAGCGTTTAAATGATTTTCTTTAGCCATTAAGCTGTAGCTTCCCCAACCAATCTCGGGAATTAAGATATTATCTCCTGGCTTTAAACAACAGTTAATTGCTAGATCGATTGCTCCAGTACCTCCAGGAGTTGCAATCGCATCCTTTTCTAAATTCAGTAAGCCATTGTCAACCCAATTAATTACCGTCTGTAAAAAATCAGGATTGCCTTTAATGGCTGAGGAGTAAGCTGCCTTTACCTCATCTGGTAAAGAGTCATAGATACGATAAACCGAAGAGAAAACATAAAGCTTAGAATTTTCATCCTTCAAAGATCCGATAGTTGCGTTAATACTATCGGGATTATTATCGCTTTCTGCTTTCTTTCTAATTTCGAAGACCTTATCTACGTAAGGACTGGTTTCAAAATCTTCTCTGACAAATGACATATATTAGCTCCTTTTTTCTTCCACCACTATCTTAACAAATAAGCCACAGGTTTGGTTTATAATAGTACATATGAATTCAACGAAAAAGTTAACCCACGGGGCAATGTTGTTGGCCTTGCTGGGTGCGTTTATGTTACTAGACCGTTATGCTTTTGCGCTTTATTTTGATGAGCTAGTCTTTGTTTTGCAAAGCATTATCATTATTATTTATGCTTGCAAATATACTTTAAAAGATGGTGTCTTTTTATGTATTGGTGTTGCGATAATCTGTTTACTTTTTGGGGGTTTATCTTCTTGGGTTTATTGTCCACTGGCTATTTTAAGTGGTTTAGTTTATTCATATGGCTTAAGTAAAGATTGGAATAGAAGAAGACTGTTTGTGGTTACAGCTATCATTTTTATTTTTGGCGAAATGCTTTTAACGATGGGTTTAATGCCTTTATTAGGAGTAAGTCTGCAAAGTGAAATAAATGAGATGAATAGCTTGATTACTTCTAGTATGCCTAGTGAGTATCTTTCTTTATTTTCTGAAAGCTTCTTGCAGAATATTATTATTGTTTCGATTGTTTTGTCTTTAATTATTTTAGGTATTATGGAAGCAGCTATTATTCATTTATTATCAATCTATTTATTAAAAAGATTTCGTATTAAAGAAAATATTAAAAAGGTTTCTCTTTACGACATTAGATTTCCAGCTTATGTAGCTTATATTGCCTTTTTCTTATTCTGTTTAATGTTTATTCCTAATGTTAGGGAGAAAAGTGAAGAGCTATATTTAGTTCTTACAACCATTTCTTTCTGTGCTGCCATCTTTTTAATGGCTTTAGGTATTATTTATCTTGCCGGTAGATCTTTAAGAAAGGGTAATCGTTTTATGCCTTTTATCTTAGTGATCTTATTGATATTCTTTCCGTATATCTCTTTGGGATATATCATCATTGGCTTTTTATATTGTAGTGGAGCTTTAAAGCTCGATAGAGGTGACAATAATGAAACAACTACAACGTCTTAAATGGATTGGCATTGTCTTAATTGTCTTGATAGGTATAGCTTTAGCTTTTATGTGGTTTTTAAAGCTAGATGTGACAATCGCAATCGCAACCTATATTGTAATGGCAATTTTAACTTTAGTTTTCTTTCATTTTACAGGTGATTTTTTAGATGAAAGAGATCGTGAGATTAATCAAAAGTTAGATGGGGCTGCTGGTTTGGCCTTACAAGATGCTGGAATAGGTATTTTAACCTATAAAAATAATATGGAAATAGAGACAGTTTCTGATTTCTTTATTTCTCGTAATATGGATCATCGTGGTGAAAATATTTTGGCATGGTTACCGGAATTAAGTGATGTGATTGATGGTGGGGAAGAAGGTAAAGTTATTATCAATGATGATAAGTATGCAGTATATCGAAAAAGTGGTGTTAATACCTTAATCTTTAGAGATATTAGTGAATTATATGATACTCAAGAAAAATTAGATGATAATGCCTTGGTTTTAGGTTTATTAAATTTTGATAATTATGAAGAGGTTGCAGAATTAGATGATGATCTTTCTTTCTTTAATTCTTCAATTAGACCCTTAGTTTATGAATATTTCCGTACTTATAATCTTGTCTATAAGAATTTAAGAAATAATCGTATTCTTTTGATCTTAAATGATAAGCAGTTCCAACAACTTTTAGAAGATCGTTTCTCTATTCTTTCGCAAGTAAGAAAAGAAGCTAAACAAGGTGATATTGAGATGACTATTTCGATGTCGTTTGCTAGAGGTAGTGAGAAATTTTCAGAGTTAGATGAAGAAAGTTTATCTTTACTTGAATTAGCACAAACTAGAGGTGGTGATCAGGCGGTAGTTAGAACCATTGGTGAAGAAGCTGTCTTTTATGGTGGTTCTTCTGAAGCTAAGGGTAAAAGATCAAAGGTTAAGGTTAGAGTATATGCCAATACTTTAAAGGATCTATTTGCGAAAAGTAGTAATGTGATTATTTGTTGTCATCAGGATGCGGATGCTGACTGTTTAGGTGGTGCCTTGGCTTTATCCTTAATGGCACAGAATTATTGTGAAGCCTGCATTATTACTAAAACTGGTGGTGTTGAAAAAACAATCGCTGAGGTTTTAAAAGAAAATAATGAGGAATTAAGCAGTAGGCATAGCTTTGTTTCAGAAAACGAGGCAATCAATCGATTAAAAGATGATAGTTTAGTTATTATGGTTGATCATCATAGTGCTTCACAAAGTAATGGTAGTAATTTATTAAAAAGCGCTAAAAGAATTGTAATTATTGATCACCATAGACGTAAGGCTGATTTAGATACTGATCCTTTATTAGCTTATATTGAAGCTAGTGCTTCTTCAGCTTCTGAATTATGTGTTGAACTTTCACCATACATGCTGAAACGTAATCCTTTAAATTCAACAGAAGCCAATATCTTATATTTAGGAATGATTATTGACACTAATCATTTCCGTACGAGAACTGGCGAAAGAACATTCGAAGCTGCTCGCGTTTTAAAACAATTAGGTGCTGATCCGGTAACGGTTGAAGATTGGTCTAAGGAACCTTATCAGGATGTTAAGACGGTTTCAGCGATTGTTGAAAACGCAGAGTTAAAAGAAGGTGGAGTTGCGATTTGCATTATGGATGATCATAATATCTATCAACGTTCTTTGATTTCTCAAGCTTGTGATAGTTTATTAAGAATGAAAGAAGTTAATGCTGGATTTGTCTTAGCGATGATTGATGAAGATCTTATGGCAATATCGGCACGAAGCAATGGTAAAATTAATGTCCAAGTTATTATGGAAAAGATGAAGGGTGGAGGTCATATGACTGGCGCTGGTGTGCAAAGAGCTGGTGATGACCTACAAGGATTAAATGCCGAACTACAAAAAGTTATTAAAGAATATTTGGAGGAAGTATAGATGAAAATTATTTTATTGAGTGATGTTAAGAAGGTTGGCAAAAAAGGTGATTTAGTGGAAGTATCTGATGGTTACGCCAATAACTTTTTGATTAGACAAAACTTAGCAGTACCTGCTAATGAATATCAAATGAATAAATTAAAGCTTGATCAAGCTAATGAAGCTGAGAAACAAGCTCAACTTAAAAAAGAAGCTGAAACAGAAAAAGAAAAATTAAAAAATAAAGAATTTGTCTTTAAGGTTAAAGCTAAGGATGGCAAGGTTTCTGGCTCTGTTTCTACCAAGCAATTAGCTCAAAAGTTAAAAGAAGAAGGTTTTGAAATTGATAAAAGAAAGATTATTGATGCTGAACCTTTATCTACTCTTGGTTACAACATTGTTAAGGTTGAATTATATAAGGATGTAATTGCAGAAATAAAAGTTAAATTGGAGGAAGAGTAATGCCTAATAGAGATTTACCTTATTCTCCTGAGTCTGAAAATGCCTTATTAGGCAATATCATGACTTTTCCTAAGGCGATGGAAGAGGCTGTCAATGCCGATTTACAAAGCGAAGATTTCTACAATAAAAGTAACGCTTTAATTTTTAGAATAATGCGTTCAATGTATGATGAACATATCCCGGTTGATTCTGTTGGCTTAATTTCTAGATTAAATGATTTAGGTAAGTTAGATGAGGTTGGTGGTACCAACTACATTACTGAATTAATAGATGCTTCAATTTCTAATGTTTTTAGTGAGGGTTATATTAAAACCATTAAGGCTAAATCTTCAGCTCGTCAGATTATTAAGGCATGTGAAGAGATTGCTGAGGAAAGTTATGGTGATGTCAGCGATGTTACTAGTTATTTAGCTAGTATTGATGAAAGAATTGCCAAGATTACTAAAGAAAAAAGTGTATCGCAATTTCATGAAGGTAAGGAATTATTTCCAGCAACCGTTCATAAAATTCAGGAATATGCTGAAAGAAAGCCTGGTGAACTAACTGGTTTAAAGACCAATTATTCAGATATCGATAAGAAAACTAATGGCTTACAAAAAAGTGATTTGATTATTTTAGCTGCTCGTCCTTCAATGGGTAAAACAGCTTTAGCTTTGAATTTAGCGATGAATGCAGCTCAAACTTCAACTGGTAAAATCGCTATCTTTTCACTAGAAATGCCAGCTGAACAATTAGCGATGCGTATGATTTCAGCTAAATCAAGAGTTGAATCACAAAAACTACGTACTGGCAAATTAAGTGAATCAGAATGGTCAAGAGTTAATAGAGCTGTGCAAGAATTATCGGCTCAACAATTTTATATTGACGACAAATCAGGTATGAAGGTACCAGAGATGGCTGCAAAATGTCGTAAGTTGAATGCGGAAGGTGATTTGAGTTTGATTGTTATTGACTATATTCAATTGATTATGGGTGGTGGCTCTTTTGAAAGTAGACAAGTTGAAGTTTCTGAGATTTCGCGTCGCTTGAAAGCTTTAGCCAGAGAGCTAAATGTACCAGTAATTGCCTTGTCACAGTTATCACGTTCCGTCGAACAAAGAACCGATAAAAGACCAATGCTTTCTGACCTTCGTGAATCAGGAGCCTTGGAACAGGATGCTGACCTAGTTATGTTGATGTATCGTGATAGTTATTATAATCACGATGAAGAAGATGAAGATAATAACGAAAGAGATGATGTTGAAGTTAATTTAGCTAAACATCGTAATGGTCCAGTAGGTACCATTAAACTAGCTTTCTTAAAACAATACGGAGCATTTGTAACTATTGAAGGGGAGAATCAGTGAAGAAGATAGTTGTTTTAGCTTTAGCCTTAATTTTAGCTGTAGTTTTAGCTATCTTTTTGCCTGAAAAAGAAAGTAAAAGCTATGAAGGTGATAGCGAAAACACTAGTAGTATTCTCTCCCAAAAGGTGCTTTCGTATAGTGAAGAAACAATTGATGTTTATAAGATCTATAACGAAGATAATTTGATCGCAACTATTAGTGATTTGGATTACATCAAAGAAAGAATTAATCAAGAATATCAAAAGTATTATGAAGATGAATATCCTAATATGTCTTTAAGCTTTGATGAGAATATTACAATTGTGCAAGAGAAAGTTCATTATCATTGCGAAGACATTGATGATGAGATTGTGGATTATTTAATCTATAGCGATAATCTGGGTCTACAAACTACTGCTGTTGAGTTTTATACGGATTCAGGAGTTTATGAAGTTATCTATGTTTTGAGTGATCAAGAGTTTGAAAATGCTTTAAATAAGTTTTTATTAAACTTTGTCGAAGAAGATTCTTTAAAGAAAATCATGAACAATGAAGAAATAAGTGATTTAAGCGATTATGGTTCTTTAGATGTTGATTTTAATATTCAAGAAAATATTTCTTTAACTACTGCGATTGCGAAACCACAAGAAATATTTAATGAAGATGAAATCTATGAATTTTTGTGTTATGGTCGAAACGAAGAAAGACAATATTATACAGTTAGTGAAGGCGATACTTTAGCCGGTGTTGGTTTTCGTTTCAATGATATGTCTGCTACCCAAATAATGATGCTTAATAGTGATGTGATTAAGTCAACCGATCAGGTTTTAGTTCCGGGAACTGAATTAAATGTTACTTACTATACTTCACCTTTAACGGTTGTGGTTACTAAACAACGTCTAGCATCTGAGCTTATGTATCCAGGACTACCTCAATATATTGAAGATGTAAATTTATTTACTAACGAAAGTGAAGTTGAAGTAGCTGAAGAAAATGGTTATAAAAATGTTTTACACGAAGAAACTTGGATTAACGGTGTTCAACAGGAAGGCGATAATATTATTTCTTCTGTAACAGTAAAAGAGCCAGTACAAGCTGTTATTAGAGTAGGTAATAAACCTTTACCAAATGTAGGTACTGGTAACTTTATTTGGGCTATTGATAATGTTTCGATTACCTGTGGTTGGGGCTGTTACTATGGACATCAGGCTATTGACTTACAGAATATGTATGATCGTTATGGTAATGTTTATGCAGCTGATAATGGTACGGTAGAGACTGTTTCTTATGATGGTATTAGTGGTAATTATGTAGTAATCAATCATAATAATGGCTATACCACTTATTATGGTCACTTTAATACTGTTCCTTATGTAGAAGAAGGCGAAACTGTTTATCGTGGTCAAGTAATTGGTCAGATTGGTATGACTGGTTGGGCTACTGGCCCTCACGTTCACTTTGAAATTAGAATAGATGGAACTAGAGTTGATCCATGCACAGTTATGAATTGCGAACTAGTTCCTTGGAGGTAGTATGAAAAATAAGCTTATCTATTTACTATTAATTATTGCCTTTTGTTGGTTAGCGTATTTAAGTTTTTATCCCCAACAAGAAGAAGCGGTAAGTGGGGATACTACTATCTATACCACTAAAGAGATCAGTGGCTTTTCAACTGATTTAACTAAGGTTGCCCAAAATATATCTGATTCTTTAGTAACAGTTGAAAGCAATAGTGGTTTAATGACTGGTTTCTTTTATCGTTCTGAGGGAGATGCTGCTTATTTTTTAAGTGCATATCATGGCATTGGAGAAGGGGAGATTAAACTGCATTTTACGAATTCTTATGTAGCTAATGCAGAGCTAGTAGCTTATGATGAATTGGCTGATTTATGTTTATTAAAGGCTGAATTTCCTTATCAGATTAATGGTATAACGTTTGCCTCGGCACAAAATTTAAGTAAGGGTGAGTTTGTATTAGCTTTTGGCTCTCCTGCCTCTTTGGATTATGACAATACTCTTTCATTGGGCTTAATTGGTTCTAATGCGACTGTTTTAGAAAATGAAATTAGTGTTAATGGTGAAAATTATGAGTACTATCAGGTATATGGTCAAATGACCAGTAATTTAAGTGAAGGTTTTTCTGGTGGGCCTATCTTTAATATGGATGGTCAACTAGTAGGCATGAGCTTATTTAGAGATAGTAATGATCAAACTCTTAGCTTCTTTTTAAGAAGTGAAGAGATAGATCTATTAGCTAGAAGAATGATAAATGCTGAAAGTGTTAGTAGAGTTAATTGGGGCATTAAAACTAAAGCGATTAATGAATTAGCTGATTATTTAAAAGCTGCTAATGCGATTGAGTTAACCTTAAATGAAGGTTTATTGATTCAAGAGGTAAAAGAAAATTCTTTAGCCTCCCTTTCTAACATTAGAGTTGGTGATATTTTATTAGAAATTAATGATGTTGAAGTTAATAGTCAAAATGATTTATTTAGATTATCTTTTAATGATAGTGATAACTATGAGTTAACTATTCTAAGAGAAGGGGAAGAGATAAAGATTCCAATTGTCTTAAATAGTGAAGAAAGTAGCGAAAATAATGATTAGACTTATTTGTGTTGGTAAGGCTAAGGATGAATTTAAAAAGCTAAGTGAAGAATATTGTAAAAGGATAAATTCCTATCATAAATGCGAGGTTGTTGAAATAAAAGATGAAAGTATTGTCGATAATGATTCTTATGACAATATTAAAGATAAAGAAGCCTTAAGGGTTTTAAAACAAATTAAAGATGATGAATATGTGATTCTTTTAGATTTAAAAGGGAAAGAATATGACTCAATCTCTTTTTCTTCGTATCTAGAAAAAACTATAAACACCAAAACAAAAATATGCTTTGTGATAGCTGGTTCTTTAGGCGCTTCTGGAAGCTTAAAAGATAGAGCTAATGATATGTGGTGTATCTCTAAATTAACCTTCTTACATCAGATGTGTAGGGTTATTGTGCTTGAACAAATCTATCGTAGCTTTAAGATTTTGCATAATGAAAGCTACCATAAGTAATCTTGAATGCGCTTACAATTTGGTTTAGAATACCAATAGGAGGTTTATATCTGATGAGAGAGTTAAATGTTGTTGTTGTGGATCCAGTAGGTTTGCACGCTAGACCTGCTACAGTAGCTGTAAATGCTGCTAGTAAATTCAAATGTGATGTAAAGGTTACATATAAAGAGCGTAGCGTTAATATGAAGTCAATTATGGGCGTTATGTCTCTTGGAATTCCTACCCAATCAGAAATCGTAATTACTTGTGAGGGTGAGGATGAGGATACTGCTGTTGAAGCAATCGAAGAAATCCTCAGAGAACAAAAAGTTATTGCTTAGAAATATAGAGAGCTGAGCTCTCTATTATTTTTATAAAAGCCTATACTATAGGCTTTTATTATCATTATGTGATAAAATAAGTAATGATATCTACCAAGCCAGGAGGAGAAAAAATGAAAGTTAAGAATCTCGTGCTTTTCGGTTTCGTAGCCGCTGCTTTAAATTATTTATCAGTGCAAATGAAAAAAGAAGAAGACGGAGATGTCTATCTTGATGGTTTCCAAGATATAGATCTTGATGAAATTAGAAGAGAAGTGGGCGATAAACTCAGCAATATTGTTGAGGAATTTGGGGGCGCCGTATCTTCGATCGTTGAAATTGGTTCAGATGCTTTTGAGCGCTATATTAAAGAGACAAATGAGGAAGATGGTACTCGTTTTAGCAATTTGTTTACCGGTGATTTTGACGATGAATTATTAGATTCTTTAGAACTAGATGATGAATTAGCAGAGTTAGAAGATATCTTAGATGAAGATATTGATCTTGATTATGAAGATGAAGAAGAAGTAGACGAGTTCCTTAACGATTTAAAGGTCGAAGAAGAAGCTTTACAAGCAGAAGATTTAAGAGAAGTTAATCTTGATCAAGAATTAGCTGATCTACAAGCTTTCTTAGATGCTGAACTTCCAGATAGAGAAGTACCTGCTGACTTTGAAAATAAA
>Ga0065711_1043588_pt1 | contig 14631 bp, 13 predicted proteins | sample Hoacrofraction12_FD_59098 | JGI IMG/M metagenome (GOLD analysis project Ga0065711, IMG submission 59098) | Hoatzin crop microbial communities from Cojedes, Venezuela - Epithelial fraction 12 v2 (version 2) | ecosystem: Host-associated > Birds > Digestive system > Esophagus > Crop | place...
CTCCCCTCCCCTCCCCTCCCAGAGGGTCTGGTCCTGCTGTAAATAATGTGCTTTGAAAGCTTAGCCTGGATACAGCTCCCACCTGTTCAAAGGCCCAGTCCAGATTAAAAGTCCTTGATGAAATTAGTTGGCTGGCATTCCCATTCCATAGCTTCCACTTGTTTTGGATTTTCCAAAACTGAGAGCTAAATGGACGTTGGAAATACTTTTCCACCCTTTTGGCTTTTGTGCTGTGTAGCCCATGTTGTGCCACACCACTGGCTTAATTTGTTCCCCTCTGGTAAACCTATGAATTTGATTAGAAGGAAAGATGAGATGTCCATACTGACAAGCCTATGCTTCGAAAGATCAAGAGAAAAAAAAACCAAACAACAAAAAACTTTCTGTGGTTAGCAAGCAGTAGTTGGATTGCTTTATGGCTTCATTTCAGCCTCAGTTGCTTCCTCCCACTTCTACCTCAGCAAATATTTGATACAGCAGCAGAAGATAACCTAGAAGGTGACTTACACAGACTGTCTCTGTATTTGGTCTCTGGTTGGAATCCAGATCGGGTTAGTAATTATAGGATCAGTGAAGTCCATTGAGCGACCTATGCAAGATAAACCGTCGTACTCTCACAAAGTACTTTGTGTGGGAAGAAGTGGAGGAAGAGCACTGAAAAATTACTTAAATTCCTCTTGTCAAACTTTTTATAAGCCCTAATGTGGTTATGACAAAGTGTTAGATTTAACTTCTTCCACAGTTAAGAAAGTGTATGTCCTATTTACTGGTCAGGTCTTGAAAGTATTTGAAAATGAGCTGATAACTCTTTCCTGGAGCAGGGAGGGACGTTGCTGAGGTATTCAGTCTTGTTATTGACTACTATAAATCCCAAGAAAATGATAATATCTTATATTTGACTGATACAATAAACAGTCAAACTTCCGGGAACAAAAGCCCTTCTTCAGGTGTGAAGTATTTTGCCTCTGTATCTGATGAAGCACAGTTCATGTGCTTCAAAGTCTCTTTGTTTGTCATAGCGGATAATGAAGGATACTATCACCTGCTACAAATCGTGCTGTCCTTGTAGCCTTGATGAGCAGTGATTCCTCTACAATTTTAACTAACTTCAGATACTACTGAAGATTGTGTAAATATCCAGTGTGGTCTTAGAAGTTCACTACAGCTTCACTTCCAAATCTGAAGATGTCAAGTAGTGTTTGAAAAATTGGTTCCTGTGATCAGCTTTTGATTTGCTGCATCTGTTTCATCTAATGCCTCCTTATTTCTTGTGTCACATAGCAAAGAGAACAAAAACTCCCACTCTGTTTGTGAGCTTATGTGCTTTCAAGGTAAATGGTTCCAAACTTTTCAGTTACACTTTGCAGGGGAGTTGTTTATGACCCTTACAGTTCTTGTGCAAAATCTCTTCCTAATTACAGTTCTGCCTCCCTAGTTTATGTAAAGTATCCCATAACCACTGTAGGCCTGATTCGGAGCTGAATTATGGCACTTTTACACCACCTTAATGCACTGTCTCAGTAAGAGCATGAGTATGAATTTGCAGTAGATTGGTAGGAATCATTATTTGATAACAAAACAGCAGGAAGAAAAGCAAAACAAAAAAAAACAAAGCAGGGAGTGTGATTCAGTAGAAGAATTTGACTCACTGATGCAAATCAGAGAGACATTTGACAGAGAATCGTCTTTTTCTTCCATGTATTTTCAGTCTTACAGAGAAGTTTTGAGAGTAACTATCTTGCCCTATGTAGACCTGGGAAAACGTTGAAGTTATTTTTTAAATTATACATCTAAGGAGTGGCGGGCCTGATGAAAGAAAATGACTCAAGTTTTACTTAACATTCCCGTACATCATTAACCATTTGAGTCAGCACTGTGCAGATAATGTGGCATTAAAAAAATCTTTTTCAGCTAGTGTTTTTTCCTTGCCTGGAGAATTATAGCTATTTTCATATGCAGGGTTTAGCAGAAAAAAAAAAAAAGTATTAGACTGAGGAAGCAAATCAAGTGCTTTTAAGTGAGAGAACGTGCTGTAGACAGTGTCATACGGGAGCCCCAGGCCTGCCTTTGTGGGTGTGTGAGTGGCAGTAGTGGCAGGAGCCATATGTGTATGGCAAGAGAGAAGGAGTGGGGCTGCATGCAAAGCCCAACTGTTGTTTTCCTTCCCACAATTAAAATGCAGAAGCCTATTTATTTCGATATTAAAACGTGGAGGGAACTACAACAACAAAAGAATAACTGCAGCATCCTGCACTAGTAGGAGTAACTGAATAGTTTTGTAACAGAGTGGGTTTGTCATTTTTGTATCCTTCTTAGGACAAATCTGATTCTAAAGCTGATGACGTGTAATGGCAGTGGACTTGTCATGCATCAACAGCTTTTGAGGTGCAGCTGACAGTTCAAGATCTGATGAGTCTAGAAGTTCACTAAGCTTGATTCTCCCGCTTCCCAACCTAAAACATAATAACTCCGACTCCAAACAAGAAATTGGAGCATGTGGATTAAAGTCAAAATATCTCAGTCAGATGCATTTAAAGTAATTTGTATTTCTCCCATTGATTGCCAAATTGTTAGGAAATTCTATCAGCAATAGTTTATTTCCCCCAGCTCTTTTCCTCCCCCACAACAAACGTAAGTTAAAGACAAGGCTGCTAGGTGCAATTTAAGAGGAATATTGTTACATTCTCTGTAGAAAGCAAACAAACCCACATCCATATTAAAACTCTGCAACTTGTGCTACATAAACAGTTCTAACATCAAATTTAGTATTGTGTTGGTAAGATTTTCAGTGGTCAGCTCATCCAACTACATTAAATCTGCCTTTGAAGATGCAGAGGCAATTTCAATAAATGTAACAAAAATATGATCAGCTTCTGGCTATGAATTCTGTATTGTTAATGTAGCTATTAGGAACCAGAGCCACACATCTCGTCTGGAAATCCGCTCTTCTGTACTGGCTCTGGCTGGGATGGAGTTAATTTTCTTCACAGCCTGTATGGTTCTGTGTCTTAGGTTTGTGACCAGAACAATGCTGACAGAACAATACTGTTTTAGCTTTTCCTGAACAGTGTTTGCACAGCACCAGGGCCTTCTCTGCTTCTCGCTCTGTTCCCTCAATTAATAGATTGAGGATGTGCAAGAGGTTGGGAGGGGACGCAACCAGGCAAATGACCTGAACTAACCAAGGAGATATTTCCTGCCGTATAATGTAGTGCTCAGCAATAAAACAGAGAGGAGTGAGGTTAGGTAGGTTAGTCATCTTTTGGTTGGGAACTGGCTGGACATCCATCTACAGAAGGCAGATGGTGAGTGATTGCCTTTGCATCACTTGTTTTGTTTTTTCTTCCTTTCATCCTTCCATCCTTTGCTCAATGAACTATATTTATCTTGTCCCATGAGTTTTCTCACTGTTACTCTTCATTTTCTCTTTCCCCATCCCACTGGGGAACAGTTTTCTTTCTGCTTCTAGATTATTGTGTGACCTGTTAGTGTAAAAATCATCCCAGTGTCTCATCCACTTCAGTGTAAGGTCACCAAAAACAACACCGTGTTCATGGACCTTGTTATTTCTCTGCGCTGGCCAGTGTAACCTTGGTACCGGGGATGCTTTCAAATACAAAGGAGGAATTACCCTAGCAGAGGAAAAGACAAAGTTCTTGCTTGCAAAACTGAGAAAAGTTACAATGAAAGCAATAGTAATAGAAGGCAGTTGCAATATACCTTTGCTGACAGTCTAAATCAAAGAAGAAAGCTGAAAGAAAATCCGTCAGGGCTGGACTAGAGCTGCAATTGCTGCTGGGCGGGATGGTCCCAAGCCCAGGGAGCTCTGTGATATTGGTGGGGCTTGCAGGACCCCGCGCCCCGACCCCAAGTGCAGGCAGCCGGAGCAGGGACTGGCAGGGCATGGGGGCAGTTGGAACTTATTCCCTGCCGGTTCTTTGTGAGCCATAATGGCCCCCACCACTTTCCTGCTTATACCACAGCGTATCTAACATTAGCCCAGTGGCCTGCCACACCTGGAAACTTGCCTTAAACAGAGGGAAAAAAATGAGACGGTGAAGAGCTGATGGCTGGCTGGTGCCTTCTGTAGGTGGAAGATGAAGGTAGACTGATGGAAGAATTTGATGTTTGCATGGATGATCTGATGATATTCAATTTTTTTAATACGCCCCAAATTTATGGGTGATTTTTATCTCTCTAACGATGCAGACATTTGTCTGAGTATTGCCTTCAATCATGCATTGAAAGATACTTATGCCAGTGGAATTATCATTACTGTTATAAAAAGAAATCTCTGTTTTTCTTCCAACAACTTGACTCACCACTCTATTAAGCTACAATTGTTCTTACTTAGAAGCTATTTTTCAAATATCCATTTTCAATCCAAGCCAATAATTTTTCTCATAATTTTCTTTCCAATTCAGCTAAAAATGACACAAGCTGACAAAAGCAGTTAAATTTCCAGGTAATGTTTGTCTTTCCACTTTTGCTGATCCCCTGATGATACCCTTTTGTTCCCCTGCCTGTTGGTCACTCTGTAGCCATCATTGTGGGTGAGTTTACAGAGCAGTAGAGGAGATAAAGCACATGTATTTTAGTGTAGTACGAGAGGCAGAGGTGACCTGGTCTGAGCAGGGTCAGGCATCCTGTGCAATCATTCAGCTTCACAGTGAAGTGCAAACAGGGGGTGGACTACACACACCATATGTATAACTGGTAAATCCCACCCTAGTTCTCAATAAAGAACTGAGAAGCAGCAGCCAGGATAGAAAAACTGATTGATTTTTCATTTACATGAACTTTTTGAGGATTCTACAGGAAAAAAAAAAGGTCATATTCCATGACGGGAACTTCTAAAAAATGGAAGCGATTGCAGGGTGCCACCCTAAAGTTGAGGTTGACGAACACTCCTGAACATCGCTCATTTTACATGAACGCCATCACACTGACTTTGGTCCTATGGCTGCAGGCATGGAGATGGCTGCTGTTTGCAACAGCAAAGGACTGTCTGTGGCTTGGGGGATCAGTATGATTCTTCTTCCCTAATGTATCTTCAACGTAAATTGGTGATGTACCCATAGACAGGGAGGGTTGGCAAAGCAGGGTTGGCAGCAGGAGGGAGGAATGGGAGAGAAGCAGAGCGTGGCCCTCAGCTGAAGGACTCACCACTGGATTGGCGTTGAGAGGGGGCTTGCCTGCAGGCGAGGAAGAGTATGAAGGAAGAAAGGGAGATATCTGCAGAGGATGTTTACACACTGGAGGAGGGAACTAAGCAAGTAAGTAATCAAAAATCAGTATTATTTTCCTTTGAAGAGAATAAAAGTAAACTCTCCCTTTGTGCAATTAGCAAGGAAATACGTTAACAGTTATCACAGCTGTGTGGGAATGGGAGGTAAGGTAGAAAGCTATGAAGACTAGTGATGAAATCTGATTTTTTTTCCCCTCCCGGCTCCCTGTAGACTAGAAGGTGATTTCTCTGTCTCGTGATTGTCAGGTTTGAGTCATGATCTGAACTGCAGTGCTGGCAACAGCAATTCCTAGTTAGGGCTAGAGAGGCAGACAATTTTTCCTTTAATTTGAAGAGGTAAAGATCACAAAAACACCTGGGGGATGTCCCCAGAAGCCTAAGCAATGTTGTAGAAAGGCTTAGCTGCTTTGTCTAAACTTGTTCTGGGAAGCTGGAGTTTGAATATCCCATCCCATTCAAAAATAAAGCAATAAATCCGGGTCTGTTACTTGCCATGCTTTAACCACCAGGCTACTGTATGTCAGGTGTCTTCCCTATATCACAGAGGTTTGATGGTATTTGGGAAAAAATACACCTGTGTATCAAGTTGTCCTCATGCCATTCATTCATTTGCTGTGAAGCCATTCTCGTTCATGCATAACTTTCATTAGCTTTAATGAAGCTCTCTGCGCATTCTCTGGCCATGGTCTCTTATTCACTGCTACGCCTCCAGCAGAAAGGGAAGTCCCTCAGCTTGACTTTGCTAGCCTGGACAGCCATCCTTAATCTTCAGTGAGCCTTCCTGAGATGGTTCCTTTAAAATAAAATAAACTAAAAATACACTAGTATTTACACCTCATCAGCATGTAGCATGAACTACTGCAATAGCAGTGCATTACTAATGACCTGTAGGGAAGACAATATTTTTTTGAAGCTACTCACTTTAAAAGACACAATGGTTCTTTGAAAGCTGCTGACATATTTGAAACATCAGTAATGTTCCCTTTGGAAGATAGATTAGTAGGAGAAGATGAAAATGCCCAGAGAGCAAGTAAATGGTATTTATTATATAGTTATAGTTACAGCTTTTTACCTGCATGCTGTTAGCTTCTTTTAAGATACTACAGATAACTCCCTAAATTCTTCCACATCTTGTTCTTTTGGGCTTGTTGTGGTACAGAAAGCGCATGCCTACTATGTTGTAATTCTGTTCTAAAGCTGCAGTTGCTTCTGCCCAAAAGGTGGCTGCTTTTTTTACAGCACGCCGTAGTAATGCAGCCCTCTCCAAGAGTGCAAACTGGCTGACTTTTCTAGAAAAGTTGATTTTTCTTTACCAAGGTCTTGGTAATGCTCTGAGAAGTGTGATGAATCCATGCCACGGCTTTCAGAAACATGTGAATGTAATGATTTGATTAAGGGCTTGAGCATATACTGCATCTTACAAGCTGTAGAAAACTTTACTGTCACAAGACAGTATCTTTAGCTGGTGATGGGTTACTTAGAATCCGTTTCTTTTGATCACCTTCAGGGGTTTAACTGGTTACTCTGTGTTGCTCTCGGCAAGATGGGTGCCCATCTGAGAGATGAATCATCTCCTTTTGCTTTCAGGCTTTTGATTTATGCCCCATTGGAGATTCTCTGGAGAATGGAAACAGCTTTATTCCTAGGGAGCAGCCTGAACTGTGTACTTGTGAAATCCCCAGGGAACTTCTTTAATAATATTGTAGTTGCTTTAGTGTTTCATGTTTCCATGTACAGGTCCTCTAAGAGTCTTCCAGATTCTTCTCCTGGGGCTCTGCACCTTTTTTTTAATAATTATATCCACCCCTCTTTTATTCCAGTTAAGAACAAAATGTCAGAATGATTCTTCTCCTTTTCTTCTGTGAAGGCAAATGCCTTGTCAGTATTCTCTGTTTTGTTCTCCGTTGCATATCTCAGTGGCCTGACCTGTGCTTTGCAGCTCCTGAGCTAAGCAGAGCTGCAGTTCAGGGTCTGGTGAAGAGCTCTTTCCACTCATGCTTGTCAAACTGAAAGTCAGTTTTGGAGTGCTGAACTTGGGAACTTTGGCATTTTATTTCTCTCTCGGTTTTTTGCTAGTTCAAAATGGGTCATCTCCTGCCACTTCACGATCACAAAGAATTAAGGCAGCCATTTTCTTTTAGGGAGCTTAAGTACAGTCTGAAAAACACAGCGAACTGAAGGGTGCCTCTCCTCCGCCTAGAAGTGCAGCACTGGGCTTGGACAAACGGCTTTGCCCTGTGGCTGGTCACCGGGGCAGTGGCTGGTCTTGTGGAAGGTACATGGAAGTGTCTAAGAAAACTAGTTTTATTGTCAGTGGGCTTTGTCTCATACAGGAATCTGCGTAGTCAGTGGACACTTTTTAGGGGCCAGCAAATAGGAAAACACTGACAACTGTGAACCTGGAAACACTATTTCTGTTTTCCTACTCCATATTTGAGAAAAATATAACCAGAAAGTTTTGCATAACATTTTACTGAGAGATAGTGGTAAGTGCTACACACAAGCATTGTCTCCAGAAAGTAGGGAAATCAGACCTATTATCAAGATGCATGAACACATGACAGAACACATGACAGTGCTCTGCACAAAGAAATGACAGAGAAATGAGAAACTGCTTATCAGGAATGGTGCTTGGCTTGTTCCAGCTCCCAGAATCTGACTGAGAAGTTTTTGGGAGGCTGCCAGTTGTCATGGGCCAAAACCGAGCCAGGGACCTCTATAGTGATATAACACTATAGCCAGCTGTGAGGGTAGAGTGCCCAGGCATGTTCGCTTTTGATTTGCAGGCTCAGACTTAACCATCAGAGATCATAAAGAATATTACTATTTTTTGGACCATCTGGTCTCACCGAGACGGGCTCCATTCCTCTCTGCACTTCTGTTGCCACCTCTGGCCCCCGGACCCGTGTGGGATTTGCAGGGGGATCATCTCCAAAAGCGGCACATGGCTGTTTCCACCAGGATGTGTGCATGGGGGCTGTGCAGCTGGGAGGCTTCCCCACTACAGACCAGGAGGACAGGCAGCGGTGGCAGAGGGAGCAGCTCTGGCCACTCCCTTGGTCCCACCAGGAGCTATGTTGTGGAACCGTGTGGAGGAGCAGCCAGTTTGCTGTGATGTGTGGCAGGAGGTTTCCATTAGAGATTAGGCAGCTGGTACGAACATCACCTATTAGAATTTCAGTTGAAACACCACTTCTGGCTCTGCAACACGGGTGTGAATTAGAGAGTTATACAGGACTTGCATGCAGAGCTTCATGAACGTCAGACTTTGGACAAGAGCCTAATAAATACTGACTTCTTTAAGAACAAATATAGTGGCTAAAGTCTTTACCAACAAGAGGGGCAAAGTGATGATGTCCTCTAGAGCTTAAATATAACCTGCTACTCAGCTGGAGTGAAAAGAGAGGTATACAGTAAGGGAGACATTTATCTCCTTTGCTGGCGCAACAGGTAGTTTCCAATACATAATAAATTTTTCTTTGGTTTATTATTTTAACAGCAGTCTTGGGACAAATTGCAGCATTTCCCATCTTTTACACAGTTTTTGTTTCAAAGCATATAAGGTATGTACTAACATTGAATTTAACCCTAAAGGACAGGAGAGTGATTCCAGGAATGACTTATGCCACATTATGTATTAATGGGTGTGCTTTGAGAGTTGAATTCAAGCCTTTGTAGGTAAGAAATTGTGGAACTTAATGCACATTGATTATATGCTATAAAATGCCTTATGAACTGATAGAAAAATATGTTTTTCTCTGCCAGCTGTAATATTACAATTAAATCAGTTCCAGATACCTGGCTGTTACATCTGAAGTAGCTTGGAAATGGAGGGATGTCAGTTTATTCCAGGTGGTTCAAAGCCTGTGTGTACATTAATCCAATGCATACCTTAATTTTTCAAAAGGCTCTAGCTCTGAAATAGTTAAACGCTGGCTTTCCCGGAACATGGGAGCAGCATTCAGGACCAGAGTCCCATAGTTTGGCATGGTGCTGTGTGGATTTAAATAGGGGTCAAGACTTAGGTTGACTTAGGTTACTCCCGGGAATACCAGTAAAACAAACAGCTTCTGCCACTCCTGTCCTCCCAGATAAAGTATTTACAAATAGCACACGCAGTCCTCTGCAGCTGGAGCCCGAGACATGATTGTTGCTGAAAGCACTTGCAAATAAGAAAGTTTTGCAATGACTAACTGCATCTTCTGCAGCAAAATGTTGTCTTTTGTTCTGGGCTTACAATCTTAAAATAGATTAAAGATATTGGATTTTTCTCAACTTTGAAGAGATTATTAGGAAAAATTTACAAGTCATTTTCTCCGGAGACAGAAGAGGGAAGGAAAAGGGATATAGCAAACACAGGTTTATAAGGCCCGATCCCACAAATTTCAACTCTATTAACTAGACATGTGTCACACCCCAATAATGAGAGTGATTAAATATCTCACTCCATCAATGAAAGTGACTCAGATTCACTGATCCCCTCGGTTGGATTAAGGTGAAACGACATCAGAGATCCTGTGTTACTTTGCAATGTTTATTTACAATTATGATCAACAAACTAGTGTGGCACGGTTATGATAAGCCTTGCTTTTATAGCTTCAAAGGAGAAGGAAAACAGCATAGGGGAGACGGGAAAGAAAAGATAGAGAGGAAAAAAGGAAAAGGGAGAAGTAAGAAGATATCCCCAGTCCTGGGTCCCACATTGATCCAGCCAGCGGACTGGGGGTCCAGGTCCTGGGCGACGCTGCCTGACCAGTCGGGTGGTCTTTCTTTTAAGGCCCCTGTTTCCCGCCCCTAGGCTGGCTTATTCTCTTTTGATGCTGATTAGATGCTTTGCACAGTTTGGGCCCCTCGAGTCTTCCAGAAATGGGTCTGGGGGATGTTAAGCCTTCTAGCAATGAGCCAATGATCTCCTGGTGGTCTCGCTCCCCTACTATTGACTTCTTGCTTAACTGACTCAACGCGTTTAGCCACATGCCGGGTCTGTGGTCTTGTTTCCAGGCTGTAGAGATAAGGAAGTTGGCTCCAAAGGAGTGCTGCCCCACCTTAGCAGAGCCCCCTACTTCAGTTAACAACTGCATTGGTGTGGTAACAGCTGTACTTTGTTGGAGAAGATGTTTGAGACATCTGCTGCTGACTCTTACAACATGTCCACATATTCAAATGTACTACACTCAAATATTTCATTTACTTTATTCTTATGTATTTATTGGTGCTCACTGGAAATCACAGTGATAGTAGAAAATGGATTTTGCTAGCTGTGAAAACAACACTAATTATTCCATTGCCAAATTGTTTTAAAAGCACATTTAGGTAAATGTCATAAGTAGAAGGAGTGATTTTTTTTCTAAAAAGCACAAAATATGTGCACTGAATAGTCTGATCATCTGTGCTTTTAATGGCAATAATTACCATTACACTTTAGTGGCTGCCTTTGACAGAATCAACAGGGAGTTATTAAGATTAAGAATCAACAGAAAGATCAAGGAAGAAAAAGATTGAGTCCAGATAAAATCTATATTTATTTGGAGAAAACAGCACATGGAAACAATAATTTATAGTTATTCCATCTTTTCTGACTGGAAGGATCTGCAGACACCATACAAATTAAGTCAAGTGATTTTCAAAGCATAAGACATGCTATTTGTACATTACCATCAGAGAAACCATATATGTAGATTGATTGTGTACTATGAATAACAGTAATAAGGTTTACATAGAATCTCTAGCCATGAAACCAGTACTAATTAAAGTAAATTGCAAAGGGGAAAAATGGAGTAATGGCTGTGTTTTCATCACCATAGCCTTTCACACTATTAGCTATGCTTGAAAATAAAACTTTGGTTAGCTGCCCCTAGAGTAGCTTTAGGCAATGCACTGAAGGTACAGTATCTTGATCCTGCATGTATGTAATATGAAATAATACAAAAATATTTATAGAAAGCACTTCCGATAGTCTGCACTGCTGACAATGTGTGACAGCTAAAATCTGCTGCTGTGCTCTGCGCAGCTCCTGTGCTTCCACCTCCATCCCCTGCTTACGCCTTCCTGGGGGCTGCCGGAGCATGCGAGGAGAAGCTGGAGCTGGGCATCCCCTCTCCCAGCTCACCTGGCTGTGGCTGGGCTGAAGTTGTCAGGTCACGGGGAAAGCTCCAGCTCGGATTGGGATGGTATGGGAGCTCCTACAGGGCCTGCTGAAGAATGGCAATGGCTGTAGCTCACGCGAGATCTAGCGAGCAGTAATCAGTTGGTCTGAGTAGGTTTGATCTTATGACACCAATATTTTGACACCAATATGCATTTCAGTGCAAATTCCTGAAAAGAGGTTGTACCTCTTCAGGTGTATGGTTGCCTACACTTACTACACAACGAGTATCCCATTGCCAGGCAGTTTTAGAAAAAAAAGGCTCACTTTCACCTAATGGGGCTCATCTTCTTGGCTTCCCTATAGCCATGGGATGGAAGGACTCCCCAGGACACAGTCTGGGAGCAGGCAGTAGGCAGGCAGCCCCAGGATGATGGGCAGCCTCTGTGGATGTCTCTCAGTGCCTCGGCAAGCCTGCAAGTCTCTTCCTCCTGTGAGCATCCTTTATCATCAGGAGAGTTTCCATATTTCACATCTCATCGTAGCATAAAATTTACATTTCTTCTTGGGAGTGTAAAGGAGCAGGATTTTATCACCATTATAGTGACATAAACCCAGGGCCAATGTATGCAAACTTACACAGGCACAATAGCAGTCACAGTCTCACCAGAATTTAGACGATTATTTTTATTTTTGGAAAATACTATTTTTTCAGCTTGTTGAGCTGAAATTTAGTTATGTGACTGTGGAAACAAAACCCTGCATCCAGCTCTGGCTATAGCTGGGGCAATACTTTTGGTGGGAAGCACTATAATGCTATCATTCACTTATCACCATGGTATCCAGGTATTACTCATTTTTCTCAGTCTTCCTGCAAACTGCACACGCTCCTCAGCTGTGCAGCCTGATATTCCTGGCAAAAAGTAATTATAAGTGTGACTCCAGCAACCCTGGTATCTCTGACAAAACAGGCAATGTCAAGATAGACAGAGAAAGAATAATTTAGATAATTCATAGGTTCATTTCTCCCCCTGCCTGTCATATCTTTCTATTTAAAATTAATTTGTGTAACCTGTAAAATAAGAAGGTGATCACTAGATTACCGAGCAGTTGGACAGGAATTTGACTGAGGCAGATTTGATCTCTGTATGAACCTTGTTGCAAAAAGCTGGCGCTTGATTTCATTTCCTTAAAGACCAGCTCAAACCATAACATTTTTAAACTATTTTGGATAATTCGAAAGAGCCATATTTCAAAATCTCTCTGGGGCTGGACCTTTTCTCAGTGCTCAGGTGCTGATGGAAGAGTGCTTTTTCAAAGATGCTCATGGCCCAACTCATTTAGTGTCAAAATTTAACCGCTTCTGTTATTGCTTAAACGCATCTCAAGTTCTCTTGAAAAGTCTGTCCTTTATCACCAGTATTTTAAAAAAGAAAAATCCAACAAACTAAACATTGCCCATTGCTAGTGTCAGTCTGTGAGCAGTGGATGCAGTGGGCACAAGAAGTGTGTGTCCAGCAGTGGGATGGGGGCTCTGGGGTAGAACAATTTTAAAACTAGCTCTTAGTTTTCTTATACCGGTAGAAGAAAGCTTTACAATTTATGAGCACTAGAACTCAGGGCACTGCCCTAATTTTAGGGGTACATTTCTTTCCTCTGTTTTCATTATACTGTGAAAGTTTTTTCAGTCATTCAGATTTTTTAACAGCTGACAAAGTGCTACTGCTGAGTGAAGACAATTCTTCACATTCACCAGTTCTTCACCACATTCACCAACAAGAGGGCCCTTTAGACTGTCCTCTCATAGGTGAAGAAGAATCCTATGGATAAGATGATATTACTGGCTAGCAGGCCGGTATATAATAAAGGTACTGTATTAGGAGGTTGCTATACTTGTGATAGCTGACACCACCACCACCCTTCTCATCCCCTGATATGCCCCCAGTGTTCACTGGTATTTCCAGGACTCTTTGCTTGCCATGCGTACGATGTTCTTGTTCCACCTCTGGGCTGCGGATGCTGCCAGCGGGACCAGGTGCCATGGTGTTCGGTATGTCTCTTCCTCTAGCTGTAAGAGTTTGTTTAGAGTCTGTTGCAGAAGTACTTCTGAATGCCTAAACCCCAGCTAAGCTCTCTGTGGCAAGGGTCAGTAGCTCCATTGACCTCAGAAACATTGTAGATGCTTCTAAATGGTCAAAACTATGGGCATAAATCAGGTACTCCAGGAAGAGTACCATGTTTGACAAGCAAGAGATCATAGAATCATAGAATGGTTTGGGTTGGAAGGGACCTTTAAAGGTCATTTAGTCCAACACCCTTGCAATGAGCAGGGACATCTTCAACTACACCAGGTTGCTCAGAGCTCTGTCCAGCCTGACCCTGACCGCTTCCAGGGATGGGGCATCTACCACCTCTCGGGGCAACCTGTGCCAGTGTTTCATCACCCTCATTGGAAAAAATTTCTTCCTTATATCCAGTCTAAATCTACCTTCTTTTAGTTTAAAACCATTACCCCTTGGCCTATCGCAACAGGCCCTGCTAAAAGGTTTGTCCCCATCTTTCTTATAAAGCCTCTTTAAGTACTGAAAGGCTGCAGTAAGGCCTCCCCAGAGCCTCCTCTTCTCCAGGCTGAACAGCCCCAACTCTCTCAGCCTGTCCTCATAGGAGAGGTGTTCCGTCCCTCTGATCATTTTCACGGCCCTCCTCTGGACCTCCTTCAACAGGTCCATGTCTGTCCTGTGCTGAGGGCTCCAGAGCTGGACGCAGGACTCCAGGTGACGTCTCACCAGAGCAGAGCAGAGGGGCAGAATCCCCTCCCTTGACCTGCTGGCCACGCTGCTTTTGAGGCAGCCCAGGATGCGGTTGGCCTTCTGGGCTGTGAGCACACATTGTTGGCTCATGTCCAGCTTTTCATCCACCAGTACCCCCAAGTCCTTCTCGGCAGGACTGCTCTCAACCCCTTCATCCCCCCAGCCTGTATTGGCACTGGGGGTTGCCCAGACCCAGGTGGAGGACCCTGAACTTGGCCTTGTTGAACCTCATGAGGTTCACACAGGCCCACTTCTCCAGCTTATCCAGGTCCCACTGGATGGCATCCCACCCCTCCGGCGTGTCAACCACACCACTCAGCTTGGTGTCATCTGCGAACTCGCTGAGGGTGCACTTCATCTCCCTGTCTAGGTCATTGATGAAGATATTAAAGAGCACTGGTCCCAGTACGGACCCCTGAGGGACACCACTTGTCACCGATCTCCATCTGGACATTAAGCCGTTGACCACTACCCTCTGGATGCGACCA
>Ga0065711_1043593_pt1 | contig 14631 bp, 11 predicted proteins | sample Hoacrofraction12_FD_59098 | JGI IMG/M metagenome (GOLD analysis project Ga0065711, IMG submission 59098) | Hoatzin crop microbial communities from Cojedes, Venezuela - Epithelial fraction 12 v2 (version 2) | ecosystem: Host-associated > Birds > Digestive system > Esophagus > Crop | place...
GCCTGGAGAAGCTGTGGCTGCCCCCTCCCTGGAAGTGTTCAAGGCCAGGTTGGATGGAGCTCTGAGCAACCTGGTCTGGTGGAAGATGTCCCTGCTCATGGCAGGGGGGTTGGAACCAGATGATGTTTAAGGTCCCTTCCAACCCAAACCATTCTATGATTCTATGATTCTAAGTCCTTGTCAGCTGGGGGTGAGGTGTGAAGATGGGGAAAACCTGGCAGCCACCAGAAATCATGCTACTTCTACTGTGTTTTCAGAGCAACCGGACAGTGCTTAGCAACAAATGTGATTGACAGAGGAGATGCCAGGTTTTAGCAAGCTGCTTCCTGTCTGAGCTGGGCTGCGCTCCTTCCTGCTGAATCGTGAGGCTGTTGCCACAGGGACGGAGGCGAAGTGGTGCACAGGGAGATGAAACTGGTGGAAAAAGGGCAAAGTGTAGCTGCAAAGAGGGGCTCGTTGTAGTTTGGGCCTCCTTAATAGTCCCATGGCCTCCTTTGTGTTTTGCTGTGATTAATTCATCCTCATGCTTGGTTCAGGCTGTGGCTCCTGAGACATTCATAGCTGTTCTGCAGACCAACTGATCTGCACTCAATTTCTCTATAAATACACAACCAAGGGAGAAGAGGTGAAGCTGGCGGGGAACAGATTGACCTAAAATTTCAATGCACAGAGAGCCAAAACCTTGCCTTCTTCCTGAAGGTGATGAGTTGGATACTGCCTTGGAGACACCAGAGGTACCTAATGCCTGCTCCAAGTGTCTCTGTTAGCAATAGGAGCCAAATTTATCTTCTGCTCTTTCTCACTCTACAAGATGTGCACCCCCAATTATCACAGTTTTTGAAGACTCAAGATCACTCTTTCTAGGCAGTACACGAATGTTTTTGAACAAAGAGACAGCGCAAACGCTTCTGCAAAGTTGAACTGGAGTTTCACACAGGCTTAGCCGTGTACCTTGAGATCCAGCCTCCCTGTGCCGTAGCGAACTGATCCATAGGATGCAACACCGGCTCACTCCAAATCCTGGAGCTGAGGAAGAACTTGTAAATGGGGCAATGAATCACCCGATTTTTTTCCTGTAGAAATTCCTGTTGCTGACAGTTTGGAAGAATACCTCTCTGCTAGAAAGGGGTGAACCAGAGGCGCATTGGGGTAAAGGGACAGTTAGAACCTCCTGGCTGTGATGCTCCTTGCAGCCTCCCAGATGTGTGACCAGCTCCCCATGTCCCTATACATCAGCTGCTCCCTCCTCCCTACACATCAAGCCCCCGAAATCCCCTAGTCTGCAGAAGAGTGAGCTGGAGTTAACCACCAAGCATGCACAAAATGGTCCTGTTTTCTCAGCAGGATCGTCCACCAGTTCCTGGCTGGGATCTAACATCAGAGCTGCTGCTGTGCCATTTGACCGGCAGGACAGCTGCTATTGATTTTAATTTCATGCTCATTGATAGAGATGGTGCAGGTGGGAAACTCTGAAAGGAGACATAAATAATACACTAAGAAAAGCTGTAGTGGTGGAGTGAACGAAAAGCAGTCTGGCATTTACTGGAAAGCAGAGTTTAGCAGGTAATTTTTCAATGCAAAGACAGTTTTTCCACAGAAAATGTCGGGCCTGCTTTTGCTGTTAGTTATGCAAGTGGAATTTGGAAGCAGCCCTGGGCCAGCAGAGACCGTGGGGTCAGAGTCAGCCCCACTGCTTTTCTTGTGCCTTTTCCCACCCTGCAGCGACAGTGCATGTCAGGCACGGATGGTCTGCTGTCATTGCCAGGTACCCGGGTTAACGATGGCTCTGCTGATCAGTTAGCAGCCCAAATCAACTGCTTAGCAATTAGCGTTTTTTAAATCAAGGCTTTTTCTTTCTTGCTCACAGTTCAGGTAGATTTACTGAGTGCGGGACGGTTTGAAGGGAGGGAGGCCCAAGTGAGGGTTCATTTAACACAGTATCAGTTTATAACATAAGGCGAAAGGCTTGCCAGCTCTACTGGGCCAAAATTATATACTCCTTGTCTCCTGTCCAGCATGTTTCATTCAGAAGATACTGCACAATGCTGTGCAAGAACAAAATTATGTGCCAGTGGGTGGGCAGGAAAAAGGGACATGCCATTTCTGAGATGGGTGAATACAGCATGTCCCTCTGTGCATGGTCTGTGTCTTGCTGCTGGTGTTCACCAGAGCTAAAGGTCCTGTCCTAGGCCCCACCAGAAGAGCCACAAGCTGTGGGTGAGACCTTTGGTTTCCTCAAGAGGATCCATTTGGGATCAGCATAGAGTTCCCCACACGTGCTCACAGCTGCACCATGCTGGGAACAACTCACCTGCAGTTTCCACAGTTCTCCACCGATAACCTTCACATTGATGGAGAACGAAAAAGAAAGAGTTATGTCTAGAGCTAAGCAAGCTGTGGACAAAGTGAGGAAAGGACCTGAAGACCACTTGGGAAGAGCAGTAGAAAACCGAGAGTGAACAGGAGGGAGAACTGGAACCGGGAAACCCAGAGCCTCTTCCTGCTGGTGCGGTGGACTTTGTGTTTACATATCAGACAGAGTTTGGTTTCACCCAGCGCCCTGTGCAGATCCAGTGGTCTCTCCCAACCTGTGCAGATGATGGGACTCTGGGAGGGGCTGCCCAGATCTCCAGCTCTTGCAAAACTGCCTGCAGCATCACGAATGTCCTGTCCCTCCCAGTTCACTTTCCCGGCAAAGAGCATTTATTAGTCAATTTGCCGATGGTGCAGGGGTCTGTCTGCAACCATAATTACATTTACCAAAGGGGGCTAGAAATTGTCACTGGGGGACTGCAAATAATGAAGCCAATGCTTTTTATTGACACATGTGGAAGCTGTTTAATTTGGGATGTCGGCTGTCAGAAAATAGAGCTCTTTTGTGGCGGTTTTCTCAGCGAAGCATTAGTGTGCTTAATTTCAAGGTTCGTGCTCGCATTTAAAAGTGAGCTATTCCCAGCTTTTAGCTTTGGAGTTTCTTCACAGCAATAACCTATCAATTCAACATGCTTCTAAGGGTCTGATCAGTCTCTGCTTGCAGACTGCAACGATTTCTGCCAAGGATTTCTCGCTAAGGAAAAACATTAGCATTTTCATTTTTTCCACTTCCAAATGCAGCTGTGTGCCAAGCACTTGAGCTTGGACCCTTGGGTGCCTTTCAGCCGCGAACTTCTGATCTAGGCATTCTGCTTCCCATTTGGGATATGAAACTTGGTCTTCCTTGGATTTCTTACGTGCTTAAAAGGAGGCATGCTCTTTGCCACCTTGTGCAGTCAGCCAAGAGGTCCAAGATCCCTCAGAGAGGCTGATACCTAAAGCTGAGCATCACAGGTTCAGAGATCAGGAAAACAGCTCCTGCTAGGAGCGGATGCAGGCACAAACCTCCTTGCATCGCTAAGGTATGCCAGCTGTGCTTAACTCACACAAGAACCTAGGGAGTCCCCAGCACTCCAAATACTGGGTGATGAAGCTGGATAATGCAGCAGAAGAGGTTTGCACAGGTTAGTCTTGCTCCTGGCTCTGGCTTCCACCAGGGCTGAGAAGGTGCCACTTTGCATCCAGATCTTCCCATTGGGAACTGGAAAAAAACAATTATTTTTTCATGTGTTATATGGGGAGAAGGGAGAACAGGAGGATACTGACTTTTTTGGAAGGAGAATCTTGTCAAAAAATCTCTGCTGCCTGGCAAAACAGCCTGCCCGGGCTGGCCTGACAGCAGCTCTGCACAGCAGGGCTGCCCATGGCCCCGGCAGAGCCACCTCTGGGATTAAAACCTTTGCAAGAGGCTTTAACAGCAATCTCCTCTGGCAAAGATATGTATACATTAGGGCTTATCTCACTGCTTCATTAAGGAATGGGACCAGGAGCAACCTCAGGGGTCACCAAATCCTGTCTCCTGCCATTGCAGGTAGACATGCTGTCTAATCCATTTATTATTGTATAAGGACAGAGACGAACATCACAGGGACCTGAGCTCGTGCAGCCTGTCAGCCCTGCAGATGTCTCTGGGAAAGGCCCATGGTCCTTTTACTTGACATCTGCCAGGGTTGCATCCATCTCAGGGCACGTCTGCTGGGATGGTGCAGCCCAGGAGGAGGCAGCCTGGCTTATTAATTTTAAGTGCACTTGAGATGCCGTAGTATGAAAAGCTATCATCATGAAAGTGCTCAGCAGCATGTAATCAGTGCTCGGCCTTACAAAGAGACCTCTGTTGTGCACAGGCTTCTGCAAAGGCCAGTTACAATCTACATTATTTATGTGGAAAAGTGTTATTAGCCGAGTTTCCTTTATTTTCTTTTTTTCGTGGAAGGATTTTAAGGCAGTTCTTTGTAAGGAGCACTCAGCGGCTCTGGGACTTTTTCTCGCTCTGTTTCCTGGTGGGGCCAGATTTTTTATTTATTTACTTTTTTTTTTTTTTTTAAACTGAATATTTCAAATACCAGGAAGCGTTATAATCTTAAAGCCAAGCCAGTCAATGCATAATTGTAGCACCAGTCTACCTGGTGTGAAGAACGATGTTTTCTGTGCTATTACGAGAGCCTGGGAACTTAAAGAGTTCCGTTTAACAGCCTCCATAAGAACACAGGCATACATTAATGCTCAGAATAAGCAATTAAAAGCAAAAATGGCTGACACCATCAATGGCACAGGATGGGGTTTGTAATGAATTAGACGTAGAAATAGATATCGGCAAAAAGAACCTCCCTAATTATTTAAGAAAAAAAGAGGAAAAAAAAAAGTGGCTAGATCATGCACTGCAGAAATCAGTGTGGGTTTTCTCAGCCACTGTGGTAGCTGTGTCTGTGCCTTGGGTTTGTGGAGCAGAAAGGTCTCAATGAGTCCTCTGCTCGTGCCAGGCTGGGAATGAGTCTTCCTGCTGATTGTCCTGGCAGCAACACAAAAGACAGCGAATGGGTCAGTCCGTCAGTTTTGGGGTAATTTGGAGCAGGTGCAGGGCTGATCCACTTGGACTCAGCAATCCCTTAAAGTATGTTTTTGTGCTGACACTGAATTACCTGCAAAAGGTGTTTTGTGGAAGCGGAGCCTTGAGGAAGCATGGGTGCTCCCACAGAAGACATGGCAGAAGGAAAGTACCTGCTTAGGGTCTGCTCTGGACAGCACTGGACTTAATGCATAAAAGCATTAACTCGTTAGTGCTCTAATTCATCAGGCATTTGGAATAAACGATGGTAAGGCATTGGGTTTACCCAGGGGACTAACGCAGACCTGTCACCGCAGAACGGTGGTGCTTTGCATCGCAAGGCGCAGCCCAGTATCCTGCTGAACTGGACCCTGCACCAGGTCCAGGCTGCCTCTGGTCTGATGTGTCTCTGGGCTGTTCTCTCCAACCCTGGCATACAGCAGGATTCTTTTTCTGCTGTGATTTTTACCCCTAATTTTCTGCAAATATTTGCAGCATTAATTCCAAATTAGCCATTCTGTCTCTTGTAATGCATAGAATGAGCTGGTCATTGAATATTCAGAATTTAAGCAAAAAGCTGTGTCCAGTATTTGCTGTAAATATATATAAATGCCTATTGGATTTTTCCCAGTAGCACCTGTTTCTTCTGATGAGGCCTATGATATGGAAGAAAAATGCAAACAGCAGCCTTCTAAATGAAATGGCAAATTCAGCCCGTGTAACGTACAGAATACTAATGAGCAATCTGATGGAGCCGCAGCGCATTCATGCATTACCAGCACCGAACAATGACCTTGCTCAAACGTGTGAGAGAAGGGAGTCCTTGCACTGGAGAACAAATAGATGACTCTGATTAAACTACAGCCACCTCACCTCTCCGGGGACCTTCATAGCCGGGCATGGTAAGATTAAAGAGCTTGTGCTTCCAGCAAGCACCTGAATTCAGCTCACGCTCTGTGGTAATTTTGCACCAAGCCCTCCCTTTCCCTGCAACCCCCTCCGAACCCCACCGTTGCCTTCATTGCCACAGTACGCTGGGTGAGCTCTTGTATTAAAAAAAATACCAGACTGGCACTCTGTTCCCTCCTGCAGCCTCAAGCTGGTCAATTATTCTGCTTTAATTACCCCCTTAAATATGTTTTTTATAGGCGTGGGCCCTTGCTGTGTTTACGGCTAATAAAGTAATGAAGAGATGCAGTGATAAATTAGTCTTCTGCTTAAGGTGGGGATGGGACATGACAAGTGCGGGTGGGAATTCAGGGAAGTTTAGTGCATTTCTGCACTTCAGAGAAAGAGGTTTTTTCCCCCTGGAATGTCTTTGTCTCTCCTTCGGTTTTGCAGCAATTTTGATGTTTTAGCATAAGTTTGTCTTTTATTATGTGACTGAATATCAAAATGCTGAAAGTGTCTTTGTTCAGCAGGTTAATTTTCTTGCTGATGATTAAAAGGAGACAATCATTTAAGACAGCAGAATAAAAATCGCACTTGGGAATTTCACTAGACCAAGTAATAGAGTGGAGGGTTTTTAATAAGGGGCTGTCTAATTTGGATTTCTTTCTTTTTCACTAGAACATGGAAACTGCTTTCCATTATGTAAGATCAACAGTAGCTTTTTTAAAATCTCATTTTCATATTTAATTATTTGCTTAATATTAGTGCTGGATCTTTATGCAATTCCAGCACGACCCAAAAATCCAATACAGAGATATTTTCTGCAGCGGCCTCCTATGGAAAAACAGCAATTACATCTTCCAACAATGATCACCGTTGCTCTGTACCGGGGAGGACAAAAAGTTGAAGAGCGGAGGAGACGCTGGCATAACAGAGGGTGGGGTGTGCAATGGGGTCGGAGTCGTACGTGGGCTTTGAGCATCTGTGAAGTGACAGGTACCTCTGGGCCAGGAAGGGGATTTCTCTCCACATGCCGTCAGCAAACCCCTCTGTGCAACGTCTGTACCTTGGGAGTCACTGCTGGAGCTGGCACAGCTCATGGGACTCCTGCTCTTACCCTGAGGTCCCTCCACCTTGTTGCTGGTCATCTGTTAATTCAAGCCACTATCCAGGCTGGCAGGCTTGCTGCCTGTGAAAAATAACTCCCGAAACTAGGGAGTTTGCTGGGGTCAAATGGGTAAAAGATAAGTGTCAAATATTGCAGAAGGTTTTTTTTTTTTGCTTTTTGTGTCCTTCTCTACACTCTTGAGTGCAGCCAGACCCTGTTTCGACCGGTTCAGTTTTTAATGGGTTTACGTTTTTTTTTTCTCCAGAATGCAGGGGGCCAGAAACATTTCTCCCCTGACAAAAAGCAATGTTCACTGTGCTCCAGCAGCTGGGACTCCTGCACATGCTTGTGAACATTTGTAAGACCTAAGATAAAGCAGGGAAGGAGCCTCTTGGATGGCGTCATAGGACAGAGCAGGGAAATCAGGGGGCAGGACCCTGAGGAGGCCTTTCCCCTTTGGGTCCCCAGGTGCTGTCATGGTCCCACAGCCCGTCCTTTGCTGGGTGAGGTCCCCAGCTCCTGGTGGCAGCCTGGAGCCCTCCAGCCCCAGTCAGTCCCCAGTGTCTCGTGGCTGAGGCTTGTCGTGCTTTACTGGGTTAGGGATGGATAGATGCATGGATAGATGCATGGATGGGTGGATGGATGGATGGATGGATGGATGGATGGATGGATGGATGGATGGATGGACGGACAGATGTCTTCAGCACTGGCAGTGTGTGCCAGCTGTCAGAGGTACAGATCAGACATGGACCTGTTGGAGTGGGGCCAGAGGAAGCCACAACAATGATCCGAGGGCTGGAACCCCTCTGCTGTGAGGAAAGGCTGAGAGAGTTGGGGCTGTTCAGCCTGGAGAAGAGAAGGCTCCAGGAAGACTTTATTGTGGCATTTCAGTACTTAAAGGGGGCTTATAAGAAAGACAGGGACAGGCTTTTTGGCAAGGCCTGTTGCAGTAGGACAAGGGTTAATGGTTTTAAACTGAAAGAGGGTACTTTAGACTGGATATAAGGAAGAATTTTTTTACAACAAGGATGGTGAAACACTGGCTCAGGTTGTCCAGCGAGGTGGTCAATGCCCCCATCCCTGGAAACGTTCAAGGTCAGGCTGGATGGGTCTCTGAGCAACCTGATCTAGTGGAAGATGTCCCTGCTTATTGCAGGGGGGTTGGACTAGGTGACCTTTAAAGGTCCCTTCCAGCCCAAACTATTCTACGAGTCTATGATTAACCCCTCATAGCCATACTCTGTAGCTCCTTCCGCACACAGCTGGAAACCCTCTTAGAAAACCTATTATAAGTAAGTGAAAGCTGGGGTACCCTGGAGCAAAGAGAACTCCCTCAGAAACAACATTTGATTTGCAACCCCTCCCTCCCCCAAGCACTGCTCAAAGCAGCCCTGTGTTATAGGTAAGGATGTGGCTGAGCAGCTATTGAAAATATGTAAAGCTGTAGAAAATAAATGGGCTAGATCTGCAATAACTCTCAGAGTTGCTGCTGGCCTCTTGAAAAAGCCATTTCATCACCGCACACCACCGCATGTCTCCTGAAATTTACATATGCAGTATGCAGCTTTTCATAGCACATAGGGAGCGGTTGGGGTGAAAAAGAAGCCCTGGGCAGCCGGGATGTGATATACAGATGGCTTGCAGAGAAGGTGAAGTATGTGAAATGGGGGTGAAAATCATTTCTGAAAAAAAACTCTCCTTGCAAGCGTGGGCGGGGCATTTAAGCAGGTTATGGCAGCAGGGAGAGATAGCCCCATGACCACCATGGCCCTGTCCCTCTCTCTGTGGCACCCCCCTGCACACAGCTGCATGTGATGCATAAGAGCATCCCCATACTGTTGTGATGCGTAAATGCATCACTATACTCATGAGATGCGTAAATGCATCCCTATACTTCATGCTCACTTGGCTTGCTGGTCTTGCCAGACAGATGGACAAAGAACTGGGCAACAAGAAGGAAAGGTGAAAGACGTCTTCACCACACTCAGACAAGTACATATGCACAACCCTGCACCGTGTCTCTGCAGTCCTACCCTAATTGACTGAAACGAATCTCAGCACTGACGTCCTGGTGCTGTCGACTATAGCTCCAGGAGAGCAGCTTTGAGCAGCCTCTGTGTGTGCCCAGGAGCTCCCATCTGCCTCTTCCTGAGATGGCCACTAAAAGGAGAATTCAAAAAAGGAGAGATGTCTTTTCTGAACACACTTTCGGTTTCTCTCTTACAGGTTTTTTCTACTGTGTGGGGTGGGTTTGGGGTGGAATCTTTCTCCTCTTGCTGATAGCCCACTTCATAGAAGCATAGAACATCTCAAGTTGGAAGGGAGCCATAAGGATCACCAAGTCCCAACTCCCTGCTCCTCACAGGACTACCTAAAACTAAACCATATGATTAAGTGTTTCCTAATGTCCAGTCTGCCCACATGTCCTTTTCTCTCTGCACTGACTTTGGAAGGTGGTGTTTTCTCTCCTTCCAGCTCTAAGAAGTTTGAGCCCTGGCAACTTTTCTCTACGTGACTCCACAATAGCACCTCAGACCTCTTGCTGTCCCCACTAGGAGTTAGGAATTCAGATTTTTCCTGCCTGCTTGCCTCCTTATCTCCCTTTTGCACTCCGCAGGTTTTCCATATGTTCATCTACAGGGTCTCAGCTCAGCTTGGCCCATAAACACAAGAGCTTCACATCATGCGAGCTGCAGATATGCGTGGTGACCTTCAAATAAAGATGTGATGAATCCTCCATCCTGTGTGCTCCCTGCTTGGGAGGCTTTGAAGGAGGCAGACACTGAACCGGCACTGGGCTGCCAGCCAGCCTGCACTTGACCATGTTAAGCATTGCAAGGAAAACGTCATGATGGATCACAATCTTGGGAAAGCGCCGCTTTTCCCAGAATAATGATGTCTCCTGCTGGATAGTACAAAATAATCTTGTTGTACGTGTTGTCCTGGGTCCACACCATGAGATTGGCCTGTGGTGGCTATTGATCCTGCAGAGCAAGGGCAATCAGAAGGGAGCAACAGAGCTGGAGAGTCATTGCTTGGAAAACTAGAGAAGGCCATGTGATGGGACATTAGTAAGGAACTGGGGAATAGCCACTTGTTTCCACTCTTCCCCAGACTCCCAAGAAATGTCGTAAACTCTGGGAGGATGGGCAGGAGTATGAGGTGAGTAGATTGGTCTTTCTGGCCCTGTCTGATTCAGGACACAAGGTCCAGGTCTGGAGACACCTCTGTGCGCTTTCCTTGGAGGAGGCATTCTCTTACCAAAGGCCACACATAACTCACCATGACTTCATAAGGATTTTTGGCATCTCCTGAAATGGCAAAACAAAGCCCATTGCCTGTACCTGCTGCTGTACCTTGTCACACACATCACTGTCTCTGTTCAGTCCCCCAGCACACCCCAGCAGTCCCTCTCCTTTCAGCGACACACCATCAGCCTCATCTGCTTGTGTCTGCATCAATTCAAATGCTCATGTCGTGTCAATCATGCCTAAATCCTCTGAGATCTCTCCCTGCCTTTCTCAAACATGACAAATGTGCAAGTGCCAAAACCACCTCCAGATTACAGTGGTGCTTCCCTGCAGAAAATCCCCACTCAGGCAAGAAGGCAAACCTGCACAGTAAAGCTCTTTCCAGCTCATTGGTGACCTGCAGTACAGGAAAAACATCTCCATCAGCTGAAGAAGTAAAAGCTATAGAGTGCAACGGGTGCAGAAATGGTCTCTTGGGAGGTACGGACCCCAGCTGCAGGCAGGTGCAGCAGCTGTATTGGGGTGGGTGAACAGCACATGGACCTGTAAAAATGTACACCTTGATTTACCTCCAACCATAGCCAGCAGCAGATTCCTGGGGAAAAGTAGCAGGACAAAACTTGCATGTAGTGATAACTCTCCCATAGACTCTTTCACTGCTCTGCAATGCAGAGACTTCACGGGTCAAAGTTGGTATCTTTGTCTTTAACAGACCTTGAGGGGCTTTTCCCCTGTGAATATGGCTCAAACATTGCTTAAGCAAAGCAAATTTCCAGTCATCGCTGTGGCCTGGGGTGAGGAGCCATTAGTTAAACCCATGATATCTGGTGAAGCAGCTCTTTTTTTTGGGGGGCTATTTGTTGCTGCTGCTGCTTTTATCTGCCATTGATAATTTCAGGGGCTGACCCTTAGCTTTTGCAATATGTGGGGCAGTGAGTAAAACCTACACATTCATCTCCCTTGGGTCATTCATGAGCTTGTTACTCCCTTTTCTCCTTTTCTGGGGTTAACAGGGCCGTGTCTCTGTCTCCTGGTACTAAGCAGCTTCTGTACCCCAGAACCTGTTGGTCACTCTCCTCTGTGCCATATCTAGTTCACTGTCATCTTGCTGAGATGATGAAAGGCAAACAATTACTGAAGGTGGAGGCCTGTCGTAGTCTTATGTAGCTGTCTAGCAAGGATTTCTGGCGTATTATCTATTCCTGATCAAACTTTTCTCAGTTCTCTGTGCCAGGGGTTTTCTGACAGCTACCAACCTCAGCACTGATGTATCCATCACTCTGTCTGCTGTAGTTGCCTGTTTCCCTTTGCGGTGTCTCTCTCACATCAGTTTAATGCTTTATCTTTGCAGCAGAGCTTTCCCCACAGCCAGTTCCCTGAAATCAGCTGCTGAGTGGTAGCTCTTAGCTGGAGTAGGCAACTGGATCAGTTCAGGTGATGTGCCCATCTCCAAACATCATTGGCAAAGAGTCTAGGAGATGCATGGCCAAAGTCCTGGTAGTGTCAGTGTGAAGTCCCTAGAGCAATGGGTTAACTGCCTAAGTCAGCTGTGTGCATTGTCCAAAGGCTTTGCAGAAAATTAGTTGGAGATGTAGACAAATGGACAATACCGTAACTAATAGGAGGTTATGTTGGCTCCTGTAGAACTGACTGAAAATGTCGCCAGCTGGATACAAGCAAGGAAAAGTAATACTGAATAATTTATTTTTAAATAAAACCCACATATGTTGCAAAGTGACTGGATTAAAGCTTTTGGGACTTGGGGAATTTTGTGGAATGCGTGTGAAATTTAAAATGTGTAGTGTGCCGAGTTGAAGATTAGGTTGTTTCCAACTTTGATATTTCCTAGCTCTCCCTCACCTGTCTTCCAGTGGCCCTGGGCAGTTTAAGCTGTGTTATCAGATGTGCGCTGGACATGTCTGATGAATGCCAAGATCTCACAGTTTGAGCAGACAGCTACTGCTCTGATCTGCATCGCTGCAGACTTTGAACAGGCTGTGTTTAAGCTGAAAGTGGGTGGTCTGAGTTGTCTGCAGACAGTCTAACTTGAGACGGATCTTATTCCTGGAGCATATCTAACGCCATATATCAAAAGTTACTTTGATTCTTATCAATATTCTGGAGGCAAAACTTCAAAATATGCCATTAAAACAAAGAGGCATGACTGATCTTTTTAAGAACTCTTGGGAATTTATTGTTCCCCTAAAGTCAAACAACCTAGGAACAGAAAATATATTTTATGAGTAGATATCTAGGTTAATGCAACTTCCTCTGTAAAAAAAAAACCCTTTGGAAAGTCTATTTCTTCTGACCTTCCTGACGTTGCTCTGATTGCACTAAGCAGCCTCCTTAAAGCAGATCTCACAGCAGAGTTGAAAAAGACTTCCAGCAAGAGACAATTTCTTCAGTAAACAGCCAGCAAACATCCTATTAAAGAAAGTATCCTCATTCCTTAAATGACAAGCAAGCTAAAACAGTGGGCTTGTGCTGTCTTTGTTTCTTGATGATGTACATTTTAAGCCCTAGGGGATTTTCCAAGAGAGGGGAGGGCACGGGTGGTCAGAGGGTAGATATGCAGCTATGTAAATCCACAAAGACTGCTGTTATTTTATGTGCATTTATATTAGCTGAAGATGATATAACTTCCTGCCCCACCTACATCAGAGATTCATGTTGTGTCTGTAGCACTCTGTAGCATGAAAATGTCTGTGAAAAAGGATAGTTTTACCACGCGAGAAAGGGCAAGGAAGGGGAAAACTTTGCTGCGAGTTCTGTGCTCTCCTTGACTCTTCCTTCTTTTGCTCAAGTCGACGCATTCTTTAAAGTCAGAAAAATCTTGGTGAAAATTAAACAGCTAATAGGTTAAAGACACTAATATCTAAACAGTTTGTTTGTTTGTTTTGTTGGAAGGAGAGACGTGATCAATGGTGGTAGAGAAAATCCATGAAAGCTCTTCCAAAGCTCACCACTTGTGTTTCAAAAACCTGGGGCACCAGCTGGACATCTCCATTTTTTTCTGGGTCAGTCTTAAAATATTGGTAGGCCAAAGTCTCCACAAGTGCTTTGGAAAGCAACCAACAATTCCCTGATTTTAGTTGTATCATTTGGTGTTTATGTGTGTGTGGCAGAGGGCAAAATGTGATTTAGTTCGCTTCTCCACCCTCTGTAGGCTTTCAAGGTCTAATGCTGAAGTGATTTTAAGCAGTCTTGTGTTGGAGACAGACCTCATAAAGAAATTACTCTCCTTGTGTAATTGCTCATAACAAAGCATAATGTATTTTTTGCAAACAGCAAGCATTTTGTTTTTTTCTAATTTAAAATTAATTCTATTGGCCCAGAATCCAGGGCTGTGTTTTTGAATTTGGGCTTTTACCAGGAGCAGAATATATCCTGTAAAATGTTGTTAACTTGCTGGCATTATAAGTGTTTCCTCTTCCATGTTTGGCTGTGAAAGAACTGGTAGATTTGTACGAACAAAACACACTTTCCTAGTGATATGCTTTTTCTGGTGATAGTATTTCCTAGAGGGTGCAGGCTTGTCTCTTTGGTTTACATTGTTTTCTGCCAGTAGGGAAAAGCATATACATCTGTGTCAGTCGATTTATACAAAGAACAGCTGGTTTAGCCCCTGTAGAGATATTTTCCCTTAAAGAGGATTGTTTGGTCTTGCCTTTACTGCTAAATTTTTTAAATCTTTTTTTCAGCCCCAGGGGGACCAGTGCTCATCCAATATCCTGAGGTACGAACACAAATGAGACAGTAAAACTGAAGCACCCTGTGAGATAAATTTGCAGAGGTCAACTTCAAGTAGGAACACAGCATTGACCTTGGAGAGTTTACCCACAGTATAACTTGAGTCCTCTGTCTCGGCTATGTTGTTTACCTCAGGAGAGCTGCTGGCCATTAGTTACCTTCCAGCAAAAAGAAACATAACTGCTTTCTAGTAGTGAAGACAAGTCTTTGGAGATCTGACAAAACCTCAGCATTTGGGTGTACTGTCAGAATTTAAAATAAAGTGGAGATTCTGCTACCTTTAACTCCTGAGACCAGCTTCAGCAGGAATATGTTTGGGAGAGCATGTGCTGGCTGAGCAAGCCCTCTCTGCCCAAATCTGTTGCTTCCTTGCCCTGCTTCACCATGCTGTCTTGGGCAAGTTCACGGGTGGACCTGAATCTGGTGCTGGCTGTCTTCTAAGTCCACTGCCAGACTATTGAATCCTCACGTAGCCAGAAGGACATATCTGCTAAAGTGAGTCAGTCTGGAGGGTGTTATTTTGATAGCAGGATGAGAGTTATACAGGAGCTAGAAATGGCATTTAGACACCCAAAGGTGATGGTCCGTGGGCTTGGGAAAAGACCCACAAGACTTGGCCAGGCTTTATCTGGGTCAAACTTAGACTGATTCTTCTGCAAACAAAGCCAAAAATAGCTGCATTCTTTTTTTTTTTTTTTTTTTTTTTTCCC
>Ga0065711_1043594_pt1 | contig 14630 bp, 9 predicted proteins | sample Hoacrofraction12_FD_59098 | JGI IMG/M metagenome (GOLD analysis project Ga0065711, IMG submission 59098) | Hoatzin crop microbial communities from Cojedes, Venezuela - Epithelial fraction 12 v2 (version 2) | ecosystem: Host-associated > Birds > Digestive system > Esophagus > Crop | place...
TTTCACACAGGCCCACCTCTCCAGCTTGTCCAGGTCCCTCTGGATGGCATCCCGTCCTTCTGGTGTCTCAACCGTACCACTCAGCTTGGTGTCATCTGCAAACTTGCTGAGGGTATACTCAATGTCGCTGTCCGTGTCATTGATAAATATATTGAACAGCACCGGTCCCAGTACGGATGTCTGTCCACGTTTTGCGTAAAACAAAACAAATTCTCTTCTTGTGAATTTTCCTTTCAGCTAAGTTCTTCTAAGTAACTGCTTTTTTCTGAATTGGGCTGCATATTTTTCAGACAGTGTCTGCTCCAAAGCTACTATCACCTGATGTTTATAGTTTTACTGAGCTAATGCTGGGAATGGAAGACAGAAAAGGCCCATGCTTATAATTATTGCTATAGCAGCCAAAGTCATTGGTAGACCTTTTAGGTTCCACAAGTGAGGAGTTGTAAAGGGTTGTACTTACAGAACAGGTGACCCGATATTGACCAGCGAGGTATTCCATGCCATATGTCTTACTCAGTTTAAAGCTAGTGGATCACAAGGGTCTGGCTCTCTTTGTCCATGACAGCCTTCTGAAGAGGACTGTCCTCCTTGTCCTGCCTGCAACCCTGATCCAGATTCTGATCCATGCATTGCTGAAGGCAGTTCCTGTCTACTGCTCTGTCCAGTCCAGGACTTTCTGGTGCTGCCTGGCAGCTGCTCACAGGACAGCAGCGCCCTGGCACCCAGCTCTGGGAAAATCAGTGTTGGTTTTGTATATTTTGCAGAATTTGCATTATTTCTCTTAGTATTATTAGTGAAATTGTTTTAATTTCAAATTTGTAAGTCGCTCTCCCTTTTCCTCCTTTTCCCTTCCCCTCGTGGAAGGGCATGGGTTAACAGAGAGCATCTGCAGCTCAGTTTATTTCCAGCCTGCTCTAAACCGTGACAGCATCAAAGCAGAATATAATATAAAAATGACGGCTAGCATTTTTTAATGAATGGGGAGGAGGAGGGAAGATAAAATTTGTCATTCTATTTCATTTGATTCAGGGACTACACACAGGGTGAAAAATTAAAGCTAAGATGTTGAAGAAAGAAAAAAAAGGGCTGAAGGGAAGGAAAGCAGACTTATACCAAAAATGTGTTTCCTCTCTATTTTTAATATCCTCTTTGTATTTCTTTTGGTATAGAGTTCTTTACTAACACTTTTCTCCATGTATATCATAGCTAGTTTTGCTTTTCAGACATTTTTCTCATTTATGATTACATTTCAACACTGGCATCTTTTACCCTGCCAGTCTTACCTCCTATGAAAGAAAGACAGTATATACCTAAAAACTGATAAAAATCCAGGTGTCTTTTCTCTCTTACACAATAAAAGTTTGCTTACATATGTGCGGGGGTGCACGTATGGACTGTCTACACACACACACATAGGCAGGAATGGCTGTCTCACCAGCTTTCTCAGTACTGGATGGTTCTAGTCCAGGATCTGAGCTGTTCTTTTCCATTGTGTGGCGCATCAGAAATTATTTCCTACCTCCTGCCAAACTCCTCCAGCTGAAAAATTGCTTTTACATATGCCACTGTTGCTTCAAATGTGCAGGCAATTCCTCCTTCTGTGGTCCCATAAATCCAGACTCTGGATTATTTTCTGGGCTTTTTTCAGTGCAAGCCTTGTGAGACCACAACACACATTCAATCCCTATGCGTGGGTGTACTTCAATTGTCTCAACATAAAAGCATAAAGGGGACTATAATTTCTTTTACACCTGAACTTTTAAGTCAGTGGAGGGTTGCAAAGAGGTCACCCTAGCAGCAGAGGTGCAAACCTCTAAACACAGTTATCATGTGGTCTGGTTAGAATACTTGATGGTGTAAGGTATTGTTATCAGTTGTGTCTTCTTGCCTGATAGGAAGGCATTGAAAAGGAATATATGGTAAAGACACAAACATTTAGGTCTCCTATGTGAATGTGTAATTCTAAAGGTTTTCTCTGCCTTTGTGTCCCTCTACTATGCCCACAGAAGTTGGTGAATGGCTCCTGTTCTGTTCAGTGAGTCCTGGGCTGGCACAGAAGGGCCCTTGCTGCTATGGGGGCCCACATCTCCAGCAAGTAATGCAATGAGCTCTTGCAGTGATCATGCAGGAAGCTACACTTGGCAATGGATGTAGCTGAGGTCCCATGTTCTGTGCTGGAACTGTGGAGTGATGGTTCTGCAGAGAGGGTGACAGTGTGAAGGACAGGAACATAGTATGAGAGCAGATAAAATACATATCAAAGTCTGTAACTTTTGGGAAAGGGATGATATGGTGTGCATACGAACCAAAGGAGGAAAAAAATACTTCCCCTCAAAATACAATAGTGAGTTGATTCTTCCCCAGTGGAGAGCCTTCCATCTCTGTAATTATATACAGATATCCTCTTGAATTTTCAGTAATGGCACTTCTTATGCCCTGCAACAAACTCCTATTGATATTCTGTCCTGTCATATACAGCTGATACAGCAAAACCTTAGGCAAATTAAACATGCCTTTTTTTTGTTTCTTTTCCTTCTGTCAGCTTTCAGACCTCTGGAGAGATCTGGAAAGGAGTACTCCTCTCTTTCAGGCATTTACCACCGTTCTTGAATGTAAAAGAAGGAAGAAACTGGAGTTACAGCAGCAGCTGAGGATTGCAAGGATTTTAGCTAACACAACAAATAAAGTTTACAAACAGAGAAACCTGTTCACATTACTCTGTCTGCTCCCCATATTGTTATGTTGCAGTTACTGGCAGTCTGTGTCAGAGGCTGTAGGAGGTGTAAGAGGAGGTTGTATTTGAGAATTGGCAAGCTAACATGCGTTGGATCATCACAGAAAATGTAGTGAGTTCTGAATGTCTTCTCTCTTTTGTCACTGTCTCTGCAGAGCTGCTTTTCCTAGAAATGCCATGGGTTTGGCATTTTGGCTCAAGGTTGGTATTTTCGTATATTTCAGTCCTGGTGGAAGAGTGGCACATTGCACCTCACAGTCCCTGCAAGCTTTCGGTGTACGGCTCCTTGGTACTAACAATCAGTGCTGAACTATGCAAGTGGAATTTTTAAATAAGACAACTTCAAAATCAGTAAAAAAAATGAAAGGGGTTCTTTGAATATGTGTTAAGGCCAGGAAGTGACTGTTCCCATAGGATAAGAGGTTAAACCTGTATTTATAAACCATCTACACATAGCAATCTGCCTAGGTGGACAGTGCAATGTCTCATCTGGTGCTGAGCTGAATGACAAGTCACCTGTAATTTTTCAAGCATTGTCTATGTGCGGGAAATGTTTGTTCACAAACTTCCTAGAGATTCTTCTCTAGTCCACAGTGATGTTACAGAAGACAATAACATAGTTTTAAACCAGCAGTCTGAAAGCCTTTCCTCAAAATTCTCTCGTCAATGGGAAAATTTCTACTGATCACAAGATTAAGACCTTGATTGGATCTCAATTTTCACTGAATTTTTTTAGACTGACATTACAGAAAGATATATTTGGAAGCAGATAAACACATAAATATTTGCAGCTACCTTTTTGTGTGTGCACTAATTTTAAATACCTAAAGAAATTTCAGCAGGGATGAAAATCAGGAAGAAAATGCAGACACTCATTTAATCTCATTCAGACTTCTCTTCAGCTAACTTAACTCAGTAACAGGGGAATTATTTTAATTGAAAGTTTATGTTAAAGACCATTCAACTGAATAAAGGGATGGTTATTTAAGAAACAGATGCTCATAGGTGGTTATTTAAGAAACAGTTGCTCTTAGGTCTTGTTTGTTGCCTTAAGCTATTGATGAAGGCATTCAATTACACTACTTTGCAGAAGCCACGTGTCTTCATAGTTATGAAAATATGACCTGAAAGAATCCAAGCTTGATCTAAAAAATACAATTTACTCCAATTATGAGGAACATGAACAAAAAGTTGTATTTGGAAACAGTTACTAAAGTAACTTCTTTTTCATTTTGCAAAAGCAACTGTTGCAATTTCAGCACATCTGTGCCATAAAGAACTCGTAAGCAATCTTGTCCAGTTCTTTAAGGTTTTGTAATTCATATATTCATAGTTTTAAAGCCAGAGAGACCATCAGCTCATCCAGCCAGTCCTACATAACAAAGCCCAGGGAATTCCATGCAGTTACACGAACTGTCGGCTTAAGCCTACCTCTGGAACAGTACCCTGGCTTGCCTGGACAACTCTATGAGATGGAGAACATGCACCTTTCATGATTAGTCCATGCAGTGATTAATCTTCTGCAGTGCTTATTACATGTATCTTATTTCTATATTTAATGGGTCTGCCTTAATTTGACAGCTCTCAGTTTTCAGTCCCTGGAAGTCACACCCCCAAAATCCATAAAGTTTTGGCAGAGAAGATGACCATGGCCTCTGAAGAAACATCAGTAAATCACAGTTCCCACTGAAAACTAGCAAGGTTTTTGATGAGTGACAAGGGATTTGTTGATATATTTATACATTTAAGTTTTATGTGACTGACCCTTCATCTAAAATCACGGTCAGTTCCAACCAAGGGCTTTTTGAAATCTAGGATTCAGAGTACTGGAAAAGAGATATGACTCACTTATTACCAGTACAGTGATTTACTGTATGGTTGGGTACTAGGGCAAAGATGAGATCTCTGCTTCACAAGGCATTCATGTAAACAAAATTTTTATGACTAAAAACGAGTAACACTGAGAACCTGAAGTACTGCAGTCATTGGAAGTTGCTCCTACACAGAAGAAAAAAAAGTAAAAAAGAAAAATTACGGTATTATTCATTTTATCTTTCTTGCAGATAGGAGAAAGGAAGTTTTCAGGAATCCTAGGGTGTCCAGGAGGGTCAATAGGAAAGCAGAGCTGCACTTCTCTCAAAATTAAGATCTTTCATTGAATCACTAGTCCTCGCTTCGTCTAATTAATTGTCAGAAAAGGTCCCCTGTGAGTACACGGTTAGCAGACATGCTTACTCCATGAACCTTGTGGAGCAAATGCAGCACGACCAGTCACAGTTCTTTGGGTGCAAGGATCTGTGATCCCACTAGGGTGAGCTCATGCACCGCGTTCTTCTCACAGCTAACAGCGGTAGCAGTAGGGTCCTGTCATTTCTTACACCAGCCCTCAGGATTGTAGCAGATGCTTGAGGCCTGAAGCATGTGCATGTAATATTTTAAAGGGCAGAATACAGCAGGAAATAGTTGTGATGTTTCTGCCTATACCCTTCTTCTTGTAATCAGGTTTTCCACATTGTTTCTGAGGTGTAAGATTTGATAACAAAACTGAAAGAGAAACTGCATCTATTGTGTACTTTCTGTTTCTTCCATAGGTCACGAAGTACAGATCACCACTCCACCCATCTCTGTTCCTTGCATGCACAGCTCGTATTGGGACCAATCTTTTTGTACCTTGGTTTCATACTTATAAAATAGGGATAACTATATCTTTTGCACCACAAGCTGGTTGGAAAAGTCTTCAAAGCAGGGGCCAGATGTGCACTCATTTTCAGTTGCACCCCCCCTTCTTACTTACCCCCTTTAGATAATAAGACATTATCTAAAGCACATCCCCAGCATAAAAAGGAAATACTCATGGCTGTTTGGGGAAGTTATTTGTTCTTTATAGTAAAGTTGGGCAGAAGAGGAGAGAGTGAGATAATTTTCTAATCTTGGAACGTTGGCTTGCATTAAAGCACAATTTCCAACTGTGAGCTGATACCGATATTTTTAACACAAACACTTCTATACAAGCTGCTAAGCAGCTGTAAGGGGTGCTAAAAACCACCAGAGGCTGCTGTTACCAAATTGAAAAAAACAACCACTAAACACTCAGATCCATTATAGGACAAGTAGGTCCTCCTCCTTCCCACATATATTTGTATAACCCTTCCAGTTTCTTCCCCCAGTCCTCCAATCGTGAAGCCAGGCCAACTTGGAAGGAAGAAAAGGAAGACTGGGAAAAGCAGGGGTGTTAGGTCCCTTAACTTTTAACAAGTATGAAGGCAAAAGCTTCCCTTTCAGACTGAGATTCTGTGGTAAATTTAATTGCCCATAGCTTTTGTTTCTCTACCTTCCTCACACAGACCCTGGCATTCATTATACTCCTGGCACACGGAGAAGCACAGTGACCACAGTCTCAGCCTGGGGAGGTGAAGCTGCCAGAGGCAGTGCTAAAGCAATCCCTTCTCCAGATAAAGCAGTAACTGCCCTTCCCAAGCCACAAATCAAGCAAGACCTCTGCAGCCCCCAGCACAGACCCCAGCAGCCCCTGGGGTCTGCTGCACTTGGAAGTTGCTGTCGTCTGGCTGCTTTGCAGCTCACAGGCTCCCTAGAGCAACTGGCCTCCGTGATGTCAAAACCTGCAAAGGTGATGCAGACAACTCTGTCAACGCACATTGCCCCCGTCCCCATGCCTGCCCTGGAGTGCTGAGGGCATTTTTCAGCCTTGGAGGCACAATCAGGACCTGCCTGTCTGATACAGTTTTGGTGCCCTATCTATATGTGGTACACTTCTATAAAATACGCACAGCCAGGGCTGCACCAGCCAAAGGCCTGTCTCCTGCCTGTGCCCCATACAGCTAGACAGAAATGAAACTTCTTTGATTTCTGATACGCAGCAAAGACCAATCTGTTTGGCATCCTGATTGTTGGCTTTCTTGAGGGGTTACACCAATAGCTGTACGCTTTGCTGCTCTGTGTTCCTATTCATCACAAAGGGTTAGGTGAGGAGGGGGAAGTGTTCTTGCGCACCTGGAGGCTTTGGAAGCACAAGTCTTCACCTTCTCATTGTCTCACTGTGTCAGCCACTCTCACTTGGAGCTCACCAACTCTTACTTGACCACTGGTACTCAAATGCCAGCAATAAGGGCCAGATTAAACAACCTCATCACTAACAGAAGCTAGGTTAGGCCACCAAAAGAACCCTGAGAAACCCTTGCAATTATAAACCAAATAGCAAACAAAACAGTGCTTTTCAGAGAGGAGAAAGGGAAAAGGGCCAATGTAATGCATCTAGAAAAGTTACTCCTTTGTCAAAGTGGAATATTAATTATTTGTAGTCCTCCTGAGTTCTTGCTGTGGAAAGTCTGGAGCCTCCCAGTGACTCTTTTAACACCTCCTCATGGCTTCCTAGTATCAAATCCTGAGGCACTATCATAACTTTACTGAATAGTAAAGCCTCACTTTAACTATGTGTCATCAATTAGTACGAGCTCCTAATAAATTATCGTAGCTCTTCCAGCTTGTTCACCTTTACGAATATATTTTACAATATATTTTTCATTCCAAAGACACATGGTTCTGCATTACTTAAGGGTGACAGCCCACCCTAGCACAATTAGAAGTATGCTTGCTCAAAGTTACAGATGTTACTCTACATTATCTTTGCTGCTTAACAACTTGACCACTCTTTAAAGTGGGTATGCAACCAGATTACATTCAGATATGTCCACCTGTGCTTCCTTTGCTCCCCTTCTCTTCAACAAACTCCTTTTCTGGTCTTCTCAAGTTCTGGATTTCAAGGGCAGAAGAGGAGGAAGGAGGATGGGGAATTTCTTCTTTTTAAGGCCTCATCAGTTTTATATACTGCATAAAAAATAGCTTCTTTTCACATAAATATCTGATGCCCAGCATGTAAAATATAAAGCAGCTCCTCAAAAGAAAAAAGCAAACAGAAAACGAATTCCCAAAAGTTTACAGACAGAAGCAAAGCATCCTGTAGGTACCCACTAGAAAGAAGGGGAAAAAAGCAGAAAAGGCTAACAGACAGACCTGAACATTTTACATATGTTGTTTTATTGTGTTTGGGAGGCATCTCAGTTAAAAAGAAAAGCAAGAGGTATTCCACAAAGTGGAAAAAATGGTAATGGTTCACAGTGGTAATGGAACACAGAAGTCTGGCTCAAATAGCCAGGCTTAAGTGACCCTGTTCCCATCACACCTCAGGGAAAATCTTCCAGCCCTGTGCTGAAATACGTAGAACTGAGAGGGAGAAAGTCTTTTCTTACAGATCTCCTATCAGTGTAAGGAAAAGATTGTTTTAAAATTCATAGTCACCTGTGGACTAAGAAATAGAATTCTGCTTCAGAGCCATCCACGTGTCTAAAAAGACTATATATTCCTAAATATTACATGTGATCTGAGTGGGGACCCAACATAACATCAAGCCCTGGGAAAGCTGTAGTAGGCAGGAGAGCAGCTGAAGAGAAGAATTAATCTGGTGAGCTCACAGAGGGGACACAGCTCACACCACCTGAGCAGCAATGCCTTCATCTGGGCTTTGTTGCCCTACAGAACAGGTGACATTACCCCAGAGCTTGATTATCTTCATCTACAAGTAAGTCCTACTCAAATCTATCTGTCCTTGCAGGTAGCTTCTCAGGAAAAAAAAGAAGAGGACTGTAAAATAGCTACTGGTGTTTCATCCATTAAGTGCCAGATATTACACCAACTTGTTTGGCTTACTTTCCCTTTAAGAAAATATTTTAATAATATTTTGATAATTTCTCTGGAGTTTGGTTTGGTTTTATTTCTTTTTTCTCATGTGGAGAAAATTATGTTCTTGAACATCTGAAAAGTTAGTTCAATCTTTCCCAAGAAAGAGAAAGTGAGTGTTTGAGGCACTCAGTTAGTGAGTGACCCCCTCTGAATTTGAATGGAGCCCTTATGGGTCCTGACTAAGCCCTGGAAAACAGTTTGCATATAGAGAGAGAGATAGAGAGAGTGTATATCCTTCATAAGAAAAGGAGAGGATTACTGAGATTTGTCTCTATTTCTTAGAGGAAAAACACTTTTTAATCATTAAGATATGAAGATGTCTGTATCCTTCACCCACCTTGGTTTATCTTAGGCAGCCTTGCACAAAGATAAGGCTATCCACCCTGACACACAAAACAATGTCTGTTTTAATGTTCCGGCCATGGACTGTACCACAGAGCTTTCCAAAAACACTGAACAGGATCAGTATAAACGTCCTGGGTATTACCATAGGAGGAATTTTCAAAAACAGCTATCAGATGTACCCTATTGGTCAACAGGCCTATGATCTAAATGTCTTAAGAAACTCTTTTCTCTCAAAACTCTTACCGCTTAAGTACTTGGGAAATTCTCTTCTCCCGGTGTGTGGCAGACATTTCCAAAGCAGGTCAGCCATGTAGTGGGGAGAACTTAGCAATGCTTGCTCTACTTACAGGAATAAAAATGAGTTTCTTGAGTCTCTCACTTTATGGAGATGATATGTGCTGTGGGTTTGTAGAATAATAAAAACAGGTTTTATGACTGACAACCTTTATTGTGCTTTATTTTGTTTTGTTTAATATGAATCATGGAAGTGTTACTTAAATGGAACCAATTTTGTCTATCTCAGAATGGAGCATCTCTGGTAAGTGCAAGTTTCCTCACACTGATCAGCCCAGATGACTCCCTTCAGAGGTGTAAAGCTAGTCCAGCCTCTTCTCTTTCAGTCTTGAGCACAATGCAACTGTCATAATGTTTTTCAAGTGGCACTTCTGACAACAGCTGACTTCACATAATGAGTTATTTTCACACAACCACATAAATCGTAATGGTTGTAAACTTCCAGTAAACGGTAGGAAGCAGGTGTATCAGAGCCAAAGAGGAGAACATCTCTAAAGTGCACTGCAACCTGGCTTGAGAAAGAAATTCTAGGGTGCATATCTATCTTTTAACATGCCTAGACTTGAGTGGAAATCAAATGCAATATTTACACACTGAACTGATATCTGAGAGGCAAGGTGAACCCCCAGGACATGGGGTGAATGACAGTCTGCACTGAAGCACTTGTAGCGGCCAGGCTCTGTGTGAGAAGAGAGACAAATCTCATGAAGTTGGGGAAGATCACAAAATCTTCCCCTTTCACTTTTACCCCTTTGTGAAGAAATGCTCAAATGGAAGTGTGGTGAGGCACTCAGAAAATGTGCAATGACATATGCAGCCTTACAAGATTTTGATCTTAAAATAACCACAAATTTACTGTCCAGCATAAAGCTCAGATACAGCTTTTGGTCTCTTTGTGTATTCCTTGAAATCCTGGCATGATTGCACAAGCCCTTATATTACTATCATTTATTTTTACAGAGTCAGTTTGCAGGATTCTTCTTTTATGAACAGTCCAATCCAAAGAATTTAAAATCTTCCTGTGATGGTCTGTGTAATTCCACTGTATTCAAAATATAGATAATAAATCACCATTTTTTGTTGAATATGGACATTGTAAACTATTAAATGTAAATTCTAGTTTGTATTACTATGAAAAAAGGTAGAATACCTGTTCTACAAATACATAATGGAGATAACATGTATAAGCTTCATTTTTTTTTCCCTGACTGTATATACCTATTCACAATGCATAAAAATGGAAAGAAAAAAATGTCAGCATCTGCATGCATAGATTTAAGAGCACAGTTTGGAAGAAAGAAAAAATATTTGATCTAAACAGCAATCTCTGAAGTTAAAACCAAACAAAAGTAATGGCATGAAAGCTGGCAAAACCAACAGAAATGAGGCAAATAAAGAGCTGTCACAGATTAACTCAGCCCTTGGTTCATGCTGATGGTGTCTAGTGTTCAGTTTAGGTTTCAATGATTTCACGGGTCCTGTCTTTGTTTCCGACCACAGCTCGAGATCCCCGTCCCTGCTTGTCACAGGCCAGTTTTCTCTGAAGAGCTATTAACTCCGCACATCTGTGGAAGGGAAGCTGCATGCAATTCATGCAGGTTGTGGGAGTACTTTTCTCAGCCGAGCACACTGGGCTCTCACATATGAGCAGTAGAGTTTGTCTTGGTTTGGCCTCTATTTTCAAAGCATTTCAATGGCCTGCTTTGCCATAATCCCCATAAAATAATGCAGGCCAAAGCAAAGCAATTAATTTTAATTGGTAACTCCGCCTATTGACTTCAAAGGGAATTTAGAGATTGAATTCAAATTTTAAAAATGCAAGTAAAAATATCCATGCTTCTTAAATAAAGGCAGGGCAAAGAACTAAGTAGAAATACTCCTGCTGGGTGACCTCTGAAAAGTCATTTGTGCCTTAGTTTCTCTGATCAGTAATGAGCGAACAATGCTACTGAACACCCTACCAGCACGGGAAGATTTGCAAAGAAACGTTTATCAGTGCAAAACAGATAAAACTGTTTTCATATAACACTTTTTTTCATTCACAGTGTCAGGCAGCAGAGCAGTGTTCAGCATTGTGATGAGGAACTGGTTTTAAGTATCTCAAATATTATCCTTTGCAGCTTGGCAAACAAACAGAAGATTTTATCTGCTTCCAGAACCCTTTTCTAGAACAGATTATGGTTTATTCCCAGCAGGCATAAAGTACTTGTACATTGTATTTCTCTTCTTTCTTGAGCAGGATGTATGCATTTGATAACAGGCATCTGTGGAAATGTTGCTTCCACAGGGCCTGACTGACAAATAAACACAAAACCTCGAAACATAATGATCAATCTATGAACATCAGTAAATAAATCATACCAAATAAGGCATTGTGATGCTTTATTGTGATACAATTAGGGATTTTTCCCATGTAAACCTAATGGTTAATTTGAATGCAAAAGACCACTGTGAAAAAGAAATTTTAGGCTGCTTCTTTTACATTAAAGAAAAATATATGTCCATTTAGACAGTTCTCTGCTATTCACAACCTCTCCTTTTGCCTGTGTTTCCACAGCTGTGAATTGGTCATTTTGCGTACTTGCCTTCATTCGCGCATGGAACCTTACATAACAGTAAATTGTTTTGCTAAGTTAATACTCTGTATGTTCTTTTTGATACGATTGGAGTTTTAAAGTGCTTTACGTTATGGCTTACTTAGCATTAAGACAAAAAAATCATAGAATAAAGCTTAGAGTTGTGAAATTTAGAGGTGCTAAAATCAAACTCTGTTGTTCTAGGTTGTCCCCATACTTACTAATTTCTACAAAGTTAAATGTACTCTTTTGCTCCATATCTATTCCTGACGTTAGGAGTTTCCTGAATAAATCCAATAAATGTGTGTGAAAATAAACGTGTGTGAAAATAAACCTGTTGACAATATATTCATACGGCTAAGGATTTTTCATGTGAGCAATGGTTTGCAGTACCGAGGTTCTAAATGTGGAATCTTGGCATTTGGCCCATGCTTTCTCACACTTTGAGTGAATTTGGTTGGAATACACTGTAAGTAAAGAGAACGGCCATTTCGTGTGATATGGATTTCTGGAATTGCTGTGGGTGGGGAGGCAGATACCATTCCAGAAGGAATCTTTATGCCAAACAACCCATAAAATTTCTTTAGGAGAAAATTCACAAGTAAATATGTGTTGAAGGGTCACATTAAGTTAAAGCTTAGCACTTTTATGATTGCTTTGCTACTACTCTACAATTAGTCTGTCAAGAAGACAATTGTATGGAGAACAAACACAAAACTAGTCTGGTGTAATCCCAACCAAAATGTATTTATGATTGTTTTGAAAATAAGCCAACTGATTACCAACTCCTGATACACCCACTCTCTTTCTCCCTCCACTAAAACCAACCATATGCAATGCGAGAGCATGCAAAGTAATCATACATCCCTGACTGCTCGCTTTTTCTGTCAACATCAACTGTGAAGCTTAGATGATATTGTAAGGAGCCTGGAGCACCTTAAAAAGGGATACAGAAGAAAATCCACAGGCAGATCATTGTTGGCTCTAATGTGATGAGGAGCAGCACGTAATTGCACTGCCCTGAAATGCGAAATTATCACTATGGCCATTCCCTTCTCTGCAACTGCTCAGCTGGGTTCGCCAGCAGGCAGGGATGGGAAGGGTGAGGGCTAAAGCTCCCTTCTCTGTCTCCTCCACCTAGTTTGTTCCCCTCTCAGGGGAAGCCGTGTTACCCACGGAGAGGAAGAAATCTCTACCACTCACAATGCAGAGTGCTCATACTTCATGTAGTGCCTGCTAATCAACGCCAATGAAATGAATTCACTAACTATTATTACACGAGTGTTTCAGTTAAATGAAGATAGTGGTTATAGTGTCATGGTTTTCTACTGCTCTGGATCTTTCAGATCACAGGATTGAAGCTCCTAGTCCCTTCTTACCTGTTGGTTTTCACTGTTTAAACTTCAGCCTCTGGAGACAGGGGAGTATGAGAGACTCATGGTTTTTCTTTGATGTGAAAAAAAAAGAAAGTTTCTTACTTGCCAGATTATGTAGAAAAGCAAGAACACATAACATGACTGCATCTTGCAGTTTCAGAAATCAAGGCAAACACAGAGAATTCAAGCCACACTTCAAAACGATGCTTGTTTCTAGGTATCTCAGGAAACAGCCTGCTACATAATATCTGAATATTTGGTAGGTTTGTAATGGAGGTGACATACCAGTATTTCCGATTACCCCAGGCCACTTTGCATTAGAAAGATTTCAGGACAGAAGAAAGGTGAGGTGTTTATTAGCTTCAGACAAAATGCGTTTTTTTTAGGTGAAGATGCAAAATAATGCAATGTAGAATGAAACCTCGGTAACCTCAGAAGAATGCTTATCTGGAATTTATGGACATTAACCAAACACAGCTCACCATTAGCTGCTGAACTCACCCTCAGCTGGGAACTGAAGAGGAATCTCTGCTACATGTCATATGTGATCCTGAAATGAACCCATTTGTACCAAAGTTGAGGCCTCAGCTCAGGGCACCAGAAAAGAAAGCAAACTACCACAATAAATTTCCTTAATTCTTAATTTTTTTTGACTGTATCCAACTTTCTTTTCCATGTGATCCATTCATTGTTTGATGATGAAGAGCCTTAACTGATATAGCTGATATTGTAGCATGTTAATGCATGTATTTTGGATTTTTCTTTAAGCAAGATAGAGTTTATTCTGCTTTAAGCACCTTCCTAATGTAACTACATTATGATTACTATACCTTTCAATGCTCTGAAATCTTTGCTTCTTGCCCCAGAGCATAAGGTAAATGGTTTCAATAAAGTCATTGTCACTCACAAACACAACCTTCCTCCTCCAAAGCCACAACTTGCCTGACAATTTTCACTCAGATCACTAACACACAAATTGTTCAGCAGCAGTCAATTAAATACCATGGTAACCTGCTGCTTTTAATTATCCTTCTCTGTGCTGTAACAGCTGCGAAACACAAAGTGACAAGCCAAACATAATTTAAATACTGTGGCGTACTCCAGATGTGGCAGTGCTTTGCCAGGTGTTTATTTTTAATGTATAACTTGACATTGTAGTCCATTAACTCATCGTTTTCTCTAGAAAAACTCACTAAAAATGTAGGTTTCTTGCCACAAATGCTTTAATATAGTCACATTTGTGACTATGATTCTTTTGGCTTTGGTAATGGGGGACAGCTTTGTTACTTCCCCTCCAGGGCTAAATATTAATTATGGACCTTATTGCTACTATTTTGAACCAAGGCCACACCACACATAACCTAATCCAAAAGCAGCTGAAGTGCAGGGAAGATTTTATGGTGTTGCTGTTGTTGATGCCTATGGGGTGCATATTTAGCCTTAAGCTAGCACTTGCAGACACTTTCCCCAAAATTCACCGACGCTAACAATGTTGGGCTTTGTCTTTTTGGGTTTTTTTTGCTGCGTGTTTTTTTTTTTTTTTTTTTT
>Ga0065711_1043595_pt1 | contig 14630 bp, 14 predicted proteins | sample Hoacrofraction12_FD_59098 | JGI IMG/M metagenome (GOLD analysis project Ga0065711, IMG submission 59098) | Hoatzin crop microbial communities from Cojedes, Venezuela - Epithelial fraction 12 v2 (version 2) | ecosystem: Host-associated > Birds > Digestive system > Esophagus > Crop | place...
CATTGGACCTGAAAATTCCGAAGGACAAGCCACACAAGAGTATATTGAGTGGGCGCTTAAAATTCCGTTTGAGACGACCGTTGAGCACGAGCTTTCACTCAAAGCGATTCGCGATCAACTCGACGCCGATCACTATTCGCTCGATAAACCAAAGGATAGAATTGTCGAATTTTTCGCAACAAAAGAGCTTTTACAGCGCCGCAAAAAAGGGAGTGGAAGCGGCCTAATTTTATGCTTTGCTGGCCCTCCTGGAGTGGGCAAAACTAGCCTTGCAAATTCCATCGCGACCGCGCTTGGAAGGAATTTGGTCAGAATAGCCCTTGGCGGCGTCGATGATGTAAGCGAATTGCGCGGACACCGCCGCACCTACGTAGCCGCCATGCCAGGGCGCATCGTGCAAGGAATCATCAACTCAAAACAGATGAATCCAGTCGTCGTCCTCGATGAAATCGATAAAATCATCGGCCGCACAAATCACGGAAACCCCGAAGCTGCGATGTTAGAGATTTTAGACCCTGAGCAAAACGACAAATTTAGGGATAATTATCTAAATTTCGACCTTGATTTGAGCAAAGTGGTCTTTATCGCGACGGCAAACGATGTGAGTATGATTTCTGGCCCGCTTCGCGATAGAATGGAGTTTATCCAGCTAAATTCCTACACCGCGCAGGATAAATACGAGATCGCGCGCAAATATCTGATCCCGCAAGAGCTCGAAAAACACGGCTTAGAGCCAAACGAGATCGTTTTCAATAAAAGTGCGATCGTCTCGATCATTGAGGATTACACACGTGAAAGTGGCGTGCGAAATTTGCGCCGTAAAATCGCTGAGGTGATGCGTAAAATCGCGGTTAAGGTCATTAACGGCGAAGAGGCAAAGGTCGCTCTGACGTCAAAGAATTTGAAAGATTTTCTTGATAAAAAGATTTTTGATTCTGATTTTGTCGATAAGCACGATAGAATCGGCATTGTAAATGGTTTGGCTTGGACAAGTGTGGGCGGGGATACCCTAAAAATCGAAGCTATCCGAATTCGCGGCAAGGGCGAGCTCAAGATCACCGGTCAATTGGGCGATGTGATGAAAGAATCTGCCCAAATCGCCTTCAGCTTGGTAAAGGTGATGATTGACGAGGGCAAACTTGAAATTTCAAATTCTGGCGCAAACCGCCTAAATTTCGGCGATGAGGAGCAAATTTATAAGCAATTTGATCTGCACATTCACGTCCCTGAAGGTGCGACGCCAAAAGATGGCCCGAGTGCGGGAATTACGCTACTAACGGCGATTGCGTCGATTTTATCGCAGCGAAAGGTCGATTCTCAACTTGCCATGACTGGCGAGATTACACTAAGCGGAAAAGTCCTTCCTATCGGCGGTTTGAAGGAAAAATTGATCGCCGCGCACAAGGCAAAAATCAAGCGAGTTTTGGTGCCGCAAAAGAATTTCGAGCGCGATTTGGACGAAATTCCAGAGATCGTGCGAAAAGAGCTGGAGATTATCGCGGTTAATACCGCCGAAGATGTCCTAAAAGAAGCACTTATCTAGGAAATTTGAGGGCCAAATTTGGCTCTCAAATTTCATAAAATTTTACGCAAAATTTTACCTATTTTTTAAATCCTGCGGTCAGTTTTTTTGCGTTTTCTTGCATTGCCAAACTCATCAGACAAATCCCCTTTGCGCCCGAATTTAGCGGAATTCCAAAATTATTTTGATTGATTCCGCCAATCGCAAAAATTGGAATTTGCACGCTTTTTGCGATTTCTTCAAGCTCCCTCACGCCGCGCGGCTTCAAATCCGCCTTGCACGCCGTCTCAAAAATATGGCCATAAATCATAAATTTAGGCCCAAATTTAGCGCATTTAAGCGCATCTTCAAGCGAATGAATAGAAACGCTTAAATTTAGGGAGCTCTCAGACGCAAATTTCAAGAAATCATCCATTTTTAGGTGCAAATCGGCGCCCAAATTTAGAGCTACATTTTTAAAAGTGTGTAAAATCAGTTTCGTTTCGTAGTTTTGCGTGATTTTTAGGGCATTTGCGGCCAGTTTTTCATACTCAAATTCGCTCAAATCCTTTTCACGTAAAATGATTTTATCAAAGCCAGCGTCGCAAATTTGGGCGATTTTGTCTAAAATTTCGCCCTCAAATAGCCTTCTATTGGTGATTGCTACCAACTCAAACATAAACATAATCCCGCAAAACCGGCGTCAAACCTAAATCCAAAATCGCGCTTCTAACCTCGTCAAAACTCCTAGGATCGGAGATTTCAAACTGCTCATCGCCCTTTTGCGCGCTTTTATCGCTGTGTTCGCCGATGCCAACACTCACGCCTGCCGAAATTTTGGTCGCTCCGATCTTGATCGCGTTGTCGCGGAATTTGGCATTTTCGCGCGTCGAAATCGTGATATTGGCAAACGGCAAGAAAATCCGATATGCCATAATCACCTGCAAAAGCTCCTTTTCATGGACATCGCGCGGATTAATTTTGGAATTATTTATAATCGGTCTCAAACGCGGCACAGATAGTGCAATCTCGGCGTGAGGGTATTTTTGCTGCAATAAATAGGCGTGAAGCCCTGTAGCAAAGGCATCCTTACGCCAGTCATCAAGCCCCAATAGCGCAGCAAAGCCAACTCCGCGCATGCCGCCCTTTAGCGCGCGCTCTTGCCCATAAAATCTATACGGAAAAATGCGTTTATTGCCCGCCAGATGGAGTTTTTCGTACTTTTGCGGATTGTAGGTCTCTTGGAAAATAGTCACAAAATCGGCGCCGCAGGAGTGCAAATATGCGTAAGAGTCCGAATTTACGGGGTAAATTTCAAGTCCAACAAGGTCGAAATACTCTTTCGCGATTTTGCACGCATTGCCGATATATTGGATACTAGAGTGAGTTTCGCTCTCACCAGTTAAAAGTAAAACCTCCTTTAGTCCGCTATTTGCGATCGCTTCCATCTCGGCGCGAATGCCAGAATCGTCCAATTTTAGGCGTTTAATCTCATTTTTTGAGTTAAAACCGCAGTAAATACAGAGATTGTCGCAGTGATTTGCGAGGTAAAGCGGCGTGAAAATTTGGATATTTTTCCCAAAATATCGCTCTTTTTGCGCCTTTGCAAGATGCGCCATCTCCTCTAAAAAATCGCCCGCCGCTGGGCTTAAAAGCGCCATAAAATCGGCAATCTCGCAGCGATCTTTTTTAAGCGCGCGATACACATCGATGGATTTGATTTTTTCATATTCAAAAGCATCTTTTGCGCCTAAAACTTGCTCCAAAATGTCGGAATTTAGGACTTCCATGCCCTCTAAATATTTCATATGATCGGTTCTATTCATACAAAAATCCAGTCAGCGGCGATGATGCTGCACTTCCGCGCTCTAAAACTCGCCCAAATTTCGCTAAATAGGCATTTCGCCCAGCGATTATCGCATCGCGAAATGCACGCGACATGCCCAAAATATCGCCCGCAGTAGCGATCGCGGTATTTACCATCACAGCTGCAACGCCCATTTCCATGGCTTCACACGCTTGCGACGGCCTGCCAATGCCCGCATCAACGATGATTGGCAATTTTATCTCATCAAGCAAAATTTGGATAAATTCCTTCGTGCAAAGCCCTTTATTTGAGCCAATCGGCGCGGCAAGCGGCATAATTGCGCCAGCGCCGGCATTTGCCATGTCGCGAGCCGCGTTTAAATCGGGATACATGTAGGCAAGCGGCACGAAACCATCCTTTGCAAGCAGCTCACACGCGATCGCGGTCTCGTAGTTGTCTGGCAAAAGGTATTTACTATCCCTAATCACCTCGATTTTGATAAATTCCCCACACCCTAGCTCGCGCGCGATTTGCGCGATTTTTAGAGCCTCTTTGGCGTTTCTCGCGCCGCTAGTGTTGGGTAAAATCGTAACGTTTTTTGGAATGAAATTTAAGATATTCACCTCGCCAATTCCACCAGCACGCCTAACTGCAAGCGTGATTATTTCGGCTTTTGCTTCGTTAATTGCGGCTTCAATTAGCTCTTGAGAATACTTGCCAGAGCCCAAAATAAAGCGCGAATTAAACTTTTTTCCGCCCAAAATCAATTCATCCATTTTTTTCCTTCAAAATTTCTAATACCAAATGCGCTTGCATCGCGGCTACTAGCATTACGCGAGGTGCGAAAAGCCCCATTTTAGCGTCATTTGCAAAGTCGCCGCAAACGAAAAATCGCTCGCTCATTTTGCGCGCTTTAATGCTGTTTGCATCGCGAATTCCGGCCATTCCTGCGGCTGAAATGAGAAATTTATCATCAAATTTGCTCAAGACATTTTCCGCCAGCATTGCCTTATTTTCAGGGTTATCAAAGCATTCGCAAATGATTTTGTCATCTTTTAAAATTTCAGTCAAATTGCTCTCATCAAGCCTAAAATTGGTTACTTTAATCTCAGCAAATGGATTAATTGCCCTAATTTTGGCCTCCATCGCGTCGCATTTAAATTTGCCAACGTCGCAAATATCGTAATTTTGGCGATTTAGATTGCTCACATCAACTTTGTCAAAATCAATAATGTGCAGGCGCGAAACGCCAGCTCGGATGAGCATTGTTGCGACATTTGAACCCAGTCCGCCAAGACCGCAAATCGCGATATTTTCGCCATTTAGCCACTTTTGATTGCCACCAGCGCGCGAAAGCAAAGCGCCCAAAAACGCCTCTTTATCGGCGCAGTTTGCCTCAATTAGCGCCGCAGTAATTCGATCATCCATCATCCACCGCCCACAAAATGGATGATTTCGTACTTTTCGCCGTCCATTTTCACGCGCGAAAAATCCGCTCTTTTCACGATTTCATCGTCTTTTAGCACGACTACGGTTTTGGCGTCAAAGCCGCGCAAATTTAGGAATTCCGCCACGCTCAAATTCGCCTCGACCTCGCAAATTTCGCCGTTTAATCTAATTTTTCTCTTCAAAAATCATCCTTAAAAAAATATCAGCAATTATAATACAAAAAATTAAAATTTAGATAAGTCCGATTTTAGCGCGAATTTACCTAATTTTTTTTTGATTCTTGCGGCCGAGTTTTACGATTTTTGACGGCGCGCTCTCAAAAAACTCGTCGCCAACGACGATGTCAGCCAAATTTCGCGCGATTTTTTCGTCGAATTTTTGGCCGTGCAAATTTGCCGAACTCGAATACAGCCAGCCAAATTTGGCTAGGAATTTCGCGTGCGAGCAATCCTTTACCACGCGAATGCTGCGCAAATTTGGGTAAATAAATGTCGTTTTTTTGGCTTTTCTGACCAAATTTCGCTGCGATTTTGGGACGCGAGCAAATTTGCGCAAATTTGCAAAATCTGAAACGGTGATTAAGCACGGCGTATTCAGCGCACGGCCCTTGATTTGGTTAATTTCTTGATAGTTTTTGCTTAAAAAGCCTGCAGTTGTGTCAGTCTGAGCGAGATAAATCATGGAAAGTGCGGAGAATTGGATCTCCGCGAAATATTATAGCTTGTCAGCGTTGCCGCTTAGGTACTCTGCGACGCCCTTTGTTGAAGGATTCATCGCTTTGTCGCCTTTGTTCCAGCCAGCAGGGCAAACCTCGCCGTGCTCGTTTGTAAATAGCATTGTATCAACCATTCTTACCATTTCATCGATGTTTCTGCCGAGTGGGAAGTCGTTGATGACTGCATGGCGGACTGTGCCGTCTGCATCAAGCAAGAATGAGCCGCGAAGTGCGACCGCGTCGCCGCAAAGTACGTCAAATGCGCGTGACCACTCTTTTGTGATGTCTGAGACGAGTGGAAATTGAATTCTGCCGATTCCACCGTTATTTACTGGAGTTTCTCTCCATGCAAAGTGGCAGAATTCGTTATCGACGCTGACGCCGATTACGTTGATGCCGCGCTCTTGGAAATCTTTAAATCTGTGATCAAACGCGATGATTTCGCTTGGGCAGACGAATGTGAAGTCTTTTGGATAGAAAAATACGACCGCGCCTTTTGGGCCCAAATTTTTGTAAAGCTCGAAATTCTCGACGATTTCACCATTGCCTAAAACCGCTGTTCCGCTTAGTTGCGGAGCTTTTTTTGTTACTAACATAAGTTCTCCTTAAATAATAAAAATTATTACTTGCGAATTATAGTAAATTAGCCTTAATAAGAAATTAAATTTGAAAATTAATTAAATTTCAGCCGAAATTTTTAATTTTTTCAATCAAATTTGTCGTGCTAAAACCCTCTTCAAAGTCGATCAATTGGACTTCTGCGACGATGTCTGAGCCGACAACTTCTTTATCCTTATAATCAGCCCCTTTGACCAAAATATCCGGCGAGAGCCTTTTTATGAGCTCGTACGGCGTATCTTCGTCGAAAATCACCACAAAATCGACAAAGTAAAGCGCCGAAAGCAACAAAGCGCGCTCATTTTGGCCATTTATCGGACGCGAAGGGCCTTTTAGACGCCTAACTGAAGCGTCTGAATTTAGCCCGACGATTAGCATATCGCCTAAATTTCGCGCTTTGTTTAGATATTTTACGTGGCCAGAGTGCAAAATATCGAAGCAACCATTGGTAAATACGGCCTTTTGCTGCTTTCGATTTTTCAAAATCTCCGCAATTTCGGACGCGCTTTTTAATTTACTCTCCAAAACGTCGCCATTATGGGACTTATCATACTCTATAATCTCTTTAATCGTCGCTGTTGCCGAGCCTACTTTTGCTACGACTACTGCGGCAGCTTTGTTTGCCAAATTTAGGGCATCTTTGATATTAAATCCACGCGCAAGCGCGTAACCAAGGGTCGCCAAGACTGTATCTCCAGCGCCAGTGACGTCAAAAACCTCACGCGCGATTGCCGGAATTATCTCAAGCTCCTTATCATGGAGTGCGACGCCCTTTTCTGAAAGTGTAATGACCGAAAATTTGAGATCAAAATCATTTTTTAGCTTCAAAATCGCCTTTTCAAGGCTGCTTTCATCTTTGATTTCAATTCCGGTTGCTAGCATCGCCTCTTTTCGGTTTGGCGTCAAAAGCGTGGCGCCACGGTATTTTGAGTAGTCTTTGCCTTTTGGATCGACCAAAATAAATTTCGATTTTTCGTTTGAAATTTGAATGATTTTTTGGCATAAATTTGCGCTCAAAACACCCTTGGCATAGTCACTTAGAAGCACTGCGTCGTAATTATTTATGATTTTAGAAAAGCAAGCAAGAATCGCATCTTCGCTCGATTTTGAGATTTCATCCCTGCTCTCTTTATCGAAGCGAATGACCTGCTGATGAACCGCCATCAAGCGCGATTTTTGGCCACTTTTGCGCCCTTTTTCTCGGACTAAAATTTCAAGTCTGACGTTCATCAAATTTAGCATATTTTCGATTTCGTTTCCGACTGTGTCATCGCCTACAACGCCCATTACACCGACATTTGCGCCAAGCGATGTCAAATTTGCGATCACGTTTCCAGCGCCGCCCAAACGCTTGTTTTCGCGCTTCACATCGACGATTTGCACAGGTGCTTCAGGCGAAATTCGCTCGCACTCGCCCCACAAATAGTGGTCGATCATCAAATCGCCGATTACCAGAATTTGGGGAATTTTACGCATGTAATTCGCTCTCATAAATTCGCTTAATCTCGTCGATATAGTCCTTAATTCCGTCTTCGAGCGCGAATTTTGGCTCGTAATCGAGCGCCGTTTTGGTCAAATTTATATCGGCTCTGGTGTGAAATTGATACTGATTTTTGTACGGATTTTTCTTGTACATCGGCTTAAATTCGGTATCCAAATTGACTTGCAAAATATCGACTGCCTCGCCAAAACTGCGCGCGACGCCAGTTCCTATATTATAAACGCCACTAACCGCATCAAGCGCCAAAATATTGGCATTTACGACGTCTTTAATATAGACAAAATCGCGCTTGATTTCGTAGCTGCCCTCAAATAGACTAGGCCTTTTTCCAGCCAAAAGCTGCAAACCAAACTGCAAAATCATCGACGCAGTTTTACCCTTAAAATACTCATTTTTGCCATAAACATTAAAATAACGAAGCCCAATAATGGTCATATTTTCGCCAAATTTCATCGCGAGTTTGTCCATCATAAGCTTGGAATATCCGTAAATATTCGCCGGCTGCTCGCTGTGCCAGACCTTTTGTGGGGCTTTTGCGTTGCCATAAGTCGCCGCAGAGCTCGCATAGACGAGTTTTGCATTTTGGTGACGCGCGACATCAATGATATTTGCAAACGCATTTAAATTTGTCCGTATCATCATATCCTGCTCAGCGACCGTAGTATCGGAAATCGCCGCCTCATGATAGATAATGTCTGGCTTAAATTTAGCGATTTCATCGAGCGTTTTTTGCTCGTTTATGTCGCCTTCATGAACGTAGCCGCTAAATCCAAGCAGATTTTTGTAATGCCCAAAACTTTGCAAATTTCCATTCGAAAATGTCTCGCCATTGCGGAATTTATCCACGACTAAAACCTCGTTTTTTTTGTCAAATTCCAGCGCCAAATTTGAGCCGATAAACCCCGCTCCACCGGTGATTACAATGCGTTTGTTCTTTACCATCTTCTCCTCCTAAATTTCAGTTAAAATTTCATCAAAATTTCGTGCTTTTGTGTGCGGAATTTGCGAATTTTCGCTCGAATTCAGTAAAAATAGCTTTCCGATTCCAGCGTTAAATCCTGCGGCAATATCGCTAATTTTATCGCCAATTAGCGCGGAATTGCCCAAATCAAGGCCAAATTCGTCTCTCGCGTTTATAATCATGCCGATTTTTGGCTTTCTGCACTCGCAATGCTCATCTGGCGAATGCGGGCAAAAATAGACTTTTTTGATTAAAATTCCCTTTTCTTGGAGCTTAGACAGCATAAATTCCGTTACTTTATTGAAATCTTCGAGCAGGTAGTAGCCGCGCCCAATTCCAGATTGATTGGTGACGACGAAAAGCTCGTAACCGCGCTCATTTGCGGCTTTTAAAAATGAGAAAATTCCGTCTTTAAATTGAAATTTGGAAATTTCGCAGACATAGCCCAAATCTTCGTTGATTACGCCATCTCTGTCCAAAAAAAGTGCTTTTTTCATGGGCTAATTATATAAAATTTAGCCTTAAATTTGCTATTTTTTGATAGAATTTCGCCATCTTGAAATTTGGAGGAGAGATGTTTTGCGTTTTTGATTGCGAGACGGTGCCAGACTGCGAGAGTTTGCGCGAGATTTTTGGTTTTGAGGGCGATGATAAGGAGATTTCGCTGCAGGCATTTGCCGAGCAAAAAGAGCGAACTGGATATGAGTTTTTGCCCGTAAATTTGCATAAATTAGTCGCCTTGAGCGCGGTAATTGGCGATGATAACGGCAATATCAGCCAAATTTATTCAAAAAGTGGCGATGAGGAGGAAATTCTCGAGGGGTTTTTAAAATTTATTCAGACCAAAACACCGCGCTTAATCTCGTATAATGGGCGCGGATTTGACTTGCCGATGATTATGATTAGGGCGATGAAATACAACCTTTCGTGCCCGATTTACTACGCTGAGACCGACTACAACATCCCGCAAATGAGCAAATGGAACTGCTATCGGACGCGATATAGTACCAATTATCACATGGATTTGATGGATCACATTAGCGAATTTCGCGCGGTTTCAGGGCTAAATTTAAACTCGCTTTGCAAGAGTCTGGGAATTCCAGGCAAATATGACGTCAGCGGCGACCAAGTTTTGGAGCTTTACTACAATAAAGAGATCGATAAAATCTGCGAATACTGCGAAAGTGACGTCATCAACACCTATTTTGTTTTCCTAAAATACGAGCTTTTGCGTGGCAAAATTCTGCCTGAAGATTACACAAATTTGCTCATAAACGCAAAGGAAATTCTCGCCAAAAAGAAGCGAGAGATGGGATATTTCGAGGTTTTCACGAAATTTATTGATAATGAAACTGAAAAAATTAAAAACAGAATTGAAAAAATTAAGGAGAAAAAATGAATATTTTAATCACTGGTGGTGCCGGTTACATCGGCTCTCACGTCGCAAAACAGCTCTTGGAAACCACAAAACACGAGATTACGATCGTGGATAATCTCTACAGCGGCTCAATGAAGGCAATTGATGCGCTAAAAGAGATCCGCGAATTCGATTTTATCGAGACTTCGCTTGAAAATTTGGCCGAGATGGAGGCGCTTTTTAAATTTAAAAAATTTGACGCTGTGATCCATTTTGCTGCGTTTATCGAGGTTTTTGAAAGCATGCAAAAACCGCTAAAATACTATCTAAATAACACCGCAAATGCCCTAAATTTAATCACTCTGTGCGATAAATATGGTGTGAATAAATTTATCTTTTCTTCCACTGCGGCGACGTACGGAGAGCCAAAAGATGGGCAAGTGAGCGAAACGACCGAGCAAAATCCGATCAATCCTTACGGCAGAAGCAAAATGATGGTCGAGTGGATTTTGAAGGATTTAGCGGCCGCGAAGAGTGAGTTTAAATTTGTGATTTTGCGCTATTTTAACGTCGCGGGAGCTGCGCTAGATGGGACAATCGGGCAAAATTATCCAAATGCGACGCATTTAATCAAGGTCGCCACTCAAACGATCCTTGGAAAACGCAAGAATATGACCATTTTTGGGGATGATTATGACACAAAAGATGGCACTTGCATTCGCGATTACATTCACATCGAGGATTTAGCTAGCGCGCATTTATCGGCGCTTGAGTACCTAAATGACGGCGGCGAGGCTGAAATTTTCAATGTCGGATATGGAGAAGGATACAGCGTGAAAGAGGTCATCGATCGCGCTAAAAAGGTCAGCGGCGTCGATTTTGAGGTGCTAAATGGCGACAGACGCGACGGCGATCCAGCATGCCTAATCGCAAATTCTAAAAAACTCAAGAAAACGACAAAATGGAAACCGAAAAATAACGATTTGGATCTCATCATTAAAACCGCGCTCGATTGGGAAAAGAAAATTTGAGCGAATTTGACCTAAATTTTGGCGAAAAGCCATGAAAATCGGCAAATTTGGTTTTAAAGATAGATTAAAGCTAAAATGTTATAATTTGCGGTTACAACGAAAAAACCGAAGATTTCAGTATAAGGAGAAAGAATGAAAATTGTGTTTTTCATTTCAAACATCGCAAATAGCGGAACTGAAAGATTTTTGAACGTTTTGGAGAGTTACCTGCAACTCAAAAATGAAACCAAAATCGTCTATTTTGGCGAAAACAAGCAACTTTACGACTTCAAAAGTCCGATTGAAAAGCTAGACGTGCCGATGGGAAATTCCATCATGGCTGAGTCTAGCCGTCGTTTGAAGCTTCGCGGCTTCATCAAAAAGGAGAATCCGGATTTAATGATCAGCTTCGGCGAGGGCGCAAATATCGATGTCGCGATGGCTTCGATGTCGCTTGATAAAAAGCTAATCATCACCGAACACTCTAAAACCGCAGTTGGCAAACCTGCGTCGATGCGAAATTTCGCCTACAAAAAGGCAGATATGCTAACTGTCCTAAATCAAGTCGAATTCGACAGTTTTGACTTTATGAAAGACCGCAGAATGGTCGTCCATCCGCCTTTTGCTTTGCCGATTGTTGAGGGCAAAAAGGAGCGAATCATCCTAAGCGTGGGCAGATTAGAGCCAATTAAAGGCTATGAAAACTACTTTAAAGCCCTTAGCAAGGTGCCAACCTCGATCCGCGACGGCTGGGAAATTTGCCTAGCAGGAACCGGCAGCTTAGAAAATAAACTCAAAGATATGACCAAATATTTGGGCATCAGCGTCTCATTTTTGGGTCACAGAAAAGATATCGAAAACTACTACGCAAGAGCCTCAATCGTCGCGCTTCCAAGCATTGATGAGACCTTGCCAAACGCCCTAATTGAGGCGGTTTTCTACGACTGCGCGCGATTTGCGACACCTACAAATGGTGCAAAAGAGTTAATCCGCGACGGATATGATGGAATTTTAAGCAAAGATTTCAGCATTGATGCGATGAAAGAGGGCTTAGAGACGCTTCTTGCCTCACAAGAAAAGCGCGAAGCACTCGCCGCAAAGGCTAAACTAAACGCCCATAAATACAAGGTTGAGACCTTCTATAAAACTTGGGATGAGATTATCGCCAAAGTTACAGGCACAAATTCATAACCAAATTTAGTGTAAATTCCCGAAATTTGCACTAAATTTCCTCAAATTCGCCAAATTTCGTTATAATTTGGCTTTTAATCAAATTTCAAAGGAATTTAATGAGCGATGCAAAAGCAAATTTGATCAAAATCACGATTTTTACGCTTTTAGCTTACATTTTTAGCATCGGATGCCGCTATTATTGGGTCTATTGGGCTGGTGATTTCACGCCATTTATGTTCAATGGCCAAGTCATGATCAACACAAACGACGGCTACGCCTTTGCTGAGGGCGCGCGCGATCTGATCGCTGGCTTTCATCAGCCAAATGACCTTAGTTACGTCCATAGCGCACTTTCGCAGCTAACTGCCTTTTTTGCGCGAATTCTGCCGTTTGAATTTGAGACAATTATCCTATTTATGAGCTCTTTTCTAAGTTCGCTTATCGTCGTGCCGATTATTTTGATTGGTCACGAGCTAAAATGCACGACTGGCGCATTTATCGGCGCGCTCGTTGCTTGCGTGGCGAATTCCTATTACAACCGCACGATGGCAGGATATTACGACACGGATATGCTAAATATCGTGCTTGCCGTCTTTAATCTGTGGGCAATCATCCGAATAATCGTGCGCAAAGACCGAAATTCGCTCATTTTCGTGCCACTTTGCTTCCTTGCTTACATCTGGTGGTATCCGTCAAGCTACTCGGTCAATGTCGGATTCTTGGGCATTTTCACGCTTTACACTCTCATTTTTGAGCGAAAATGCAAAATCCTCTACGAAGCCCTAATTTTAATCACAATCACGATCACATGGATGAAATTCGCCTACAAAATTCCGCTGCTAGCGATTTTGACAGCGTTTTTTTATTTTGATAAGGGAAATTTGAAGTGGAATTTGCTCATCGCAATCGGCGTCGCCACGATTTTTTGGTTCATCTACTGCGGCGGCGTAATGCCGATTTGGTATCAGTTGCGCTCATACATTTTCCGCTCAGTAGCCGACGACGCGGTCTCAAATTTGCGCTATTTTAACGTCAATCAAACGGTGCGCGAAAGTGGCGAAATTCCGCTAGAAACGGTCATCAAACGCATCAGTTCCCATGTGGCGGTCTTTTGTGTGGCGTGCGTGGGATATATTTTTATGTGTTACAAGCACAAAGAGTTCCTAATTTCGCTGCCAATCGTGATTTTTGGCTTTTTAGCGCTTAAAGCTGGCCTTCGCTTTACCATCTACACAGTGCCTGTTTTTGGGCTTGCGTTTGGATTTATGGTCTGGTATGTGGTTTCGCTTTTAAAGCTAAATAAATTCCTCTCATCCCTCATTCTTGCGGGCATTACCGCGCTTGCTGTGTATCCATCTTTAAGGCATATTTATGATTACAAGGTGCCAACAGTCTTTTTTAATAACGAAGTTGCGGTCTTAGACGAGCTAAAATCCATCGCAGACCGCGAAGATTACGTCATTTCGTGGTGGGATTTTGGTTATCCAATTCGCTATTACAGCGACGTTAAAACGCTAGTTGATGGCGGCAAACACCGTGGCAGCGACAATTACCCAGTTAGCTACGCGCTTTTTAAGGAGCAGACCAACTCAGCAAATATGTCGCGAATCGCCGTTGAATACACTGAAAAGGGCTTTGCCGAAAATAATCAAAGCACGATTATGGGGCGAATTTTAGCAGGATATAACGAAAAAGATGTGGATGATTTTTTGGTCAAACTTGACCTTGATGAGCTCAAAATTCCAGCAAAATCGCGCGAAATTTACTACTTTTTGCCAGAAAAAATGCTCGAAATTTTCCCAGTTGTTATCAAATTTTCAAATTTGGATCTTAAAACCGGCGAGAGCTACCGCGAGCCATTTTACCTCTACACCGCAGTTAGGGGCAAAAGCGAGCGTGGCTTCGTGTTAGATGGCGGCTTAGAGATGAGCTCAGATGTGAGCGTGCTTTACGCTGATGGCGCGCAAGTGCCAGTAAAAGAGTACTTTGAGATATCATACAAGGGCGGCAAGCTCGCTGGCACACGCAATGCGCGCGGCGAGGATGGCGTTTATGTCGTATATTTGGTCGATTCAGGCCGAATTGTGCTGATGGATGAGACGGTTTTCAAATCCACCTACATTCAGCTATTTTTGTTTGAAAATTACGATAATAGGCTATTTGAGCCAGTAATTCTCACGCAAAATGCCAAAATTTACAGGCTCAAAAAATAATGGCAAAGATCGGCTTTTTATCGCACTCAGACGCCAGTATTTGGCTATTTCGCGCGCCTATTATGCGGGCGCTTAAAAAGCGCGGCCACGAAGTGTGGGCGATTTGCCCGAAAGGCAACTACGCTGAGCCCATAAAAAAGGAGTTTAACACCGCCTTTTACGAGCTAAGTGCCGCAAGCCTCAATCCACTCACCATCGTGCGCAACACGCGCGCCCTGCAAAGCGTCATCGCGCGCCTAAATTTAGACCTTTTGCAGACCAGCGCACACAAATCAAACACATTTGGCGCATTTGCGGGGCTTCGCGCGGGCGTGCCGCACGTGAT
>Ga0065711_1043596_pt1 | contig 14630 bp, 3 predicted proteins | sample Hoacrofraction12_FD_59098 | JGI IMG/M metagenome (GOLD analysis project Ga0065711, IMG submission 59098) | Hoatzin crop microbial communities from Cojedes, Venezuela - Epithelial fraction 12 v2 (version 2) | ecosystem: Host-associated > Birds > Digestive system > Esophagus > Crop | place...
GGGGGGGGGGGGGGTGTTTACTCCTGCAGCGTTGGAGGTGATTCATAATAGAGCTAAGAAAAATTTCGTAAAGTTGCTCCCTTGTTTTTATGGTAGCAAGCAACTACTTTGCAGTTAAAACAGTTTTTTTAAGATTAATTTTATCTTGCCCTTTATGTAGCTCAAATAAGCTAGACGTGTCCTTTATGAAGAAAATTTCCCTCTTGTATCAGTTCCTTTGAAGAGAACTACAGCCCTAGATTTAGGAAAAAATTGTGATTTTAAACATGGAGATTTTTTTTTTAAACTATATTTATTCCATATGTGTAAGAGAAAATAATGAATGAGAGTACCTACTAAGGATTCTTTCTTTTCTAACCATGAGTAAAAACTTCACTGACTTTTTTCTTTTGTTTAAGTGGAAGTGACATTCCCAAGATTCATAATAACTTTATATATATAGAAATAAAACCTTTAAATATATTTGCTGTGGGAATTAATTACCAAAAAATATTTTGCCTAGATGGTGGAGTAGATTTCTTGTTCAATTTCCCTTCATTATTGATGCATTTCTTTAGGTTCAGTGTCTGGAAGGTCACTTAAAAATGTGAAATTAGGAACACATAGACCTAAGGAACCTAGTGTTGCCCCAGGGGCTGATTGGAAAAGCAGGAAAATAAAGGTCTGTGGCTCCCCAGTAAAAAGAGAAATGCCTCGTGGTCGTTCGGAAGAGCAGTGCAGAAGTAGATGTAGTGTCAAAGTGTTGTGAATGTCTTTTGCTAAATGTCTGTAGTCCTTGATATTAATTCTCTTTACAAGAATACACTAGTTAGTTATAAATGCTAACACTATCATTCTTCTGTTAAAGGGCAGTTCTTAAGAATTACATCTCTTTCTAGCAGATTTCCTTCTGAATGTTGTCAGGTCTCTTTTAAAAAGCAGAGTTCAAAGAAGTGAACCAACATTTTGTATTAATTAGCTGAAAAAATGATCTGAAGTGTGTTGGATAGATTTTTGTTTTTAATTTTTTTTTTTTTTTAAAGCTGAATTAATAAAAATGCGTTTTCAGTATAAAGTTGACTTAACATACAAATACCTGCTTGAATTGAACTGGATATTTTGGTGATAGTAGCCATTAGATTGTTTATTATTATTATTTTTCAATCTGGTTTTACAAGACAAGTGAGTCTGATCAGACTTGCAGAGTTGAACACTTTCACTTTTGGCTGTACCAGTCTGTCTTAATAAAGTGAGATAAGCCACGCTTATTTCTGTACACCCAGAATAGGTTTCTCTCTTCAGAGCTGCTTTAACTCTCAGAGAACCGGGGTCTGGTTATTTAGCTTCTGACTTCCATCAGTTTAGCTCTGTGCCTTTTGCAGGAACTGTACTGCTTAATTTATTTAAGCTGTTTATTTGTTGGTGACGAATTTAATCCGTAGTGGTTTTCACGATTCCAAATGCAATTTAAGGTTTTATTTTCAAAGGAGAGTGTAATTAACAATTCAGTTCCTTTTAAGTAGATTCACTTAAAAAGCAGTCAAACTTTGTTAATCTCAGTCTCAATGAGAAATGCTGATAGTTCAATGCAAAAATATGTTACTGCATTAAAAAGCCTAGGAGGGCACAGCTGAAGCAAATTGCCTCCTTAACTAATTAGCTGTGAAAGGGTTTATCTTCCCGCCCCAATCAGATAAACGTTCAGTAGCACTTGGGGCAGCTGCGTTAGCCCAGCTGCAGGTTATTGGTTTTGGATTTAGAGTTGGACCCTACATTGAGAGTCTTTGATAGTAAATGCTTGGACAATTTCTTTTTGCAGTGTAGCAAAGTCTAGAGAGTTGACTAGAACTGATGAAGGGACAGGAGAATGTGACACAAAGATAAGGGAAGTTCCTACTAATTTCCCCATTTTTTTAACAGAACGAAAAATAGAATTATGATTTCTTATGAAAACTGGCATTAGAGTTGTTGTTATTTGTGACTTTACAGTGTGATTTCACTAAGCTGCTAAATCAAAACAAGGGAACATTCCAGAGGATGCAAAACGAAAGTTAATTTTTTAGTTTTGTGCTTAAAGTAACTCAAGAATACCACCAGGAGCCCAATTACCGTTAGTGGTATTGTATTTAAGGGCCACTGAGTTAGGCTCTCGTTTGTGCCAGAACCAGGAGATAGCTTTTAGTAAATTTGACTGCTTAATACTCTAAAGATTATTTATATTACAAAAGTAACATTTGAGAAAAGGCGGGGGGGGGAGTTTCTGTACTTGTTCTGTTTTTATGTTGAAAAGGTTACTCATAGTGGGAGAAAATTTTCGTAACTCTTAGATTATTTAGAAACTTTAGTTCTAACTTTTATCACTCTTTTCTGCTATTTCCCACCTCTAAAAAATATCTAGTAGCAGATTGCTACATTTTAAGGCAGAAGTTGGATAGGGGTGAACACTGACTAGTCACTTAGATCGTAAGTGCAGATCAAAATTTGCTGTAATCTTTGAACTCACTTTTGTTCTTTTGTCTTTTTTTTTCTGCTTGGCAATAACCTGCCAGTATAGGTTGGGTTACTGGTTGTTAAATGTCGTGTTGAGGCGCTTAGGTTAGTAACATGATTTTAAAGGAGTTGATTGCAAGAAGAGATTAAACCGTTTTTCCTTTTTGTTTTTCTCTGGCAGGAGATGCATCACTTTGAGGAAGAGCTAACGTGCTCCATTTGCTATAGCATATTCGAAGACCCCCGCGTCCTGCCCTGTTCCCATACGTTCTGTAGGAATTGTCTGGAAGGTGTTATTCAGCTCTCAAACAACTTTTCCATCTGGAGACCCCTGAGAGTTCCTCTGAAGTGTCCGAACTGTAGGAGCATTGTTGAGATCCCTGCCGCTGGGACCGAAGCGTTGCCTGTCAACTTTGCCTTGAAAGCGATTATTGAAAAATACCAACAGGAGGATCATTCTGATGTTGCAACCTGCAGCGAACATTACAGGCAACCGCTGAATGTTTACTGTCTTTTGGACAGAAAATTGGTGTGCGGCCATTGCCTGACGATAGGAAAACACAACGGTCATCCAATAGATGACCTTCAAAGTGCCTACAGAAAAGAAAAGGAGACTTCGGGAAAGCTTCTCGACCAGCTGACTGATAAACACTGGACTGATGTGTGTTTGCTTATTGAAAAGCTGAAAGAGCAGAAGTCCCGGTGTGAAAGCATTGTTCAGGACGATAAAAAAGTGGTAGTACAGTATTTTAAGAAACTTGGCGATACCTTGGAGCACAAAAAACAAGCTCTGCTGACGGCGCTGGATGAAATCAACACGCACATTGTGGAAGAATACGAGCCTCTCATCGAGAAGCTGAAAAAAATAAGGGAAGAGCAGCTGGAATTAATGTCACTGAATACAGCTATTCAGAAAGAAGAGTCCCCGCTTATTTTTCTTGAGAAGGTGGATGATATGCATCAACGGATAAAAACTTTGAAACAGAAGCAGCTGCCGGATGTGAAACCTGTGGAGATTCATCCGAGGATTGGGCACCTGATGAAAGAGGTGTGGTCGAAAACCGAAATCGGTCAGATCAACAAGATCCTCACCCCCAAAATAAAACTGATTCCAAAGAGGAAGGTATGCAGCCAAGGCAGCGGAAAGGAAGGAAGAGAATCTGAAGAACTCCTCCAGGCTGTGAATCCTTTAGCAGTCCTGCTTCTTTTTGTAATAATGGTGGTAACTGTGTTCTCATTTCACAAACCAGTGTTATCAGTTGTAATCGAAGCTACTCCCGCGTGTATCTCGGAATTCGTGCTCCTTGTTTGTCAAGATTTCTGCACCCGTTTGCAGAATATAGTGGATGTGCTGCGCCATACATTTAATTTACTGATGGAGCTTTTGGGGAGGATTGTTTCTCTCTGACTGTTTCATTGATTAGATTAAAAGTTAGTGTAGGAATCCATAGCAATTTTTTTTATTATTTCTGCCTAAAAGCTGGATTTTTAAAGCTCTGCACTTTTCCTTTCTGTTTCCATATCCTTCCTTTTTCTGTATTGTGTAGACTTCCTCTTGGCTAACTCTTAGTTAACTGAGAAGATGTGCAACAGAAAAGGCTTCCTCTTCTGCTCACAGTGTGGTGGGTTGGTGGGTGTGCGTGGAAACTGGAAGCCAGTCACAGTGTCTGCCTGAGAAAGCTGTGACCAGCTTACAGATTGTGGTCTGCAGTCCTCCTTCAACGTCTGCTGTCTTTTGGGGAGGTTTTTTTTTTTGTAACATAATTTAAATTTTTTAATAAAAGCACTACAACATTAAAGGCTAAAACACCACCTCCGGCTGCAAGCTGGCTAGCCCTGGACAGGTCAGTCGGTCACTGGCTCCCATGTAGGTAAAACTCCTAGTTTGTGCTTTACTGACTAAATGCATTTTAACTGGTACACTTGTGCTCTTCAGAGCATATATTCACGGCCCTGGGTTTCATTCTGTTAGTTCCTGGTTACTAGTGGATGCTGTGATTTCATTTTTCTTTTTTTTTAACCTGTGTGTAATAGCTTTGGGTCTTTCACAGGGTGCTCTCCACTTCACGGAGCAGTATCTGCAGGAATTCTGGTGAAACACTGCATACAGTTTTTTAGTGCCAGCTGTGCACAAATCGGTTGTTTATTTAGTCTGGCAGGGAGCTCTCCCTGCTTCATAAAATGAGCCCTGACTTTTTGCTAGATCATTTAATATGTAGTGACAATAGATGTGTACTGTAGTAAGTAGCAAAACTCCCACTGAAGTCAGTGGTGTCAGGATTTCAGATGTTGTCAAGAGCCCTTAAAACAACTTGACAATGAATGTAAATTTATACTCAGCTTTTCAGCACAAATTGTGACAGAGATCTTTACCTTGACGTAGGGAAACAGGATAGCGTTTTATTCTGCAATCACATGATCACAAACACTTCGCTACTTCTGGTGCGATGCTCCAGTCACAATCCCCAGTGAAAGCCATTTTTGGCCTTCAGCTATTGACAGTCCGATTACAGCAAGTCCTGGGGCAGCCGTGGAGAGCTGCAGTTACAACAGCAGAACACAGATGAGCTTATGATTCGCTAAAAAAACAAAGCGGAGTGTCTAATGCTGTGTCTGTATTTGACTTGATAAAAATAATAGCATATTCTAGCATAGCAGCATTCCTTGGCTGTTGTATATTTTTATAGAATATAAGTTGTTTAAACAGTGATGGAGTTCGGAGGCTAGCCTTCAGCTACTGGGTTTTTTAAGCCCTGGTGCAAACGAGAACTTGTCCATTGCTACCAGCAGGCACTGGTGAGGTCCTGCGAAGTACCGTCTGCTGCTGGGCTGCAGCGAGAGCTGAGTGCGAGGGCAGTCCCAGAGGCCGTGCTCATACCTTCTGGAAGCCGAAATAAAGATCCCGGTAACACTGTCGATATCCTGATGTTGCTGTGTGGCTGAAGCACCGAGCCCAGCCGCACTGCTGCTGTGCTGCTCGGTGGGTTTGCGGGCTCGGGTTGGGCTGAGGCAGGAGCAGCAGCGCCTGGGCCTTAGGAGCGGTTTCTAGGGGTTGCGCTGGATGTTTGCTGTCATCTTCCAGGGTTACCAAGGGAAATCCCATAAATACCACTGGTCAGGTTTTGGCGTGGGGTTTAGGTGTATCCTGGGATGGGACAACTGCTGTCGCATTGATTTCCCAGTAAAATTGGGAATTTGTTTTTGTCTTAAGCCCTGCTGGAAGGCTGTCGCTTGGCACTAAGTCTCGCAAAGCCTGAGACGAAATGTCTGGCCGCTACCACGTGAGGCTTCTTGTTTGATTTAACTTCCTTTTATTTTCCTGACTTTCAAAAACTTACAGAGTTTATAAAGCAATTTTATTTTTCAAGACTACAAGAATTTATAAAATACCTTTACTGCCGATTGTAACATTTAGTACTTGTACTTCTAATGCACTATATATTTTAATAAATTTGCATACAAATAAAATCTATTCTTACAGTAGGATTGGCTAACACCTTGATTTCCTTATTGCACAGAACCTTCCCTGTGATCCTAACCCATGCTGACACACGGGGCTGAGCTGGTGCGAGGAGACAGAGCAGCTGGGCTCCCCGCAGCAGGAATGCAGCAGCGCAGCGGTGCTGTCGAGCTGCTGCGTTTTCTCCCAAGTGCCCCGTTTTTTTGCAGCGTGAACTTGAGGAAGGCTCTCCGAGATGGCACGTCCCGAGGTGGGTCGACGCGGATCTCGCAGCGCTTCACGTTGCCCTCCACAGGCCGGTTTTACCGATTTCTGCGTCCGAGAGCGAGTGGGTGAATACTGGTGCCTGGCTGAGCTGGTGCGGTCACTGCCGGAGCCGCTCCCCGTTGTCCTCTTACCCCAGCGCTGTGGGGTGCTGCAGCCGAGGAGCTCCTTCAGCCCCGCCTGCTCCGTCAGCTGGGCGCTGTACGAGTCCCCTGCGCCGAGTTTCGTGTAACAGAGGGGGACACTTTTTCAAGAAATTAAAATCTTTTAACTTCATTTTAACGGAAGCCTGAGAGGGAGTTTGAACTCGTCAGGGTTTTGCACCCTGCCAAAACTAGGGTGGGTTTTTTCTCATCTTTTGAACTCTCCCCTTCTGAAACCCTGATCTGGAAGTACAATTCTTACTGCTTTTTTTTAAAAAGGGAATTCTGGTTGAAAAAGATTGTGTTGGGACCCAGTGGGCGAAGAGACTGAAGTTTCCAGGCTACACCTCAGATTCCCAACATTTTTTATTGCCAGGTATCCAAGCAGCGCCCTGGGAAGGGCACAGGGTGCTGCGATGCCGAGGCGGCCTGACCGCGTAATTGGGATACGGCTCTTGCAGATGAACGTTGTGCTTTGGTCCCCCCCTTGCCTTCCCCGGCCCGTTCCCCAGTTGTGAGAGTTGGAAGTTGTGCTCACCCGTGGCCTGCTCGGGTTGGGCCGGTGCTGCTCTTCAGCAGGGCTGCCGCTGTCCCGCGGCCCCTCTCTGCCATGCGTTTATCCCAAAGCTGCGCTGCCAGGCTTTCCAGCTTCCCCTTGAGACGGGCAAACCACACCTGCGCAGCACTGCTGCCTGGAGCCGTGTTTTGCGTCCTGGGACCAGGCTTGTGCCTGCTGCTGAGCTGCCCAGACGTAGCACCGAGAGTGCTTCCCGGCAGTCACCGAGGCAGGGCACGGACACATCATTCCACGTACATTAATTTTCCCTTGTCACTATTGGATATAATGTTTAACATTACATTGAAAGCACTTTATAGCAAATTATTACAGCACCCCGCTTCAGTTTGCCAGGCCTGCTCCACGCTGAGGGTTGGGCCCTTCCGGAGAGGGCGAGGCGCTGGCTGGGTTTGGGTCCCTCGCGCAGTTATCAGCTGGCTGTGTCACTGGCCACCTCGGGACTACCGCAGCGAGAGCAGGATGAGCGCACTCGGGCTTTGTAGAGCGTGCCAAGGGATGGCAACGTAAACACGGCCAGGCAGCAGGGAGCAGAGCGAGCTGGCAGGCCGGGGCTGCTCTTCACCAGCTGTTCTACCCCGGCCGCCGCCGTACAGAACAACGGCAGCGCGGTGAGTGAGGGTTTCTTCTTTTCCCCTTCGGGCAGCGTAACCACCGCCGGGCAGAGGCAGGTGTGGCTCAGGGAGCGGTACTAGCACGTGTGCCAGGTCCTGGCCTGCCTGCCTGCCGGAGTAAAGCAGTTGCAGTCCTTAAAATACAAAAAGAGCCAGGACTGAAACCCCAACCTGTGCCTGGAAGTGTTGACAGGCTGTGACAGCCAGGAGAGCGACAGGCGCAGGGTGCTGATGGACACAGCCCGGCCTCCTCCCTGGGAGCAGCTCAGCCTTTCGGGACACCAGGGTAGCGGCGAGCAGAGGGCAGTTATGGGGTAGCCTCCTCCCTGCGCCAGGGCAGAGCAAAGTAACCGAAGAGCGGCTTTCTAAAGGAAATTCCGTCACTACAAACCTCCGATTACCAGACCGGGCAGCATTATGTATGACAGCCTTATAATGCAGATTATTTTGTATACTGACTTTACTTACTGGAACTCCTATAATAAAATGTTACAGGCCACGCTGGTGATGTTTAAAAGCAATTTGCTCTCTTTAATACCCAGAGCAAAACCCAGGCATTCAAAGCCGAATGCAGAACCCCAGCACTGCCATAAAGCCGACCCGTACAGTATTACAATTAGATACATAATCTGAGAAATAGCTTTTTCTTCACTCTGTTCACATAATTAAGATCTATATAGACTGCGTAATTTAAAAATTAGTATTTATTGAGGCAGCTGTTTTTAACAAGCGCAAACAAATACCAAAAAAAATCTCAAATACAAAAGTCTATTAGATAAACAGCAGCAGCGAGAATGGAATTTTATCCCATCCTATTTCTGAGCTATACTGCACCCAGGAGCGCCGAGTTCCGCCAGTCCTTTAGCTGCAATAACTTTGGGGTTGGTGGCTACGCTTTTCGTGGTGTTGTGAGTCTTATAAATTCCAATTAGTCTGTCCGCGATCTCGAACATGTTGTTTCGCAGGGAGATGATGATGAATTGTGCATTTTTGGTTTGCTCCTGAAACAGAAGGTAGGTGTGTTAGCCCACAGTATTTCAAAAAGCTCTGTCCTTGTATGACCTCTGTTTTGAGGTTTTAGGAATGAAGGAATGCATCACTATGAGCAGTGCTGCCATTCCCGAATCCGCAGGTGAGGAGGGCTCAGCGCTCCTGCCGTCCAGCGCCCAGCACGCGCCCAGCTGGGCTGTCAGCACCGAGCACTGCAAGCTCCTGACGCAGCAGCTTCCCCCTTTTCTCTTTTACGTGACCTGGCCACGTGAGTTTGATTAAATATGAACATACGTGACTGCCTTCCAGAGTCGCAGCTCGCCACAGTTTTAACGTGAACTCCACAAGACTGACGCGAGGTGGCTGTTACTGAGGTACCTGAATTGTGATAGCGGGGGTTGCTTTAAGAATGAAACCAAACTTATTTCCACACATGGAGACCGGGGGGAAAGCAAGCCCTAACGAGGAAAGCCTTGATGATCACTAGTTTGCAACCCTGAGGCAGAATGACAATAAATAACAGAGTATCTAACTTTGGTGCTGCTTTAAAAAAAAAAAACCAAAAAACACCGACCTCCAAGCTTTATCCTTGAGAAGCCGCAGTATCCGTGTAAGCTCACCGGTGCCGTGAGCCCTGGGGGTTCTCCAGAGCCCTGAGCAGGAGGAGCAAAGCCCATGTACAACTCTGGCTCCGCTCCTGCTGCGGCGAGCTGGGACCCCACAGCTTGCTGGGCCAGGCCCCGAGAAGGGAGGAAGGCACAGGGGGAGAGGGGCAGCTTAACTGGGCAAAAAGGAAAGTAGAACTTCTGCGGGGAGAGGGCACGGCCTGGCAGCACCAAGGTGGGGCGGCTGCCGCCGCGCGGGAGAAATCCAGTAAGGGCTGACAGCTCGCTGCACAGGATTGCAAGGCTGGGTAAAATCCAGCCTGTGGCACGGGGAAGGCCTTCATCCCTGCTCAGAGATCCCGTAATATCCCAAAAGGGTGTGCTGACGTGGATGGCGATGTAGGCAGGCCACGGGGCAGTTTGTGGTGTGTCCCCCTTCAAAGCGTTTCCCTAATTGCAAGTGGCTGATCAGAATCTTTGGCACTTCCAGGGTGTCCCAACACTGGTGGTTATACTCTGGGCAGTGCTGGAAATTCCAAGTTTAAATTAGCAACCAGAACTGTAGCCATGTAGATGTTCGCTTGACTTAAATATGGCAACGACAGAAGCTTTAAAGGCACAAAACTAAAAACCCACGAATAAAGACACAGATCAAAGCAGCCTCCAGGAAACACCTCGTGTCAATGAACTGGGAGGACAAAACCAAGGAACCCCGGCTGCACCCAAGAACGAAATGATGAGCTTGGATACGTGAAGGCAGTACTAAGAGCTGAGGAAGTTCCTGTATCTCAGCTGACTATAGCTGATTATTTGGGGGAAAATACCTATATTTTGAAGAGGAAGCAGCAGCAGCAAGGACACGTGGAAATGTGGCACCTCTGGTGAACTCTAGCACTCTTTAGACAGCTTTTGAAACAATACAGTCAGGGTTTGGAGAGAAAACACTTGTAAATCCTCTATTAGTTGCTTCATTTCAGGAAAGCATCAAAACCTTAGCAGCTTAGAAAAAAATACGCAGAAAGCAACATTCTAAGCACCTTTCTGGAAATCTGCTTAGTATGTAGTTTCCACTTAATTATCTGAAAATAATCTGTCATTCCAGATATTTAAATCTGGCCATAATCGTGTTACCACTTTGTCTTTTCTGGCAGAGGAGAAAGTATCTTAGAAAAATTATAGTATAGCAGTTACCATTAAATACTTACATATATGTAGAACGCTACAATGGACACATTTTTGAAGTCGAGCGCTGCATCAATCTCATCCATAAAATAAAGCGGTGTTGGCTTGTAATGATGAAGCGCAAAAACTAGAGCCAGCGAACTAAGAGTCTTCTCTCCTCCTGATAAATTAAATATCTTCTTCCAACTTTTCTTCGGAGGCCGAACACTGAAAGAAATTAGGGTTTCTAACTTATTTCTGTTCATGATGAACATAAATATGCCATGGTGAAAAGCAAGTCACGAGACAGCAGGGAGTTCTTGGAAGACGCAGACACAGAGATGCTCGACGGCAGCCCCGGGTGAGCCGCTCGATACCCTCAGTCCTCCACAGACGAGGGAGCAAGCTGGGCTGCTGCTGTTCACCGGGGAGTAACTCCCGGGGTGCAGGCACAGCTACGCAGCCAGCTGCTGTTCGCCTGACCTCCAGCTGCTGTCACACCGTCTGTTCTCTGTGGGAACCACAACACTTAGGAACTGCGATTTAATTATCTGTCCAAAGCGCTATTCTACTCTTAAGTAATGAATATACTCTTAGGACCATTTATGACAGAACAATCTCCAGTTATCAATGTGACTGACACGATTCCCCAGGCAGAATGAAATGATTTGGGAATTAAGAAATCCTGAGACGTTGCTTCACCGACATCGAAGCTTTCAAACTGCTGTTGGTTACTTATTTCTCCAGGAGAGACGAATCTCTGTTGTCTGATGCTAAGAAGTTGTGGCTTCTGTCGGTATCTTGCCAAGACTCACCAAGAGGGAGGCCTTGGCTAGTTGATAATCACTGAAAATTTACTTTAAAAGCAGGTTGAAAAAAAGGAGTGCAACAATTAAAGAATTACAGCAATAACACCAAATACGTTGACAAACCTAAACATGATTCCCTCGGAGAAGGGATCCAGACTGTCCACAAGTTCTAATTCAGCATCCCCTCCCAAAGTCAGCATCTGGTAGTTTTCCTTCAGTTTATTTGTTATTACGTTAAATCCTGCCATAAATTCATTTAGCCTTTGTTTCCTCAGGTCTTCAAAAGCTTGCCTGAAGTTGTCTCTCTCATTGGTAATGTCATCCAGTTCAGCCACACGCTTCAAGTAGAGCTCTTCCTGTAGAAAAATCCCAAAATAGAGTTAAACAAGATGTCTCCTTTAGATTTTAAACCATTTTTAAACCATTTTTTCCTACTTAAAAAATAAATTGTTGACTGGTACAATATTACTGAAGCAAGTATTGTGAGGAGAAGACAATCCTAGTATTGTTGTGGATCTGTCTAGAGCGTCAAGACTTGTTGACTGCAAATGAACAGACTTTGGCAGGAGGAAGCAGTCTTCAGCTGCCACCTACGGCATGGAATCCAAGGGCGTACCTAAGCTCCCGATACGGCAGCTTTCACACTCGGCTAGATACGAGCGAACAAATATTTGGGACGCTAGCAACAAACAGCACAGCCTGCCGAGAAGAGAGGGGAAATTCAAGGGTTCCATTTCAGTTTCCAGCAGAAGGGAACTGAGGAAGAACAGGACCACCTTTCCCCGGGATGCCTACGGGCGAGATAACTCCTGGCACCCAGACAGGGTGCGTTTTTGCAGGCTTTTCAGGTGCAGGATCCGCTTGAGCAGTCACCCGAAGAAAGACGCACGACTGAAGGTTACCTGCCACGTGAATTCTGCTCAGACCCAGGCACTGGAAAACCACAAAGCTGTATAGATGATGCTCACCTGGGATGAGGGGTGTGCCGTACCACCGCAGTAACAGGCAGCACAACATCAGAAGATGAACCCTACTACTACACGGCAGTAATTACGCTTACCTTCTTCCTGTATTCTGCAATAGCACCCAGGTTGGGTTTCATTTCATGGCACTGGGCTTCCAGGAGAGCGATCCGATTAGTGATAACATCTGGGTCCTTGATAGCCTCAAGCTCTTCTTGACTCAGTACTGGAAGTTTTTCAAGTGGCTTATCTTCTATGGGGTGCAGTGACAGTTTTGATATCTAAAATTCAAAACCAGTTACTACAAATCTTTAAAGATCACATTAGTTATCGCAGGAACTTGTTTCTAAGATAAACGTTGTCTGTATTAGTACACACTGACGCTTCCAGTCTCAAAACATTGAAAGAATCTTCACCTAACTCCCTTTAAAAATCAGATGCACAAAAAAGACACCAAATATCCTTTTACCCTATAATTCTCTTTCTGAAAGTTACACACATCATTCCTGCAAAGAAGATTTCTCTGGAACAGGAGCGGTAGATGGTAACGAGGAAATCGCCTCTACTGATGCCACAGAACTTTAACAACTCCATACTTGATACTTGGTGTGTTCAAGACTGAAAAGTTCCTGACAGCAGCTTGGCTTGCTGGGTGGCTGCCCCCGTTATCCTCCAGTTAACGAGGGTATAAAGGGCACCGTGCACTGCAAGATCACCTGCTGGTCTAGATGCCTGTGTCTAGTAAAGACTTAAATATGAAGTAGAAAGGACATATAATAAAAAGATGAACTGCAGGCACCTAACGGGCCTTTCCCCTGAGCACACACCTGATTTCCGCTGTTGCCATAACCCAGGAAAAACAAAGTAAGGCCAAGCCTCAGCCAGGACTCTGCACTCAGCCAACCTACGGGCCAAAACCAAGTCAGGATTCTGTGCAGAATTGCTTCCAGAAGAACTAAAAGCCCTTCCTGGAAGCTGAGCAGAGACGCTTTTGCAATGAACACACCGAATTTCAGACAACGCTTCGAACCGGCTCGCCCAACAGAACATGAGCAGTTAGAATGGACGCGACGGCAAGAAGCAAGGTCTGCGTAAAGCCGTCTGCGCGTCCGCCTGCGAGAGGGCTGCCAGTGGTCCTGCTCCTGGATACGGCTCCGCGTCCAAGGAGGGAGGCGTTGGGGCACCTACAGTTAGCCACTCCGTGCTCCCACCAGCTCCAAGCTATTCGATGAGCTGGTTCAAGCAGCGATTTCTGAGGAGCAAAGTTTCTTCCTGGCCCCACAGAATTCCTGTTGGCCCAGTTATCTATAACTGGGGAAAGGCAGTTTGACGTACACCAAATGGACTACAAGTTTGGGGTGAAATGCTTTTTTTTGCCATTTTATAGAGAACAGCTCAGTGGGCACAGCACTGAATAAATACAGTTACACATAACTTGTGTCTTAGTTCTCAACGTCTCACTCCCCTTTGCTTCTCTCACCTGTGAGGGTGCCTACCCTTTTAGAACATTTTTTAGTACGTGTAGAGAGGATACCCATGCACAAAAAGTCTCCTCGTTGCCATTTATCATCTACTTATTTTTCCCTTGTTGCTCTTAATTACTTGTAGATAGCGTTAGGTCAGTTATAGTTATCCAGCCATTCTCTCAAATAAAAAAACCTGGAAAAGTTCAAAATGAAACCTTTTAACTCGTAACTCATCCATAACCTTGTATGCAAACCAGAAGGTAAAAGACTGAAAGGCCCTATTTTCTTAGAGCTGTTTTTTTTATAGCATAAACACCAATAAACTGTGAGCTGAATTTTCTCCCAAATTATCCGTTTTCTAATTAGATGTTAACATATTCATCTTTTGAGATCTTACAGTTCAAGTTTTAGGAACTAAACAATTTCCCTACCTCTTTTTGCCAGTATTTGATCTTTGACTGATGTGCAGAAATATGACTATCAATTTGTTCAATTTTCAGCTTAATATTAAGAGCTTCCTTTTGAAGTGCATGTTCATTTTCTTGAATAGTTTTAATCTCCTGGAGTAAACCGCGATGCTCCTCCTGAACTGCCGGCAACACTTCCTAAACGGAAATGACCAAAAAAAGTGCATTAATCAGTTGCCTACAAAAATGTTACCACCTTCTCAGGTTAGAGATTTCTTTTCCCTATATTATTCCCAGAGCTTAGTCTCCACAATTCGAAGTGCTCATGTAAGCAAATCCATATTCTTGTCTTTAGATTAACCAGGTCCCTGAATTCTTGAATGACCGAAAAATATGCTGTAGTTTACATTTTCATTCCAGAACTGGATTAAACGAGTCCTACACTCGGATGTTGTTAGCTAAAAGGCAGTTTTACAAAAAGACAGTCCCAAAGAAACAGCTTTATTTGGAAGAATTTCAGTCGTCCAGGTTGTTTTCACTCTTTCTCGTACATAAATCTAGACGCGAAACTGAAGTCCCACATAACTGGAAAAAAAAAAAAATCTAATTTGAGGCAAGTTTTAAACCCAATAATTTCTTTGGGGAAACTTGGTTTAAGTTTTTTCTGAGCTTCAGAAAATTGGGTCAAGATATACTTCCAGGTAAG
>Ga0065711_1043581_pt1 | contig 14629 bp, 5 predicted proteins | sample Hoacrofraction12_FD_59098 | JGI IMG/M metagenome (GOLD analysis project Ga0065711, IMG submission 59098) | Hoatzin crop microbial communities from Cojedes, Venezuela - Epithelial fraction 12 v2 (version 2) | ecosystem: Host-associated > Birds > Digestive system > Esophagus > Crop | place...
GAACTTCTTCCCTCTGAGGGTGACGGAGCCCTGGAACAGGCTGCCCAGGGAGGTTGTGGAGTCTCCTTCTCTGGAGATATTCAAGACCCGCCTGGACAAGGTCCTGTGCACCCTGCTGTAGGTTACCCTGCTTTGGCAGGGGGGTTGGACTAGATGACCCGCAGAGGTCCCTTGCAACCCCAAACATTCTGTGATTCTGTGATTCTGTGAGTGACACCTTCGGGACAAAACCGATACCCCGGATGGTTTGAAGGGTCCCGCAACACTAAGCGGGCTGGTTTTTAGAGTCTAGGAATTCATGGTTTGTCCAATGTTCACCCTATCAGACAATATTGATGCTTTTTACGAGAACATTTTGTGAATTGCCCTCGGTATGATGTGGGGTTTCTGTTCCCGGTTTTGTTTTTCAGCCTTCATGCGCAGAGCTTCCTGGGCATTTGTACAGACTGCCATCTGCACGGGACCACCGCATCCGACTGCAGAAACCTACTGCTGCTGGTTTGGCAAAAGCTAAGGCCCTCGGGTAGCTCCATATTCTTCAATATTTTTCTTCCTAGCATAGAAAATAAAAGAAAATCCTCATCTCTGCAGTGTAATGCTGCTACCTAAGCAAACTTCTCTGCAATTCTGCACTGAATATTAATACAAAAGGTTATTACCTGTCTGCTCAGTGAAGAAAAGATAGAATGCTTCTCATTTTCAACTAGGAACAGATGAAATACCTACTGACCGAGTGAAATCAGCTTGTCCCCAGATCACTCTAAATTGCTGTGCCTGTAGATGCTGCTGGTTACTGGGTACCTGAGGCAACCGACTGGGTATACAAGTACAGCACTGATACACATGTACATGCAAAGAAACTACCAGAAGAGTTTTAGCCATTGTGAAAGTCTGGTTAAAAGTTTTTGTTTGCCGTTCTGTGAAAAGTGACTCCACTTCCCACTCCCAGCTCTGCTTGATGGGCTGTGCTACAGCCCTCCTTCAGACACCCAGCAGGTCCCAAAGCCCCTGCCTCAGCGCACTGCTCAGAAAGCCAGTCTGGCTGCAAAAGGGGGTGGAAGGAAGGAAGGAAGGGAGGGAGGAAGGAAGCAAGGGAGGAAGGAAGGGAGGTAGGGAGACCCATCTCCCCTGCCGCTCCCAGCATAAGGTGGCTTACTTTTCTTTTAACAACTAACACATGAAGTAAAAATACAGTAACCCCCTTGGAGAAGACCCCACAGCCCATCAGAGCAAGAAGGCAGTTCTCTGAACGGCAGCACTGGCTGTAAAATCCTGCCGGGGCAGCAAAGGACTTACACAGAGGAGCAAGGTTCGCCACAAGCCGAACCGTAACCGTGGCACAGGGGCACATGCAGGCAGACCTCAGCAAGCACAGACAAAACCACGTGGTGACTGTCTGGTGGCCCCCTGTAACTCTACAGGCTCTTTCTTCAGAACTTCTCCATGAACGACTTGAGTGTTTGGAACAAGAAAGAATTCCCAAACTTCAGAGTTCCTTCTCATCTTAAATGCTACATCAGATATTTTAGGTTTTTTTTTTTTTTCTTTTTTACATCGGATAAGCTACCTTCTGATACTCTGTTCTGAATTTAAATAGGCACACTGCATTGGACAGAAATCAACCGTACTCAGTATTCCTCCCTTTGCTCTAATCGCTTTCACAGAATCTCCCCTATATGAAAATTTTAGCCTACATAATTCTCTTGCATGTAAAGGTTATTAAACACTTTAATAAATCCTGTTAGGTTCATTTATTTTTCGGAAGATGATAAGCTTGGAATAGACTTCTATGAAACTGGAAAAACTGCCAAGAGAAACACTGCCAAGATAACTGTGTAACTAGGTTAAACCTGGATTATTATTACTGTTATTTACATCAAGGGGTATCACAATAATATCTTCTAAAAATGATTTGATATCTAACAGTAAGCTATAATTATTTCTCAGTTTGCCAAATGAGACAGAGAGTTTCAAGAACACTCATACTAAACACAAGACACAACATTTTACATTTAAACAAGCCTGCAGATAAATACTTTTCTCCCTACAAAATGAAAGCCTCACATTTTACTGTACCACTCTCTTGATTTGGTAATTGATCAACTGAGAAATAACGGCACGGCACTGGATAAGGCTAGCAGTCCCAATGTAAGTCTGATTCTCCCGTGTAGAAACAAAATTTTCTTGTTGCCTTGATTTCAACCAGTCTGAGGTGGTGTATCAACTGGAGCAAACCAGAAGAGCCCAAAGATCACTCCGCTCTGTCGGCAGAGCTGACCTACCTTGTGCCGTGGCACACATACAGCCAGGACAAGGAAGAACGAGTTCTGCCTTCACCGTTCCGTGCCACTGCACTGCGGTGTGTTTGGTGACAGCAAGCCCTCTTATGCTCATGGGACTGCTGACCCTTTGATGAGCCCAAGAGGCGTGCACACACAAACACACACGCACACAGGAAACAGGTGTGTCTTCTGGGGGTTTTTTGTTTTATTCATAACACTATTTAGCTGCAGTAATTTTGAGACAAGCAACCCCATGATTTCACCCTAAGTGCTCTCTGAGAATAAGGCTTTCTGGACAGGGATTTGAGCAGCTGCTGCTTAGCAGAGAATAAAATTCAGACTGCTGGAGGGGGAGGAGAATGGGAGCCACAAACAACATTTGTTTAAAATCTGGCAAGAGCATCCTAATTAGACGAATTATTGGATGGATCATCAGGACTGCTCCCCAAAGTGCCAAAGGACAGGAGAGCCCTTAGAGGACATGTTGATTTAAGACTGCAAAACCGATCCTGAAGAGCACCACCACTGAATGCAGAACACTAAAGGCTCGTTTGTCTCAAAAAATTACACTTCCCACACAGCGCTGTTGCTCAATTGCCATGTATATAAAGGTTGTAACAGTTAATCATTTAGACAGGGATAAATATTTATTCAGGGACTACCTTAACGTTGAATGTTATTTCCTCCATGACGTAAACTCGTTCAGGAAATGCTTTAGCCACCTCCTCCACACTGTTAAAATACTGCACTGGCTCCTTAATATCTCGGTCTTGTTCCAGCAGCTTAAACTGCCCTGAAAACAGATGATAAACAGAAGAGTTGTAAGATATTTACATTGGACAACTGTCACTATGGCGACTGCTGGCTCAACTTCTTGACCATTTTGCTCAGTCAATTTTTCCGGTTATCAGCAGCCAAACCAGAAGACGAAAGACTGCGGAAAGCCTCCTGAACCTGCCGTGAAAGCCACCCAGTTTCACCAGGTCAGAAAGAAAAGAAGGTGTAGGAGCTGAAGTTAAATTGAAAAAGATCCTTTTATCACATGCTCTCTAGAAATAGTAAATAACTATGGAGGCGTTTCTGTTTGTGTACTTAATTTGGTGTAATAGTATCTGTACAGATAGCACTTCTTGGCCCTTGATATTAAAAGCTTTACAGAAAGAAAACACACCCGTTACTAGAAAACCCCAAAACAATAAGCACAGGGGTTTTGTTTTTGTTTTTAGCATCATCAAACAGTTATTAAAAAATGACAGGCTAAAACCCTTTTCTCTCCTAGGCCCCCCTAAAATTGGAATAGCACCTAACTTTCTTTAATCATAAACTAAGCTCTTCGCAAACTTTAACTAATGTAAGAAATTAAACCACATGCATTTAAAACCCTTTTGAAGGTGGTCGCCTTCAGAAAAGCATTAGAAAGAAGTGTTTCTTACTGAATTTACATCCCCCCAGCACGAAAACCTTCATTATTTTCTATGTCTTGTAAAAGGCAAGAACTAACAAGGAGGCAGCCGCCCCGGGCAGAGCTGCCAGGGACAGCCAGGCACATCAATCACCTCTGTGCACTACGAACATAAAGTTTAAAAGCTTTCTGTTATAAATATAGCAACAATAAAAGTTTAGATGGACACATTTTCTGCTTGTGTGACTTAGACTTAAAATCTGTGGAGAGATCTTCCCATATTTAGAAATATTAACTACTACTAAGTTAAAGGCTGATCTCAGCAAGAGAACAGCACAGCAAGACTTGATGCAAGAAACAACTCAAGAAAACGAGTAAAAATCAACGGTTAGCTCACCTCCTGTAAATCATACTTTAAACTTCACTACACTTCAAAAATCAAGTTGCCTTGGAGTTTTCCTAACTCTGTGTCTGCTTCAGGATACACTGTTTCTTTGAAATTCAGCCACGACAATTCAGGCGCTTCAAGACCAGCACTGGGGTAGAAGCAGCAGGACCTTTCGTCTGACCTGCTGAAGCCAATCCTGTAGTGTATTACAGCAACGCAGCTGACTGCAGGAATGGCTTCTCCAGGTCAGACCAAAGGTCTGCCTCGTGCAGGACTCTGCCCCAGACAGGAGTCAACAACAGCTGTGTAAGGAGGACTTTAAGCACAATTCGCAATACCCCTCAGAGTCTCCTCCACACCTCTGTGAGCAACTCATGGCTCAAGGATGCACAAAGCAGGGAAGACATCCTTAGGCTTAGCAGCTCCAGAGGTTTTCTTCCCTGTAAATTTATTTAATTGCTTACTGAAGGTATCTAAACCCTTCATTGTAGACATATCCTTTCTCTTGAACAATTCTGTTAATCTCTTCTTCCACAGGATCTACACTGCCCTCCAGGATTAAAAGTACAAATTTTAGGAGTGACAAAGCTACACCTGGCAGACCTACGGATAGCCACAGGAAATCTGACAGCGGACAAGCATTTGGAGAAACACTTCACATGTTCAATGGAAATGTGCCAGCGTCCTGAAGCTGAATTCCTCAACCCGTCTGCTCCGAGCCCCTTTCAGTGCAAAGCAATGGAGGGGCCAGGCAGCCAGCACCTCTGGGCGCAGGGAACCCGGACAATAAGCAGGGAGGTGCTCAGTTAACCAAAGCTGGAAAGCGTGTTGTGACTGATGTTCGAGGCGCAAACAGGGAGAGGTGAAGAGAGGACAACTGTGCTTTCTAATTCCGAGTCCTCTGTACAGAGCACGTAAATCCTCATTTCAGGATTTCCCTGTCAGCCACAGCCTAACAAAGAGGAAGACGCATTCCCCAGCTCCACAGGTCCTTCCCCCTGCAGGCACTCTGCTTTCCTTCAAAGGAAATTCAGGAGTGGGGGGGACCCAAGCGAAGTCAGACCTCCTCCTACCTCTGCCTGGAGTGAGGATGTGCCAGGACACCATGCAGCAGCAGGGACTACGAGTTGCACCAGGGAGCACCTGATTTAGCACAGAAAAACTACTATTCTAAAGCGCAGAGCCCATGACCGTATTTCACAGTCACTAAGGGTGAGATGTACTTAAATTCCACAGAAGTCATCACACCGTGTTCGTTCTCCATGGGCTGGCCTGAGGCTGTTGCTCTCTCCTGCTTGCTTCTGAATCGCTCCTCGGGGAGCACTGCTGTCCTCTTTGAGTACTGACACAGCCACCTGGACGCAACCCTAACTGATTGCCCAAACTGGGATCCAAGGGTCTGATGTGTAGGATTCCCAGCTGCGGTTACGATTCGAGGCAAGCTCTGATTACAGTTTATAATGGCATTTCATACTTTGAGGTCCCTGAAGAAAAAAAAAACAAAATCCACTGCAAGTTTGAGTCACCTCAGACAGATCCATATCCAAAATCCACTTGCGTCACTTCTGATTTAACCCTCCTCCCTTATGTACAGAATGGAGTTGAATACGATACTGCATGGAAGCTACATAGGTTTTTGAAACTGTGAGATATTGCAGTGATAACATTTTGGTAGTTCAGAAAGAAACTGAGAACTCTCACTTCAGAGTAGGAATAGAGTTGGGCACAGTAACAAGGCATGAATTCACACGAACAAGGAAGAAAAACAGCATACTGAGTAATGATACGTTATATGAACAATATTCATCCAGCACTTCGAACGAGACAGTGGTCTTTAATTCTAGGTTCTCTAGTTACTCTGTTTGGAAGTATAATAATATTATTTTACCATGACTGTCGTGTATTTAACAATAGATAGTCTGCTGGCAAGAAAGGGTCAGTTGCCCATCACAATCCAAACTTCCACAAACAAGTCCCAAATTCCTCAGCACAAAACAAATGCTTGAGGCTGTGTGCAACTGGGAGCAGGGTCTGCTATCTATTGTAGACTTACACGTTTCTGGAAAAAAAAAAAAAAAATCAGCTAGAGCTTTGCTTCGGTACAAAGAGATGCTCAGAACTGTGTACGTCGCTGTCTGTGCCATCCTCCTCTTCCTTCAGCTGAGCCGCGCAAACACAAAGCCGTCTGTGCCTCCACTGCTAACAAGCAGCAGTTCACGAGGAGGCTGACCACAGAGAAGTACACACAGATCCCAAAGCATATAATAGAAAGCCAGCATTAATCTCCCCCTGTTATGAAATCAAGAAGTATGCTATGCATGGAAGCTGTCAGGGCTAGATATTAAAATGCGTCTCCTTTGGAAAAGATTGTTTATAACTCAAGATTTTCTAAAGGCAGTTTTTTGAAATTTATTTCCTCACTGAAAAAGGCAGACGTTTTTATCGGAAGGAGAGAAAGCAGGGCTGAAGAGGGGCCTGCAATACACGTTTGAGCCAGATGTCAAGTAACTAACTGATAGGGAGGAAGGAGACAATTTCTTATTATGTTCCTCCCTGGTCTCTAACTCAAGCAGCTGTAAAAAAGACAGCACGCCTGAAATACAAGTTAAATGGACATAAGTCTGGCTTGACTGCAAGTTAAATTGGAATTTCATTATACTTCATAAGAGGCAAGATTTCATCGGGAGACTTTACAAAATTAACAGCAAGCTTAAACAAATCACAACGCAATTTCACTGTGTGTTAATTAGGAATTTAACAAAAAAATAAAGAAAATCTAAAGCTAAAACTGTACATTTATAGAAGTACCCCCTCCCTCTCTTACTAGCAGGAAAAGAATAATGAAACGTGTCTCCAGTAAATCAGTGCAGGTTCAGAAAGATCAAAGATTTGTAATACCTACACGGTCCACCGAGCAGGTGTGGTTACTCCTTTGCAGCCAAATGCAAAGGAGTAATGAATGACTACTGCAAGCTTTATATCTCTTTATCTTTCAGTCTGGCCTCTGGCAGGCACAGTGTTGGAACAGTTTCATTCTAGTATATATTATCTCTGCAGATTATGAATTCTTATTTCCCTGTGAAGGTACTTACAGCAAAGACAGTAAATCCACTACTGCTGGAAACGAGTCCAGAAAGATAAAAATGCAGGGAAAGACCTAAACCAGGGCTTATGCTCCACTTTATGGAGGCATTTGTTGAAATCCAGTAGGAGCAGGAAGATCACTCCATCTTCCCTCTTGTCAGAAGCTGGCCCTGCATCATCTGCGAGCAGGGGCATTAACCAGCCCTTTCTGTCCCAGCCTTCGGGTTGCTTCTGCTGCTTCCACTGCTTAGGTTCTTGCAGGCTTCCGTACGTTCACAACTCTAACCCACCTCATATAGGTTATTTCTGTAACGTATGATCCCCTGGTTTTTGCAGTTACTTTACTCCTTACCAGCAAACAGTCCACCATTTCCAACAGTCCAGAATATTTCCAAGACAGACACATTCATTTTGCACTGTGTCTGTACTCTGCCTAGACCAAGGGAGTCTTCATCTATGGTAAGGGTTCACAGGCTGAACAGTCAAGTTTTCACTGATATGAAAAGATGACACCATGCATAAGTTCATATACCAAAAAGAAAATCTGAAAAAAGAATTCTGTAAAAAAAAAAAGAAAAAAAGAAAAATAAGGAAAGTAGCTGCATGTCATCAGCAGGAAACGCGGAAGGTCACTGAAACATCTGCTCGATTGCGTTTGCTGTTAAATGTTTCTCCAAGAAGGCAGGAGCTGTATTGTCTTTCAGCAGCTTTGATTATTTAGTAAGTCTCACATCTCTCTATGTGAGACCGTATGCAAAGCCCAGCACTCCTCAAGAATGTGCAGGCGGCACAGCAGGGTAGCAAAAGTACTGCAGAGGTTTATGTTTCATATTATTTGTTGACTGCTAACTGCATTTCAGTATTTCAAAGGACAGCAGAGCTGACTCAAAAAGAAAAGGCTCTCTACATGCCAGAGTACCACCATTTCGGAAAAAGATAATTTTTGTCTACGTTTTTCAGCATTCCTGTGCATCAGGCTGATAGGAAATAACTTTGTCTTCCTCCACAGAAAGATGATCCTTGATATAACTGGGAAGAGTTGAAGAGCATAAGCCTAAAGCATAAACAAGACAAGAACGAAGGGCACAGAGAGGTAGCTTGCTAGATTATCAGGCAGAATGCAGTTTCATGAATTGGAAAGTACGCTTCAGCATGCCCCACTCTTAGATGGACCTCTATAGTCTTCAGCTGCCCTCACACAACTGCCCTCAGCGCCTGATGCAGAAATAAATTTGCCTCGGTGGGGGATGATGGAAGGATGATCTCAGTTTACGGTCTCACTTGTCACCCCATCAACTAGATCATACAGTAGAGCTACTTCATCCCCACTTAATCCTTAGATAAGGCAACCAGTCAAGAATGATCATGGCAAACCACAGACTCTGAAATAATAGATTAAGACATAGTCCTAACACTCCAGCCTACATATAATTTTTTTTAAATCAGTTTTTTATTTAAATGAACGTTTGCAAACACATCTTTGCACAGAATCCTACCTGTGGCATTTTGTTGTTGCAAGAGGTGTTGTCATGGCAGTGGCTGTAGCTGTCTAGACTCGAGGAAAGGAAGAACCAAAAAGAACCCATCACATCTTTGATACAGCCACTACATGACTGACTGGAACCAAGGTGTAAAGCTAATATTGCAGGCTCACAGCCCTACTGCGCCCTGAGAGGGCAGGAAAGCGAGTCACCTGCTCCGTCACCTCCACGTTCCCCACTGAAGGAGCTACCGATTTCACCTCAGGCTGGGACCCGGCAGCAAACTAACATGGATGCAATGCCATTGCAGGTTCACCCCTTCAAAGAAAGCGCAAGACAACCCACCAGTACAGGTTCATCCTTCTCTGTCACACTGACAGCTTCTGAGAGCTATGCAAAAAAAAGTTTGGGGGGCACAGAGAGAAGTCGTTCTGAGTTAGTCATATGAATGTCTTTGTCTATTTTCATATTGTAGCCTGCTGAAAGCATACAAGAAACTATAGAAGGGTGGAGAATACAGCAAGAAAACACACAACAAGAGTCTTAAGTACACAGCTTCCAAAGGATAATGACTGGGCCACAAACTAGAGAAGCTGCGATGATTGATTCTTATATTATAATCACAGTGAAATAGCTATTAAACAGACTTTGAAATACTGCTTCTGCTTTTTAAGTCAGTACTGTTTCTTGAGGGGAGAGTGAGGGGTGAGGAAGAGGACCTCCTGTGTCCCCATCTGTACCCAATCTTCTGGAAATTTTGGGAATGTGTTAAAAAAACAGATGAAACATGAACTAGAGACAATCTAAGTAAACATAATACAAGCAGAATTCATCGAGTGTACTGGAGCTAAACTTATGGCACTGTAAAGCAGAGGGCAAGGCACAAAGGCACATTCAGTAGAGATTGTGCAACATTTCATGGGGAAGGAGCCCTTCAGAATGAATAGTTATACTTCTCGGAAGTATTAAGAAGATTTTGAAGCCTTAAATGCCTTTATTTCTCTCTGTGTTACGTCTGCAGTATAAATACCCATTCAACCAAGAGAGGATGAGTCAGGCATCACAACCTGGTGAGACGTGTCGAAGCAGAGCATCAGCACGCTGACACATCACCTGTGCGCGTGCATGCACACCGCTCCAGAGATCAAGGGAGGGAATCCAACCGAGCTTCCCACACAGCAACGCAGTGCTTGCTAATCAAAACCTCTAATCCTATGCTGGCAAAGCAAAGGGGATGGTACAGACTAGCATTCTCTTTTCTCTTATCTTACTTTTATGACTCTAAAGTAGCATAACAAAAAAAAATAATTATTCTGTTGGCAGCATAACAAAGAAATATCAGTTCAAATGGTGACTGATGATAGCCTGAAGCAGATTTAACTCACAGATATTGCATGAGAGGGAATTTTAGGTTACAGATGATGTAAAAAGACAGACAAGGAAAACAAGCCTAACCTCTAACCTTTGTTTCATAAGTTATTATCATCACAAATACAAGATTACCACAATGAAATGTTCCATTTTACAGGGTCACATGTTTGAGTGTCGGGACTGTAAGTTAACTAGATTTAACTTACTCACTGGGTTATCATCAATCTAACTCTTAATTAACATCATTCTACTCCTTTCCCATGCGCTGCCGACAGACACCGAGAATATTCCATAGGCAGCGTGTTAGTTCACACGCTCAAGTGACCATGCAGAGGAGTCTGATGACTACCGCACCGTCTGACTTTCCTAATCACTATTCACAAAAGCTGTTGCCAGTTTTTTCCTGCTGAACAGTAAGGGTATAAAGACATGCCCATCAAGATGGCATGCTCTCCTGGAGAATATCAGAGCTTATCCAGATTGCAGCGCAAAAAGGCGTCAAGAGAAAGAGAGAAATGTTACAGAAAAACAACCTGGCGCTTGCATGAAACAGTGTTAAAATGGCTGTTTAACAGCAGCTGCCCGAAGACAAAAGCTTTTCTTATGTGACTGCTAGCACTGTTCCCTTGGTACCAGAGTGGATACCCACTTACACCTCAGTTACGAACATGGTAAAAGTCACTGAAAGCTTACGGCTCCGACCTACCACAGCAGCATCCAGGATCCTTATAAGAACATCTGCTGGAACTGCCTGCCACCAGAGAGGAAGATTCAGTAAGAAGGCAAAGCCAACTTATCCCTCACTTAACAGAAGCCTCTAGCAAAAACCACTGTCCTCTACATGAACAGATGGAAAAGAAAATGAGGTAGAAGCAAAGATGAAAAAGTACATAGCTACAGTTCTTACTCTACTTTGACTCTCTTGTCTTAGTAAGAAAATACATTACTTTCATTCACACATTAACGCTGATTTGGGGCTAAAAATCAAGCCTAAGGAGTGGAGACCCAGCTTAGCTATGTGAACGCAAACTGAACATCAAACCTTGCACGGGGTGGCAGACAAGTCCCTTAACAGCATCTTACATTGTTCTCCCAGGTAAGTTTTCCTGTTTCAGTGAAAGACATCACATACATTTAAAATTAAGAAGCAGTACAGACTTAATCTGCCTTTGGATCTGCTCTTAACTAGGTGACCTCCTCTCACATAATCAGTATACACTCGTCCCAAGACATACGTGCATTAAAAGAACAGGGTTGTCTACAATAGATTAACATTTAATTAAAGCACAGAAGAAAGTTGAGATGAGAGTAACAGAATAAACTCCTGGCTAACATTTGAAATTAATATTACTAGTGTCAAGCAGGCTCAAACAGACCGTATTAGAATACCTGTTAAAGTTAGCCAAGTGTGCTGGGATTTTATATTATAGCTGCATCAAAAAATTCTGCCTTGACACCATGGATTCCCTCACCTCATTAACACTGTTTTCAGCAGAAACTATGAATGTTTAAGATTTCCTCTTTAATGCAGAAAGAGCAAAACCCCATTTTTAATCAAAACAACATTTGTGATCATTAGTTTGGAGAAAACAGAGTAACACGTTTGTTCCATTTGGGCTGATTCCCCTGCCAGCAACAGTAGTCATAGCTCATAATTTGCATGACTCCAAGTACCGAACCAGTACAGAAACGCAGCTCCATCCTTCCCCTGCTTCAGCGGATGCCTCTTCACAGGAAGAAACCTTTCTTCTCTTTCACTCTCCCCACTTTGGTTGCTAAACAGTGAACTTTAGTTTCTTGTGCAACTGAAGAGTCAATGGAAGAAACTGGAGTATTTTCTTAGGGCAGCGATATTTGAGGACCTGAGTTCAGTGCAGCTCTAGCTGAGCAGGTTCTTCTAATTTCGGTGTCTAAATCTGTTCAAAAACGTGAAGAGGACTGTTGCACTGATAAAAAGTATTATAAACACAGACTTACAGAAAGCAGTTCAATCTATCTCCTCACTACCTGTGGACGCAAGTATATGATGATATTTGGGGTTAAGATAAAAACCAGACAACATTCAAAAAAGAAATCCTGTCCACCAGTGGCAACAGAAAAATCTTCTACTGACCAATGAAAGAGGCTTCATTCTCAGAGCAACAGCTGAGTTTGGAAAGTGGGCTAATCATTTGAGAGGACCAAAGTTTGATTGCATTGAACAAAGCAATCTTTTGCAATTTAGAAACTATCAGGTTCCAACCTCTGTGTCAGGCCTGCTCTGAATTGTATTACCATAGAATCACAGCATGGTTTGGGTAAGAAGGGACCTTAAAGGTCATCTCGTTCCAACCCCCCTGGCCATGGGCAGGGACATTTTCCACTAAACTAGGTTGCTCAAAGCTCCATCCAACCTGGCCCTGAACACTGCCAGGGAGGGGGCAGCCACAGCTTCTCTGGGCAACCTGTGCCAGTGTCTCACAACCCTCATGGTGAAGAATTTCTTCCTTATGGCTAATCTAAATCTACCCTTTTTTAATTTAAAGCCATTACCCCTTGCCCCAGCAAAAAGTCACTCTCCAGCTTTCTTGTAGGTCCCCTCCAGGTACTGGGAGGCTGCAATAAGGTCTCCCCGACCCTGTTCTTCTGCAGGCTGAACAGCCCCAATTACTTCACTTTGTTCACTACAAAACTGGACAGAGTTGCAGTTATGGGGAGGAATATAAGATGTGCAGAAGCATATTTTGGTCATAACATGGACTGCAGAGATTCTGACCTCGAGTAACTTGTGGATTTACAGCAGATACAGCTTTCTGGATTTGGTAGCCATCTCTTAAAAATATATTTGACAGAACTAAAGTGGCTTTTCCAAACAGCTTCATCCACTTTCTTGTATTTCTTGGCAAGTTGAAGCAACTGCTGACCTGAATCCTTAACTTTGCCTGACCGAGTAACAGCTTTTATTTTTTTATTTAGCAAAAGTTTCAAAGCCAACACTGACGAAAACTCAAGCTCTTAGCATTAGACACACTGTCGTCAATCGCGAACCCACCACCCTTTATGCTTTCTGCTCTTTTGCTGACAGACCTTTTTCCCCCTGCTGCTCCCACGAGAACGTCCTCCTTTCTACGGCCTGACTTTAGGGCCATTCATTGCTTTCTTGCTCGCTGAGCAGCCTTTTGTGCCTTTCAGGTTCTGACCCCATCCCATGCTTAGCGGGCCCCAGCATGAGTGTGGGACGGTGTGCAGTGAAATATTCCACCCCAGGAGGACAGTCACGCCGACAGCCCTGCCTCTGGCAGGCACTTGCGCTGCAATAAACAAAAGCTAAAGAAAAAGTGCATTCACGGAGGAGAAATCTTGAAAATGTACACAGATCAATTCCATATAAAAAGTGCTTTTGTTTCCTGTCCAGGAACAGGTTTTTTAATTAACTGAATAGGAGGAGTTGTAAAAACCAGGAACAATGACTGAGTCAGCAGCTCCGTCAGTTCTTAGCAGCTTACAGGGCTTTACATGAGACAGAATAAACGTATTGCATTCAGAGTTAGACATTTTTATCAATGTGTAGAGACTCCAGAGCTTGGGCCTGGTAGCCTGAAAGACCGTCTGTGAATTAGAGAGTGGCTTATTGTTTCAAAGTTCGTATCTCATTTACTTGCTGAATATACATGTGGTTTACAATCTCTAGCAGAGTCTCTGTATTCTTTTCTTCCTCCTCTCTCTCTCTTTCTCATCTTACTGAAGTATTGCACTCAAATTACTGGAGAGCATGTTGTTCAAACAACTCTGAACATTCGGGTACCAGCAACAGAAAGGAGGTGGTGGTGGTGTTCTCTGTGCTTAAAAAGACAATTTTCTTAGGAAAGGTACTACTGCTTTGTATCGTCAATGCCTGGCACAAACTGTAGCTTAGCTTATGTATTTAAAAAGTGTTTCAATTAGGAAGGAATTCAATTTATTATAGCTCTGACCATCAGCAATCATGAGCAAGTTCTGAAAAACAAGTTCACTTTATTTCTGGAACAAATTAGACAACATACTTAAAACTGAAATGAAGCCAATTTCCAAAGAAACTCCTTAATTACACAACAGATCTGGTTAATTCAGCTACAGTCTCCTGTCAGGGAGAGTATTCAGTGTTAAGTACATTTATGCTACAGCTGAAACTATATTAAAGAGAATTTAAAACAAGTGTAGAGCCAAAATAATACACGATCTGAAAACCACTTTAATGAAATACATGGAGTAGCTTATGCTCCAAAAATTGTCATCCATAACAATGGAATATCTATCAAGCATGCAGAGTAACTCGCAGCAAGCAAACATTTCTAATTTTTTTGGTTTAGGATCAGCAGCCACATTTATACCATCGCCTCAGTTGAGAAGCAGGAGGTGTTTTGGTACTCGTATTCTGCATGAGGTAAGCCATCTCTTACACTCATTCTTTACGAACGCGACCGAGTTTCTGTCAGAATCGTTTGTCTGGTTTCCAGTACAAGAGGACATTGATTCAGCGTTGCGCAATTTATCTATGAAGCAGACAAAACTCTCAGTAACAGCTCGAGATGAATGAAGGCAGCTTTTAAGAATGAGCGTTTTGGCACATGTTCACAGCATGTGCTAGTGTCACCAAAAAAAA
>Ga0065711_1043597_pt1 | contig 14629 bp, 10 predicted proteins | sample Hoacrofraction12_FD_59098 | JGI IMG/M metagenome (GOLD analysis project Ga0065711, IMG submission 59098) | Hoatzin crop microbial communities from Cojedes, Venezuela - Epithelial fraction 12 v2 (version 2) | ecosystem: Host-associated > Birds > Digestive system > Esophagus > Crop | place...
CCCATCTTTCCTGTTGGCTCCCTTTAAGTACTGAAAGGCTGCAATCAGGTCTCCCCGGGGCCTTCTCTTCTCCAGGCTGAACAAGCCCAACTCTCTCAGCCTGTCCTCATAGGAGAGGTGCTCCAGCCCTTGGATCATTTTTGTAGCCCTCCTTTGGACCCGCTCCAATAGTTCCATGTCCTTCTTGTGCTGAGGGCTCCAGAGCTGAACGCAGTACTCCAGGTGAGGTCTCACCAGAGCAGAGTAGAGGGGCAGAATCATCTCTCTCGACCTGCTGGCCACGCATTCCCAGTGTTTTGGCAGAAGTCTGCTAAAGCTGAACTATTTCTATAAAACATCTGTTCTCAGTGAACTAGTGAAAATTTTTTCTTGCTTCCCTGAAGTTTTCTGCACTGGCTCCTTGAAGTTCTGTGTGTTTCTGGTACACAAGATGGAATAAAGTCTGATGTTTGTGACAGCTGCCTTTAGACACCTACTTATGTGATCTCATGAATTGAGGCATTTGAAATCACATTTCATCTGCGGAGAGGGAGGTCTTTTTACCATTCTGTGAAATACATGCTTTAATTGTCCTTTTCTGTGGGAGCTTTTGTCTAAATGAAGTCAGAGCTTGAGACGTTGGTCCTTCATACAACTTAATAAAAGCCGGCCAATTGTTTATTGGCTTCCTTGTCAGAGAGGTGATGGAGGCAGCACGTCCCACATTGCCCTCTCTAATCTGACACTTCATATGTTGTCTGTTACCAGAACAAAATGGGGAAGAAAATCCTTTATAGATACCTCTTTGGGAGCCTTCAGCAACAAGATTTCAACAGTCCTGAGATTTTTATGACAACATAATTAGAGCTTCCACAAGATTCTACAAACTCAATTTGTTGAAGGTTTTTTACACTGAATTGTGTAAGCTGATTTAGGGTCAAATCCAAGACTTCTTATTCAGGCTTTTCTCTGAATTTCCATTGATCTCATTCGCATAACTCATGTTCTCTATTTCTAGCTTCTTTGCTTGTTGTTCCAATGAGCAATCTTCCTGCTCACAAGCTGTATTTCAGAGACATATTTTGAAAAGATGTTACTGATGCAGTTAACAGAGCAAATAGGATCTTCTGTGCCTGTGATGCTGACTTTAACATTCACTTGATGCTACAAAGATATGAAGGTTAGCTCCAACTTTGATAATCTCTTGTAATGTAGCCTTGTGTCAACAAAGCCACAGGTGTGACTGTAGAGATAAGATGGTAATTTTGAGTCTGTTTTGTGTTTGTTCTTCTTTTTCTCACAGTTATACTTTTAGAAGTTCAAATCTCTAATAAATAGAACAGTGAATCTGTGTTTTCTTTCTGTTTTCCTTTGTAAAATGGTGTCATGGGGTTGTTTCTCAGCAAGTCCTGATCAAATTGGTTGAATTTACAAGTACAGGATGTGTTTTTCTACCTGCCAGTTTGATCTAACTTCATGCTTGCATCTGAAAGCCAGGCTGTATTTGATGTGATCTAGGGGACCACCTGGAGACACCCACCATGGCAGTAATGGCCTGGGGATCAGTTCAGTTAACTGAATTGCTCTTTTGAGGAGGATTATTAGTGTATACACCAGATGGAGGAGCAGGTTCTTGTTCTGCAGTCTTGTTTCTAGGTCAAAAAACATGGGTAGGCCCCAGCAATGTCCCCTGAATGATATGATCTCTGAAATACTCTGAAGAGGAAGTAGCATTAAAACTTCCTTTTCAAACACCCTAGGTATCAGATAAGATTCCAGACTCACATGAGGAATATATCATTGACTAAGAATTTTCTGGGGTTCCTTATGATCATTTTGTTAGTCTCAGTAGTGCGTGGGGAGACACACTGCACAGGTTGATTATTATATTCCAGTAACCCTTAGAGACACCATCTGCTCCCAAGAGTTCCTTTGTGCTAGGTGCTGTACAAACATGGATGAAGCTGTATTTCCACATGATGGAACTTAGAATCCTCATAACATATGGTAACCAAAGGGTAGAAGAAAGTAAATATGGCCCTTTTTACTAAGGAAGACAATTGGAGGGCAAAATTAGAACTGGGTTAAGGTCATACGGGCGACAGCAGAAGAATAAGAAATGACCTGGGCCTTTCTTTATTGTAGTACAGAGGCCCAGGCGCACAGCAGCATTCCTGCTGAGAACTGTTGAAGAAGTCTTAGCAGCGTCAGAGCTAATGCAGTGATATTCTGGCCCTTCAGTGAAGGTATCACCCAGGAAGGGTTCCAGATTGACAGGTCTAGAACAAGCCACATCTGACACACAGGCAGCTTCAATGCAGATTCCCTGTGCTGCACATCTGGGAAGCTTTTCTCAGCTCATCTTGCCTTTTCAGGGCTCCAGGGTGGGCGGCGATCCTGCTGTGCTTCGCTGGCTCTTCCCTTCGCTGCAAAGGGAAAGGTGGCTCACAGGAGTCTCAGCATTCCGCTTTTTTCATATCTCACATAATACAGAGCTCACATATTTTCAAAAGAGGCAAGGAGACCATGATCAACACCTTCTAGAAGTGGCCGCAAAGCCATAATTCTGTATACAAGATACTTTTCTTAGCACAGACTGAGTTGTTTCATTACCTGGAAGTTCACAGCTTTCCAGAACCTGACATTGCAGGGAACAGAGCACTGAGATGACAAATAGCTTGTAAGCTTTTAACAAGACAAGTAATCTTTTATATCGGAATTGCTGTAGTATCTACTGAGCGTGTACCTTTCCAGTAAATCGCTCTTGTCACCCATTTTACGCAGAACTGAATTCAGCCTTCCTTCTCTAGTGGACTTCGATCTAAATGCTGCAGCTTATTTAAGGCAGTGAGGTTTGATCCTGTAGGATGCTGGACCCCCTCTAGTCCCACTGTAAAGTCACTGTCAACAGGCAGCACTCAGTGTCTTCCACAACTTGGCGCTTGTTGCACAGCAGTGATTTCCAACTGCTTTCTGCACTTTCCGACATGAAGATGACCTCTTTGGTTTCCCCTTTCCTTCTCCAGTGTTCCTGCTTCTTCAGGTTCCCTTTTAATAAAATCCCACTGGACTGGGTGCAACGCAGTGACACTAGGGTGACGTTTGCAAGCCCAGACCTGCTGTTATGGCCTGCTGGTTTCCTCTGCCTCGCTCTTCTTGTGCTCTCCAAGGGAAGGGTGGCTTCTCCTCTGTGGCCAGGAGGTGTCCACCCTTCTGGGACCCCGTTTTCTGCTGACTCCCAGAAACTACCAAATAAATCATTGTGGTACCAAAGGCTGGGGCACATACTTCTAGCAGTCAGCTGTAGACAAGATGAGTCTTTTGTGGATGAGATCTTTTTCTGCAGAGGCAGCAGGCACGTTAGGGGCTCATTTCTGTATTTATTCTTGAAGATCCATCCTGTTTGGAAGCTGTCAAGTAAAATTTCAAATCCAAGTTTTCTAATTCATTAGTTCTAAAATATTTTAGCTTGTTGTGTACAGCAGACTGTATTGGCAAAGGAGGAAAGGAAGCCAGCTTGAGACATTTCTCAAGATTTTTTGCCCCCCCCCCCGCCTTTTTTTTTTTAAATATCTGTCTGTATTTTGGGGGGTGCAGGGAGAAATTCTCCAGCTCCATCTAAGTGATACAAGGTCACTTAGACTGACATAAAAATACATTCTCTCTTGCCGCTGTGGGAGATGTAATCTATTCATTTTAATGGCCAGTGAGCAAGGGCCGCAAGGGCTGCCTCAGTATTTCTGTCGCTGTTATTCTGTTCCAGTGCATGCCCCAAGGCATGGGTCACACTTCCAAGCAATGACAAAAATTTTAACATTTTAGGCAGGACTAAATGATGAAAGCTTTAATAACTGTAAACCTCAGTAAATGTTTGAAGGAAAAGAGTCACCAAGTTCTCTCTTTGCGTGAGCAGATGAGAGTGACATTGTAAACTGCGTAACTGGGCTACAGCAATCTTGATGTAATTCCCAACACGGTTAGAAGCTTTTCATGTGATTTTGGAGCCTCTGGCTTCGCGTGCCCTGTGCCTCTGCTCCTGCTTTGAAATGGGATAATGATATTCCCTCTCTCCACCCTTTGACCGCTGCAATTATAGGGTTGGAGGCTGGTGGCACGTTAAGTGTTTCTACAGCACTTAACAGATCCTTGGTGTTGCATAAAATATCAAGCTACTTTAAATCAGTAGTTTACATAGAAAATGAGGGAGCAAACTGTCATATGTTTTCTGAATGTCTGATAGAAAATATGTGAAATTAATTTGAAAAGGCTTTTTTTAAAAAAAATGTCGTTTCTAAACTTCATTTCTAATGGTAAATGAGATTTTAATAGAATGTCATTTCTGTGAAGCAAGTGTTTGTTCTGTATGTGATTTATTTTTTAAAAACTGTTTATGGTAATAGATGTTGAGTCTTAATCCATGTCACAGCCTCATAAAACACATCATCTGAATTTGCTCTATTAACTGAGTTTTTCTTTCCCATTTACATTGCAATCTTTTTCTTTAAGAAAATACTTTACATCATGTTGTCATGACAACAGAATATGATCTTAGGTTGAAATTCTGACATTTCTCCCAATGTTCTTAGTGCACCCTGTGCTCACTCCTCCCTTCTTGGCCAGTTCTGAGGGTCTCTGCACATAAATGTAAATCTACAGCAGAGAGACGGATTTGGGGGCCAGAAAAGGCTGACTGCCGTATTTTTCTTTTTCTGTGTTTGTGAGTCTGTGTAAGTGGGTAATCATTTTAAAACTTGGGGATGCTATTGTACCAACATCTGTAACGTAATTCAAAGATGCACAAATACAAGGGCATTTTCTGTATCACCAAAACACATCTAAATTGTCTCTCAACCAAATGTCTGTGCTGGAACTTACGTTCGAGCAGTCTTGGGTCTGTCCCAAATGATATTTGGGGTAAAAAAAAATAGCCTATGATGAACTTGAAAATATAGAAAACCTGGAACAGGCTGTAAAAATAAGAAAATTCTATTTTGTCTTATTATCCTCTGGAGATGTTCATGGAATTGAATACAGGAATAGTGAGTCCTACGATCCGCAGGGTATTCTGATGCAATCCACATATTTCTTCCCTTCCCAAAGAGAACAGGTGATGTAGAATTCTAATTGTAAAAATTCCTAGAGAATTATTTTATGTCAACAGTAAGTGGACGCCATAGAAAGTGAAGCATGAAATCACTGTAAAGAGTAACATTTATGAAAATGCCCATTTCATGCAGCTTCACTGATTCACCCAGAAGAGTCAGACCTGAAGATGACCTGTTAGTCCAGTTTTACAGACATTATTTCCCAATAATAATGAAACCAATTATATTAATTTGCCTTTACCTTGCTTTACTGAATAACACGGTAACTTTCCTTTTGGGTAACGCCTTATCTTTGCTAAAGGTATGTACATAGTTAAATGAAACACTTTAAAGCTTCTTAAACCTCTCTTGATTCTTGCATATTCTTCTGAATATCTGAAAAGATGTTTGTAGGTAAAGTGAGTTCCTGGGATGGATATTGGAAACAGCTGGGAGAAAAGGGAAAATACGGAAAGACTCACAGGATGTCACTGGCGAGGCTACATATGAATAAGTGCTGATACTGGAAACATGCCTTATTTTTTCAGGCTCTGAGAATATAGATGAACTTTGTGGACTGGATATAGTCCGTCATGTGAGTTAGGCAGAGCAGATTGTCTCACATCTGCTTCTTGTAGGGTCTTTTATCATCTTCTGAAACATCTGGTACCAGCAACTGTTAGGATGTTGGATGATAACACACTGTGAATGTGGTCCACCTTGGCAACTCCCTGTTTCTCTGCAGAATATTGTAAATAGAAGAGTCCGACAGGGACGGTGCAATCATCAGGTAATTGTTGTGGCTTGGGAAAGAGGCTGAAGTAGCAAAGTAGAAAAGCAAACAATGGACTGGTGCAATCCATGGACAATATTCTCTGATTCAGTGGCTTGTGAAGTGGTTAATTGGTATTGATTGCATTGTTAGTTAAACAAGAATACTTGTTTGTATATGCAGGACACAGACAAGGTTAGAAATTCCTTGCTGTACTCGATGGCCTACTCAAACATTGAAGTGTTGCTTAAAATCTGCAAGCAGGACATCTCAGAAGATAGTAATAATAGTAGTAATAATAATAGTAATAATGCATTTTATCTACTCTCTCATTTAGTCCTCTATAAAAGTATAACTGTGGGAGAAAATAGAGGAATAACTCAGGACAAGACTTCAGCTACATGAAAAAATTCAGAGATTTGAAATTTGTGCCCTAGTGCTGAATGAAATCCTGAGCATCTAATGAGAACGAGACCACTCGAGCAGCTTCATGGTGAGGGACTTGTGAGGCTGGCATTTGTGGATTCACAGCCATTCTTATATTCAAATGCAGCATTTTCAGTACCTGCTCTGTTGTAGATGAGATTTGACCTCTAAGTCTGATTTGTATTAGCTAGTGATTATTCTCTACTTTTCACCAGACAAAACTTCAGACTAAAATTTTATTAAACAGGATGTAGGTCTCTGAAAAATTTCAATCCCAACTAATTGGCTTTTTTTGGATAGGAAAAGCTTAATTAAAAAAACCCCAACCAGCTGCAGTTAGAAGCCTTTTTATTTCATTACATATGTGGGTCTTTCTGCCTCTCTGCCTAAAACTTTCCATGCCAGCGCTACATCAGAATGAAGACTGTGTGTGTGTGTGTGTGTATATGTTTAAAAGTGAAGATAGATTAGCTAAACTAATGAGTGTAGATGAGCTTAATTAAAATTAATAGTGAATTTAGAAATGAGAAAATAATTATGGCATCGAGTAAAACAGCAAGATGAAGAAAGCAACTGTAACAGATTATAAAGCTTCTGTGGGAAGCTGCCGGAAGACCACTTGCCTTTGGCTTGCTAAATGGAATAATCAAAGGAACCGCCTAGCCCATCTCTGACGTCAAGCATAAGAAAGTTTTGCCACTTAGGAATTTATGTTAGTGACAGTGAGTGAAATCTCAGTGTATTACAGTCTCCTCTGCCTGCCTGTTTAGCCAGAAGGCAATGCGGTGCCAGCGTAAGGGCTGCTACCTTGCAGTGACTTCAGTGGACACTTTTATGTTAGGTGTGAATCTAACCCTAGTGGTCCAGTAACCCCCACACAAAGTGTAAACCAGTAAGTTTTCTCCTTGAAATGCTTTCCACAATAAAACTAAAGGAGCTCGCAGGATATCAGCTGGGGATATATCCCCAGAGTGTTGCACCCTGATGGAAAGCTTTGGACTACTGTCTTGGTGTACTCAGATTTCCACTTCAGCTAGGACAACGTTCAGGCCTCCCACATATTTTCCGTCTTTAGCTGATAATATACCAACAGTATGTCAAGAAAGAGCACTGCTCTGAAAGCAAGTTTTATCTTCCTTTCTCTCCAATTCTGGTCATTAGTCTGGTTACGACAGGTCATTCCTTTGAAGCATCGTGAGCGACAAGCATTTAGCTGAGGTGCTTCTGTCAAGATTCAAGCTGTTAAAAGTCACTGTCAGTCACCAAAAGGTGAGTCTTGCTCCTTCTGCTTATCTCTCTTTACGACTGATTTCTTCAGGATCTTAGTTCTGTCACCGTAGTTTGTTCCACCAGATTTTTCCTAAATAAGGACGTTTGTGTATATGACTGTGTGAAGTATTTTAAAAGATTCCACTAAGGCATTTTAAGAGAGCAGAGCTATTTCAGATTCTCTCTGTTCTGTTTTTTTGGCTCAGAGACTCCTCCTTGATAATTTGTAAATGAAATAAAAGTTCTTCAGAGAGCTGAGGCATGCCAGGCTAACGGGGCTGGAAGGAGCCCTTGGATTTTGCAGCTTGTGCACAGCCTGTGAATCTGTGAATTCACTGAAAACTTTTTTTATAATCTTCCTTCTCTAAACTCTGAGAAGGTTGTGTTTTTTCCTGTCCACTGAAGTTCTTTAACAACAGGGCTGTAACATTTCCTGAAAGAAAGGGGAAGGAAAAGCTTTTAATTCTCTTCCATGCACTCCTGATTTGTTCAACTGGAGGGGATTTATGTGGGCTGTTTCAGTGTCTCTCCATTCGTGACAGTTAAGAGTAGCCTTAATGATATTTCTAGTGGGCAAACTTGCTCTTATGCTCACCTTCTCTGTCAGTCAGCTCATTTATTTTAATTTCTGTCTTTTGAACAAAACCAAGGTCTGAATTAAGTGAGCCAATATATCTAACTAATGCTTTATTGGAATACACTGTGCGGTAGCTCCAGATCTTTCTTTGCAGAAAATGCTGTAGTAGCACAGTGTGGAGTGTGTCTGCCCCTTTCAGAAATCGTATCTGGGGAGTTGGAACTGGTGATCTGGTATTGCACTAAAGCTGAAAATTAAGATACAAAAAAAGGTAATTCCTTTTGCATAGGGCTAACTGTAAGTGGCGGACCAGCCCCAGCTCGTTTAAAGTGGCCACCTCAGATGACATCTGACAAACAGCTCTACTGCACCAGAGATATCACTAACATCACTAATTTTATGCTATAGCTGCCTTCTTATTTTAATTTGATACTAATTTCATTATCTGGTAGTTGAGATGGGCATTTTATTATATTTTCTTTAGTGGCTAGCTGCAGGTACCTGGCTCAATTTCAGCTTGTTTAAAGGGGCATTTGCAAACTTGATAAAATCTTCATCCACACACCACCAGAAAGCTGGAGCTTCTTTCAGTTCTTGTAAGATTTTACAGTGGTGTAAATTTCTTGATTGCAACATTTATTCCTCCTTGAAAGATGGGGATGATGATAATCTCCTGCTGGGCTAAAGCATTCTTAATCAGGTAATGTGGGAGTCATTGCAGATAAAAAATCCCCACATTTTCACATCCCTCAGTGCTATGGCCAAGTGCATTGAATGAGGGGAGTTTAAAAGAAAACTCTCAATCACTCCAGATCATTCAGAGAAGTGTGGATCAAAATCTGAAATCAGAAGCACAGTTTTCTGTAGCGTTCTGCAGCAGCCAGGTGTTGTCCTCTGGGCTGGCGTGAGACTTGCTGGGCTGCAGGAGCACACCAGGGAAAGCACCTGTGGCCTCTGCAGACCTTCTGCAGACCCGTGCACAAGGGCAGGGACACTGCAACAGGTCTTATGCTTCTGCAGTTGTCAGAGGCTTGGAAAAAAATGGTCTAATGCAATGGAGAACATTACTGCTGCAGCAGTGTTTAACAGCATGTGAATCAGCATCCAAACCAAACTCGAGCTCCAAAGCCTTTGAAGTTTGCCCATCGTAATTTTCAGTTAAGTCCCCCACTACTTGGAAATAAAAGGTAATACTGACTAACAGAAAATTGCTGCAATTTAAATTGCTTGTACACCCACAGAAATACAGTGAGTTTGGAGTTTGGCTGGTGCACAAAAGGAAGGAATTCACAGCACTTTTTCATAAACATTTTAAATGCCTAAGTTAACGCATGGTTTGTGATAAGGGATGAATTTAATATTTTGTGACCCAGACAGGACATGATGGGAAGTTTTGCTTTTTGCTAAGAGACACTTATAGCTGAGGGATAGCATAAATAAGGACCTGGAGAGCAGATTAAAATAACCTCAAGAAAGACACCTGGCATCTGAATCATGTCAGGGTTTTACAAAGAATGATAATATTTTGTTGATCACAACACATCTGTAAAACTTGCTCTGAGCCTAGAAGAAAATGGAGGCCAATGCAGAAAGCAAAAAAATACTTGTTACATGTCTGGGCTAATGAACAATTTGAAGATGCTCATTTTCCTTTCCATTCGCTTTGCTGCTGATTGATCTTTTTTCTTAATTACAGGCAAAATTTTAAAATACCAGAATTATTCTGATTTCAGTTCATTGCATGCATTTTAAAAAGCTGAAATACTGTTTGGGTTTTGTGTTTGTGCACGTGCTTTTAAACAAAATTTATTTAACTGAAAAGGGAATTTTGTCTTTCCAGAAATTAAAATACGACAAGATTAGAAATCCTGCACCCATAACCCCCCCTTCTCCTTCAAGTCCTATTTGAGCCTTTGTGTAAACATAAATTTTCTTTGAAGTAACAGATGTGTATGATGCATGGTGAGCAAAACAGCAAAATAACATGATTGCTATTTAATCAAAGCAGAAGAGTGTGAAGCTGCCTTCCCATTGTTAGCAAGTACTGCTGTGTGTCTGGTAAAATTGAGGACAGTTGCAACAACTGGTAGAGCTTTTGTGTATCGGATCCAGCAGTATCATTACATGAAATGTGATTCTATATTCCATCTATTGAAAATAAATATTTATGACCAAGACTAGACAAGAACCCAAATTATCTGTGCTAGATCATAATCATAAGTGAATCTGGTGCCAGAACTCTCTTTTGCCTTTGAAGCTAACGCTGCGTGATGGTTAGTGTGCTTCTCCCGGTGGTTCGCTGGGGAACAGGCTTCCGACAAGTGTCTGGTTTTCCTGCCGAGTTTCTTCTTACAAACCAAATCTTAACTCCTGCTAATGCAACATCTTTCACAGACCCCGAAGTGAGTGAAGATTTAGACATTTCTTCCTATCTTCCGATCTTCCTGTGGCTTTCTACTTGTGAAACGGCCTGGGAGGCACAGCCCATTTGATGCGTCTTGCTTTAGTAGCCTATATATAACTCAGCTACATGGGCTGCCCTGCATTCACAGCTTCTGTCTCAGTGCATCCCGGTCTCCTCATGAAGCTTCTGTTTGCAGTACTGAAAGTTATTGATCAGACTGGAATCACCATATGTCCCATACAGCTTCTATGTCCTTAGTTTTTGTCATTTTGTTTAAACTGGTTTCAGTCATCGTAGAAGTACTTCATGGGTATGGTGTAGAAATCAATGGTATTGCCCTGAAAATATTCACATCATCATTAAGAACACCTGGTAAGTTAGATCAGTGAAGTTGAATTGTTTTTCTACTTATTTTTAGCAATGACTTTTTTTAAAAGCACATGGAGTCCCTTTCCGTGAATGTCACTTGAGCAGAACAGGAATCTGGTGAGGTTACTCTGCTTTGCTCAGCTATTCTTTCCTGTGCTATGTCTATTAATAAGCTTTAATGCTGTCCTGTGCAACTTTCTCGTAAAAAATATGGCTAGATCGTGGATGTTTTCAGCTGATTGACTAGCTGGCAAAACAAGTTGTTGGTAATGTGCTCCATCTGCTTTCTGTTCTCCAGGATCCAGTAGCAGTTGGTAGCGAGACTACCAAGGCGGCAGTCCAGATTTGCATTGTGTCTAGTGTGTAGGCACTGAAGGAGAGAAACGGAGGAAGGAGTGTTAGATTTCCTCTCAGTGTCTGTACGAGCAAGTAGGGCACCTGAAAAGAATGTTAGAGAGAATTTCACTTGTGTGTGACTGAAAATATATCGGAGAGACATTTTTGTAGATAATTGTTCAAGTAGTCCTTTATTGCATATCTCCAGTATTAAAAAATAAATAAATCTCGTGCAGTCTAGCTCTTTAACAAAATTATCTGAACAGTGAATGAAAATGTGTTTCGGTCATTCCTACAGTAATGTCTCTGTCTTTTACAGAGACACCAAAGACTTTAAGTTACCTGAACTATGCGGGATGTGAGCCTGGCTTTAGGCCAGACAGCATAGGTGGGAATTGTAACTTGAACAAACCAATCTAGAAAATTTCCAAATTTAGGAGTAAGTTAGATTTAGTTTCAGATCTTGTTTCTCTTCTCCAATTCATTAACATCATCCTTTCTCTACTGAGCAAACACAGTATATGCTTTTCTTTAATTTTTAATTTGGGGGTCACTAAGCATAGTTGCAAGGCCTGGAGACTGAAATCATGATCCTCGTAGGTGTTGCGTTAGCAGCAGCAGCAGCAAACCAAACTTCTTCAAGTCCCAACCTTGTAGGAAGAGCAGAGAGAAAATGCTGCCTCCCCGGTCAGGTTTTCAGGCCTTCTGCTGGGCCTTTTAACTAGGGTATTGGCATAGTGGAGACATTTCCTAGCTGGATACCAACTTTTGAAAATGGACTGAAACTATGAAGTGATTTTACATTAACTGCTATTAGGAAGATCTTTGAATAGCCCCTAGCCTGGGCAAAATTTAACTGAGAACTCCTCCAAATGCAAAGGGCTCCATGTCTTATTGCCACTCCTCTGAGTCATCCAGGTATTAAAATACTAAAATCCAACTGTTTCCATAGTGACTGTACTTATTTAATATTTTCCTTCTCCTGTCCTTTATCTGCCTTTAGAGTTGCTATTGCTAAATGGTTTATTTTCTGCCAGCAATTGCACTGTATGACTGATGGTTAAAACAGCAAACTCGAGACCGATTCTCCCCTCAGTATATGCCTGTGGCTGCTTTAATGTTAATAGAAATCACATTTATGGAAAAGCTTCATCAGTTTGTAGTTTACCCCCTTCATGCTAGAAACCAGAATCGAGTTTATTAGCATTGTAAACATACCCTTCTGCTAACCTTAGCCCTGTCCAGTCCTTAGAGTTGCTTGCCTCAAAGCCTCACACGTTTCCTGGGGCTTCACTTTATTATTACAAAACCAGGTCCTAAGACAATGTAAAATTAAACCCATACTTTCTGTGACTGTTTGTACAGTTGCTACCCTGAGAGCACTCAGCTTGCGCACGGTCAGCTTTGCTGACCTGGGGTCTGGGGAGAAGCTCCCAGTTTAGCAAATCCTAATAACTTTTTGCAGAAGATTCACCCCTGCTGAGTAGGGTGCATTCAGGAAAACACCACAGTTTGACACAGTTAATTATGCAACTAATTTCCATAGCCTATCTTTGATAATGGGTTCAGTGCACAATTCAAAGTGCTGCCATTAGAACAGATAAAAATCTTGACATTACATTACTTTGAATTGTTAAAAAGGGCAGCTCCCTTTGTTTAGAATAGAAGTCTCTTAAAAGGAGACTGAGGACAACACCCAGGAACAGTGTGAGGCCTGAGAGAACAACAAGGGAGATCTTTTCCTCACCATAGGATATCGACTGAGCCTGAGCCATCCGTCCTCCTTGGGAAGTGGCACCTCTCAGCCTGGAGCCAAATGCTCACTGAGAACTTTCCCTCCTTTTAGTACTGAAAATAATTGATTTGCTGAAATTAGGGAATCTGGAGCTGAAGTTAATCGTCAAACTGAAACCAAACAAATGACAAAAAATCCCAAACTCTCTGAAATTAAGGTACAGTCCTTGATGTTTAGGTAAAAAATAGTTTACTATTTTTAGGCTGAGCAGGACTTGAATTCAGCTTGAATTCTGTAGGAGGAATGAACTACCTTCGAGGCGCAGCTCAGGCATAGTGAAAGAAGAGCCAAAAATCTACTTGTTGAAGCCCAGCGGAGACACAGGTGACCCCAAAAAACAGGTCTGTCACACTGATCCCTTAGTCAAAGCTGACCTCAGAAGATCAGTTCGAGGATTCTCCTGCCACCGTTATTTATGTCATGTCCTTGGTAGTATGCCCATAGTATTCTTTGGTAGTAAGTCCCGCAACTTCAATAGAAGGAAAGAGGGATGAGAATCCCAGCCCAGGTACAAATTTCTAAGCATAAATATAAATAACCTGAGCAAATAAAGGTGTTGACCAAGGCATCCTGTCCTTAGCACAGCAGTACCAGAAGCTCCAGTTCTTTCCTCATGGCCTGTTGCTTGACAGATACATGTGTACTGCCCTTTGTGAATATACACTTCTCCCTCTCAATCTGTTCTATCAGCCCTCTCTAGCCTACGTACCCACTTGTATGAGGCGTGAATTGATATAAATTTAACTTTGCATCTGTGTGGGTGGATGTGACTGGCAGGCTGCCAGCGTCTGTTGTTTCTGAACTCTTGTCTTCAATCATTTTGGAAGTCAGCCTTGTAGGGAGATGCTAAGCAGGGATGAAGAAGGATTTCAGCCTACCTGCTATGTGTGGCAGTAACTAACCACTTGAAAGGAAAACGTAGAGATAAAGTTCAGTGCAGAATGGAATAGAGCAGAAAAATTCTATTTGTTATTTTAAATCTCAGTGGTGAAACCCTTCAAATAGTTGTTTATTTAGAAGCTAAAACTGCAGCCAGATTTTCTACATGGTCAGATGATATCCTGGCACCCCTCTTCTCTGGCTCCCTTTCTACCTCTTGGAAAGACTGTGGAAACAAAGCAGCTAACTTGCTGCGTCAAATGACAGCTGTACTAGGAGAGTGAGTTATGTTTAAGTCATATTGTCCTTTTTTGGTGTGGTTATTTAGCCCAGGCAGGGCAAATTATTACTTAACCCCCTAAACTTTCTTCCTACCCAATAAGGTGTTCTGGGCCCCTTTGTGAAGCAGGATTCTGGCATCCAGCGTGGGCATCAGCGTTATTTACAGAATATAGTGTGAGAACAGTCAATTCACAAGTCAGTGAAAGACGTATCCTCTTCCCAGGCGAGTTTGTTATCTAATGGAGATATGATATGAAACAAACAGAAAATCCAGTGAAAGGTATTACAGTATGATTTTCTCTTTTCAGTAGTGCCCAGTGACAGGACAAGGGGCAATGGGCACAAACTGAACATGAGGAAGAATTTCTTCCCTCTGAGGGTGACGGAGCCCTGGAACAGGCTGCCCAGGGAGGTTGTGGAGTCTCCTTCTCTGGAGATATTCAAGACCCGCCTGGAC
>Ga0065711_1043598_pt1 | contig 14629 bp, 10 predicted proteins | sample Hoacrofraction12_FD_59098 | JGI IMG/M metagenome (GOLD analysis project Ga0065711, IMG submission 59098) | Hoatzin crop microbial communities from Cojedes, Venezuela - Epithelial fraction 12 v2 (version 2) | ecosystem: Host-associated > Birds > Digestive system > Esophagus > Crop | place...
TGGAGTCTCCTTCTCTGGAGATATTCAAGACCCGCCTGGACAAGGTCCTGTGCAGCCTGCTGTAGGTGACCCTGCTTTGGCAGGATGGTTGGACTAGATGACCCACAGAGGTCCCTTCTGACCCCTACCATTCTGTGATTCTGTGATTTACTTAAATATTTTACCCTAATTTTTTTTTTATCTTATGAAGTCTGGAAAAGTTACTGTACATGACTGTTGTGAAGTCTGCTCATACCTCTTGATCTGCATCCAGTTTAGGAGCCTGGTCTCATTAGCACAAAGTTTGTTTTTCTGCAAGTAAAGTATTGGTAGTTTGCAAATCACCTCCCAGTGTATAGTATTTGTTCTCAGTGCTAAAAAAGCAACTTTAACACAGGTTTTAATGTTTCAGATGACTCATACAAAAATCATGGCATGTTTTGTATGTTCCTTTTTATCAGTTCAGGGGATATTTTGCTAGTAACAGTATCTCTGTATAGTTGCCGCTGTTAAGGCATCCTTTCTGATTGTGACTTCTGGTCTTTTCTGCATTATCTGTTTACCTTTCTGCTTCAAACTGCTTGTGAGCACAAGAGCTGTAGGTGGTAGGAATGAGAAGAATTGGGTCTATCTCCAACAGCCAGACACTTGGTTGACCAGCAGTGGAAGAGGCTCCCAAAACAGAGTAAGAAGTATTTTTAAACATAATTAATACACTCTGGATACTGCTGCTATCACAGAGCTCTATCATAAAATTTGTCAAGTTCAGCTACTTTGTTTATATGCGCAAGGAAGGGGCTTAATATGTCTTGCACTACTCACACTTTTAGCATAGTGTCAAAGGTGCCGTATAAGCATATGCATCATATATGGCCCATTCTGATTTATCTCACCATGAAAACAAGGATAAAGGAAAAAGACAAGAATGGCAGTTAATTTCTTACTACTGAATAATAAAAAAAAGTCTCAATTGCATTCTACCAAACAACTATGCTTTTTGAATCCTGGCAAAATTATGGCCATAGAGGATTTATTATAACCTTGTACCTATTGCTTCATCTTTTAGGGGCAGCTGGAACAGTGACTGTGGTAATGAACTCTTGCTTTCCACAATTTCTTCAAAATTATTGTCTTCCTAAATCACTAGGTGTGCATCCTGTTTCCTCCATTTAAAAATTACATTCAGACGTCGTATTGCTGGGTGATGCTTTATCATTTTCTTAAACCACCGTACAATTTACAGCTCTTCCCACTTTCTTCTGCTGCCTCTGTTGCCTGCTATCGACCACGCTGCTACTAAGCAAAATCACCAGCAGCAGCTGGTTGTGTTTTATGGCTGTGTCACAGGAGGAATTATTGCCAGTCTTTAATTCAGTGGATGAATGTCAGTATGTCTTCGATTGCAAATAACTCAGTGCAGGTCAGATCTGTTATCTCAATAAAGAGATCTCTGTTGCCACCCTATAAAATAATCACTGCCTAAATTAAATATCTGGAACAGAGCTTCCTCTTTCTCTTAAAGTTATCTTTACTTTCATTTATAATCAGTAGTTGCCACAGAAGCAAAGGGAACTGGTAAGATGGGTGCATCTTTCCCCTGACTCTTTTAAATGGGATTTATTCTACTTGTTAATTAAATCTGGCTGTAACGTCCTTCACATGGCTGAATGCAATCCTGGGATTAAAATGCAAATGTTACAATTATCCATGGCAGATGAGGGATTAGGACTTCCAGACTTCTACTGACACTGCTTAGCAGCACAGCTGCAATTCTGGATCCCTGGCTTTAATTACGATAAGACACTGTTAGCATTCAGAGCCAACAGCTGCCCAACCCATCATGTCCCTTTGACAGAGTCACTTTATATGTAGAAGGGATACTGGGAAAACACAGAATCGTAGAAATCGGACCTGTCACAGAGAACTCCAGAAGAGACCTCTTCAGGTCTCTAGTCCAACCTGTTGCTCAAAGCAGAACTATCACCAGCACTAGGTGACCTCAACCATGGCTTTGTCTAGCTGTGTCTTGAAGTCTTCGAGGATGGAGATCCAATAGGCTGTGCCATATAGCTGAGGGTAATTTGGAATTCATGTTGGACAAGACCTTCAGAAGAACTTGAAGAAGGGGCGGGATCATTCCTTTCTCCAGTGACTAGATCTAGAATGAGGGCCTTTACTACACTGAGCACACAGAAGCACAAGAAGGAAGGACACTCAAAAAGGCCTTTTTCTCCTAAACTTTTCTTCATTGTTTATGCTCAGTGACCTTGAGCTGTAAGAAAAATTTAGGAATAAATTAAGTACTGACCTAAAATTAGTCTGAGAAAGATGGTCTCTGGCTGGATTTACCATACATAGCTAGACTCTTATGTTAAGATGAATATTTGAAAATGGGTCACAACTGGCTACAAATTCATTTTGCATAATTGCCTCCTTTAAAGAGATGCTAACACGCCGGTAACACAAGATGCAGCCAGTAACATGAATGTGGGTGTATTGTAGCTGATCCGTGCTTGGAAATGGCAGATAATGTCATGGCAGTGGCTAGCTGAGTGTACATTTGAATCAATGGGAAAATCCTCTGGACTGAACAGGATGCCTTGGACTTTAGGTCTCGTTCACCAAAGCTGACAGTCACATGATGGAGTACAATAACAGTTTACTGCACAGGAATCCAAAACATACCTTTGGACCAAAAGATGTTTGAATCCAAAACATGTCTTTGGATCAAAGGCAGAAAGTCAAGAAATGATTGAAAGAAAATTGTGCTCTCTGTATCCTGCTTTATTAGCTCTATGGTTTGATGTTTATTGCTGGTCTACTGCTGTGCTTCTGCCCTTTTTTTTTCCTCTCTCTCTCTCTCTGGCTTTCTAGATATTTTTTGCTCTTTTTCAGCATTTCATCCTTATGGGTCTTGTTTTGTCATTCCTTTTGTCATACTATTTCTTCCCACCTTCCTGCTCCAATTACTTCATCATGAAGCTGTCCTGCATCTTCTTATCTTTTTTATCCCCTTTGCCTGAGCCTGCCTTGCCTTCACGTTTACCTTTAGGCCAGTGCTGATGCTGCTGCTGCCTCATCTCCATTCTGAAATTCACCAGTGCTGCTCTGGATGCACTGATTTAGTACAACATGGACACTCAGCCTTTGTATGTAGGTTTGAAACAGATGAGAACAATGTGTGACACAGCCAAGTGTGGTAGAACCACAAAAGTTGTGTGCTTTTACTCTGTCGTTTGACACGCATTGGTGTTTGTCATAAAGTACAATACTGAAAAGAGATCTTGTTCTCCCCGTAAGTTTCAGGTAGCTTCAAATTAATAGGTACTGGCCAAAGCAAAGTCCATTCACTTTTAGAAATGTTACACAGAACTGCTCAAGAGCTGCCAATCCACAGATACAAGTTTAATTGAGACTATAGTGCCAGGAAAATTATATTTAAAATGAATACAATGCATACATTGAGAATGACATTAAATATTTATTGAAGCAACCTTATTCAGAATTTGTCCCATGCTACTTACAGAGAAAGTGCTGGTTGTACCTCTAGCAGTGTCTATTGTGCTACTCGGATGAAAACAGAGACCAGCGTGGCAGAGCTGGAGAGAAGGTGAATTGTCCCAAGGCTGTGTGTATGCTTGCATAACAGCATGAAGCATGAGCAGATCGTCGTGACGGTTGTTACTCTGAAGTCCACCTCACTTCCCATCCAGGAAGGTCTTCTGGTCAACCCAGTCGTGTTGCATGTTCTTGGAAATGGCAAGCTCCCTTTCCTTTGTTGAACAGTTAGATAACTGGTTTTTTTTGCAAGCCCACCTTTGCTGATGTGAGATCATGTATCTTCATACCTCTTGGCTTAGAGACCTCCATGCCTCATCTATCCAGGGTCAGGCAATTCATTTCTGCTGAGATGGGCTGAGAATAAAACAGCATGGGGCTGTAAAGTGTCTAAATTTCCACAGACAAGAAAGCTTTTCTAATTATTTAACTCCAGAAGATAAATATATTACTATGGTACTTTGATCATTAATGCTTGGACCTACGATCTGGGATGGGAGAGGTACTTCGTATGAAGGCATGTTTGTCAGGAATACTGACCTTCCTGGCGTGACATTCAGGTAAATAAAATACTTTTCTTTCCATCTTTTTGTTTTTCAGGTTATAAAAGCTATGCCAAATTTTCCGGGGCAAATGATTCTTCATACTCAACCTCTCCTGATTTGTGGGGGCGATGGATTTACCTGTTCCAACTTTGATGGCTGCCTAGATTCTGCAATGAGTCTTGCAGAGGCTGTGAAGTCTCATTTGTAGAAATTTTAAAGTGTACTGCTAAACATAGTCGAGATTTATGACGAATTTTACTATGTTTGATTGAATTCTAGTTTAGTTTTAACATCACTGGCCTCTATCTTGCAAAAATAAATAAAGGAAGATCTATTGGTGTGCTGTAATATTTGTTGGGATGGAACTGAATTTTCCAGAATCTGTGCTGTGAGTGGTTACTTTGCTTGAAGTAAAGCTTTTTCTGGCTCTAGTCAAAGTCACTGAGCTCCAGCGGTCTTGCCGGGTCCCCTGATACTTTCACAGCCCATGAAAATTATGTCAAGGAGAGGAGCCTGACTTGAAGCAGCACAAAAACCCAGGGAGCTGCAGAGTTTTCTCCTTCTCTGAGCATTTGGAGCCCTGGAAGTGACAGAAGGAACATACACAGTTGATCCCAGGGCTTTTGTACATACATGTGGCCATTTCTTCTGGTGCAGATCAGCCCTGGGTCATGGTGAGTGTGTTGGCCATGGGGAATCAGTGATGGGGCATACCTTGTTATGCTGCTCAAGCTGGGCGACCTGTGCAAGGTCTAACCATATTAACTCAAGGTCTAACCACGTGAGGCATGGACAGCTTTTAAGTGAGGGACAGTAGCTGTCTGCTGACCAGCTTTCTTAGCCCACAGTTTTCTGAAGCCCTGATTGCAGATTGCTGGAAGAGCCCCATTTAAGAGCTTGACGAGATTACTGGCAATGATGTGCCACTGAAACATGGTACCTGTCCTGGGTGCCGTCTAAGCAGCATCAGCCCATCTGTGCTCATAAAAGAAGGAATGGAGAGAAAGTGAAAGAGAAGGTGTGCATGTTTCTAGCGCTCTCATAGCAATAGGGCTGCTATCCCAAAGTCATCTTGGGAATAGACATTGACCTCTGGGCTGTAACATGAGTTTAACACAGCAAAGCCAGGACTGGCCAGGGAAGTGGATGCCCTTAGTACAGTGTTTTCCAGGTTAGAAGGTCCCTGGTGCATTATGGCGCTCTGCTGCTCCAAGGATCCTCTGAGCAAGGAGCAGCCCTTTCTTCCTTCCAGGTGGTGGAGGAATCGGGACAGGAGCAGCCAATACAGAAGGTGGTTTAGCAAATGCCAAGAGGAAGGAGGGAAAAGAGTTTAAGCATAGTTCCTGTCAGTGTGTTAATAAGAAAACTATGCTGACAATTCAGGCGTAGGGTTACATCACTACCACCATAAAAACTCATTTAAAGTAAACAGCCACTCTGAAAGTGAGGTGAGTTCTAGACAGCTCTATACTGCATTTTGGCAGAACAGGTGTAGAAACAGAGGGACAGGTCCAGGGAAGGATATAAACACACGTGAGTGGATGAACAAGGAATAATTTGATTTGAAATACTAAAAAAAAATAAATAACAAGTAAATTGTGTTGAAAATACTACCTGTCACCATTTCAAGTATTCCTAAGCTACTAAACTGTGTTTCTGTGAAGTTAATTTTGAAATTTCTCAGAAAATAACCAAGAAATAATTTATTTATTCTAAGTTTGATTTTAGCTTGTACTTCCTCTTAAATCACGTGTCACAAGTTTAGTACCTCACTACTACAGCACTAAAAATAACAAAATGGTATTTTCAGCAGACAGAATTTTAAGCATTAGAGAAATACAATTCAGCCTCTTATACCCCTGCATTGCACAAAAATCTGACATCCTGCATTCACATCAATGAACACTGTAATTTACTGCTGCATTTGATTGTTTCTAATGCAGTATTTTAAGTGACACTAAGAACTTTAAAACTTAAGTTTTAATTTTAAAAGCATCTTTGAAGCATATTTCATGATACCATGTGGTTTTAATAATTTTTTTTTCTTCTTTCCATAAAGTCCTCGAGTTTACAACTAGGTGCTGTGTCTGAACCAACAATCTCCAAACCCTCAGGTTTCAATCACTGCATGTTGTGCAGAAATGGGAAAGATTGGTGGGCGTGTATGTCAACAAATCTTTTACAAAGGCATGTGATCTCCCATCTTCCATGCATCAAGGTTGCCACGAAGAGCCACAGGGTCGTGGAATAAATCTAACCTGTTGAGGCATTTAGTAATGGCTTGATTTAGCACCAGCTCAAAAGCAACCAAAGTCCCAGCTGAAACAAGGTTTATATTACAGTGTTGGAAAACCTTAATCAGAGAGCCGTACTACGCGGAGGATGGCATATAAAAGCAACCAAGCCCCGTTTTTCATATGTGTTCCTCAGCTTCCATGCAGGCCTGGGCATCCTGTGGGAGTCAGTCCCCAAGGGAGTAACATGCTGAACTGCACAAGAGGGTTTTCTACTGGGTTATCGGTTCCTCTGGAAGATTTTGCCATGGCAGGCACATGAACCATTGCTGGACTTGTGGTGATGGTTTCTGAGGACCCATCCCACCAGTCTGCGTTCATCCAAGCTCTGCCTTAGTGCACAGTGAAGGATGTGGGTCCTTTTCCTGCAGGGGTGAAGGAGAAGGCTGTAGCTTTAAGGGATCCTTCCAGACTCTTTGCTTGTTCGGTTTTCCTTATCATCACTCTTTGTTTTCTACTCCTTCAAGGATGGATTTTGCACTAAAACACGCTAAAATTTGTACTTCCTTCCCCTTTCTTCAGTTTAGGATGGAAGCAAGCCAAACCGCTAAAAGTCCAAATAAAGATCAATCCTGAAAGCGTGTGATATTCAGAAAACTGAAAATGAGGTGTCTTTGACTTAACGCTGTGTTCTTCCTCTTGCCGTCTCACAAACAAGCGTGCTCTGAAGAGCTGTGATGCTCTCACAGGGCGCTTATATCAGCAGCAGCCTTTAATACCACAAGTGACAGATAAGTGGAGATGTCTCTGACCCCATCCTTTCAGTAATCTTACAGCTTTGGTCATTATGAGACCTCAAAATGCCTGACAATAAGCAAATCATGGATTCAGAGATTTTTCAAATCATGAGATTTTCAATTTAGAGGTTTCGAACATGAATCACAATGAGTCTCAAATTGCTCCCATCATTCCCCATAACATGACAGTCTATCAAAATGCCTCTTCCCTGTAGCTTTCTCCCGGATGAAGATGATTTAAACAGAAACATCTTGGTTTTTTAAGGTGGAGTAGAAAAGTTCGTGGACGTGTTCCTCTGGACAAGCTCCAGACAGCGGGCACTTAAGGGTCTCTGTGGTGATATCTAAGTTTCTAGATGTGAGCAGGGTGACAACGGTATTAACTTTCCCACGGTAGGTGGCAGGTAACGAGTGGTGATACTTCAAAGAGGCCACTGTATCCAAAAGGATGGCAACAGAAAGAGACTTGTCTGGTTGATTTCCTGGGCTTTTCCCTGGATGGATGGACGTAATTTTTGATTAACCAGCAGATCCATCAATTACAACCTGTATCTGCTTGTTCCCAGACTAGGGTGACAGCTGGATCTGATCTCCTATATGGCACGAGCCACAGCTAACACCCAAAATTGAATTAAGGCATTTCAGCTCTCAGACAATGATGTTACTGTCTTCCTCATCACAAGGAAAGATGGGACCATAAATGCTCAAAGGCTTTTAACTCACAGTTGTGTTAACTTCCACCCAGTGAACATCATTTTGCAGGGCTGGCCCGTGGCATCTAGTGCAGTCACTGCTCTAACAATATATTCAGCTGCATGAGATGCATTTTGCTGATCTGTGAGCGTTTAACTGTACCTTTAGGTCTCTTAACAGCAATCCTTTCTTGTTAGTTACTATCCCACGAACAGCTGCATCAGCTATGTGTTTCACCAGGAAAGATTTTATATTATTGGCCAAACAGCAGACTAGGTGTTGGCATGAAGGCTTGGTAGACACAACTACACCTCGACATCTGCTGGCAGAAGCATTGCGAGACCTGTGGCTCAGCCAAGTGTGAACCACTCAACATTTGCCTCATTAGCACCATGGAAGGCACTGTCCTGTGATCCTCAACCAAATGCATCTGAGAAAGCCAAGCATGCTGTGGTGAGCCATTGGACCCTGTACTACTCTGCCACCCCTTTCCCCTTACAGATCGTCCTTGGATATATACGCAGCCCTTTATTCCTTCTTCTAGGAGCTGCCTGAACTGAGTACCATGTGCATCCACTCCTGCTTGCAGATCCCTGAGATGGAGTAAAAGTGCTGTGAAATGGATAAAAGCCTTTTAGAAACCAAGTGTCACAGGAAGCCACAGGACTCTGCTGGGAGCCGATCAGAGCCACAAAGCCTGACTCCAAAAAGTGCTATTCATGATGTGCTTTAAGAGCTCTCATTACCCCCAGTTATACATCTGGATCCCCAACAAGGACAGAACTGCTTGTCTTGTGTCCCAGGGGCTTCAGAGACCCATCACAAGGCAAGGAAGATGTTGGGAGCAGATACTTATCCCATGAATTGCTATGCCTTGGGGGGAAATGTTCAGCTCTAGGCTAAAGTAGCTCTAAGCGAGCTCCAGGGTGAGAAGTTGTGGCCATATGCCGTAGACCAAGCCCATATGCACCTTCGCAGCTGAAGGCCAGGACTCTGCCATGTGGAATGGACATGCTCCCATGTCGTGCTTGCTGGTGGGGGGCAACACCTTCCCAAGCCCTCCATCCACACCAGGGCTGCATCTGCCCCTGTGTTGGGCTGCAGAGACAATGTCTTTTTATGACCCTGCCTGCATGGAGAATATTGTGGCTATTAGTAGGAATAACTTTCCCAGATCTATAAAATCATCTGCACACCTCTTGGTGCATCTAGTGCAGTTTGTAGGAATTTAGCCCATTTCTAAAAACAGCTAGGAAGAGGAGACAGACGCCCAGCTCCTCAGCTCACAGTGATTCGCAAACTGTATGTCTCCAAGGATCTGGGCTGTATTTTTGTACAAGTGTATGAAAATAAATTAAGAGGTTATTTTAGTTTTGGGGTTTTGTTTTAATTTTTAAAAGGCAGCTGCAGATGGGAGGTGCTGCCCAGCTGAAAATACACAGTGGGTTTCCATAGCACTGAGCTGTGAAACATCCCTGCAGCCAAAGCCACTGAGCAAGGCCTACTCTGCCAGAGGCCAGGATTTGATACAGATCTTGCTGCCCTTGGGGTGTGCCAGCATCATCATATTTGGCTCTTCTAGAAGAGCAGGAAGATGTGGAGCTCTCTGGCCTGACCCTGCTCCCAGCAGGACCAGTGCCACAGCTGCAGCAGGTTGCTCAGGGCCATGTCTGGGCCAGCTGGGGCATTCCCATCGTCCACTGTGACTGCACTTCTTGATGGAGGGACAGCACTGTGCTGGTACAGTGTCAGCTTAACAGCAGACATCGCTGAGCAGCAGCACCAATGTGGCGTGCAATACTGACAGATGAGTTCCTCTTTGAAATAATGCAGAGGAACCTGACCCCACGCTGCCCAAATTATGCAGTCGTGTCTGTGTCATTGCTCCTGACCTCAGCTGCAGACTGACCCCTGGCACCGAAGAGCTTTGTTAGCACCTGGGCAAATGCAGTATTTTCTCGGCTGCTCCATGCTGCCGAATTCAGTGTAACAAACTCCAAATGGCTGGTGACATGCCATTAGCAGGCTGGTGCTGGGATCAGGAGCCCAAGCGCTCTCGGGGGGGATGGGATGGACAGGATGGACAAGGGCACTTTCCAAGCTGCCCAGCAAGCATCTTGAGCCATTGCACAGAGATTTCCCTGGGGCCAGAGCCAATTTTGCCTCTAATCCAGGTGCTGGCTTGGATGTGCTGTCCATAAGCTGCTTTGAATGGCAGAACTGAAGCCCTGAAATCCCACAGCCTTCTGCTGCTGCTCTGCCCATCTCACTGCGCTGCCTTGCTATTAGCCTCCTTAGGATTTTTGCTTAATTCTCACATTCAGGTGGAACCTTCAAGATCAGCCAGTGATGACACCACCGTGGTGCTGCAAAGCATAGCTAGTGCTTGCAGCCACTGTAGAAGAAGCAGCCTTACACAGGGGTGAAACAGCCCTTGCCGAGGACAAGTGAGAGTGACTGGCTTTCTTTCCGGGAAGAGCCGAGCGAAACTTTTCAGAAATTTTATTCTCTGGAATTAAATGAATGGAAACAGGTGAGAAATAACTCTGGGAGAGCTATTGCCAAATTGCAAGTGGAGAGATTTAGCATTGAGCAAAGATGGTGCAGGACAGATTGCTGTTGTTTTGGAGGTCGTGGTGCAGAAACCCACAGAGATCCTTGAAAAACCTCAAGATTCTTGTCATTCCCCAGTTTTCATCCCATAACAGCTGAGCATCACTATAACCAGGTGCTTTGGGCATCGTCCCCGCGGGGTAAACGCCAGGTCTTTGTGCACCATGCTGTGCGTGGCTGTCACCCTTTTCCCTAATTCCTCCCAAAATCTGGTAAAGGGGTTTCTAATGCAAGGGGTTCTAATAAAAGCTGGGGCCACACAAGAGAGCAAAAAGCCACCACTTTGCCTCAGCCAAGCCCTAACCTGCCTGTGTGGGCCCCAGCTGTGGGAAAACAAGCCCGTTCCCTGCCGCCCCTGCCACCCAACTACTCAGCCGATCACAAGGGCGCTGCGGTAAACCACAGCTCAGCTTGAATTTATCTTTTCGACACAGGGTTCCTGTCAAGCCGAATGGCACCTCCTCCCTCACCTGTGCCAGTGCTGAAACTTCCTTCCTTTCTCAGCACTATCATCTGCTCAGATCTCTCCTCCAACATGATCACGCACATCAAGATCTTTAAAGCGAAGCATGCACTGCTGCAAGGACCAAGGTCTCGTTTCCCCCGGCTTGTTTTTGGGGCATGGAAGTGATGCTCGCACCATGCACAGATTTGGCCATCCTCTGCCTTTTTCAGCCCAGACCGGAGGAGGAAAAATAAAAGTGATGGCCAGTAAGGCACCGGCTCAGCACTGGAATATAGGTCAGCCTCTGTCCTGGCAGCTGCCTTCCTTGCCCAGAACAGAGGGAAAGCTGACAGGGGAGGAGGGGCTCAGCCACTCTCCTTTGCCACCTTTTCAGTGCACAGAAAATCCCATCTCACCACCTCAAAGCTTAGCAATACATAGCCGGCATTTCATTTGCAGCCACCAAGCAGCAAACATGCACATGGCCGTTCCCTGTCATGGGAGAAATGGAGTCTTGGAAATGCTCTGGTACAAAGACATTTTTGTTCTCAAGCTGCTTACAAATCTGTTATAGCAGTAGCCATTGGCTGTGCATGATTATTGCTCTTTATAGGGAGAAGCTGGAGCAATTCTGGTCCAGAACCGGGACTATCAGCACCCTGCACCCTGATCATTTTGGATTTGCTGCCTCCCTTAGCATACCTGCACAGTGCAAATCCCACTCTCCTTTCGTTTAGAAGGAGTTTTGGAGATCAGCTTGGGAATGTGAATGGCAAACACAGCAGGATTAGCACAAGTATAAATAAAACCCTTAACATGTCACAGTCCAGCATTTAATACAGTCCCCTGGCCCTTGCCAGAGGATCTGTGAGCAGGACACAACAGCACTGGGTTAGGGAGAAAAGTGGTTTTTCTGCCCCTGATGTGGTTTGAGGTGGTTTCTGGCTGTTTTGCCAGATAAAAGAGCTCATCACATTTGCACCCCCAGGACCGTGTGCTGGAAACGGGAAGCAAAACAGCAAATGAAAGGGACCCATCTGCTCCTTTGCTGCTCTGCGAGGAGCCCTTTGTGTGGGCAATGCTTGTGAGAGGGCTACAAGGGGTGGTTACAGGTCAGCTCCCACCCCTGAGGACCACATGCTCTGCTTCCTGTGTGTCCCCACTACGACAATGGACGCAGGTGCCATCTACCGACTCCCTCTTTGAGTATCCACCATCCTGATTCAAGTCAGACCAACCTGACGCCATCCTAGCAGAGCCATGCCAATGCGACCACCATCCCAGGTTTTTTCTGTCATCAGTGACAGCAGCTCGAGGGGGCTGTTGCGCCTCCTCCCTGCATACCACCCATAGCCACACCAGGACCAGAGATGCTCCCTCCCAGCAGCAGGGGAGCCATGCAGCTCCCCACAGAGAAGGAAATGCGCCCCTAAGAGGACCCAGTTCTGCATTTGCAGAGCTGTGGGATTATTTTCCCACTACTGGTCACAGTTGGTACATACATGTACCCTGGAGGACTCTGATGGGCTGGGCAGGCTCAGAGCCCATGGACTGATCTCCCTCTGTGGAGAGGTCACGCAGCTGTCACTGGAGCAAGAGCTTTTTCCTGCTGCCCTTGAGGAAGACATCCACAGACTTTTCATGCGCTGCTGGTGAAAGAAAAGGAGCAGGCAAGCTTCCCAGGTGTTGTGAAAGGCAGCAAGTCTCAACATGTGCAGGACATTCAGTGAGCAGAGCCATCCCAAAGAAAGACGCGGTTTCAGGCCACGGTGATGTAAAAGAAGGAAGCTGCAGAGAATACCCTGACACTTCATATCCACCTCTCATGGTGACTCTCATGGTCATGCACAAGGTGTTCATGGTCCCAGCAGCAGCACTCACCTTGCAGACCTGTGTGTTGAGAGCTGGCTGGCATTGCTGCATGCTGGGAGCACTGTGGACCTTGGAAAGGGGCTGTGGAAAAGGCATGCTCCTCCATGCACGTGTTTTGGATACGTTGCCTTCCTCCAGCATTCCTCCAGTACTGCTGAATTACCACCTTGGAGACCAACTGCCCATGTCACAAGCCTTCAGGTCTCTCTGATGAGGAGATTAGAGGTCAGTGTGCTCCAAGCTCAGGGCTCCAGAGCTGGACGCAGGACTGCAAGTGGGGTCTCACCAGAGCAGAGTAGAGGGGGCAGAATCACCTCCCTCGCCCTGCTGGCCACGCTGCTGGGGATGCAGCCCAGAATACAGTTGGCCTTCCAGGCTGTGAGTGCACATTGCTGGGTCATGTTGAGCTTCTCATTGACCAGCACCCCCAACTCCTTGTCCTCAGGGCTGCTCTCAGTCCATTATCCTCCCAGCCAGTATTTGTGCTTCGGATTGCCCCAACCCATGTGCAGGACCTTGCACTTGGCCTTGCTGAACTTCATGAGTGAAGTTCAAAGTTTACATGTTACAGGAAGTCACCTCTTCCCAGTCACTGGCATGTTGCTGGAGCATGGCTGCAGGAAAAGCAAGACACAGGGTTCATTATAGCAATTATTACAAATTACAAGGGCCAGGGTCAGGTTTTGGGCAGAACTTGGTCATGCTGAATTAGAGGGAACCACACCAAGCTAAAATCAACATTGCAGTGAGGGATTGCATTCATCTCTCCCTCTGAACAAATAAATAGCATAGGCAAAGATCTACCAGTTAAAGTGGTTTTGCTGGCAGTTGTAGGAATGTACTTTTCTTTGCTCTATTCTACCCAAAAAAACCTAGGTGAGGTATTCTTGTGTGATTTGTTTTCTCCTTTTCCCTTCTTGCCTGCAAGTATTATTTTTTAATTTGGTCAGTAAGAAAATGATCTATTTCTGTGTGGATAATTTTCAAAAATATACATGCTTTGTTGCTTTTAATTTTCCATGGAGGTCATAAGTGTAGATGAAAATCCCAAGCCATATTTGCTGATGCAACGTACACACAAGAGGACTTCATGTGGGGGTGCTCCACCTGGCTTTGGTCCAATCAGTCATTTTTGAAGGAATATGATATTCAGCTCCTAAACTACTGAGAAAAGCAGAGACAGAACACTGTATGGCAGATTTTCTGCATGCATCTGTGAGCACAAGTGTTTTAATTCAGGGGCATTAAAGAAATTGCTGCTTCCAGGGAACGACAAGAGGGTTAATTTTGGCTCTGTCTCGCTCACTTATTCTTTGAATAATGAAATTAGTTGTTCCACAGTCTTTTGAAGGGCTGAGCTTAGCCTTCTTGCAGAACAATACACGCTGTGCTCTTGATGTAAGTGCACTTATGTTGAACTTTGAGCTACACATCTGCTATAAAGAAGTAACTCTAATTCCCAGTTGGCCATTGATAGCAAAAGATTCAGGCTCCATCTATGCCTCAGCATAGTGGTGTTTGCTGAATGTAAGCCTGACATTCAGAGTAGACAGGCAGAAACTAGTTGCAAAAGTTGTTAAAACATACCAGTATGCTTACCACTTTCACTGGGTGAATGAGAGCTGGAGATGAGTCCTGCAGAAGGTGAGCGCATGACTAATCTGCAGCCCATTATGAGCAAAGGCCCTTAAATCTGTGCATTAACTTCACAGCTGCTCTGGGAGGAATTTCCTCGGGATGCTTTCAGCTGGTGTTTCCGAATCAAAACATGCACTCTGGGATGATTATAGGTGATTTATGCCAAAGCCAGTCCTGCAGGCTGTCCCTTGGAACACCAGACCTTCACAATTTCTTGACATGCTGCACTGCTGAGGATGAAGGATGGACAGGATT
>Ga0065711_1043599_pt1 | contig 14628 bp, 11 predicted proteins | sample Hoacrofraction12_FD_59098 | JGI IMG/M metagenome (GOLD analysis project Ga0065711, IMG submission 59098) | Hoatzin crop microbial communities from Cojedes, Venezuela - Epithelial fraction 12 v2 (version 2) | ecosystem: Host-associated > Birds > Digestive system > Esophagus > Crop | place...
AAAAAAAAAAAAAAAAAAAAAAAATTGTTTATGCTTTCCCTTGCCAACTGATCTTCTTCCTCCGCGTCCAAAGTTCTCTGCCTCCTATCTCAGTCAAATCTAGTGTAAATATATTCGTCTCTGCTTCTGATTAAAAACCATTTTGCACCTATTAACTTAGTCTGCTCAGACAGAGAACTGCAATTTTCTAAGCTCTTTTTCTTGAAATGGGAATTTCAATGTATGTTGTCATTTTGACGATAAGTTTGAATGTATTCTTTGAACCATGTAGATAAATATGCTGAAAGAGAACAATAGTTAAAGACTCAAGGAAGCCTCACAAATCATATAAGTTTAATTTCTGCTAGGTAATCAGGCCTAATATTTGCCTTGCATTAAATTCCCTTTCGAAAACAGAAGTGCCTATTTTTTTTTTCCGGTTAAAAATGCAAAAGTTTGACTTGTGAGCTGTCAGCACATGAAGTAAGTTTACTTCAGGAATTGTTCCTGGATGACTGGATTCTTTTCTTAATGAAAAATTGCCTTGAATAAAGTGTACCTTGGAGAGATATGAAATGTTTAATTAATTTGACAAAGAATTTTGGTTTCAATGTGTTCAGGAGTCTTACACTGGCATTTCGCAAACATGCATACACCTTCATCATCACATTAACATTAACACACGAATAACCCTACTGCACAAAAATTCAGAGATAGTGAAATTACTTAAGCTTTCCATTCATCCTTGACTGTTGTCGTAGTTCTGTGTCATGCTGACCGTGTCTCGTTAAGATCTGGGCTTATTGCAGGCACCAAATAAGAAACAGAAAAAACTGAGCAGCATGACAAGAGTCTTAAGGTGTCAGATGACGAATAAAGCTGCAGAGTTCGTGTTCCTTCTGATAGATGTGGTGAAGCTATGTTGGATGAATGCACATCTTGCTTTTTCTCATACAGCTCTATTAATAATGCACTGTAGAGACGTTGATTTTGGTAGCAGTACACTGAATTTGTGGGACAGAGGGAGAGAGGTTGTGACTTGCTTGCATTTTACCTTTAGCTTTTCTGTGTTAATCAACCTACTGTACGTTTTCTCTCCCACCCTTTTTTGTCAAACTACTGTCCTCCTCTAAAGCGTGTGTAAGAGACCTCATCTCAAGTACGGCTCTGGTGAGCCACATTCACAGAAGCAGAATTTAAACTGGAAGGGACACAGAGTAGTCCTACCAAAATATTTAGCACGATGGGTCACTCTCTTGCCAAAGGTGTCCTGTAGGGTCTGGCTTGCCTAACCTTTGGGCTGAGAGGGGGATTGCTGTCTCAGAGCCTGCAGAATGAAAGGGAAGACAATTTACGCCACTGAACAGAGCAGGCTTTTGTACTAGAAACTGAAGAAGATCCTGAGGAACAGAGAAGTAGGACAAAAATATCACTGCTTCAAGAAAAGGGTTTGATAGGTTTAGAAGTTTTGTAGGTTTGGGACGACTTGAACTAATTATCAAAGAGGTCCTTTCCATCTCTGTGTTCCTTTGTGCCCTAGACGTTAGTAAAAGCAACCTTGTTTCTCTTTGTGAGGGTCTGTCTTTTTTGTTTTACTTCAAGAGACTCCTATCTCCTAGAAGGCTGCAAGTTATTAGAGACATGGGAGCTTATAGTGTGCTTCAATGAATTTGAAAGCAGAGTATATCAAATGTCCTCGTGCAGAAAGACCTCTGAGTGAAGAGTTGTATCGCAGAATGGAATGTTTTTTATCTGCTGAATTATCAGCTCAGAGTAGTCTTCAGCTGCACCCTTTTTTCCGCAAACAGCAAAAGGTCTATGAAGTATTTTTCAAGTGCCAAGCAAGGTCGGTAGCCAACGATACAGTGAAAACAAGTAGTATGCCTTTCGCAAGCTTAATTATCTAAAACATGGCCTGGATTCAGAGAGCAGACACCTGATGACTGCAATTACTTAGCACTTGACCATAAGTGCACAGCCTTTTCCAGGAGAAAGCTCTGAGGTTTGAGACAAGTGAAAATGCAGCATTTGTGCAATAGAGGCAGCTGTGAAGTGTATCGTCTGTTCTGACTTTTATCCCTGTCATGAACCAGAAATTTTGGAATGGGGGAAAAAGATCCCACATCTCTTCCAGAAAAAATGACACCTTGTTTTTGAAATGAAATTCTCCCCCGACCCTGCCCTCCTCATTGAAATGGTGTCAACAGGAATGTTTTTTCTGAGTAACACCTAGGATCCTTGTGCTCCCTTCAGCTCCTCCTCAGGCTGCCTGGAAGCCCTCATCTGGCTGCCTGCTTTCTTTCAGACCATCAGCTCCATATCTGTTTGGTCTTTGGATATCCATCCTCCGCCAAGAACCCAAACCTCCATTCGACTTTGGATCTCACAGAAGGTTGTAAAAAGTGAAAAGTTTGGGGCAAAGAGGTTTGGGGTGAATGAATGGGCGTTTTGTGCAAAATCAAATCAAGGTATATTGCAAAACTGGGGAGAAACAAAAACCCCTTTATTCAGGTCCAGGTGGATCAAATATCTTGCTTGCTTTCATCTTTTCCTGGGGAAATATGTCCTTTGATAAGGGTAGGTGTGTGTCTGCTACAAGACAGCTTTATGTTATTCAGGGCAAATGGTATGACATTGTGCATCAGCAATGAGCTCAAGCAGGAATATCAGAGGTCCCAAATGCGTTAGATGGATTACCCTTGGAGAGTAGCCACTACCCTTTCCACACGTCGTGGGTGTTGATGTACAGAGGTTTAACCCAGCGTTCTTCTGTCAGGTCATCAATATATGACATTGAATCTGCATCAAAGCTGGATATGGAGTGAAGTTTTCTTACAATCAATGTAAAAAAAAAAAAAGCCACTAAACCATATTTCTTTGAGACAAGAGCAATGAAAAAACACCCTTTGCTGCGTAAGGGTCCTGTCTTCTCCGTGTTTTGTGTCATATCAATCTCGGCTTTCGCTATTTCATTAAAATTCCCAAGCGGTCAGAAGGTTGTTGCTTAATAGATTTAGCATTGGCTGGCTACATCAATACTGTGTTTAGTCACATTTGTTTTACTGGGGACATCTGTGGGAAGAGTTTAGCAAATGTATTCATTCATTTGAAAGGAACCCGGTGCACTTTGGGCCTTGACTGTACGGTGGTCTCGTGTACCTGAATGCTTCCTTCAGCTACAGCACTGCCAGAAGTTGCCTCTGTCTGAAGTGCCTCTGTAGGTCCAAATACTTACTGCACAAAGAATTTTAGCTTTTCTTCCAGCTGATAATTTCCTTTCATGGTCCTGTATGGAGAAGGGACTGTGATATCAAATATATGAATTGTTCTGTGAAAATATTGGTGCTGGTATTTTGTCCTTCTGAGTTGACTCAGAACAGGGAAATACCCCAAGTATTAGCAATTCCCATGGGGTGAAAATCTTTACTTTCTTTCAGAGGTCTTCTGATGGTGACCCTGCAAAATGAAGCATGTCAGTGGGGTAGGCATTGCTGTCCTCACGTTAATCGCATGGTTACGGGCAGTCCTGGTTGGTGATTGAGCCCCAGTATGTCGTATGTCATTAAGAAGCTTTCAGAAAGTGCAGGCATTAGTATTCAGTGAGGGTATAAAACCTCATCAGTAAAGGAATAATATTGATTATGTCTCTTTGAGGACCTCACCTGCAGATATTTTCACATTTAATTTGAATATTCCTTTCCTTCCCTTTTCCCATAAGTAGATGTAAACATTCATGGGAGGGAGAACCTATTTTAGACACAGCTATAGGGAATATTCATTGAGTGAAATCCATGTGAGATCAGGTATGTAGTAAAAGGTGTTTGGGCGATAGAAGAAATGTGATCTTTCTGACATTTAGGTTTGTCCTAGGACCCCAGCCCTGGCTGCTCACCTCTTCCACAGCTGGAGAAAGCGCTTTAGCAGTCTTTGTGAAGAGCAGAGACTGGGGAAAAGTACCCAGAGAGGAGAAAGAAATAGATCCAAAATGAAATTAATATGACTGGTTGTCTCTTGAGATTGAGGGAGACGTTGAACAGAATCTGAACTCTAGCCCGAGAACAGCATACAATGAAATGCAGAGTATTAAAAGCTATTTTGGATGTTTTCTTCTGGGCACAGTTGAGACATGCCACCGATCTAATCTCCGTGCAGTCATGGGTGTTCGAATTACCCTGCACCTTTTGCTGAACTGCACGGGCTTACCACGTTGCCAAAACTGTAAGAGATATTTTACTTTGACTTTTTAACAGGGTTTTTTTCTTTTTATCCAAATGAAAATGCAATGGAGAAATGCCATTTTGTAGCCAGTTGTTCTTCTCTTGTGCTTTTTTTCCTCTGAAGAAGGTCAAAAGCTAGGATATCTGTATGAATGTTTAGTCTTAGACTGAGTTATAATTGCACATCTTTTACCAGACAAGCCAAACATTTAGAATTAAAGATGCCAAATGAAGCTGACTGTAAAACTGTATTTACACTGTGTTACTTTCTGCCCTGTTCAATTTTAAAATAGCAGCAGCAACAATAAGGACACCATTTTAAAAATTTTCCCAAGCAACAAAGAAAGTTGTTTCTCTATTTCCAAAGACAGACAGAGGTGGAAGTTGTTTGTTGCTGCTTTGAGAGTTACTGTGCGAACACACCTGCAGACACACCCAAAATGTTTGAGTCAGCTCCAGCTCTTAAAATGAAGAGTCTTTTTCCCCAAAGTCAGAAGCATTTTTTGAGCGTGGAATACCGTGATATCAGACTCGGACCTTCTCAGTAGTGACAGCATTGCTCTTCCCTTTTCTGTCAATTTAGCAGCACTGGACATTTTTTTCCTTGTTGGTTATGCTCTTGAAAGATGTAAGAAAGAAGTATATCCCAAGGAATATAAAGGCAGCTTCCCACTAGTTGTTGCTCATAGGGTAATAGGGTGAAAAGTTATGAGAAATATATGTGAACTGAAATACGTGGAAGTTCAACCCCCAAATTATTAACTATGGAGAATCCAGAATTACGATATTGTGATATGTATTAGACACCTACATCTCTGCAGCCATGCTGGGAACAATATAGCTTCTATCCTGTTGCAGGAGAGTCCATGAGTCAAAGCTCAGTCTCAGCCTGCTGCTGGTGGCATCTCCTTGGGACCAAAGAGATAACAACCGCAAGCCAAGTCCCTCTTGCCCTGTATCCCTACCATCAGTAAATCCATTTTTCAGTTAATTTGGGAAATTGAACAAAATCTTTAATTTCCAAATACATTTTCTTTTATTTTCATTCAGTAGCTTTTAAAATTATTTTTTGCCCTTGCTTGAGGGTGGGAAAATCAAAGTGTTGAAACAGCAGAGTCCTTTATGATGGGCCGACAATACTGTATGTGGCAGTTGGCCTAAAGACCTTCTGTTGCCGGTCTGTTTGGGTCTGGAAGAGGGGCGAGCCACTTCAGCAGCTCTTCTGTTTTGAGGTGCAGGTTCTCTGAGCCTGCTGGTCTGCCAAATTGTTTTCTGCCTGCCCCTTTCTTGGGACCTGCTGCATCCTTTGCCGCCAACTCCAGCCCTGCGTGGACTCTCTTGCAGTGAAATCAGAGGTGCTTTGTGAGCAGTTTAGTGCGGTGCCTATTATTATTGTTATTATTTATTGTTATTAAATATATTCCACATATGCCTGTATAACTCCCAGCATCCAGTTAAGCAAAGCTTTGGATGAGAATGTAATAAAAGCTGGAGTTCTTGCTTGGACACCACTGAGGATGCAAAGCTGGTCCGTGTGGGAGCCCTCTTCCCTTTCAACCGTTAGCCAGAAAACCCGTCTACCCTTTGACGAGCTATTTGGTACAGCAGGAGTGGAGCAACGCTGGGAAGGGAAGGGACCTTTCCCTTGGCTCATGAAATCACTTCGTTCCCATTATACCTTTTTTTCCCCCCCTCTTACTCATTTCTACCAAGGTTTATGTGAGTGCCTCTTCTAAATGCCAGAGCAGCAGTAGCCGTTTTAAATATGGTTGCAATTTCATGCCCCAAAATTTCCTCCGTTATCTTTAATCTTTGATCATTACAGTCCCCGAATGTAGCTTTTTGGTAAGCTGCAGGTTTTTTTATGTTACTGCTGTTTAGAATTAACTGGTCTGCTTCCTAAAAAGCCAAATGTTTAATCAATACATATCCTACTGTGTATAATAAATACATTTCTGCCATCACTTTTTGAAGAGCAAATGCTTTTGATTTGAGCCAAATAGTTTACAAAATGGTGAGGGAGGGTTTTTCAGTTGGTTTTTGGTTTGTTTTTTTTTTTTAATAGATGTTTAATGCGATAGGGCCAACCGGTGGATTAGAGCGTAGAAATGGTGTTGAAATTCAGGGGTGGGGTGGGGGGAGAAGTCTTTTACGTAAATTAGTTGATTTTGAACATTCGTTACATTAGCATTTGCTCCACTTAAGCTGAGTAATTTCTTTGGATTGCGTTTGTTTGCTGGGGAGTAATCTGACAACCTTACAATAAACTAAGCGTTGAGAAGTGGGTTCATATACTGGCGTGTGCAATAGGTAGGTAAGTTGTTGTTTGTGGCTCTTTTCCTGAACTTTGGAAGAAAAATCCCATTTTAAACCTGTAATAACGGAGGCTGATTACTTCCCATCAACTCACTGGCTTCCAGGGCAGAATTTTCAAACTGGTTATTGCGTGTGCTGCTCTACTATAAAGTACAAGGACTGTAAATTAAAGTTGGGCCGTAAGAGATGTAATCTGCAATTTTATAGGTCTCTAATTCAACGGTCATTTTGCATTTCAGGCTTTGAGTATATTAGCAGGGTTTGGGAAGGGGCTTTTTTTGTGCTTGCAATTTATTTATTTACTTGTTTGTATTGTCTTTAAATTATATTGTGAATTACAGCCAGGAAAATATTGATGCTTTTTCTCCCCCCTCCAAACTATAGATTAGAAACGGTAAACAAAGTTGTTACACGCTGAAGAATAAAGACTTGGAACGTGCTTCAAAAGGAGTAATTTACTTGGAGCTGGATGTCCTGTTTAATCCTGTGAGTTGAAATATTTTCTCTTTGCTTATCGCTGGTGTAAGAAATGTGTGAACCTGCAAGGACGAGGGTGGGGGGTGATGCTTTCAAAACCAGGAGCTAAGCGGGAGAAGTCTTGCCCCGATTGCATCTGGGGCGTGGTGGAGGGGTGTTTCAGCTCTTGCGTGAAGAAGCACTGGGCATCGGAGCTCTGCGATGGCCCCTCCGGGTGGATGGGACAAAACAGGGGCGTTTTTGGACCATGAGCAGCTTAGGAAGGAGATGCCCATTACTGTACAGCCACAGCTTCATTTGCAACAGCCAAAAAAGGGCTTAATGTTTAGATTATCATATGTTACTTCGAGCACCTACATCCTCCCCAAAAAGCTGACTCACAATGTTCTCTTCCCAGGGTGTTGACAGGAAAATTAATGAGGCATGGACACAGTGCACTTGTTTTTAGGTGGCTGAGTCAGTCTTTATTGTTTATGCCCTACAGCCTTTTACCAAGTGAAATCCTATTTGTTAAGGCCATGGTGGGCTACAGCACAGCTCTGCGCTTGTTGAAGTGAGTCCAGCCCTGCCCAGTTTAACTCATCCGCATCTTTCCTAGCAGCTCCTCCAAAGTTGCATACAAGCTGAAAAGAATGAAAGATCTTGTAATTCCTAATCAGCACCAGTGATACAAAGCTGAAACAATGCACTTAAAACTACGTGACATCTTTTTGTATTTTTTTCTTTATTTTTAGATAAAAGCAAGTATTAGAACATTCAAGCCTCGAGAAAAGCGCTTTACTGAGGAGAACCGCAAATTTTCTAAAAAGGTGAAAATTGTGTCCAGGCTAAACTCTCGCGTCTGTTTTGAAAAGATTTGAATTGCTGTAGCACGGTTGCAAGAACAAAACCTATTCATGCATAAAATGGTGAACACATGTAAATTCTGCGTATTTTTGTATGTATTAAAAGGTTTGTTTGTGTTAACACAAAATTGCTTTCTGATCTAGTTTGCATTGGTAGTTCTGTTTCGTGCTTCAGAGTGGGGAGAACGATAACTGTGGATGTTGCACAGTTCGCAGCACCTAAAGCTTGATGAGAGCCTTATTCCCTCTTTGGGAAGGAAGAAATCAGGTCTAAATTAGTTATTTTAAAAGTCTGTAGGATTTTAGCACAATGGCCATTATCCTTTTTGTAAATAGAGGTGAGCTATAATAAGGCTAAAATTCCGTATTTATTTCTATGGACTAATCTAAAACATGTAGAGAAGAGGTTCAGTGTTTTGATTAACTTAATTCTGGCCCTTTTTCCTGAGACACTGCTATATTCTGAAAATTGAAGAGAAATGAAGATAGGTTTGTGTTACTGTTTTATTTAGTTTTGGCATCAAGACGTGCTTTTTTTTCCCCCCTTTTTTTCTAAGGGATGAGGAAAATCTGGAAGGTTTGGGTGTAATCAGAAGGCAGACAGGAGCTGGAGTGTGTCTCTGAAATAGAAGCTTTATTTGTAATATGTGCCCTGGCATGCATTTGTAGCTTAAATTATCCCTGTTTCTGAAGCAATAGTAGGATATAGAGTGTTTGATTAAACTCTTCTTCTCCTCCCCTCCTCCCACTCAATATTTATCAGATCTTATCAAGAAATGTTGATCGCGTGAAAAAAATCACCATGGCAATATGGAATACAATACAATTCCTTCGGAGCTGCTTTCTTTGGGAATCCACGGTAAAGAGCGTGATAGCGTTTGTGGTAAGTGGATTTCTTCTTTTATTGCATGAGGCGAAGCGATACAAGATCTCGAGTGTTACAGTGCCTTCCTCTCCACCGGCATAAAGCCCTTTCTCGTTTGCTGTTACTGGTATTTTGTAGCTACATGGCTGCAGGGCTGTGGGTTTCAAGGCAGCTTGGGCCACGCTGGGCCTGATGGGCATCGAAATTAGACCTTCAGAAATAGCCTTTCTTCACTTGGTGCAGTGGTGTTCACCAACCTGCACCAAGCACTGAGGATGTCCAGGGTGGGTGATGCCACCCTGTAAAGGCTGTGACCGTGTCATGACTCTGGATATGTTTTTTTTTGTTTGTTTGTTTGTTTTAAATGTGGCAACTGGGTGGTAGGAAAGGAGGGAGGTGGTGGCTGAGAGGGTGATGCAGGGAGATTTGGGTGAAGCGGTGAGCAAATGGGTCTTGTCCCTTCTATCTTACATTGCAACAAGGCAGCTCTTCGCTGCAGGTTATATCAATGCCTGCTGTGCCCGTGTCCCCATGGCACGTCAGCAGCTCTTCTGACATCGCCTGTTGCAAATCTGTTCTCTTGTTGGTAATAATATGTTGCTTAAAATAAAAAGAACAGGAAAAGGCTGGTCAGTGAGTTCTCCTGTGCACTGTGAACAAAGAGCCAAGTTCTCCACCTGCCTGTCCCGCTTTTCAGCTCTCTCCTTTTTGCTCTTGGTAGTAAACACCCCATTTGCAGTTTCCTCATAATCCACTCAAGCACAAAAAGGTTTTCCCTGCTTTTTATTCTGTGGTGTGACATTTTCTTCATGCTTGAAGTGTTTGGCATGCCATTAAAGGTTGCAAAATTGTTTTGTGGTGGTCCAGCATGCAGAAAGAAAGTTTTTGAGTTGAGTGTTTATTAAGCAAAATAACCATCTCCAAGATTTTCCTCCTCCTTTCACTGTGAATTAGAAGTCACTTAAATGTTCTGTGGAGGAAAACACTTTACAGTGTATTTGCTACAGATGAGTAAAGTGGACCATCCCTGATTGAAAGAATCTCCAGAGCAAAGGCAGAGGAGCTGTCTTTCACCCTGTGGGTTAGAGGGATGACTGACACGTAAGAGTAGGTAGGATGAGAGGGTCTTTTCTCTGTGGTTTTTCTTTTTCCTTCCCGTTGCTCAGAGCTTGTTTAGATCATCTCTAAAGTTGGTGGTTCAAGAGCTGGTGGAGAGCAGAGCAGACGGTACCTCACTGAAGCAGGTACGGTTGTGCAAGGCGGCTCTGCGGTTGCGTGCAAGGCAATCTGCTGGTCATGCACACTAGGGCTGGAGAGGGAGGGACAGACATGAAATGCCAGTGCTGACATACTACCATCACCATTCAGCAAGAATTTAAACACATACTTAAGAGATTTTCTCTTAAGAGATTTTGCACCGAAATGCTTTCGAAGTTGTAGCTGTGAAGTTCAGTTTTCTAGACTTAAGAAAAGCTCGTAAGTGGTGGAGAGGCAGAAAAATAAGAAGGTGGGAAAGCGGGTCTGCAGAAAAAGGGATTGATTGCTAGCGAAAAGGAGGATGAGCAGGTTACAAGTTACAGATTAACAACATCTTTCCCAGATACCATACTACTACTGGTTTCCTGGGTAATGAGAAAGGTATAAAAATACATTATGCTAAGAATAATTACCGCAGTTGCTTCTACAAACCAAAATTTAAGTCTGTCTGATTTTTTTTCCACATGGCAATAATTCAGCTCTGGTACTTAAAATGAAGTACTAATTCTGTATCTCTCTCTCACTGTTTCCACCGTGTGCATTCATAGTATTGAAAATATGCACGAAGCTTGGTAGGTGCAGCATCCCTCCCTGCCGCAATCTGTACATAAAATCCGCTCTTACCAGGTTAAAGAAAAGTTGTATCAAATATCACATTTTTAAAGTCATCATTCCCCAGCAAGCAGTGGCTATATATCTCAGCACCTGGCTTTGAATCAGCTTAGCTTGTACCGTATTTGTCCTTACTGATGCTTGTGGCTGACTCTGAAAGCCAGAGGCGAGGAAGGTGCACAAAGCTTCTCGCCTGTTTTTCAGCTTGGGCTCTTGAAACCATGGCTTGTAGCTTAAGAGCCAGCCAGGCCCTCAAACCATAAAATGCCTATGTTTGTTTTTTCCTCCCAGACCTTGTCCCTTAGGCCACTGGCAAGAACTGTTGTGACCATATTCTACCTATTCCACATATCTTCACTGCGATAATCCCAGAGATTGGGTGGCCCTTAGGACCCTCCTCCCCTGTTGTATTGCCCTTGGTTTCCCTCTACACGTAGCCCATGCCCCTTCCTCCAAGGGGGGTAGTAAGGGGGCGGAGGAGGAGGAAGACAAGCAGACAGTATAATCACGTGAACCTTGTTTTCTTAAGCAATCTGACAAAAACCACCGCCAGACAGAAGGAAATACTTAAGAGATCATCAGCACATGGCAATAGGCGAGGCCGCGGTATCTTACACCTTCTTGTTGCAGTCTTCCTTACAGCACACCTCCCTCCCCATTAGCACTGGCAGCTCTCCAGTGTGACACGGACATTAGGTGCTACTTCTGGGTGCGAGAGAGACAGAAGGACAGGTAAAGAGGGAGGAAATAGAGACAGCACAGGCAGGACACAAGTGAATGAGAAAAATGCAATCATCATGTTTTCTCATTTGTAAGGTACATCATCCCAAGCTTAATTTCTTTATTGTCATGCTGAAAGGAGACAATCCAAGAAAACATGTGAGTAGGTTTGGGTTTTGTGGGGCATTTTTGTTTTTTGTTTACACTGCAAAAATGAAATTGTGTTGTTCATCAGCATTCTGCGATATTAATCTGATGATTGTAAGCCCGAGTTAATTGTATAGGCACAGAGGACACAGACTGAGCCTGCTCGGGTGCAAGTATAATTAGAAATTTTTCAGATTTCGAGGTTTTGGAAAGAGGGTTGAAAGGGAGGTGAGGTGAAAAGCAAAATTTCTCTTTTGGTGATATTTGTCCTGTGCACAAAGGGTTTGGTGCAAATAGTGTTACGCAAATTCTAGAAAAAACATCTTGGGTCGGAGGAAGAAGTCACACATAGGTTTTCTGGCTTCTTTAAAGTGTACATTTCATCATTGGTCTGGTGCGAAAAATGGACACACATGTTTGTGCCTGCCTGGGAGTGTCAGGAATATTCCCACATGTGGAAAATGTTGCCTTTGGAATTAATAGTGCTCATATACCAGGAGAGATCTTAAAAGACTTTGTCCATGTGTTCCCCTCCATCAATTCAGGATTTGAGGGGATTTGTAGATTTTTAAGACCAAAAACTCTTCAGGCATTCTACTTGGCTTATGTAATTTTGATGCAGTTATCTCTGTATTCAACCCAATATTTTACATTTTGACCTGAAACGTTCCTCTCAAAAAAGGCTTTATTTTGAAGACCCCCTAGAGACATACTCTAATACATCCCTGTATGGTTCTGCTCATGTGCCTGACACTCTCCATATCCTACCCGGGACAGCTTGCTCCTGGATTCCAGGGTGAACATTGTGTTTTTAACCTGGCCTTCATCACTCCATCCTCTTGTCGCACCTTTCTCCATTGAGACGTCACTTCCATGCTGCATTACTGGCGTCCAGACAGCTGGGGCTGCGTGGTGAAATGTGCCGAAGGGAATGGCCACTCACAAGTCGTGTTGTATGTCTGTGTGATTGTAAGCTGTTTGTTTTTCCCACTCGTGCATCTGAAAACTTGTGTTCTTATCTTTCTGATGCATTTTTAAAATGAATTCCTGGTCCTTCCTTCTGCCTGCTCCGCTCCCCCTTCTTCCCTGGTCGTGGAAGTTAAGTCCATAATAACTGAATCATTCTTACTGTACAGTATATATTTTTAAAATATTTTAAAAGTTAATTTTAGTCACAGAATGATTTTCATGAGGAATTATGCATCATTGCACATTGTGCTGGTGATTTTATACAACATAATTACACCTTCTATTGACAGTTTTCTCTGCATTAATGGTAATTATGTCATTTAATGAAATTACAGTAATTGCATTAAAAAAACTATAATCTGGTGCAAATTAAAAGGATATATTGACTGGAATTTTTACTATCATATATTTTTTTTTTAAAGTTTGTGTGATAGTTGCAAGAGACATTAACAGAATCAGGCAAACGATGGGAAAGCAGCCACCGTAGCACCTCTGGTGTGACTGGCAGTGCTCGCTGCTGATTTGCTTCAGGGTCCCTGCACACTCACCCATGCCAACATCCTTCATTTTTACTGGCAGCATGTCCCACTATATCAGGTTTAGGCTTCTTGCTAATCGAGGCTGCTGCCAGGGTGGGGACAGGTGGGAGCTATTTTTCAGGCTTAGCCCTAGCTGGCAGCCTGGGCTGGTCAGCCAAGGAATGCAGCATGCATAGGCAGTATTTACTTAGTTTGCACTGACATTGCAGTGTGCCTGATAATTATTTTATGATGGGTTAGTGCCGGGAGGACACAAAGGAATATGTGGTGATGCAACGTAATGTGTGGGAAATGTGGAGTTTCTGGTCAAACTGACAGCAGCTATTTAATGGTGGGCAGCTGGGAAAATGACAGGCATGGGATCATTTTGGAGCAGTTTGGGCTTCCCAAAAAGCTGTTTGATGCAAGAGTAGGGAAGCCCTGGGGGTTGTGAATGCCCAGCAGAGCAACTGGGGGTTGTGGGTGCAGCACAAACCCCAAACTTAAGCTTTTGAGCTCCTTGGTGCAGAGGTCGTATTTTGGCATCCTTCTTCATGAAGATCTCCAAAGCTTTGTAAATCCAGAGACAGCTGGAGGATGTTCCTTTTTTTGTTGCTGGTCTCTTGGGCTGTGGGAACTGGAAACCCTAGGAGTCGCAGGGTGAGCTGGGTGAGGCTGCGCGTATGTGCGTTACTGTGCCAGTTCACTGCAGTCGTGACCTGGGATAGCAGCAGAGGGATGGTTTAGACTCTGCAGCCCGTGAACTTCTGGGCATCTCTGCTGAGTGTGCCGTTTAACACACTGCCGCTTAAGTTTGCGATACGGGAGCTGGATCTGCGCCCAGTCAAACACATCTCGTAGACGAGACACGACCCATCTTATTAGACATGAACAATTTTTCATCCCTGTTGAGCTGGGCTGTATTTATACTGATGACCCACAGGCAGAAGGCCATTAGCTTGTTGACAGTGTCCTCGAACATTGCTAGTTTCATATCAGTAAGAGGGACATGTTCCCTCAGGAAAGAAGTTTGTTAACTCAAAATCTATGCCTGCTGGAGTTACTTGGGGTAAGTCTTTCATTCTGCTTGTGGACAAGTGTCTCCTGCTGTGTTATGGTTAGACTTTCCCAAGTAAAACACAGAATGTTCCCGTCCTGTTTGTACTGGGCATAATTCAACCCTGGATATGACAACAATATATGGATAAAACATCCAGTTTAACTCGTGCATTGTTTTGCAACACAAAAGTTGTTTGTTTTTTTTTTTGTTTCTTTGGTGGGAGGAGAGTTGCAGATTAATAAAGGCCAATTCTTGGGACAAAATTTTAACAGGGACTATGAGGAATCTGTGCAGAAGGGAGACCGGTAACAGCTATGAAATCCAAAGAGCTTAGGATAGAGACCGAGTCATCGCACATCTCTCGGACTTCTGGCCAACCAAGCAGAGGATAGAGGTTAATTTTAACTGAGGCTTTGCTCGTGATTTACCAGTAAATGGTAACAATTCACTTTTTTCTAGGGTGGGGAAGGAAGATGTGCTCTCACATGAGCTTCCCTAAAATCATTCTTATTTTCGCCATGAATTGTCCACTAATTTTGAACGGGCAGTTCCCTGATACAAAGCACAAACCAACCCGCCATGACTACATGTGTAACTGATGAGAAGGACATGGTCTTTTTTCTCCACCCCCCCCCCCCTTTTTTTT
>Ga0065711_1043600_pt1 | contig 14628 bp, 7 predicted proteins | sample Hoacrofraction12_FD_59098 | JGI IMG/M metagenome (GOLD analysis project Ga0065711, IMG submission 59098) | Hoatzin crop microbial communities from Cojedes, Venezuela - Epithelial fraction 12 v2 (version 2) | ecosystem: Host-associated > Birds > Digestive system > Esophagus > Crop | place...
TTCTCTTCTCTTCTCTTCTCTTCTCTTCTCTTCTCTTCTCTTCTCTTCTCTTCTCTTCTCTTCTCTTCTCTTCTCTTTTTTCTTTTCTTTTTCATGGTTCCCCTGTCTGTCAGCTCTTTTAACACTGAAGGTGATTTCTGGAAAATTACAAGGAATTCTAAAACTATGGCACCTTGGTGCCCGGAAAACCAACTCTCTGTTTTCCTGGTTTTGTGAGCAAATTGCTGGATGCTCTAGATGGGTAGCTTCCAATTTTTTGAAGGGTTATTTAGACACCATCAGTCAACAGCCAATGTGATGGGTATTTTTGTGCATGTTGTTTTTTATACACAGAAGACTAGGAGAATGTTTTACTCCACTGTGACTTGAAGACTTCCTAAAATATCTAGTATCACTCAATACATACGTGGACAAAAACCCCTTGGTGTAATTTTTGCTTTTTAATGATGCCGCTGTTCTGCATTTCTAGGAACTGGACAGTCCGTTTAGGTTATACGGGCTTACAATGAATCCACTGCTTTATAATATCACCCAAGTTGTCATCCTGTCAGCTGTTTCTGGTGTCATCAGTGACTTGCTTGGATTTAATTTAAAGGTAACTACTTGATAAGCATCTTTTTTTTCACCATGGGGTTCAGAATGTTATGCTAGATGGGGCATACTTTGTAGCCAAATGAATTCTTAACTGTATTAACTAGAAGGTATATTCTTTGAAAATGGTTATGAAATTTAAGCTGTATCAGAAGAATAGTGATTTGTCAAAGCAGCCTTTTTAATATTTTTGTGTTTTTATGGCTCCCTCGGTTCATTTAGGACACATGATTACTAAGAATTCAAAGATGTAAATACAGAGACATTTGTACGCATAAGTACAAGACCTTATTTAACTTTTCTTCATATCCCAGATCCAATTTCTCTCTTGAATTCCTCACTGTTGACTTTGTAGCTCTTTAGGGGGTGCAGAAGGGTGCAAGCTATCCTTGTCTTGCACTACAGAAAAGCATTACAATAGATACAGTATTCCCATGAGCAGTCTTGCACAGTGTCATTTTATCATGGCTGAAGGACTGTCTTGTTAGGTCCTACTCTCTGATCCCCTCTGAACTGCAAACTCTGGAAACTGCTTCAAGATCCAGGTTATGAGGCACCTTACTTTCCAGAAGCTTGTAGCACAAAGCCCTTAACTGGCCATTGAGTTTGCTTACATCTATCCATTTTTTCCCTATTAGAAGTAAAGGAATGTAAAGTTTATTTTGTGTATCGTAGAATATGCAGCAAATGAAATAAGAAAATGAAAAATGTGGTGGTATTGCAGTTTTAGTAAACAGAAAACTGAGATGGGAGATAACGTTTATTTACTGCTCTAACTTTCCAGCTCTGGAAGATCAAATCTTGACAATATATAAAGAAGATAACACAGTGTTACAGAAAAGCTCATTGACAAAACTGCCTCAAAGCAGCCACTGAATCTGTATTTCAGATGCTACAGCCTCTTCAAGGATGTTGTTTGGAAAATTGAAGTGTTTACATCTGACTGTCTTGTGCAATCTTTGTATTTATTTCATCTTCTCACTGTTTTATGTCCATTTTAGTTGACATTTATATTTTATTTTCAAACTTATTTGTTTAGTTTTGGAAAGGGTCAGAATTGGGAAGGGTCAAAAACTGTGTCTGAGAACCTGAACTCCTGGATATTGATTACACTAAATTACTACATCTGTTGTTAAAGCTGAAGCCAATGCTGAACATTTTTAGTTACAGGAAAGCTATATGGAAGTCATTTGATTTTTGATAGAGTGGTAAAATTGCTTAGAATATTTAATTTGCACCAGTCATTTATGGAATAACATAACATCAATAGATGTTTGGTTGCAATAGAAAAGTGAGACATATACAAAAAATTAAGCACTGACAATACAGTATGACAGGTAGCAGAAATATTCTATATTACTATTAGAAGCAAGTGGGAATTTGTAAGATTTTGAGTAATTCCAGGATCTAAACTCATGTAGGCTGCAGTTTAAATGTCCTGGGATATTAATAACGTATTATATAACAACTCAACAAGTGCTCTTTGATAACACTTTTATTAGAGCAATAATTGTAAATGGTTACCATGCTGTATGATATTTTGATAAAATTAAATATTGTATTTATTTGAAATACTGGGCTGTTCTGCGCAGCTCTGACTGTGCATGCTCAATATGTGCACTTTTTATTGTTACTTTTAATGAGAAACTTTATACATATATATACATATAAATGTCTATTAATTGGAATATATTATGGTGAACTATGGAGCAGTATATATTATATGTTGAAGTTGAATATTTAAACAAGTGAAAGGTTTACTGGTGCAAGGCATGCTATGAATGACCGAGCAGAAGATAGGTAGGTGCTCTCCTCTTGTGCACTATAGTATATGCCATTCATACCACATTGAAGTTTAAGAGCAGTTAAACACAGAAAACGAGTTCGTCTGGTGGGCAGCAGAGCTCATGAAGCCTGGTATCCAGCAGATGTGCGTCTTCAGACACCCTCGTTTCCTCCCGTTCCTCCCCAGCAAGGTGCCCTTCCGTCCTGGCGGGGGTCTCCCAGCCTTGGATTTCCCACCTCTGCCTCTGTCCCTGCCTCCTGCCTGGACCAGTCCCACCGGCTCGTCGTGCTTCAGTGGGACAAAAATAGGCGTTCACCCATGGAGAACTAAGTTACTTGGAAAAAACTTTTAATCCACAAATTATTTTGGGAGGATTAATATCATCAAGTTCAACTATTCTTACGTTTTATGGTTCTCAAGTAGCGGCTTCATATTGGAAAATGACCAATAGTTAGGTGACAAGAGTCTGGACATTGCACTATGTTTGCTAATCTTCAGAATCTTGAAAGATTGGAAGTAATGTATCTTAAACTTATGTGGTATAAAAATATTTTTATATATAAAGCAACACAAGCATTTTGTATTTTATTTGCCTCTGTACTAACGTTTAATAATGACCAAAGTGCATTCTGGTTTTTGAAAGAATGTATTACTGGAGCTTTAAGAACATACTGTATTTAGTTTCTCATGTGAAGACTTCAGCTGCATCTGATCTGTTTCTTTCTCTGTTGTTTGATGTTGGGATTGTTTTTAAAAATTAAGTACATTTTATACACAATTTTTTCCAATTTATGGTACAGACCTAGACAGAACTTAATTTTGCACAAAATATATTTTAAGAAAAAAAGTACAGCAGGAGTTCTATGGGTGATAAAAGTTAAAGCTATTGCTTTTTGCAGCTTGTCGCTATTACAAAATAATTCTTTCCTCTGGCATGGGATTATTTTCAGAAATGTAAAATGTTCAATATACGGCTTTCATTACCTTAAAAGAAAAAGGGGGGAGGGAGGGAAAACATTGTGGTTTTGGTTGAAGGTGGAATTAGTTTAACCGTGTATACCTCAGCAACTAGCACTGTGGTGGATTGTTGCACTAACAAATGGCGGCTTGAGGAGAGTAAAAGATTTGTGAAATGAAATTAAAAATAATAAAAACCTTTATTTGCTACATTATGTTAAAAGTGGGAGAGGTTTATTCTCCATCCCTCAATATGGAAAATCCAGTATGAGAATAGAGGCAAGTAGAAATATGGCAGATCTTGCGTGTTAACTGTTATTTTTTGCCACGTTTTGTAACTGAAAGTGTTATCAGGCTTGGAATAAAGCTTTCAATGGTTGATGGTAAAAAAGAAAAAAAGCCAATGTGGTGAGCTATATCTTTTAGTAATACCCAGCATATTTCTGAGTCTGCCTATTTTGATTTAAATCCATATATTCTATTCAAATTAAAGCATATTTGGGAGAGAAATCCTGCACATGGAATGCAAATGATGGTTGTCAAATTTGCACTTCATTGCAAGAACACAGACTCTCAGACGCTTTTAGTTACACAAAGCAGTTTAATTTTATGAAGACTGCTGGACGTGCACCTTCCATAAAGCAGTTTCTATTTGAAAAATATTGAAACAGAATTCAGTCCTATTTCACCAGGATTTAAGGGATTAATTTCAATCACCATTTTGACTGTTTCATTATGTCACAAGATATACTTCCATGTAAAAATCAAAATACAAGCAAACTAAAGTACTTACTGAAATCAAAGTGAAATATTTCAATAACATGTTATGGAATATTTGGACAGAATTAATGCGTGATAATTTACCTATTTTATCTATTTGTTTACTGATTAGTGAAATATTTTCTAACAGAAGACGTCTGTTAACAGCTCTCAAACACCTGTTTATATTAGCTTAATTTTGCCTTTTCCAAAACTTTGTCTGTGGGCTTTTAACATGTTCTGCTAGCGGTGTCCCCGTGACCACTGATTGCTGGGCAGTAGGTTATGCTCCACACTTGTGTTTGCTCACTTTCTAAACTTAGTCCAGATGTAGGCTGTTTACAGTAATTTCAGATTTCTTTTGATGGTCATGAAAGACACTACATACATTGAGAAATGAACATCTTCTGAGAACCATTATTTTTAACACCCAGCTCTAGTGACAGCTTAGTGTGCCAGAATTGTCAGCGATTGCCAGAAAATGTTATGGAACAGTAAAAGTTTCTTTAGTCCAGACCACAAGTATATCTAATTACCTTCCGAAATAGTTAACAAAGCTGAAGATGATAGGATCTGACCCATGTATTGTTGCTTGCTGCCTCGCTTCAGATTGTGCCCTGTTTTTATCAATCCTAACCTTAAAGCCATCCCATCCCATGGAAAATCCTGCGTGGAATCTAAGCAGCTGTCGATGTTCAGGCCCGAATTCAGCATACGCTGAGTACGTCCTCTGTCTGACACTGGTGGGTGTGGTTGGGAAATCCTGCTGCCTCCTGAAGAGAGAGCTGTGTTTCTACAGCTCCCAGCATGGAGCTAAATTTACATGTATCCTCCTGAGTGCCACATTTGGAATCTGAAGGAATGCAAAACCTTTCAGGAAACCACAGAAGTGATTTTTAAGAGCTTTTATCTGTGTGCTGCTTGCTCAATATGTAATTGTAAACCTGCTGGCTCTGGTAGGCTCCAGTGAGCCATCCAGCGTGTACGTTACATGTACTGCAAAAAGAAAATAATAATTTTACAACCCTTTTTTTTGCAATGTTACAATGTTACCTCAGCCTGGTATATGCCAGAATAGAACAGCGTGAGTTAAAGTACAGACGAGATGCAGGAAGATACTTTAGTAGTTTGATTAGTCCTTCATGTTACCTTCTGTGGGTGGGACTTTTAAACCCCTTTGGTAGATACCAATTTTAGTAGCTTCCAAGAGCTTCTCTGGATTGCGAGCAGATTTCATTCCAGGTAATGCTTAAGAATATTGCTGGGTCAAATGTCAAAGATCCATCTTTGGTATCCAGCAGTATACAGGAGAGAGACTGACTTCTCTGTTTTCTACAGCTGGTGATTGTGGGCTGCTGCTGCTCTCCTTGCAGGATACTTCAAACCCGAAGGCATCCAGCTTGTCTGTTGGAGGGAAAAGGCTGTTGGTAATGCTGGTGTGCCCGCTGCCCCCGCCTTAGGTGGACTTTTCTTACCAGTTTCTCAGTAGTGAATTTGTGGCAACGTAAGAGAGAACTTTGGCGGAGAAGGGATGCATGATTCTTTTTTTCTCAGTCCATAGAGCAATCTCGTTTTTATTGCATGACTGCACAAAATGCATCTGCATTGGTACAGGAGATGGGGAAGCAAACCTTTTAATCATAAGTAGCAACTGACAAAGGGTATGGGGAAAGCAGTCTTCTTCCAGTGTCGTTACATGCAAGGTGACAGAGGAAATAATCTAGAGAAGGTGCCCATATTGTCTTCACTTGTACTGTGGCTTTCCTCTCAGATGCTGCCTTCTTACCTTGTCAGTCTTAGGAAAACTAATCAGTCCTTGCTGGGCTGTTAGGATCCTGCGTTGCTGACACTTTTTTTTCCTGAAAATCACCATCTTCTTGCCAGCTGTGATGGATGGAGCCTGGAGATGTCCTTTGAAATTCCTGTATGAGGTGTGTTCAGCCAGGGGCTGATCTTGGCAATGCTGCTGGGCCGTGGGGAGTATCTGGCCTGGGAGTCAAAAAGAATGCTGCAAAACACCTGGAAGATATCTGTGCTGCCAATATTCATGAGGTGGCTGATAGAGGTGTTTGCGGTAATACCTGTCAGCTCTGCTCATCTTATCTGCTCGTTTTGCCTGTTGCCTCAACAGTTGAGCAGGTAGATTCCACTGGTGACAGCACCCAAACATTTCTCTTGGGAAGGGGGAAATGTCCCAAGGCTGCCGTGGACGGTTTATGACAGGACAACTCACCAAAGGAAGGGAGTGTTATTCCTTTGATATTTGGACCTACTGCACCCTGACCCACTTCTGGTGACAATTCTACTGGCAGAGTTGGGTATCTGCATTGTTAAATATCAGCTGTGAGCCCAGCATTGCCTGGGGCTTGGCGGGGAGAGATTTCCTCCTTACTGCCTCAAGCAGTCAGTCACTGCCAACCTTGAACTGGGCACACAGTGTATGTTCTCTAGACATACAGGCAGCCTTGAGAAGGGCCTTCTTATGAAGCCTTCTCTATCAGGGACTCCAAAATCTTCCCCATAGTGTGCTTCTCGTTCCCTTGATGAGAACTGAGACAGAACTTGCAGTGGATGGCAATGGACAGTTCAGTGATAATTACAGAAAACTACAGAAATCACCAAGGAGGCTACAGCTGTGAGTCTGATCCCTTGTCACTTGGTGTTGCTGTGGATGCAAGATGGTCATCTTGCAGTCTGAAGGCTGTTGTCACAGAATCATGGAATGGTGGGGGTGACAGGGACCTCTGCAGATCATCTGGTCCAACCCCCATGCCGAAGCAGGGTCACCTAGAGCAGGCTGCACAGGACCTTGTCCAGGCGGGTTTTGAATATCTCCAGAGAAAGAGACTTTCTGCGACCCACGGCTGTAGATACCGTTGCTTACCAAAGTCATCTTGGGGAGGCTCATTCATGTGGAGAGATCGGTTCTAAATGTAGAAGATCCCCATGTCCTGTGACAAGTCTCAAAGCTGGTCAGCTACTGCCACCAGGTGTTTGTCCCCTTTAGTCATTTTGATCATCACAAGTGCTGTACCCCATGGACTTTAATAGGTGTGGGTTACTGCAGTGGTCTTGAGAATGCTGTAGACTATTGCTTAATATTGGATGTTTGGTACCGGGGACGTTCCATGTGAAGGAAAATGTGTCAGCCATCTTCTGGCTGTATCAGTAGTTGGATCTGTTTCTCCAGACCGCAGCCAGCCCCGTGCAGCAAGCTCTGCTTGGGGCCGGTGATGGAGCAGACTGCTCCCGCCGCGGCAGCTGGATGCTCTGCCCGCTGCTCTGTGCTGCAGTGGGTACTGTACCAGGTTTAAGGCAGATGGGGCTTTCTGACAGCAAGGTGTCAGAAGGTCTTGCTGAAGTGCTGTCATACCAAAGACGCAACGGAGTTTTGTCTAAGCAGGTATGTAAGACCATGGATTTGAATTGTTGTGTAGTAATTTAAAAGCTCAGGCTGGAATCTGAGTCCTGTCTTGGTTTCACCAGGGAAAGATTGCAGTGTGGTGGTAGAAATAAATGGGAAAGGACAAAGAAAACTGTTTGGTTGATGCTGGCTGCATTAAGCGCCACGTTGCCAGTATGGTCTCGTCATTTGAGAACTTCCCACTGCTAGCTTTGGTACACGTCCTTATGAAATGTCTAAATTATGCAAGTGTAAAATGTCTGTGTAGAGTTAGTTTAGATTAAATGTTGGAGAGTGAAGATGTAACCTCAGTGTGTTAAAAATAACTCTCCTGAAGTGTTGTTATGAAATAATATAAATGAATTTTAAGAATGTGGATTTTTTACCTTCCCTATTCTTTTCCACTCTTTAATCATTTTACACTTGAGCTGACACTTGCCATCTTTAAACAAAATTTCAGAAATCTGAAATTGCTGTACACTGGGTTTCGTGATAAAAAGTCGTTTCTCTGGGCTGTAAGCAATGCCGCGTCTCCTGCTATCAGTAACGGGATTCTCTGGAGATAGAAATCAAAGAGAGATTTTCTTTGCCTTTCTAGCTCTGGAGAGATGAAGGTACAACCTTCAGTATGGACGCAAGCACCTGTGATAAAATAAACAGCACTGGTTGCTGGTCAGATTCAATTTTTTCCAGGACAAGTTTGTGTCAGTTTATTATCTGGAGTAAGAAATAAGGTCGTGCTGCAGAAAGTTGTGTCTTTTTTACTTTATTTTTTTTCCTGTGTTTGATTGATAAATTTAAGCAAAAGACACCATATGCAGTTTAGGGACAAGCTTCCAAAATGATTTCATTTCTTACTCATTTCATTGATTACTTCAGTCTTTATGTTTAAAAATGACGATGCTTTATGTTTAGGCACACTTGCATTCTTAAGCACCCAGCCACCCGTATTTTCGCTTTTAGCCCTTACTTACAAACAGCTCCTGCCCCTTGAACATGGTCTCATTGGTACTAAAATTTATGAGGGATTAGGTGGCTGCCTCCTGACGATATCATGACCCAAGCCTGAGTCTTTAGGCAGGTGGTTGTAAAATAAATGAAGACTTTGCTTTTGCTGTGTCTCATGCATATGAATGGATAGCAAGTGAATTACTTGGTAATTGAAAAATGCAGTTAAACAAATGGAACCTAAGTGGTAGATGGCCACCAAAACAGTGACTTTTTGGGAAACAGTTGTTCTACTTTCACGTATCAAGGATCACTCTAATATTTCGTTAAGCCATCTCTATAGTAGTGCTAATTGGGATCAAAGACAACCAGCCTAGGGATAAGGGTTGGCCCTGAAGAAAGGTCGCTCCCCAACAGCTCTGCGCACCCTGCTCACCATACCTATGGCTGTGGTCTTACACTTTGTGTAGGGTTCATTGGCCTGAGCTTCAAAAGTCTGAAAGTTGGAGGCTGGGTTGACCCAGGGCTTCCTTTGCAGTCGGTAGAAACACACATTGACCTTCAGAGGCAGATTCACTGGGTTGATCTTTGACACTAATTTCAGTGATCCTCTGGGGTTTTTCTCTCTTGAGGGTAAAACAAAAATTGAGTGGATAATTTCGAGTCAGATGTGAAACTTTTAGCCACCTAAATTAAGGCAGATTAATCCTGCTTTGTTTTGTTCCACAGTGAAGCCTTCAGTGTTTGCAGCTGTGTAATTAGTTCAGTTGCTGCTGGAAAGAAAAGTAATTTTTTTTTTTTTTTTTTTTTTTTAAATTTTATTGGTTTGCTCTTACAAAAAAAGATTTCCAAATGCGAATTCCATAACCCAGTGCCAGCACTTGGGAAGTCCCCCCGGGAGCTGCGGCTCTCCAGCTGGTGAGGTGCCCACCCCCGTGCAGCTCACCGTGCAGCAGCCCGGACATGGCGCCGAGCCGGCGCAGCAACAGCCCCCAAAACTGTCACAGCCAGCACCGGAGTAACAGGCAGGGGTACCTGAAGAGAACTGCTTCTTTATTAGTAAAATCAATAACTCAAAGGCTGGATAAGATCAGCTTTAAACTTGACCCACGCGTGGGGAAATGCTGCTCCTGTTGTTTGCGGTGAGTTGTAGGGGTAACGCTGCTTTCATTCTTCACTCGTTTCGCTGAAAATCCCTCACGGCATTGCTGCTGCCAGATGTATAGATGTGATGCCATCGAGCTCTAAATCCCATGCAGAAACACAGAGCCCTCCTTGCTTGGCCAAGATCCTCTGGGCAGAGCAGACGCTGCGGCGCGCGTCCTCCCGGCAGCTGGCATCGAGGGAGCCGGGTGCTCCAGAGGAGCAGAGGGGACGGGCACAAGGCTCACCGTCGGTCTCCTGTGTTACCTGCAGGCTGTAGTTTTGCAGCTGAGTCAAAGGTACTCCTAGCAGGCCTTCACTGGCTGGCCAAACGATGTTTGCAGGGCAGATAAAAACTGTACAAAAACCCTCCGGCTAGCAGAGGGGGAACCGCTGGCATTTTACCGCTCTCCTCCAGCAAGGCGTCCTGGTCTTTTGCAAACCCGTGCTATGAAGTTAGACTGCTTCTAAGTGTGTTTGGTAAGGTAGTTATTCATCTGGCCTGTGCGGATGGCACGAGTAACTCCACGCCAGCATCCGGAGGCTGACACCAGAGCCCGCTTTCTGCACCAGGCTGCGGCCCCCGGCCCTTGTGCTGGTGCTGTGCGGGCAAACACAGCGGGGAGAGCAGAGTGCAGTGTGTAACGTGCGTTTCTCACCTCTCCTTTGTCCATCGCCTTTTACAGTGATAGCTCTGGATAGCCGATAACCAGCACCGACCATGATGAGGCGCGCCTGTCCCTGGTCTGATGAATGTGAATGTTACTGCGGGACAAGGTCTCCAGTCGGTCCTCCGGCCTCTGTGCTGCCGAGGGGTCGGACTGCTCGCAGCTCTTGCTGGTTCGTGCTGTGGCTTGTTTGCACCGCTCCTGAAGCTGGCTTGAGCAACTCCTTCCTCCGCTGAGCGCAGCTGCATGTTTTTGCTGCCATGAGATTTGCTACTCCAGCCCCGCTGCGGTTTTCCTTTAACGTGATTTATTTCAGCAGCATTTACACCATGAGCGTTGGTACCGACACAGCCGCATGAGCTGTGCGCTGAGGTAAGGGGGTAGAAGCTGGAAGCTGGCTTTTGGGCTGCAGAAAGCGTATTGTGTAGCTGCGCACAATAGTGATCACTGGCATCAAGCCTGGACTAAATAGGAGCCATTGGAACTATTGAAATGGGATTAATTCCCATTGTGTATAGAGTGGAATTCATACAGTGAATGCAAATAATGTAGAGAGCCAAAAATTTTGGCCTTGAGGTCACATAACACTGCAGTTAGAGACCGCTGTTACTTCCTATTCTTCTTTCCCACGCACATGGGCACATTGTGCATTTCAATTGCACCACAAATCCTGGTTCTCTAGATAAAAATAAACAATTAGAAATTCAAAATATGCAAAAAAATAGTTGTGAAATAATTGGAGAAACTTGGAGGCAGCAACAGATGTTTCACTTGTTGCTGGAACCCTCTGAAGGAGAATTGATTTTCCAAGCATATCGTGTACACACTAGTCAGAAGCGTTTTTCTCTATGCAGCAGCATAATGGTATTCTTCAAAATGTTCTTTGTGTTAGCTTAATAATGCACAGCCTAAGGATGCGCTACTGGGACTAGCGTAGCAGGTTTTGCCACTACCTTTATATTTTGTTTCTTTCAAATTCTCTTAACTGGGCCAGTAACCTTTTTTGAAATAAAAGGCAAAATAGATTATTAATCCTTAAAAATAACACTTAAAAAAACCCTAAGACCCGACTGTAAAAAAAATTCAAAAAAATCTAGTTTCACTGAAGATACGGTTGATGCCTTGTTGAAGTTACTACTGCTAATGCAGATTTAACACCTGTAGCTCGCAGGTGGGGAATATACTGAGAACCACAATGCTCGTTTCTCCAAATCTGATCTTTTAAGCAGCTCCTTCTAACAACAGCTGTGACTTCTACTCATCAAGATACCGCCCTGGCTCTACAAAACTAATAGCTGTCATTGCACTGCAAGAAAATGATGTAGATTAGATAGCTTGGATAGTATTGTGGTACTGAACATTAAAAAATTTCTGCTGACCTTAGATGTGGACAGACTGGAGAAGATTCAAAGGAGGTCCTTGAAGATGATCAAACTGTTGGCCAAACATGTCGTATGAGGAAAGACTGAAGGAGTTAGGTCTCCCTGGAGAAGAGAAGGCCCAGGAGAACCTCATCACAGTATTCCGGTAGTTAAGGGGCAGATACAGAGAGGATGGAGGCTCTCTCTTCACAAGGAGCCACATGGAGAAGACAAGGGGCAATGGGTACAAATTGCCTATTTCAGCCACAGAAGATTTTCTTGCATACACAGATCTATGTTCAAAAATACAAAGACTTTCATTGTATAAGAATACGAAGTAAACCTTGAGATAAAAGCCAACAAAGATCAAGAAGCAAGACTACAGGATGGTTAATTCCCTGTGATGCTCCTTATCAAATGCAATTATTATTTGAGAAAACTTTTCAGAGCCTTTGGGATACAGTAGTGAGCGTAAGCCCAGGCAATGCGCTCTTCTGACTGGGGCTGCTGCTGGCTGCCTGCAAGGCTTTCAAGGCTGTGCAGCCTCTACAGAGGTATCATCTGGAAGCACCGTTTCTTCTTATTCTTTAGGATTGTCCTGTGCTGTACTAATGCACCTTGTTTAATACCAGCAGCAGGATAATCTGGTTATCGTGCTTGTGATCTACTATATTCAGTTGACGTGACAGAGGGAAAAATCTTAGAATTACAATCAGGTTGGAGTTTTTATAGAAAATTTTCACTTGAATGTACTTTGAAGTCCTGCCTTTTTGGCTTAAGATGTCAGTTAGATTTAAGCAGCAGTAAATTACTGAATGTTTGGCTACAGGCAAACACTGTTGATGTCCCAAAACTTTAGTGGCTATGATTTTGCGAATGGTTTTTCCAGTACCAATGTATTAAACTCAAAAGACCAGTGATACCTCGTGTGCAAGTGTCCACAGCCTGATTTAAACCAGGATACCCTGAGGTTTGACAACCGTGCAGGTGAATGGTGTATCAAACAAACATAACGGTGGTAAGTAAATGAGGTTGTACAGGCTGTTTAGATGTTCCACTCAATAACATGAGGATTTTTTCAATATATTTAGAAATTTTGATGTTCCACACCCTGCTTTGATTTAGCCATCATCAGCTGACATTTTCTTTTAAGATTTGAAGGAGACATTGGTTTCATGATGGAGTGATGTCTTGTTCATGTGTGAATGAACTTGGGAGAAAAGAGAGAGGAATCGTGACGTGGTTGGAAGGAGAAGACAAATGGGTCGCTGGGACATGGGGAAGGAGAGCCACATGTGCTGCTTGTGTGGGGGGAGGAGAAAGACGTAGGACAAGACCAAGATTTACCAGCTGGGATCCATATTTTCTCTACAGAGAGATGGCATTGCCTCATTAGCTCAAGGTCGAGTACATGGAAAGTTGATTTGGTTAGAATAGTGATAGAAATGGGGAGTGAGGTTGCACAAAAGCAGTTTTGCCCATACTGCGCATAACCTCTGCATGATGTAGGGAGGCAGAGAGATAGGAGAGGAAAGATGTCAAGCCGAGCAGAGCACAGGGGGTTTCCGCTGAGTCCTGGTGCCCAGGATTTCTTCCCATGTTTCACAGGGGGTAGGAGGAGAGGGAGACCTCTGCCTCCGGGTCTTTTCTCCGTGCAAGATTTAGGTGGCTACAGTGCACTCCTGGACCTGGTTGGTAGGAAATCATAGAATAGTAGAATATCTCCAGTTGGAAGGGACCCATAAGGTTCACTGAGTCAAACTCGCTGCTCCTTGCAGGACTACCTAAAACTGAATCACATCCAGAGGCTTCTTGAACCCTGGCAGGCTTAGTGCCATGACCACTTGCTGGTGAGCCTGTTCCACTGACCGACCACTCTCTCAGTGAAGAAGGATATTTTCCTAATATCCAATATGAACTTCCCCTGATGCAGCTTCATTCCATTTTCTCGTGTCCTGTCACAGGTCCCCAGAGAGAGGAGATCAACACCTCCCCCTCCACTGCCTCCCTTGAGGAAGTTGTAGACTGTGATGAAGTCACCCCTCAGAGATAAGGTCACCCTTCAGACTTCTCTTCTCCAGGCTGAACAAATCAAGTGACCTCAGCCGCTCCTCAGAAGTCTTCCTTCCAGGCCTTTCACCATCTTGGTTGCCCTCCTCTGGATACACTCTAATAGTTTGACATCTTTCTTATATTGAGGTGCCCAGAGCTGCATGCAGTGCTCAAGGTGGGGCTGCACCAGTGCAGTGCAGAATGGGACAATCCCCTCCCTCAACTGGCTCGCTGTGCTGTGCCCGATGCACCCCAGGGCACGGCTGGCCCTTTGGGCTGTCAGGGCATGCTGCTGACTCCTACTCAACTTGCCATCAGCCCATACCCTCAGATCTCTTTTTGTGGTCCCAGCCAGGGCTCTGGGAGTCAGGGAGACCTCACACGGCTTCGAGCATGGAGAAGATACCATGTAGAGGGCTGGTATTTCTTTTAAAAACAACCCTGGAACGCTCCACCCTCTTGTTAGCATATCAGAGAGACACAGGCGGCTTTTCTTGCTTTTTTGTGTTCGCAGCATCAGCAGTAGTACATCTCCGGGTACGCGTGCCATGTACTAAAACATATGGCAAATTGCTTGCCCATATGGGTTCGAAGAGCGATGTGTGTTCGGCAGATTAAACCCCAGAACAATCAGAAGACGAGCTTTGCATTCCAAGCTGGAGAGCGTGGCAATCATCTCACATTGTCTAGACTTTCCTCTCACTGTCATTTTTACATATTTTGCCGCAATTACATTCATTTTTCTCTGACTTCCTTTCTGCCAAGATCCATCTGCAACTTAGAATCAGTTAAGATAGCTTTTCATATTCATGCTGTTAGTCACTGTGAGCATATTTGGAGTGAACACTTCTAATGCTCCCATCCATTTTTGTTAGAGTAAATCAATCCCATTCTGGGATGGTGGTGGAAACTGTTTTTTTTTTTTTTTTTTATTTATCTATGCAGATATCATAAACGAAA
>Ga0065711_1043601_pt1 | contig 14628 bp, 5 predicted proteins | sample Hoacrofraction12_FD_59098 | JGI IMG/M metagenome (GOLD analysis project Ga0065711, IMG submission 59098) | Hoatzin crop microbial communities from Cojedes, Venezuela - Epithelial fraction 12 v2 (version 2) | ecosystem: Host-associated > Birds > Digestive system > Esophagus > Crop | place...
GTATTCAAGACCCGCCTGGACAAAGTCCTGTGCAGCCTGCTGTAGGTGACCCTGCTTTGGCAGGGGGGTTGGACTAGATGACCCACAGAGGTCCCTTCCAACCCCGAACATTCTGTGATTCTGTGCTGGATGTCAGAGGGCTGTGAGGTGGGAAAAGGATAAAAGCCCTTAGGAAGTCCTGTCCACCAGCTCTCCTTACTGGGGCAAGAAAGAGAAAATACCGTTCATGTACATAGGTGTCAATGCTACTGCAGGAACAAAGCTACTTCAAAATGTTTGTTGCCTGAGCTGGGCTGTTTTCAGCTCAGTGCATCTTCCCTGCCATGCCTCCCCGCTCTCACAGTGAATAAATCCTTGCTGCAATACCACTGATATAAATGAAATTACTTCCCATTTATATTATTGTGAGAGGGCAATCCAGCCTGGGGTTCCTGGCAAGGAAAGAGTCTTACTTAGATTGGTGGCTACTTTAGGGAGTAAAAATGAACCCACCACACAGGTTGTTTACGCGTTACTGTGAGGCATCTAGAGCTGATGCTACTGGAGACAGGATACTGCAGCGCATGAACTTCTGATGTAATTGGTGGGCTGCTTTTCTTCTGTAATCGTACAGAATGGTGCTCAGTCTCTAATTCCTAGGTCTCCATGGCTGGACCTGGTTGCCCCTTCCTCTGTGTGTGTACTCAATAAATAGCAGCTTTTTGCTTGTTCCACAAGTAAGCCTTTCATTCAAATCAAATTTATAGTTGGAAATATAAATTTAAAAATTGTCATTTATGTTAATAAGGTGGCGTTCACTGCCAAGCAGCCTGAGATCTTGCTGTATGCCTTACCTTGGCCACATTGGCAATTAGGCCATCAATCCAGAGAATTAACTTCAGCAAGACATTAGTCATTCTTGGAAATTACAGTGCTCATTTCTCTCTCTTTCTCTCTCTTTCGTATTTAAATAGTAGGGTTTTCAAGCATATTTTTATGGACCTAATTAATGCACGTGACAGGCTTCTGAGGTAAGGTGGAAGAACTGACAATTAAATATCTTGGAATAAGCACATTCCAGAGGGTGCACAAGCAAGTCTTTATGCAGGGCACTGTGGGAGAAAGTGCTCAGCAACAAAGCAGCGATGTGTTTTCATTTGAAACAACAGGGCTGAAGCAAAAAAAAGAAAAACAATTCATTAGCATTTGTGAGGGAAGTTTGCAATAACCCTCAATGTTTTGTAATCCTGTGGTTCTGTAGTCTTCTACAGGGTAACTTTTGTGCTATAAAAAAACCTTATTTTAAGAAACCTACTTTGGACCCTGGAGATCAGGATGAGGTTAGTGGCAGTGACACTGGTGAGCCCCAGATTTTGTTTTGTGTCTGAAGTGATGCTGCATTGCTGATGCATCAAACTCAAGGTGGACTTGAGTTTTATCACCATGCAAGTTTAAACTCTTTTTCCATCTTACTGCTGATGTACCTTACGTGGCCATATTCTCTCTAGCTCTCACAATGTAATCAGTTCACCTTGCTGTGTAGGACTCTGCTCAGAAAGGCAAATGTAAATGAAACCAGAGCTAACATTAATGGAAGTATTCATATTTCCAGACATGTTATCTCTGGAGGCTAACGCTGGAGAAAAGATGATAACATAGTACGTAACAGACTATGACAGATCATACCCTCTCAGTCCCAGGTTGTTCTCCAATCATAAAAGAATAAATGGGAACAATATACAACAATAAAACAGCCACTGGTATGGTGTATTATAATATAAAGAAGCAGCCAGGTATTCTTTTACGTATTTTGGGTACCCAGATATACTGTCTGTTCAGGGCTTTTGCTGCTTCAAATATCAAGCAGAGGATTGCTGGATACCGTGGGGTTACTGTGGGACTACTAGGAATAAGATAACAGTTCTGGTTTTGTGGTATCTGTTAGAAAAACAAGTGCAAAGTTCAGTCTCTTTTAAGAGGCAATGTCCTTGCTCCCATGAAGGCAGAGGGAGCATCACCATGGATTCAGTGTGGGTGATATCCATGGTTTAATTTAGTTCAGCCAAGGTGAAGGATCACCTCAAGCTGCCACGGACTAATAGGAGCTAAAGCCAGGAAACGTGTTTGTCATCTCCTCATCTTGCCCAGGTATTTCTGCAGCCCTCCTTATATCTGTTCAGTGATGAAGTTTGAACAGACAGTGGTTTAACTGCATTATCTCCCCATGAGCAGGCAATCGCAGTACTCTCAAACTGTTTACACTGCGAGATAATTAATGGATTTAAACACGGGGAGCTCTGTGACACACGTGCATCTTGGCCAAAGCCCGGCAGCAGCCTGGCACTAGCCTGGGTTCAGAGTGTCCACCCTGCCCAGGAGAGCGAAGCTGGAGCATCCTGCAGACATGCCCTGGCCCCCCCGAGATGCCGTGGTGCTGGCAAGGGGCTGGGCCCTGCTGGTCCCCATCTTCTCCCCCTTGGTATCTTGCACTGGAGGAGCTGGTCTTCACACAAGGGTTTTCACATGGTGCCAAGGTACGTCTAATACCTGCCAATAATGAGCTCCACCTAGGATGAGGTCCCTGGAGCTCTGGCTAAGTGATTGTTCAGGTTACTGTATTTAAAGCTTACATCAGCAAGCAAAGTAAGTACACAGAAAATAAAAGTAGCTTTTCATGAGGCTATGAGACAGGTTAGGTATTGCTTAATGTCTGTACGGAGATACAAGTAACAGTATCTTTTAACTTTTAGTGCATAGATAGACACACCAAGTTGTCACTTTCTTGGGATGAGATCATGCCTATGAAATGATTAGTGTTCCACTGATTGTTTTAAAATAACTCAAGCAGCATCTGAATTTATTTACATACATGATACTGCCTTTCATAAACACAGCTGTACACAGAATGCCAATTCAAGGATATTTTTGGAAGTTCATCTAACAGTTCTGCTGGGATAAAGGCAGCTCACTAACCTAATCTTGTTTTCTCTCCCAAGGGCTATAAACCTAGTAGGTAGCCACCACCTCTTTGTTTCTGTGCCCTGAACACCTAGAGACGTGAAGGGGCTTGGAGTGGTTGACTGAGCCGGTAGGGTTGCTGCTGAAAGGATGCTGGAGGAACTGATGGCTCCTGCTGGGAGACGCCAATGTGTGCTGAGCAGTAGCCACCACCCAGTGCACCGTAGCCTGTTCCTAAGTAGCAGTCACAGCCAGCCAGCCCAGGCATCCTGAGCTCATGATAGGGAAATCGGCAGCAGGGCAGTGCCTATGCTCCTATGCCTGCCTATGCTGGGCTGCTCCCTGCTTTGGTCACACCCTGCTCATCTGCCATCCTTGTGCTGTGAGGGCTGACGCTGAGTGACAGCAAAATTATGGATATAGGTCAAATTCCATTAAGACCACACCTTTAGCACCACACATTCACCCTCTGGAATTTAATATTGCTCTTCGTTTAGCGATTTCCTTCTCCCCAGTTGTTTGCTTTTGAATTTAGGATAATATAACTCATTATTTGAAGTAGGCTATTTAGAAAGCCCTTGCGCTGTTATTATTTAGTAAGCCAGAATTACATTATCACTGGCTTCAATCTATGTTTGATGAAAAGATTTTTCCTATTTAAGGGGCAGAAAAAAAAAATAAAAGTCTTCAATGGTTTTTGTACCTATTCCAAGATCATCAACATGCAGTATAATTAGAAAGTTCTTGTCTCATTTAAAATATTTTTTTTGTCTCGTGGGACTTCAGCATTAAAAATGCAAGATTTATGTATATCATATAATTATGTATTTGTAGTACAGCAGCACTTAGAGGTATCATTCAATCTTGGGGCCCCATTTATGTGAATCTCTGTATTAGCAATAGCACTATTGAGTCAGACTAAGAAATCCCAAGCTGAAATTGTGCGAAGTATAGTACAAATGTATTGCAGTGATCAGTGACTGGAAGAATTTATATTATAAGTAGTTAAGATGGACAAATAGTTAAGACAGGAGAGAGGATTACTCGCCCAGATATGTCAGATGAGAAACTGAAGTGTGTCACGATCCAAGAACAGATTTAGGTATGTAGAAAGTTAAGTCAGGAAACTGAAGGTCTTTGTCAGTCTGGTCCTCCTGGAGATTTACCTGCCTGGCACACGCAGCCTTGCTCCGGGTGCTGGCCATTTAAGCTGGGAGTGTCAAAGCCTACTGCAGTGCTTCCAACCAGAAAATCATGGATAGGATTTTTGTTGCCCGCTTTTGTTTACTGTGAATTTCGTAGGTCTGTGGTCTGGCTCCCTAGGAAAAGACAATCATTTCCTGGCTAATCAAACCTGTATTAACCTAGGAGTCCATGTCACCAGGCAGCCTTCCAGACCATTTTGAAAGCTAAATACTAACAAGATTTATTATGTCCCTGTGCTTCATTCTCTTTCTTGGAGTACTGAGTATAGCATGTGACTTTCTTTGATTACTCAGGCTATTTGCTCTTCATATTTTACATTTCTGAGTTAGGGTAATTCTTGGAAGACAGAAAAAAACCCCATTTTCATAAAGACCACTGTGCAAAAGGCAGCTTTTTGAACCATTGCTGGGAATACAAAGGAATTAGCAAGCAGGAGAGGTGATTTTTCTGGCTAATTGACAAACTTAGAAGTAGGCACTTAGTGACAAATAGTCCCATGATTTATCTGTTTAAGATCTTCCCAAACAGCTAGTAACAGACCAAGAGTCAACGGGGGCAGCTGCCTGTAGTTCAGTGCAGGATTTGGCCTTGTGGGTCCATGCACACAACAGAGTGAGTTTAACTGGTCGGCCGGGAAAGGGAAATGCTTGCTGGCTTGGTTGAAAGTTCCTGGAGCTATATAAAGTCCGTATCCACGTGAAAATCAGTTCTTCATGAAAAAGAAATTCTAAAAAGGTGGGGTGGGGTTGTGGGAATCTAACAAGTTGTAGTTTGCAAATCTCATTTAAAGGTTTTGCATTGGGTTTGTCACTTGAATGCTTTATTTTGACAAAGTTAGGTCCCAAAAGCTATAGGAATGAATAGCAAATCGGGTCACTTTTTTTCTGATTCGCTTAGGGCTTTTGGAATTCAGAAGCAGATGTCTAAATTAATATATGTATGTGTTCCTTGTATTAACAATCCCATTAAACCATGCTGCCCTTCCCACCCACCCCGCTTTCCAGAAATATATCCTATCATTAGCTGCTATCTGGAATCGACAGTGGAGTAATTTGAACTCTGGCTCCCAAGGGCCTCCTCCTTTACTTCCTGCTCCAGGAATAAGGTGTGTATTGATTAGATATCAGGCTGTAATTGGGCTCCAATCTCTCTGCCTCAAGATATATGATGGAGATGACAGGAAACAGATACCCTGTTGCTACTTGTAAATAGTCTGGTTGAACAAAATGGTTTGTAACCACTTCAGTGCCATAGTCTTTTATTACCAGAATGGGGTTGCTTTATCACTTAGTTTGATGGCTTTTCAAAGGGAAATAATATCTTGCTTTCTGAAGGAGCTAAAATAATTTTAAACAAATTGAATTCCTCTTTGAGGACCAAAAATAATTATCTAATAGTGCACAGCTTGGTATAATTATACAGTGAGCATGTCACAGACATAAAATTAATTAAGTCCATAACCCCAATCTGGCATCCATTGACTAATTTAAAAAAAAAAAGAAAAAAAGTTGGTGTTCAGAATGAGAATGTCGAAAGAAGGTGCCTGTGGTAGTTGAAGATCTGGAATTATTCATGGCTTATTTGTTCCAAGATGTTCTCTCCTATACATGAACTGTACCAGGCTAAATATGAGTGTATTGAAAACAAAAGTGCAGAGTAGTGCAGATGTCTTGCTTCAGTAGGTCACAAAAGCAACTTCTGAAATACTGGTTTGAGGGAAGAAATTCACAGTCCATCTAAACTTGAAATTATACCCAAGCTTATGGTATTAAAAGTATATTCTGATTGTAGGGTGATTGTCTCACAACTGGAGAGAAATGCAGCTTTTACCATTAATGCAGAAGACTTGGAAAAAAATCCAAAATGGGTGAAAACCCATGGCCTTTTGAGAAGTAACAGACTTGGGTTTGTTTTCTGCACTTATCTTATGGGTTTTTTTGTAATCCTACAGAATAGAATCCGGAATAGACAATCAGTTTATTCTGATCAGTGATTCATGTGTGAGATTCCTAGAGCCTAGTTGTGACGGTTTCAAAGCTGTGGACCGAAGTAACTAATGTGTTGCAATAATGTATTTAGCACATGATAAGGCAAACCACAGAGAAAACAGAGGGAAAGAAAAAAAAAAAAAAAGCACATTCCCTGGCTGAGAAGTTATTGAATGTTTAAAGCTTGGGAACAGATAATTTAGGGAGAAGTAGATTTCAATGACTTCCACTCTGTAAATAAATCGTGAAATCTAATGCTCTAGTACTTCATTTCTCTCTTTCAAGCGTATTTTGGATGGCATTTGTATCACATTTATACCCCAAACATAGTTTGATTCTGCATGCAAGACATTTATATTCTGCTGCTCCTCAGAGTGACCTTAATGTGATTTATTGACAAAGGGAGGTTAGAGCTATTCTATTTTTTGAGCAATAGCAGAAGGGAGAAGAAGAAAATATTTGTAGTTGTTAATAAGATCTACCATGCATACATCTGTTATCTATGCTGCATATGACATGCATTTCTGTTGTTATTAAAGCTGTAATTTTCTGTTTCCTTTCCGGTATTGCCTGATTATCTTCTTCTTTGCCCCAGTATTGCACAACTGTAACTCCACATACTTCGTCTGACTTTTTTTTTCTTGCTGTCTTCAACAATGCAGAGGTGTGGTATTTTTTCCCTTCCCTTTCCTATGTGCCATATCTTTGCTATTGGCACATTAGATTTAAATTGCATAATATGCCTCCTAACCAAACCTCTGAAAGTCCAAATGCTTTGGCTTTCAGTCAAAAGAGAAACAAGGAAAAATAACTTTCACAGTGATTGATCTGTACTAGTGTGAGCCCTGGTTGTGAAAAGAGTCAGAAAGCAGTCCTATGGGTTCAGTACTCTGCTTTTAGATCTGAGGAGTTAGAATAAGAAAATCAATGTGAGTAACACTGATGTAGGAAGTAATGAACGGAAGGAGAAGCTTTTAGCGGTAATCTGCTTGGATCTCAAAACAAGGTGTCTAACCACAGTGAGGTAACGAGTCTGCAGAGCTTGAGACACATGGACACACTGAGCAGGTGCTGTCACGTACCAGCTTTTCATGTTCCACTACTTTACTTCAGATGGATGCCTCCGAGTTGAAATAACAGTGAATGTGTGTTAGACTGCGAGTTAAGGTGAAGTTGAGGGTCCTGACTCATATTTACAGGTGAGCTGATGGAGGTGCCTGAAGTCATTCCTCTCCTCCGTGTCGCTGGCCACCCTGATGCTCTCCTGGAGGTTGCTGCCCAAGTGCCATGCGTAACTCCTACAGATTTAATCACTTCTTAGTTTCAACTGTCAGGGCTTCAGACTTGTGTGTTTCAACCCAGCAGCCCATGCCCCAGTCTCCCTCCCTCCTCTGCTCCCCACAAAAATTCCAACAGAAATCCATCAGAGAAGATTTGGCTGGGGCACTACTTTAATTTCATAAGTTTATAGCACTGTCAAACAAAAATGAAGCAAGACAAGATCCACTTCATCACATAGCTAACCATAAAAGGTTAACATTTCATACTCACTCATGCTGTACTTGGGTACCTGAAACAGAGTGTGAACCATTTTGTGGGCTCATATGGCTTGGTATCTTTCCTCTTCATAATCTTTCAGGTGATGGATTGCTTTGTAATAATAGTTTTTTTCATTAAGACCAAATGGAAGAGGCAATTGCAGCCATGTTAAACACACCCATGCCCACAAGCATACATATATATATTCCTCAGGGAAAGCAGAAAGAAGTTGCTGTACTTTATCAAACTGCTGGTATCAGCACAGTATCATCAGAAATCCTGTTTGGACCACAGAAAGGGTGGGACAGAAAATCTATGGAAAGAATCTGTTAGGAAACTCAGAACGTGGGAATTTATGGATGTCAAGGTTAATTTCCAGCGTTACAAATCATGGAAATCATGGGAAATATAAGTTTGGTTTGAAAAAGAGAAAGTCCTTAATTTCAGGTTTGAGTTGTGGAATTTGAGATTCTCGTTTGCTCCTCTGCCTGACGCTAACAGTATTTCTAGACGGTAGACAAAACTGCATTACATTTTATTAACATAATTACTCTTAAAGTAATTTGTCACATTTCATTTCTTTGTCTCCAGGCAATTTTAGACAGTCAGGAGGCCAGTCAATTAGAGACCAGTAGAATACCCATTTTATTAGAAAGGATCAACTGAATGCTGTCAATATACGATGTACTTACCTTATAGAACATGTCTACACAGTCTGGTGCTGTCGCAGGCTAGCTCCGAACTACTGGGGCCCGAGCCAGCTTTGGTCAGGAAGCCGTTTAGACACATTAGGGTCTGAATGTGTCTGCAGTAAAAAGTTTTGCCTCTCAGATGGATTTATCTGCATCTTCACAGACTTACACTAACATGGCTACGTGTCTTCCAGACTAGAACTGACTTAAGCTCTGGTGATCTGGAGTCTGGGCAGTTCTTAATGTGGGTCTGTTCGTGTCTAACTTTAGGTATGACTGTAGTTCTTCCCTTGCAAACTTTGTTCTCTGAGAGTAGGTCCCTTGGCTTGATCTCCTCTTGTAATGCAAATCAAGCTGAGATCAGCAGAATTAAGTAAGTGTAGATGAAATGAGTAAACCAGTACTCTCCATCCATTAGGACTGCTCACTTGAGTTAGGACGATAGATATGAGCAAGGATTTGCAAGATGGGGCCTTTAATCACGAGAAACCCACATGGAAAATCTGCTTAATTGGGAAGTCTCCCAGGGAACTGGCTGAATAGCCAATGATTCTAAATAGCTTTGATTGATTCTTAATGGGGACAATAATTCTGTTTAATGGGAATATCTTCAGATGATTTAATGTTGCTTTGGGCATTTTATATATCTTGGTCTTATGCCGGTCTTGTTTGTTTGCTCTTCTACCAGGAGTGTTTGATGGTTTTAATGCTATGATATGTGCAGGAGGGGCGTGTGCTGGGGCACCCCTGCCAGTTCCTGGCTGTTGGCTTGCTCCTTTCATATCAATTACACATGTCGGGTTGCCTTACTAAGTTCCGCAAAGTCGCTATTGGCTTTGCAAAGTAGAAGTCTGCATTTTTTCATTTATACACAAAGTGCCTTCGCCTAACTGTGTCAGCCTGTACAGCATCCCCAGAGCATCACCAGTGAAAACAGTGTGGAGTGGGTGCTGTCTCATCAGGGGGAGTTCCTGCTGGCAGGGCTGGAGTGTGATACGCACAGCCCTGTCATGGGTGTTCTGCTCTATGAGCTGTACTCTCTTCTATTCAGGTCAAACTTAGTTGATAAATCAATGAGAGGGAAGTGGAAGGACGCGTGGATAAGGACATACTTGGTATCCCCAGACTAAGGAAGTGAGACAGCAAATCACAGAACAGAATCCAACATTTTTGGCCTTTTTTTTTTTCCCCAATACATCACAAATATTCCTCATGTGTTTAATATTCTGCGCATCGGTCAAAAGCCAGCTGTGTCAGAATAGATCAGAAGAAAATAAACTGGTGCAGAGAAGAGCAAGCAGTCCAGGTAAATATGAAACAGAACATGTGGAAGAACTTCTTGACTTTGAGGATGACAGAGCACTGGAACAGGCTGCCCAGAGGAGTTGTGGAGTCTCCTTCTCTGGAGGTATTCCACACCCGCCTGGATGATGTCCTGTGCAGCCTGCTCTAGGTGACCCTGCTTCGGCAGGGGGGTTGGACTAGATGATCTGCAGAGGTCCCTTCCAACCCCTAGCATTCTGTGATTCTGTGAAACTGAGTAGACTTGCTGTCTTAGGAGAAAGAAAATCACATTCAATGCATGTCCCCAGTGCTCTGGAGATGTGGTTTCTATCTTTGAAATTTGGCTGTGAATTTGCAGATGCCCCAACCTTTCTTAAATAAAGGCTAAAACAAAAATCCCAGAGACACTTTGATTTTGCAGATGCTCTGTTCTCATCTGAAGAAGAAAGCTCAACTTCCTCCTCTGTCACCAAATTTCCTGAGTTTATCATCTTCTAGCACAAATACTACAATGTTAGCTAATGAAAGCACAATGCCATTAAAGGAGAAAAAGTTTCTCACCATTCATGCATCCCCTGCTGTCAGTTTCTTAATTTAAGAACTAGTCTTTGTGTCCATTATTGCACTGTATTTCTTCAGGACCTAATGTTGGGAGGGGGTAGCCCAAAGGACAGGACACATAGATGAAGTTCTTCTGTCAGATGCCAGGTTTTGGCTGGATTCTTGGAAAATTTTGCTCTTTCTATTAACTGATGTGTAATTCAGAGTAGGGAGATATTGTGTGCTGGTTTCTGACCTTTGCAAACACTAAATCATGAGAATATCTGATTTATTGAATTTCTCCTCCCTCCCCAAAATCTTGCCAAAGTAGTCATGACCACAGTAAGTGAACTGAAGTGACTTTGGTATTTGTATCATATATAAGATGTTTATTTTGGGATGTAGTTTGTGAAAATATTAATGTGAGATAGTTTTGGCAAGAATGAAGCTTATAAAGAAGTAACATTTAATCATTAGAGACTGAACTGCACTCAGGCTGAACAGTGGTGTTCAAGATGACTTCTTGAATCAATTTATTCTATTTCTGGTATTAAGCTTCAACCTGGCAGGGTCCTGGGGTTGTCCATAATTCTGTAGATAGTACTGTGTCACTGTGCTCTTAAGTGCTGTCTATAGCATTCTGCACTGGATTTATTAGTTATCATACTTTAAAAGTAGGGATTTTTTTTTGTTCTATCTTGGCTTGAATAGGCAATAGCATCCTTTGGAAGAATGATACACAGGTCTTTCTGTTCTGCACCAGACCATTAGCATGTTTCTTTCATATCAAATACCTCAAAGGAGGTAGAAACTTGAATTAGAATCTTATGAATTAACCTCTCCATGGGGTAAGGTCCATCTGAGTCTCCACCATAAATTTTTTGGTCCTGTAAGATATTAACTCTTCTGGTCAGTACTAAGCCTATATATAAAACGTGCTTAGTTTTAAACACATGTAGAATTCTGCTTGCAGACCTATTGTGCCAGGGACTGACATACAGACTTAACACCAGAATTTGATCTTAGTCTTCAAAAGAAAATATATATTGAAATTGCCATCTGATTTCTTCTTAAAGTCCTTTAGGCACATGTATAGATAGATATGTAAAATGTACGGAGTGTACTCAGCTCAGAACTCTAATAAATCGGGTGTTAGCACTATTCAGACATTATTTTCTTCTCTCTTGTTATCTTAATGAATCCACAGAGGTCCCTTCCAACCCCGAACATTCTGTGATTCTGTGAATTCCAAAGGTAAATTTAAGACTCTTTGTTTGGGTTTTGATTAAATTTTAGAAGTTTTGCTTCTAAAGTTGATGCGTTTTTGTAATCCCTCTTACCATGTACATGTTCCCCATAGTGTATTTTCATGTTTGTGCTGTTCTTCAGCAAGAGCAGTGTCTTCTGCTGGGCCAGCCAGGGCAAGGGGGGACCGGACCAGGTAATCAGCACATTGTGCTACAGGCTGGCACGCAGCCCTAACAACAACCTTGACATGTTTTGCGCACTGTGGAATAGGAATGGTCATCTTATGTGTTTGGGGGAATTTTAGATTTGGTAAATAGAATCTGGGGAGGGGAGGTAGTATCTGTTCATAGGTCAGGCAAGGTTATGCGTTGCCTGGAGTGACTTTCTTTTGCACAAGCATTGGATCATCCATATTCTGAGGCTTAGCTCTTCTTTTTTACCCTGAAAAACCTCTCTATGTTAGCCTTTTGGAAAATGATAACGTCAGTGAGGTCATTGCAGAATTAGATGTTAGGCAAACCACTGAATATTTTGTTAAATAAAATGGTCCTTGCCAATGTTTTGCAATCAGTCCTTTAAGTTTAAACCACATCTTAAAGTTAAAATGTGTCTATGGATAGATAGATAAACTTGTGTCTGTATACAGTAAAGCCTAAACCGCTCATTAATTATAGTTCTTTTTCATTGCAGAAATCTTTAAAATAGATAAACAGCAGTTCTGAAATCTAAACTTGGAGGGTGAAAAACTTTATGTGTTTTTAAGATACTTAGAAGGAGACTTATACAAGAGCTAGCTATTTCTTAGCAAGAAAAATGCCTTTGAAAATTTTTCCATAGTCCAGGTATCCTCTTCAAAACCACATCTGATAGGGATCTAATCTCTGTGTTCAAGAACATCATCATTAAACATTAACACATCACAAACAGCATGTTTATAATTTTCACATTACTTGTCAGGATCACGTTTAAATAATGGTCTGTAAAAACAGCATAGGTCCTGTTCTTTCTGTCTTTTTTTTCTTTTTTCGTTGGGAAAGATGTGTTTGCTTTCTATGAAATGAGTATTTAATACCAAGTGGAAAGATGAATTGCAAATGGTCATTGTTGACTTTAACACTTTGGTCATGGCTCTGCTAGGAGGAAAAAGCTGCATGATTAAGGGACAAACAAAAAAAAGATGTACAGTGTTGGCAGGAATCTGAAATAAAGAAGTCTACATTTCAGACAAGCTGTTACTTATTGTGGGAGAAGAAAGAGCTTTGGTTCACGAGTGCTCTGCACGTGACAGTGAAACCCTGTGCACATTGTCACGCAACTGCTGGCTGCACGTTTCCTGTGTTAGTGTGCTTTCTCTGTGTGAAATGATGCTCAGGCTCTGTGGTGGCCCTGCTCTGAGCAGCTGAAGGGCACTTCCAAAACTGGACTATGTCCTACGAGTAATGGCAAAGCTCTGCTGCTACTGGGGTCTTGAATGGAGAGGGTCTGGGGGAGTGAAGGAGACCTAGTGTCTTGGGGCTCAGCTGGGATCAGTCTTCCACTGGCTGACAGTCATCTACCCTGCCTTGTTCCTCAGGTATGAAGCATTTGTTTTGTTGAGGATATTCTGGGACATGACTTCTGGACACTTCCCTGATATACAGAGTGAGGAAGACAAAACCATTGTGCAATGCCAGCTTGCTTCTTAGAATTGGGAGGAAGATGCTCACATTGTCTCCATTGCAGGGGCATGAAACAACCTGAACTTTTCTTGAACTTTTGTCATCTTCAGCTTGCCCTCTTCTTCGCCATACCTCCTCCTCAGTACCATATCTCACTGTCTAAAGAGGCTTGAAAACATTTTTCTCCTTTTCTGATCACAATAGGCCATATTAAACCTTGCATCTAAGCAGGCCTGTACATGCTGGTGTGTGTGCAAGTTCTGGGACTTCCTCAATTATCAGGCTTAGCAGTGAGAACTTTAGATTGCCAGAAAATAATAAAAATAGCCCCTCCTAGTTCAGCAAAAGGTTTTTAAAACACTTTTAAAAAACTCCTCAAAGGTAATTCTTCAGTTTGCTGATTTTTTTTTTTTTCTTCCTTAATTTAGAAGCTTTTGGGTAGTTTTTCAGTCTGTCAGTTCAGCTGCTCCCTGTAACGCAACTTTTTTCTTCAATTCCCCAAAAGCAGGGCTGCGGAGCCTTGGGTGTTCTCACCTCCTCGTTCTCAGTCTGTGTGTTGGTTATGTAATGGATTGCAAAGGCTTTGCAGCCTTGATAGGAATGAAACACTCTGAACTCATCTGTGGAAGCTGACATAAACAAATATACAGCTGCACAGGGTGCTACGCAGGGAGGTGGGTTTGCACCCGTTGCACGTAGCTTGCCCACGCATGTTCTCAGGCGGATCTCTGATTTGAGGTGGTTTCAAGGCTCTTGCTTCCTCTGAAAGACCTAAATATCGTTCTGTGAGTACCAGGCCTTAACAAGTGTTTCAAATTGAGGTTTCAGAAATAATGATTCATTTCTGGCAATTCTTGTCACACATTTCTTCATTTAGAGAAAGGAAACCTTTCTGAAGAAGGTCTGAGGATCATCAGGATCTGGGCAAATGAGGTCTTGTCAAAGTTTTACATCAAATGTTCCTAAAATTGAATAGCTTGTTTAGTGGCAAGAACCATTACTTCTTTATCTCTGGTTGTTCCTTTCTTTCTTTACTAAGATATTGCTTTCCTGTGTCCTGTTAAATTCCTTATCCTGTTAGAGGGAGGGAGGGGGGGGGAAGGACAGAAATATTGTACAGAGCTGCACGGACATATTGTCATTGTGGTTTCCTATTAACTTTTTGCTGATTCCTGCTTACTTATCATGCGCTTTAATATTCTGTTATATTTTCCAGCAGCAGCGTGTCTCTGCAGCACTAAAACTTACTGTTTGCTGCTTTGGTGTTGTTGTCTTCATCATGTAAAATAGTCTGCTTAGGATCACAAGAACAACAGGGCCAGTTACTTTAATCAAATGATATTTTTCAGGATCTGGAAAGATTGCAGTATCAGCCTCTGCTCTGACCCCTAAAAAAAATCCATTCACTTCCATTCACATTATTATCTTCGGTGTGTGGGAAAGAGCCAGAGTCTGAATATTCTTTTTATACTCCCTCCATATTTTTTCTTTTCTTTTTTTTTTTTTTTGTACTTGCTCGGTTCCTGTTGAAAATGC
>Ga0065711_1043602_pt1 | contig 14628 bp, 5 predicted proteins | sample Hoacrofraction12_FD_59098 | JGI IMG/M metagenome (GOLD analysis project Ga0065711, IMG submission 59098) | Hoatzin crop microbial communities from Cojedes, Venezuela - Epithelial fraction 12 v2 (version 2) | ecosystem: Host-associated > Birds > Digestive system > Esophagus > Crop | place...
CTGCCCAGGGAGGTTGTGGAGTCTCCTTCTCTGGAGATATTCAAGACCCGCCTGGACAAGGTCCTGTGCAGCCTGCTGTAGGTGACCCTGCTTTGGCAGAAGGGTTGGACCAGATGACCCACAGAGGTCCCTTCCAACCCCTACCATTCTGTGATTCTGTCCTTGTGCTGCCACCGGGCTCTTTGCGAAGGGTTTGGAGTTTTGCCTGTTTTGACTTCGTAAACTGGTTTTCAAGGCCTTCTAAGAAATCTCTGACTATAAAGCTGTAAGTCACATAGAGGTCATATCCACGGAAAAATAATCTTTCAGGATGGAAATGTTTGAGACTCTTATGAGGCTTTTGCTTGATAGTAATTCCAGGATTTAAAGTTGCTTAAGTGCAGCCTTCTCAAAGGCACGTATTCTTGCCCTTAGGTATTTGTAGAAGCTCGATGACAAAGGGAAAGGGGGCTGTTGATTAGGCTGTTAATGTAATGTGCCTGTTGTTTTTTTGGAGGGGTGCCTGTTGTTTTTTTGGAGGGGAAGTACCGAGGTGAAAACGTTCCATTTTAATAGTGGTACAAGCTGCTGTCCTTTCAACAGGTTGCACTGAAACATTTTTTTCTTAAAATTGATTAAAAGAAATTATTTCCAGGGAACTTGGGAATTAAGTTTTCATGGGAAGCTCTGAATTCTGTTTGGTTATGTTTCTCTTACTTTATTTTCCTGTCCTCCAAAAAGACCAAACAAAAAAAGAAAGTGTTAAATTACACTGTTGGATTTGAGAATCTTTTTGGAAAGAAATATTAATCACATTCATACAGAACTTTAAATATTCCTGTGACTTTTCTCTTTATGTTGTCTCAGAGAATACCCTTGCTCTTAAGCTGACCTGTACAATGCAACTCATTAGCTATACTTCATTTTGATGGAAACTTTGCTTACAGTTGATACACCATATTTTGTGAGTAGTAAGCAGTGTAACAGCTTCTGTTGTTGACAGCGCTGTTACAAAGTAAGTGTTTGCAAAACTTACCAGAATGTGTGTTTTAGCTTCTGAAACAGACTTAATTTCTGGTGGATCTGATAAACAACTCATTCTTTGGGAATGGAATGGAATAGGAACGTGGAATAATCAGGTAAGCAGGAACAACCTCTTTTTGAAGCTCCCCCCGCCCTAGTTGCTCGCATACCACAAATTACCTGTTTTGTCTGTACTTCTTGTTTGTGCCTCTTTGTTTTGCCGTGAGTATTGAACCCCGTGTGTATCTCCATCAAATTGTTGGTATTCTGTCATGTCATGCTTTACTTTAAATGCTGTTTTTTCTTTTCCATAGTTTATCCTTTTTTAGATCAGCCTTCATTAAGAAATTAGCTAACCAGTCATCGGGTGCATTTGTCTAGCATGTCTAGAAGTTGCTGTTTGTCTGTTCTTGAGTCATGAGCTTTCTGATCTCATGTAGCACTTTCCTTTAAACTGCCTTAAAATCTTCAGACCATGAAATTCATTTTTAGTTGACATTTCCAGTACTCTTCTTCCTTGTTTATTCATTGCTGTTTCTAGTGATTTTCAGTCGATCTGTGTAACAATGTAGTGTTTGTATATACGTACTCTTACCAGGGTGATATACAAGTTGGGATAGGTGTTTAAAAAGAAATTAAAAAAAATCTGTGCAACAATCGAGTTTTGACAGAGAAATTGAGAAAAGTGTGGAGACATGCTGATTTATTATTCATACTGTAAAATGTAAGGCAAAAGATGGAACGTGGTATAGAAGAGCCTTCAGAATGAACTGAAATTTAGATAGAAAAATATTATCTGACTTTTAAAATCTTATTAGGCATTGATTTGTGAAAGCCTGTGTGGGTTACCTACACAGCCAATCTCAAACGAGATTAGACTTGGCATTTTAAAATGCGCGAGAACATGTACTGGGGGGAAATGCACCTAGTTTGATGGGGGAATGTTCCTGGAAATAAATAATTTTGGATCCACTGTAGCTGTTTACATATTTATTTGGAATAACTTAAAGATTTCTGTATTAACTTTTTCTGCTGATGCACAGCCTTATGGCGGTCTTTGAAAAAAGAATGTGACTAAGTGTACACATTTTAACAACAGTTCTAGACTAGTATAAATGCTTAAAAGCGGGCAAAGTTCTGTATCAGATCAATCGAAAATTCTTACTGGGGGCCTGCCAGGCTATGTGAGATGTCAAGTGCATTTATGACAAAATTTGGATAAATACTGGGTGACTTCTGGTTGCAGAATTGAAAGCTTCTCCTTCTGCTTTTTGTGTTTAAAGAACAGATAACAACTTGATTCGGCTGTATTCATTCACTAAGAAAGTAGGTACTTGAGTCTAAACTTAGAGTTTTTGTTTTTCATGTCAGTATTTTGAAGGAGTAAAAAGCTGTTTTGGTTTGCGAGAACACACTAAACATTGCTGTTAGAGCTGCTGTAGCTGCTACGTGTTCCATTGTGTTCTCTGCTCTGTCTTCTTCACTAAGGTTCTCCAGACTTTATGAGATATTCCTTAGGGTGAGGGGCAAGAGAAGGAGAAAAAGGAAGGAAAACTGCTTTTCCTAACTTCTATACTGTTTCTAGTTTTCCTCAAAGAATGGTGAGGTTTGTGTAGTGTACACAGGAACATTTAATTCTGTTCAGCTCTGAACAAAATCTTACCAAGTTTATACTCATTACTGCTGTATCCCTTCTTTGTGTTTTCCTGGAATATGCTATATAAGATATATACTATATCTTAAGTATAGTGTGGCAGATGCCGTGCCATTGCAGGCATGTGACTCGTTTTGGGTATTAAATGATTTTATTTCTTAAAATGGCTTTAAAAATTGTTTCAGAGAAGTTACTGGAATTTAATTTTGTTTATTTCTATAACTTTGTAAAACTTTTTGATGTGTTCAGCTTGTGAAAAGCATTCCTCTCAAAGGCCATGCTGAAGCTGTTTGTGCTGTGGATGCTGTCTACCAGTCAGAAGAACCTGACTTAATGCTGCTGGTAGCTTCTGCAGCTTCTGACTCTACTGTGAGAATCTGGTCTCGGCACGGTTCAGAAGGTAACTTTTGTTTAACATTAGGGACAACACAGTGACTTAATGAAAATGATGAATGCTTATCCGTTGAAGTACTTGGCTAAATACTGACATCTTTTAATGCAGCTACATGGATTTCTCTTCAAACTTCAGTACATCAAACCACGGTGGTGTTCTTTGAAAGCTGAGGATTATAATGGTTTAGCTCTTTGGGCCAGGTTTACTCCATAGAATGATTTATCTTTGCTTTTCTTCAGTGATGCGTTGGCTGAATTTACTTGTTTCCTTTTAATATGTATTCAGAATCTGATAATCTGAACCATCATTTTGCCTTGTAACATGGGGGCATACTAGCTGTATCTGTGTGTGAAGTAAAATTACTTAGTAAAGTGATTAATACTGGCATTAGAAAGGTGAGGTAAAACTGAACACTTGTTTGCTACTATTGGCTTGAGTCCAATGAAGCGCAGGATAATAGGATCTTGACCTTCTGGTAGACAAGGCCTTTGCACGGACATGCGGGAGAACAGCTCTTTGAAATGCATAAGAAATAAATAGGGTGGATAATCTAGTTTTAAAGTGTTATTTGCTAGTTGATTTGTACTGACTGCATCTCTCAAGCTGCTTTTTTCCTTATCTGGTGTACTTGAGGATTTCACGTTGCCTGGCCTACACAAGAGAAATAGGTAGGAGTTGCCAATCTTCAGTCCCGTGTTCTGGAAGGCATCTCTCATGCTCCCAAAGAAGACCGTGAAGTCCTGTCCTTTCCTGTTTGTATTGCTGTTGTGGGTTCCAGTGGTGGGTGGACCGATTCCGCTTCTGTGGAGAGGTTTTTCTGCTATCCTGTTGGTTACCCTGATCTTGGTGGCTTACCAGTTCAACCACTTCTAGGATCTCATGAGTGTTTTCAGGAGGGTTTTTTTTTGCTCATCTCTCTGTCTGCTCTTGTAGAAAATGGATTCAGTTTTAGCTTCTTGTGTAGTGAATGCTGTTGCCACAGGATATAATTTGCAATATTTATCACTTCTGATGTGTTACCACAGTGAAGCTGTACAACTTTAATACTCAGTGGAGAACACTGATTTATCTGCGAACTCTGGATGGATTTCTGTGACCCCACAGGAGATAACGTTATTATTTAGGCTTCTGAAAAATGTAGCAGTTTCTCAGCTCCTTAAAACAAAATTAAATGGGAAATTTTAACTACATAATGTAGTAGGAAATGACAATGTAACTGTAATACTTAAGATGAAGGAGATCAACCCTGTCCTTGTTTTCCAGCTAAATGCATTGAAATTCTGCAGTTTGGAAATGGATTTGTTATGGATGTCTGCTTATCCTTCTTGCCTGGCAGCAATGGTAAGTACAGCTGCACATCTTGAATATCAATGCAGGAAATGTAAAATCTAAGAAATGCCGCAAATAGATTTTCATTTGACTTACTCTAGGCCCTTGTGCCGTATTTTTTTGTTTTTTACGGAATCAGCCTAAGCTGCTGCTTGTATCTAAAGATTTTCATTGAACTGTTCTTAGCAATTAGAAAAATACTGGCTGATTACAGTGTCTTCAAAATGATGCTCAAGTGAAGTTCGTTAGTTGAACTCCTGAGACAGAGAGTTTAAAAAGCGGGTAGCAGGGCTGTAAGTGAGTGGGGTAGGATGATGCTGTTAGTTTCACCCACTCCTTGTGGTGCTGCTCTGTATGTTCATTCTTCTTGTTTGGATTGAAGGGCAACATCCAGAAAAAGAATTGTCAGGCCTGCATCAAAAATTGCAGGTTAACAAGCAGTGTTTATCACCTTTTCAGTCTTAAATGTGAAAAAATTGAGATGCTGAACAAGTTTAACCTGACTGTTCAGTATGGTTTGTATAGTTTTCTGTTAACGTAAATGTTGAGATTTTGTAGCCTGCCACAGAAATGTTCTTCTGTTGCAAATTTCTAGAAGCCTTTTTTTTTTTTTTAAAAAAAAAATACCCCTAAATGTATCCTCAAGCCAGACACATGTGATGAATTGGTTTGTGTTTTAAGTGTCATTAGAGCCTTTCACCGGGATGGAGGAGTGCCAGGCTCCCAAGAGAAAACGTACTAAAGTTTCTTACTGTATCTCGAGTTTTCAACTATTTGCTGTGTGTGTGTCACACTGATGTGTTGTTTGATTGTATGCCTCCAGAGCAGGTGTACAGAAGCTTATTTTATACTATGGCTTGTGATAATTCTGGGATATATGAAAACTCTGTGATGATGAGTTGTCCCATTTGGAAATGCTAATGTCCGTTTCCACAGTGTGTCTAATATCAAAAGCAGCATCTGCACCGCTGAAGAACTTTAAACCTCTCTCTCTATTTTTCCTGTAAATATACTAACAGGTGATTGTTGAGATGAAGCTAAAAGGCTTGAGGGTGAATTAAAATCATTACCTCCAATGTGAATTTTCATTGGAAGTGAAGTGTCTGTGGTGCCAGTTTAATGAGTATAAAATTCATATTGCAAAGCAATAGATTATTTCTTCATTTATGATACTGTACAGGTAAGAAATTATCACTGTAACACTTTAGAGCGTGCATCTGTTTAATGTTGAAATCATGTTGTATGTAAAAGAAATGACTATTCATTTTGGAAAAACCTTAAATGAAGATTATCATATCAATTCTTAAAATGAAATGCTTCTGAAACCAAAATTTCATGGAGTGCTTGAAGCTTCTTTAAATGGTGTAATAGCAAGCATTTTGTTTTGCTGTGGAAATCTCCCAGAGTCCCCAGTACCCAGTGGTGTTTAAAGTTGCATTCGGAGCAGGACGATCCATTATTATGGCCTCTTCCCATCCCAATTCAAATTAGTTAACCAAAACAACACAGTGCTCATAACCTGAAAAAGGGTACTTTACTTTTCTAAAGAACTGAAATTATTTTGAGATGAGAAATTATTTGTGTAGGTTTTGTATGGAAATTTAGAAAAAAAAAAAAGTCCTACACATTTATGTTTTTAATACCAGTTCTAATATTAATGATCTGTGCTGCTAAAATTGTCAAAAAACAGTTTAGATTTTGAACCATAAATATATGGTTGGAAATGTTTCACCTAGAAATCTGTAAAGGGGCTTTTAATACAGCATAGCTATGTTCTGTGTTTTCTCCCTAAACCTGACAAAGTTGTCTGTAAAACTGAACTGTTTTTGTTCAGAAGAGTATGTTAATTCTGAAATCTAAATAAAGTAGCTTAAAGTTTATTATTGAAAATGTTACTGCTGATCATTTTGTCAGAAACATTGATCTGTAATGGCAATTTGGAATTTTAATGAGCTTCAGGGAATAATGATCTGTGATAATTTCAGGAGTTGCTCTGAAATCTTTATGAAGGCTATGTTGGCAACTGTATTAAGATTTAAAGAGTCTTTTGAGGACAGTCTGCAGTTCTTAACTCAGGAATTAAATACAGAATTACTTTTCTGAAGGTCTTAAACTACTCTCCTGAACTAGAAGCATTTACAGTAACCTGTAGTTTTGCCAAGCAAAGAAATTTAAAGCTCGCGTCGAAAATTGATGCATATGTAATGGGTGCTTTAACTTTCAAAAGACATTTAAGTTCACAATGCCTAGTATTTTAACTGCTTGTTCTTGAAAATAAATGATTTAAAAAAAAAAAGTTAACCATTTTTGTGAAGAAGTCAAATGGGGAAAGCCAATAGACTGCTCACAAAAACCTCAACAATCGTTTCCAGCTGGAGTATAACTTAAGCGCTTTACTGGCAGCCTTTTAGTTAAGGAGTTTCTTTACAGTTGTTTTCTGAGTCTTGAAGAAAAGCTTTGTACTGTTTTGTTTGGTTGGTTGCTTTTTGCCTTGCAGTGTCTGCAGAAACTGATTCTAAAATGCTGGGAATAGGATTTACTATTCAACAGATCTTGATCAGTTCTTTTGTCATATACTGTGATTCTTCCTACCACCTGGATAATTGGCATGCTGTAGCTTGGCCTCTGACAAACAATAATTATCTCCTCAGAATTGAGTTGCAACAGGTGAAAAAATGAGTGAGTGAACTTGAAAAAGCTTTGCCAGTCACACTGTCCCCATTGCAATTGGACCACAGTTTCCAACTCACTTTTTCTATTTCCTTTGCAGGACTTTATCTCAATCAGATCCAAATTCTAATACTCTAGAGCATTTATGGAAAAAACTATATGCTAGTCTGTTTTTGCCAGTTACGTGCTTCTTGATAGAACTTTGTGAGTGAAAGCTTTTGCATTTGTCTGATGCAGCAACTAGATCATAATTCTCTTCTTGTTTTTATTAGTCAAACTTTTATCCCATTGAATAAGTATGCAAGTACTGTAATGATCTCGAAAATGTATTTCTCAGTGAAGGATGATACAGGCTCCAAGAACATACGTTGCAGCATATTTTGTGGTGTGAATCTCAAGACCAGGTCTTCTTTCAAAACAGCATGTTACTTCCAGTCCAAAGCAGTCTTTTTTTGGTCCATTGTAAGGCAAGGAGGAGATGGAGGTGAAATGTGACTTATAGGTTGGAGAGGCAGCAAGTGATGGAGGTGTAAGAATGTGAAGTGTGACTTAGAAGTGCGAGAGGAGCAGCAGGTAACTAGGCACAGATTTGGTACAGACAGAAAGAGGAAATCAGCATAAGAGCATAAACTTACGAGTATTCAAGTTGATTTTTTTGGTCTACCCATAAAGATAAAATTATCTCTTTAAAGGGAGGACATTTAGTTTTTTTAAATGCAGTAGTTGATTTTAGTGAAATTTAGTGTTTTGTTTTTTACCCAGACTTGAGAAATGTGAATGTCTAGCCCTGATAACTTACTTCTTCATGATTTTGTAATGAATTCCTTTTCTTTTGCTACTTCAGTCCCTAGCAGTACTACTTCATCCTTATGACCTCAAAAGAGTGGAGCAAGGGTTAAAACTATTTTTCCCCATCATCTTCTGTGAGAGAGATGAAGTAAAACTTGCCTAAATTCTCTTGCTTTCCCTTTAGACGTAACTGTTGTCTAGTTTGATTCAATAGACTTATGTTTTTTGTGCACTTTCTAGATAGCTCGTAGAAGTAATCTACTACTCAAGACTTGAGTAGGTGTATGAGTTAATTGCTTTCATGTCCTTGTGTACAGTGAGTGGTGGTCTGGCTGTCTTTTTTTAGTCTGTCTTTTTATTTGCTGTGTAATAATTATGCTGCCTCCATCTATATTATATTATTTCAGTTGATTTAAGACTTGAACTGTTATTAGTTTTGAGTCATTTTGTTTTGCTGCTTGCTCCTTTTGTATTTAGAGCAAATGCCTGTCGCTATCAACAAAATGAACAGAATTAAAAACGTCTAATACATGAACTTCCTACACATATATGAGCTTGAAGGAAGCTGCTCTTTAACATCTTGCATATTTCTCGATATTATTTACATGCCAAAATAACTTGGGAGTTTTGTGTTCTTGAAATACTAGTTTATTTCAAACAGTATTAGGTGTCTAATTCAGAAAACATAAAAAGTGGCATTATGTTTGCCTGTCTGTTTTTATTAAGATATTTATTGATACTATATTGATTTTTGTTATTTATTTTTTCATATCCTAGAGTATTAGATTTTGGAACTTGGGTAACGAAGACTTTTTTTCTTCTTTCCAGTACCAATACTGGCTTGCGGTGGTGACGACTGCAAAATATATTTGTTTATACAGCAGAATGGCCAGGTAATTACAGTTTTTGTCTCTTGCTCAGACTGTTACTTGGTTTTTCTGCTGCTTTTCGTTTCACATGTGCTGCTGACTTTTTTGAGGTTCTTCAATAACTGTTATCTGTCTCTAGGTAGCCATCACATGCAACTACCTCTGTTCAAATAGTTCATCCATTTTTCTAGGTAACGATGAAATGCACATACAGAATGTTGGGATTGGATTCGGTGCATAAAAGCGTTAGTTTTTCCGATTTTTTCCCTGTGTGAAGATAGCCTGTGTTTCTATTCCCACTGATAAAAAATAGCTACGACTGTTGTCTTTACTAAGTATCCAGGAGCTGAATGCTTCGTATGGAAATGATGTTACTTTCAGTCTGTAAATTCTTACAATGAAACTCATATGATTTCTATCTGTGGAATTGTATGTTTGTTTCTAAGTACACCCTTTGTGCTGAATGCTTCTGAATGTTGAAAGAAGAATTTCAAGGAGTGTCTGAGCTTCTAAAAGCACACGCATTTTTAATGTATTATTTGGAAGCTAGCAATCTTTTGTTTTTCATGCAGAGAAATGTTCCTTTGGAGCACTAGAAAGAGATTCTGTCCTCTCTTGCATCTGTTCAGAAGTTTTATTAGACTCTAAAGCACGTGTTGAATGACTGTTTTCCAAAACAGAACTCAGTGTCACTCCTTTCTGTCACAAACCAACCTGAAACGACAAACCCTGCCCTCAGTGCACCAATAAACCTACCATTCAGCAACCCCCACTGAAACTGACACGTGTAGGAATCACTTAATTTTCTGGATTTGTTCAGACACAGTCGCCTTAAAGAACAAATACTACTTTTTGCTTTTTGAGAGAGATAAAAGCTACTTTATGCATAATTTTTCCTCTTCACACTGCCGTATGCAATAATAAGATATTTCTTTTTTGTCACAATAAAATAAATACTTCATCCTGTGTCTGCTATGTTCAGTGATTTTTGTGACCATGAAGCAGGAAAGGAGGATTGCTTTCTCAGGGATTTTTTTTTTTTTCTATGTAGTTCATGAGTTCAATCAGTTTAATGACATTCTCTGGGAATTAGCAATGGTGGAATGCCATTTATGATTCTCAGTGAGCTAAAGAAAGACTTCTGTCTCGGGGGCTGCGCAGTTGATTTTCCTCATTCAAAATCTGGAACTTGTTCACTTGTATGGTTCAGATTAACAGATAATATGCAGTTTGACTGCCAAAAATGTTCATAGATACATCGCTTATTTTGCCAGTTGTTGACCACACTTTTGAATATAACAGCATTCTTAGCCATTCTTAAAAGTAGTCAGTCTGTGGAGGATAAAGGCAGGCAACTGGAATAAACAAGCTCTTAGCTTCATAAGCAAGTTTATGCTGCTGTCTTTTTTTGGAGATTGGCAACTTTATTCATACAAGGGGTGAGGAATTTTCAGTTATTTTACATGTGTTATTTTTCACACCTTCAATTTTAGGAAGTATTTTCACCAGCTGTCCTGGCAGAGTTGGGGTTCAGAGTCTCACTTTTTTAAAATGAGGTGGGACTTCTGGTTGGTATCTATCTTAAGTTTCTAGAACATGTCTTTTAACTAAATAGACTGTACAGACCTCAAAGAGAAGAGCCCAGATTTGATTCCATGTGGATTAAAAGTGCCTGCGTAGTACATTACAGCTATTAACAGAATGAAAACATCCTTGTGAGCCTTCTGCTGTAAATTCCTTCCTAGCTGCTACAGGCAGGTTCTCCTCTTTAGTCAGGTTCTCTCAGATCTGCTGACACCTCTTTTTACGGCTTCTGTAGTTCTACTTTTAGAGGTATTTGAAGGAAGTGTTAGTGTCATCCTGTCGTTTTCCACTAGAACTTGGTATAGAAGAGTGATTAGAATCTAAACTTCTGCATCCTTCCCTCCCTCAGCCCATAGCTCTGTCCTGTTAATTGGGATTCTTGGAAACCTCTTACTTTAGTTAATGTCCTAAAAAAGACTGTATGAACGCCAAGGTGGAATGTAAATTCATAACAGGACTTTCTAATGAAACTGGGAGGGCGCTGTTATACTCTGAGGGAGGATGAGGCATCCTGAGTTAGCTGATTCAGGCTGCCTTTGGTAAACTTAAGAATTTTACAGTTGAAATATATTTATTCATAAATACTGTTTGGTTTTTGAAATTGAGTGGCAGGCTTCAAATCCTTTAAGACTCCCTTAACCAGAGATCCCTTACTGTGTTATGCAGTAGAGAGAAAATGATCTCTCTGCTTTTCTGAGTTCTTGAAACAGGGTATTGATTTATAAAAGTACCCAGGGAAAAATCTTTCAGAAACCATTATATGTCTTCCTGCTTGAGATATTACAGGCCTATCAAGGGAAAGTAAGTAAACTGGAGGATCAAAATACAGCTTTAAAACAAAAAAAAACCTCTGTTGAGCTTTGTTTCTGTGAAAAGAATTTACTGTGCATGTTTATTTCCCCCAAATAATTTGGCCTAATTGAGAAGTGGAATAAGAGACTCCAGGATAATTTGGGCTTTTTCTAATTCTATGAGATTAACAGCTGGATAGAGGAGGGATATAAAATCTAGTGTCTGATGGAGAAAAACTGAGAAGACTTGGACCTCTTTTACCTTATGTGGCAGCTGGCAAGTTTGCCGAACAATACTACCAGGTTGGTCCTGGAGGGCGTGTACCCAAAGTGTGGGCAGAGGTAGTTGGCAGAGTGAGCGTGCTGGGCATGTCCACTGACAACCACACTTCGTTAGTTCTCTACCTACAGAACAGCTTTATTCTTTGCTTAAAAGAAGAGAGACCAAATTGCTGCCACTTAAAAATGTTCAGAGGTTAATTAAGAGGCATGGGAAAACCTGTGAAGTAGGTGAGTGGAACCTGAGTTTTTGTTTGATTTAGCTGGTGGTACTGCAACTTCCAGCAATCTTACGTATCCAGTAAGGACCAAGAGGAAAACTGAAATACAGAAGGGGGAATCTGAGGCTATAGAAATAAAATCTGTAAAAATGAGAATGACATATCAAAATACTTCTAAATATAACCTAGGCAACGATAAAAACTTTGACTGAATCATTTAAAAATAATGACTTTGTGCATCTGCAAGAAGCTTTAAATTGATGCAGTTTCAGAGCAGAACACATCTGAAGAAAATGAATGTGTGATACAGAGAGACACAGATTTCAAAGAAAACTGGAAAAACAGTACAAAAAACCCAAGCAGAGGGCATAACTGCAACACATCCTTGCTCAGTTTCAGTGGACAATTTTTAGTTTTATGAGAAACAGTATCTTGAAAACTTTGACTGCTTGCTTGTTCTATAGCACAAAAGAACTGCATGCTGGACTTAAGGCTAAGTGGTGCCTAAAAGCCAATTTGGGAAGTGGCTTAGAAACCTTGGGTGATATTAATAACATCAAAGTAATTAGTTTTACTCTTTAAAGAGAAAACAAATGTCTGCTTTTCTTAATGGTTCTCTTTGATGTGAGAAGAGTAGGGTAATTTAAAAAAAAAAAAAAAAACCTTGAAATTAAAAGTAGGAAAACTATTAGATGTGTGTTTAGATTTAATATTAAAGAGTGTGCATATCTCCTGAAACTTAACATAAAAGGAGTCATAAAAACAAGAATGTTAGCAACAGTTCAGCCTGAACCAATCTTTCAGTTGAGAGTAAATTTACCAGCTAAACTTGGTGAATGTAAAATACAGAGCATTATGTCAAAGGTCATGTAAATGAATTAATAAAGAGGTGTTTCAAACTATTATCTGAAATGTGAATTGCTAAGAAGATTTGTTTGTTTGTTTGTTTGTTTTTTAATATATTGCTGGAAACATGCCTTCAGAAAAACATTTAGGTCACTGTTTGACTTTGCTTCCTGGGCTTTTCCTGCCTTTGTTTACACATAGCCAGTGGGGTGTTTAACATAAACATCTGTCTGGAATGCCACTCCAGAAGTGGCAGTGAGTGCAGAAGTGACTAGCCAACTGTGACGTGTGGCTGTGAGAACACGTTCTTAACCTTAAGTCCAAAACTTTCTGATTTGGAAGTTTCTGTTAAGCTATTCTGGTCATGTGTCTCGTATACAGCTCATTTTGTAACATTAAGAATGCAAATATAGGACAAGGAGAAGCTGAGTGATGTTGCCTGATGGGAAGGTGATTTTGGGGAATAGCCAGGAAAGTATAGACCAAAGAGAAGAGGCATTGATTTCTCAGTAAGTTTAGTTAGCTGTAAAATTGTTTGGATGAATTGCCATTGCTGACTATCTTCTCTGAAGCTGAAGACAGATTTTGAGAGCACCTTTCTTACTCTGTTGCTATTTTTTGTTTTGGTTATTTTTTGTTATTTTATTTTTTTATTACAGATGGGGAAAGAGAACTCAGTTGCAGTCTTGTGCTGATAGCAAAGGTTATAATTTAATCTTAACTCTTAGTAGGCCTAGGTGAGGGATTTAGCAGAATGGAATGCATTAAATAATGTGATAGTTATTAATTTGTGCTAAACTACACTAACCCTTTAACTGTAATGGTTATTTCAGACATTTTAAGTCAACTCATGTCAAAAAATGTCATGGAAGTAGGGCTTTTTCTGGGCAAAGAAAAATAGAAATGGTTTAAATGCTAAATAAGCAATAAACACTTCTACCATACTTGAATCAAAATAAAATGGTAATAATATATATGTTATGAATGAAAATATACTACTAATGAAAGGTCTTAAAAGGGAATCCGGAATGTGTTTGTGTTCTTGCGTTCCTGAGTCTGTGTTCATACAGAGGTTTCCATTAGCAGATACAGTTCTTGATGTATACCTTCCTTAGAAAATTAGTCAATAAACCTAAGAAACATAGGGAATATTACTGGTCTCGTAAGTAATTCTTAGTACTATATTATAAATCAATTATTGAAATAATTTCAAAACATCTGCTTTTCTTTTTACACTTGATTTTACCTGTATTCGTTTTCTACATAATCTGCAGTTGCATCCACTTCATGTGTAATACAAATTATTTACCGTGTTGTACCTGCAATATGTTATTCTTTATGTGCCACTGTAAGGCTGATAAATTTTAAAAACTTTTATCTGTATCATAGGGAGACTGTAGCCTTTGGAGTGTTAGCTCCTCAAATTCTCATTCTTTCCTGCTCATATATGGGAAGTGCCATAATCTGACACATTTACCTAATGGTGGCAAAACCGAGAAGGCCTATTTAGAATATATCAGTAAATTAGAATTTTTAGCAACAGCTTATTTTTCCAATTTTAAATAATAGAAGCTGTAAATAGAAAAAACTTGAAAATCATGAGTTATTTGCCTGTATGTGTATGGTAATTAAGTGTATTTCTGTGATGTAATGGGAATTTTTATTCAGTTTCAGAAAACATTAATACTCCCTGGCCATGAAGATTGGATAAGAGGCGTTGAATGGGCGGTCTGTGGTCAGTATGAAAGATGAATAAAGTGAAATACAAGTTTAATGGCAGTGCTTCTGTTTTACCCCTCCAAAAGATGATTTTAATGGACCACAGCTTCTAAACTTTGTGGTTTTGAATTTTTTTCTGAGATGGTGATACTAATGTTAAAAATCAAGATAAAACTTTGTGTCCTGTTAAAATATAAGAGTTGTTGAACATATGCTACAATTATATTTTAGTTGTTGTAATTACGACTACAGTTGGATTGATACAGAACACTCATATCTTGTGTTTGCATCCCTCATTTTTTGCATCCTACATTCTTGCTTACTTCAAGTATGTTTGCCTGATGGTGCCTAAATGCAAACAAATAGGAGTTTTAGCAGCTTGTCCTTTTCTGTATGCCCATGTCTGTGTCTGAGTGAGGAAGACTTGGCTGCTTTTTCAAAAGGGGAAAAGTAGGTGGAGACAGTCATGTCCCGCCCCCCC
>Ga0065711_1043603_pt1 | contig 14627 bp, 3 predicted proteins | sample Hoacrofraction12_FD_59098 | JGI IMG/M metagenome (GOLD analysis project Ga0065711, IMG submission 59098) | Hoatzin crop microbial communities from Cojedes, Venezuela - Epithelial fraction 12 v2 (version 2) | ecosystem: Host-associated > Birds > Digestive system > Esophagus > Crop | place...
AAAAAAAAAAAAAAAGAGAAGCACCAAGGGAGGGAAGGAATGAGGAGAGCATGGGGGCTGGCAGGATGTTCTGGCTGCCAGCAGCCTGGCCTGGCCGTCGCCGCAGTGATGGCGTTCCCTGAGCACAGCTATCGGATGGAGGTGAGGATCTCTAGCCGGGCGAGTAATCGCACTTGGCATTCGCTGTCAGGAAGACAACTTTGGTACTGAGTCTAGAGATCATTAGGAATGAAACATCAAATGCCGGAAAACAAATGGAGGCTTAATCTTCAATGAAAGAGAACATCAGCAAAATGTGGCTTTTGTGGTTTTGGGTACCTGACATGCTGGGAACTGGCAGATTTTTACCTGTACTTCATTCCCCATCCCTCGGACCCACTGTGCTCTGGAGCTGCCATAAAAGGCAGCAAATCTCTCCTGCTGCGTAAGGAGCAAGCAGGCAGAAGGGCCAAATTTGGCACAAATCTGCGTGCATCCAGCTTAGCTTGAAACCAGATACAGACTAAGACATGCATCGGACACAGGGTTTGGCCCACTGCTTTTCATTTAAGACCCTTGGCAGCAGGATGAAGGATGGGGATGGGGATATATCCCATCCATCCCATCAAATGCACATCCGACACCAAGCCCCGGGGCTTCATGGGGCTGGGGCCACCCTCTCGCCACCTGCGTCCCTTGTCTCCGAGGAGCAGTGGCTTTGCGGCTAGGCAGCGTGGAGCCACTCGGCCACTCCAAGAACTGGTTCAGTGCAGTAAAATCAGAAGCAAGCTAGCTCCCAGAAAATGGTGGTGTTCCTGAAAAGCCTCCTGGTTCCAGCGGACCCTTCCCTTTGCTGTTCGCCTGCCCTCCTCTAGTTGCTTTCTGTAAACATTTGCTCACACACATTTTTGTCAGCACAATAGCTTTTCTTACTGAGAACTTCCGCGTTAGCAGCCAAGACAAAGGCATCTGCGAGCAAACTGAAATATTCATTGTTGTCTTTTGCTTGTCCGAGTGTTCGGCTTCCAACATTTGTCTTTGTGACACTCTGGGACTGCCCAGAGCTGTGGGATGTCCTTCTGCAGCCTGCCCCGGGCTGGGCGATGCCCACCAGAGGGACCTCCTTCCCAGCCACTCAGCTTCTGCCTTGGCACCGGACTCCCAAGCTGCCCTGTTTTGGGGTCCCCTGGCAAGCCTGCCCGCACGGCTTTAGGCTGGCTGCTGCGTCCGGCAGCTGCGTCTGGCAGCTGCGTCCTGACTCCCCTCACCAACCGCAGGCAGCCCACCTGAGAGTTTGGTGAGCGGGACGCCGGGAAAGTGTTGGCCGCTGGTCTGCATGGGCTGCCCGGGGACCGGGTGCGTGCTGGGGTGCACACCAGGCCGTCGCAGAGGGGTTCCCCTGAGCCCGCCAGTGTTACAGCCTGGCAGGGATGGCTGGTGACAGAGGCACGCTCTCAGAGGTGGCTCTCTGAGGTCTGGACCCTCACATCCTCCCTCTCTGCATCCTCATATCCTTATTTATCAGGTTACGGCTTTGGTTACGGGGGTGACTTTATTTGGAGCCTCAGGTCTTTGTGGGCTCTGGCTAAATAGCCAGCAAGTTTCACCTGCCTGAACACCGGTGTCAACTCTACAAAGGACTCGGCACCCACGGCGCAGCCAGGCTGTTTTCCTTTCACTCTGAATCTACTTGCTGTGAAACGCTCCCCATCCCACCTCAATTGTTCATTTCATCCCTCTCGTCCCCAGGTGGGGCTCCTCATTCACTCACTGAAGATTTTATAAGCCATTAATTATACATTGAATCTGTTAAGCTCGTGATCCCTGTCGCGTTATCAGCTTTCTAGGGAGACTGTACATGACACATTGCAAACGCAGATGACAGGCTGGGTGAGAAGCGATGGAGGTCTAGCTCCGACAGAGGTGCCTCCACATCTTTGCAAGGCCCAGCCCCCTCCCCAAATCCTTGGGACCCTCTTCCAGCCCACCAGCCACTTAACCAGAACATGTGACTGGCGTGTTCACGTCTCACAAATCATCACATGTAATCTAATCGGGAGCAATCTAAGTGAGCAATTCGCAGTCCTTGGCTGAATATCCTTCATTATTCAAAAAAACATGCAAGAAGGAATATATTCAGAGAAGACAAGATTGCTCATAAACAAGTCAGAAGCAGAGAAAAAGCCTGTATTTGTCAGATAATTTATCCGCAATGAATAATTCAACCAAGTCTAATAATAATTATTTATTATTTATAATATACACACTGACATAGGTGTACACGGTGCTTCAATAAAAATAATTATAATAATTTTGCATGAACTTGTTGGATTAATGGGATAAGCACAAAATGTACTTTTTTCTGCTCAGTGTGTTACAGAAATGATCTCTGCAACACATAATGGGCTAAGAAGTGTTTATCCAAAATTTCAGATGGGTTCTCTATGGCTCTCAGTGGTGTAGTACGGCTTTAAATAATTTTAAAAAATGTATCCCTCGACACGTCTTAGATATCAATTCTGATACTTGTCTCCTTTAAGTGGGTTCAGACAGAATCATTCAAATTGATAGTCCATCTTTCTGTAGGTTACATATTTTAATCACAGTGATATGGCAGCTAATGGCAAAGACACACGTTAGACAAGATTTTACAAATTCTTAGTGCAGGATCCAGTATTCATTTTGCAGAGAACAAATATCGTGGTTTCAAAATGGAGGCTTAATAGGAACTCAAATATGAAGATTTTGATTTAGAAAATCAAATCTAAAAAAGAAACTTCTGACGTCTAGTGCACATTAGTTTAAAAATGAGGCAAAAATGTCTAGAAAGAGTTTTACCCCAATCTTTAATCAAGTGATTTGTACTTCTTTATGAAAAAACACTTGGATCTCTTTTCTTCCTGAAAGAGTCTGAATATTATACAGGAGAGCAAAAGGAGACGTGAACAGAAAAGGTCCTCGGAATTTGCTTCCACAGCGTAGCCCAAGCCATGCTCTGAGAGATGCTCTGGATATTTCAGAGAAAGCACGCCTATTATCTGTTTTCAAGGCTCAGTTCATTTCACCTAAAAATGTGCTGGCAATAAGGTCTCAAGCAGATCAGTTGCATATTGTTTCTCCTGCTTCGCCAAGCATTTGTACGGTCCCAGAATTTCCGAAGTAAGAATAGTTTTCGTAAAAATCACAGTTTATTCCTAAATACGGTACTCTGTGTAATGACCTCTGCAAAATGTACAATCCCTAGCAATATGCCTAGCAGGAGGAGTCCTAACTTTGCCTCTCACTCCGCAGAGCTCTGAAGCTTGTGCTCGCTTTCAGAATGAAAACAGGCTCATTGAAGTCGGTGAGATAACTCATGTACTTAACATTTAATGCATGCTTGCATACTGTAGTGAATCAGCCTTGGCAATAAAAAGAGCCCATAGCAACTGTTAAAGAATTCCTTAACCAAACTTTCAAAAAACAATTTTTTTTGATTACACGAATGCACAGCTCTGGGGTTTTTTAACTCCTTTAGTAAGAAATATTTACTTTTTATTTGGAAATCCTCGTATTTTTTTGACTTGGCTTCAGTACTTTAAAAAGTGACAACAAACCCACAAATGTTTAGCTCTTTTTAATTATGGGGAGGGAAAATTTAATTTCCTGACTCCGTTTCCCGTGTGCACACGAGCCCCAGGAGTTCGTGGCAATCTCTGTAGCTGCTCGGGGGAAGCTGTTAGCTAAGCACACAGCACCAGCGCAGAGCTGCCGGCTCAGGGAGCTGAAAGAGCAGCATTAGAGGCTGGCTGAGGCCAAGTACCACAAGGCAGCTTTTATAGCTAAAAATCTAACAGGCACAAAGCGTAGAGATTTATTTAATTAGTTCTCGAGAAACTAGGATGGGATAAATTTCCAGGAATCAAGGAGACGCCAGGCTGTGAGACTTGCAGTCACTGCGGGGAAGGGGTACCCTCCTGCCGGTGAAGACATCAGCCGTGTTTCAAAGGCCGCAAGTCATCTGCTGAGCTCCTCGGTGCTTGCCAGAAACGTGGTGGCTGGGGTCTGCTGGGAAGGGTGGGAGGTGATGACAGGTTCAGCGTGGATTTTCCTTCTTCTTTCATTCTGGAGGTAACTTCAGTACTTTTTAAAGAGTGGACTTTAATATTAAAAAATAAAAATTAAAAAAAAATAGTTAATTACATGTATTCTTCTCATTTCTTTTTTCTTAATCATGTGTAGCCTACAGTGTGAAGACTGTTTCTGATATTAATGATTTACCTGCATTAAACTTGGTCATGTTCACAATGCTTTTTGACAAACACACATCTACGTTAGAAAAACTGCAGTGCTGTCAACTAAAATGATTTTATATCCATCTGGTGGTACCGGTGCAAATCCCTCATGCAGGCATATGTATACTGGTTTAAACCTTGCTTAAATGAGTTTATCTTGATTTGGTAATTTACCAGTTTCAGACAAATCTGTATAAATCCCACCCTGAGGCCTTAAATCCTTGGTCAGCTCTTCATCCACAGGGTCTTTCAGTCATACTTTGTGGACTACACAGATTGCCCAGATGAAGTTGCTCCTGCTTTATTTCCCTCCTTTGTTACTCACACTGTCTGTGGTACTCGGTTTCCCAAGCAGGCAGGGTTTGAAAGTATACCTCATCCCTACCGTACTGATCCTCAATGAGAATTTTTAAACACTACATTTAAAAAGTGTGTCTAGATCTAAAAGCTCATGAAGGTTTGCAAATTCTTATGTTTGGTTTAAGAAAATTCAAGAGGGTTGGGTGTATTACTTCAATCTGGCAAAGCCCTGATGCTGGAAGGAAGGAGGGAAGCAGGGGAAGGGGAAGAGAGCGAGGGAGGGAAATCCATCTGCCTGTTACTGAAATACCAGTGAATTTAAGAACCTACCCCAGAGAATATCTGCAAAACTTATTGTTATTTTATTATTTGTTGGAAAAGCCACTCAGAAGGATGGTTACTCTTCTGTTGAGAGGTCTAAACTGGACCCATTTCTTGCGTCTTTTTATCTAACATTTTTCACAAATTTTGAAGTGCTTAGTTTGTAAAACATCTTCTATCACACTTCTTCACTTAAAAAGCTGTTCATATCAAGGACATGAAAATTATCTCTATATTTTTACTGCAAATAGACACATCACTGTTGTGGGAAAGCTATTCACACAAACTGTGTATTGTCAGGTAAACTGCAGAACAGGGGAAATTAATTGGCTCATTTGAAAGGAGAGAAACTCCTCACCCATTGTAGAGTCCTTGCCATCCTAAGACCTGGGGAGGGATTTTAAGAAATATTCCTAGAAGTGGGAATACATAAATTTAAGAACATGCGTATCTTATCCTGAACAAAAATAAACTAGTCTACAGAAATTAAGAAAAGGCTTGCTTCTGGTTTATCTGAGCCTTTCATCACTGCTGAAGTTAATGTAATCTAGAATGATGCAATGAATAAACGACAACCTTTTTCTTCTTAAATTTTGGATGTGTTACATTCTCCAGCCAAAATGCAGATCCTCTTAGGACTCAGGCTGGTTTACAGCCTGTGGCTGTGGAGATCCCTCAGAAATAGCTTCCATGGTCCCCCAGCAGCAGCTAGTCCGAGCTGGAGGTTTGTCATGCCACCAATCCCACCACCTCATTCTTGCAATTTCCTGGCAAAATTCTCCCTCATCAGTGAGTCGAGCCACACCACACCTGCCAGCAGGAATTTTAAAGAGGAACTTTCACATATGTGAGTGAGAAAAAAAGTAGGATCAAGACTGTGGGTGCTGTGTTCACCTTTTCTAAGCTGATGCATCTACTTATCCTTCACCTGCAGGCTTAGGAGAGACCACAGCTTGGCTGCTGATGGACAACCTGAGATCATTAGGAAGCTGACATTGAAAATGCACTTTCTGTTCTTAGCAGCATCTGCTTTGGGCTCTGCTGGCACCCAAGAACCCTCCAAGCCCACGGGGCACCATGAGATACGCATGTCTGCTTCTGAACTTCTGCTCTGTTCATCTTGCACCATGTATTGCCCTCCTCTGGAACAGTTGGGCTCACTGCTTGACACGTCCCAGTCACGCAGGGAGAATATGCCCTAATGGCAGTTGCAGGAGTCTGGGATCCCTGACACTGCGCAGGAATATGCTGGCAAGAAATCAAAGGGACAGAAAATCCCTGCATTCAGATTGATGCCAGCCTGTCCTGGAACAACTTGCTGTTTCAGGCCTCTGCGCAGATGGAGGCATTTAGGGAGTTGTCTGGATGTATGCGTATTTTCACACTCACCACCTGAACATAGTGCCAGCACCAGATCTGGTTTTGGGGGGCAGGGCACTCCAAGTTTACTGTGGTAGGGGGACACTGAGAATGACACTAAGAATGACCCAAAAAACCACTCGCAGAGCTAAAGGTAACCTTTACGGGCCCACGATAAGCATCCACCAGCAGGGATGCCGCCGTCAGCGAGGATTTGCATGAGCCATGCTCAGGTTTGGGGTTTTTTTCCCATGGAGTTGCTGAAGTCCCTTTGGAATATTAAAAGCCACATCATGGTGCTATACATATTAATGCGCGAGGATTTTTTTCTATTGTCTGTACCTTTCAGCATAAGTCTGACTGACAGCCTTATCTATGATATCCAAGCCTTAGGATAGTCTGATTTTTAGATAGGCCACTCTCCCTTTGGCATCATCCTTTTTTATTTTTTTGCATTACCGGATTTCCAGTTTTAGTGCATTTTCTGTTATACAATGTAGAGCTTAGAAATTGTACTTGTTGTCTTGGATATTTAATGTTTGTGTTTCCCAGATGCAAGCGCCAGAATACATTCAACCGATGCAAAAGCCAGAAATGTTGATATTTCAGATAGATTGGTTTGTCACAATGGAAAAGACATACAGCTTTTAATTTGAGTATTTAATATCTCTATCATTTTAACCTGAGGTCAACATACTAGTTAACATTTTGTTCTAGTAAAATATTATGGCACTGGAATGTACAAAAATGGGAATTTTTTGTTTTCTTTTTTTTTTTTAATACTACCATACTGTGCAAATCTTTTTCGTTCATCTACAGAGGGGCTATTGTTGGGGTGGATTTCTTATTTTATAGTCAAATCAAATAAATAAGATCAAAACTGTACGTAAGACAAGAAAAATCCAGACTTTTTTTCCTCTCCCCTAGTAGCCACGTTTGTAGCCATATTTATTTTAAGCAGCCTTGGGCAAAAAGTTATGTGCCTCATTAATCTAAATCAACCTTGCAGGATTTTATGGCAACTGTTGTTGCTGTTGCCACATTATGTATGCTTTTTCCTTTTGTTCTTCAATATAGTGCTTATGAAGCTAAGGAACAATTGTCACTTCCTATTATGTGAACTAAATGTACAAGAATTGATGGGGCTTTCTACCTAATGTTGTTAGTCTGAACCTGGTTTGTTTATTTAATGAACAAAATGTCACAGTGTATCTGCATCCTCCTGACATCTGAAACAGTGGCAGCTGCTGGTGGCAGATTTGCTGAAAGTGGGGTGCAGAATTAACCAATTCAATTTGCATGTTATCCAAAAAAGGAGCAGGGGGGGAGTGAAGAGAGAGAGAGAGAAGACTCCCTTTTGAAAACATTCTTTTAAAAAGCACGTATTTTGTGCACAGATGTCCTGAGGACTATTGTATTGTGGGGGGCGGGGAGGAGCCAGTCTAATCCTGACACATAACCTACTTCAGCGTGAGTAGATTTAGAGAAGTTCATTGAGATTCAGGGTTTCAATATGATGCCGCTACCAGATAGATGCTGGATTGGTAAATAAGAACTCTTAGATCCAGGGGCGTTTTGAAAACTGGGGTTCAGCCTTGCCTCCATCCTCTTACAACGGTCTCTGTTAAAGGGGAGATGCTGCTTTTGCAGCCATGCCACCTAAAGAAAAGATGCATTTTATGCCTTCTCCAAGTTGGAATTTATAGACAGAAATAAATGGTGATAATGAACTCTTTTAGAAAGTGACAAAATCTGAAGACATTCACACTTTCCAATTGTTAATCCTAATAATAACTGCTAAATCACAGTGTTTTGGCAGAAGCACCCAGAAGCTACAGCCACCTTTTTAGCCTGGGATGGTTGGTGGTGCAGAATGTTTACTAGGCACTGGAAGTTTTCAAATAAAGGTAAAACCTCCTCGAGATTTGTCTAGTTTTAACTGCTCAGTGGGAAGACGATGTTGAGTCTCCACAGGCTCCAGTCAAAGGGAGAGCAAAGGCAACCGCTCAGGTTCCTTGTTTAGGGTGTTACGTGCGTGTCCCTTGTCGCGGCCAATGCTAAATATGCAAAAAAAAAAAAGAAAACACAATCTTTGGGTATATTACATGGCAGTGCAGGGATCTGAACTACTTGGTAAAAGGCCCAGTTATGAGTATGTCTGGCAATTAAAAATAATTGGGAAGCAGGTTTGCCACTAACTCTTCCAAGAATGCCAGTTATGATATAATGATGTTTCATTAGACATGCTGAAAGCTGTGAGCTCCGTATGGCAATGGCAATTAGGAAGGATCATAAAGAAGGAAAAAAAAGAAGAAGAAGAAGAAACATTAAAAATATCCCAGCTAAGATTAGCATAGCATTTAATGGCCACTTCATTAGCTAATTGATTTCTTATTAGTTACAGGGAAAAGCCCAGTTAGGGGCTCTGCACAGCTAATTAACAGCATTTACACAATTAGTCAGTTGCTCATTTTGTAACCAAACATCCTTGGTATCAACTGTGGCTGTGATGCTCTGGGCCATTTGATTAATTTTATTTTATTTTTTGCTAATATTGGCTTAACCTTCAAATAAAAAATTCACTCCCTAGGGCCCCACCATATTTAATCACAACAGAAAAAGTCTACGTCACAAAATCTTAGGACATGAATCTGTTCCTCTTTCTTTTATTTGCAAGTTGTTTTATTGGCCCCGTGAAGTCAATAGCATTCAATAAGCAGAATCGTCTGTCTTCCTTCCTGACAGCTGAATTTGCCCGTCAAACATTATTATTATTTTGCAATTGGCAAATGGAACAATGTAGGTTTGACCACAACATATTTTTTTGCTTATATATTGGGAGAAGTATGCAGGAGGTCTGGCCGAGATATTTATTTCTAATGCAGTTGCTTCCTACTGCAAAAGAAATGTATTTAGCAGAAAACGTGCTGTTTAATACAACGCATGTTTTCACATTAGCTTGTACCCCGAATTAAGGGCGAATGGGGAAAATTGCATGATGTTATAAGGTCAGAAGGGGACAGGCTGAATTTATGTGGCACTTTGTTAGCAACTCTGAGAAAACTGGTGACCGAGAACATAATAAATAACAATAATAGCATTTAATAAAACAAACTAAAAAAACTTGTTTGTTCCTTTTCAGTTTATGGCAGCACTCCATAATCTCGCAGCACCCAATTATTATTCTGGCGAAAACTGCTGTCCCTTTCGCTCCCCAGACTCCTATGCACCAAGAAGAGCCAAACTCTGATCTCGCTGTAGGCGGTAATGATATCCCCCCGATACCGGGGCTCTCCTGTGAGACGGCAGCCTTTTAGCATTGATGCATATAGGCTGTTAGCACTGTAAGAAGATGTTGCATATGTGAGCAGAAGGTCAATGTTTTCACTTGCCAGTTTTCATCGGCACACTGGGATTCTCTACGAAATTACCATACGCTAATTAAATAAAACCCAAACCTCATGATGATCGATCAGGTCAGAGATGATACTGAATCATCAATTTATTAATTATTATGCTTTGGTTTTCTTTCATTTCACATCTCTTTTTTTTTTTTCTCTTAAATGTTTCTTCACAATAAGTGCATAATGGGAAACTATTTTCATTTGCCACTACAGTATTAATTGCAGCTAATGGAAAAACACTTTCTCAGGCACACAATGGCAATTATTTCACTTCTCTCTCTTTTTTTATTCTTTTAATGAGAATTTATTCTGTAAGTGTATTTACAAACAGTGAACTATAAAGGATGGTCATTTCAGTGTTGTATTCCTTTTTTTATTGTGTACGTAGATAATATGTTTTCTTTCCTCCCACATTGTTTCTTGTTTTGTTGATAATGCAAATCTTGTTTAGTTGCTTCAAAGGATTGTGAGAATCAAGAAAACCTCCAAATTACCTGATTTTAGAGTGGCATATTGGCAATTTGGGACTTTTTTTTTTTTCCAGCTGAGGTATTCTACAGTATCTGCAAGCTCTTTCTAAATTCTGAGCAATATCTACCACACTCATCCTGAGCTTCTTTCTGCTTCTATTAAATATAGCAGAAAAAACCCATGGATCTGTGAGGCTTTACCAGGTTCCAGGTTACTGAATCAGTGGAAGTGAGCACTTCGGTGCCTCTGGGGTTCTAGCATTTACCGCTACAGGGTGAGAGAGTGCATGAAAAGAAGAGGAGGGACTAGGGACCAGTAGCCTTGGCTCCAACTCGTATTATCCAGCTTCTGCTGGAAATGGTTTTCTACTGTATTCATTAAGTTCCTGCACATTTTCTTTCTGTGGGTTACCTGGATGTCCATATGTGTAGCAGCTACCAATGTATTTCAAAGGATGACAAAAGGCACTCTGCAATTTCCACCGCAGACATCTATTTTTCTCTTGTTTTTCCTTTGCAGGCATAAATGCTACCCGCTTCGTTTCTCCTATCCACTTCAGCCTATTAGCATTTTAAGGTATCTTCTCAAGGTCTACCAGTTAGAAAACAAGACAAACTGAAATCCGTTCCTGAAATTCTTCTCTGCCGCCGGGATATCCACCCTGCAGGCAGCTTCCCCTACACGAGCTTGGGCAGGATTCAGCCAACAGAAGCTGCACAGCAGCACCTGACTGATGAGAGTTATTTTGTCTGAAACACAAAGGAAAATCATTGCTCGTTCTCTTCTAGCCCTTTTCTGAAGGTGACAAATATATTTTCTATGCCTATGATGGCTTACAAAGCAGTCCCTTACATGATGCCTGTTGAACTTTGTTGTCCCAGTCAACAGCTCCCCACTGGGGCTCTGTAAGTACACTAGAAGGAGCTTTTCTGAATTTCAGTCTCATACGGTAATTTTGTGAGCTGCGTCACTGAAGAGCTTCTTGTTGTGTTGGTTTTGATGAGTTTGAAACACTCATCCCCTTGGGACTAAACATAATTTTTTAATCAATTAAAAAAAACACACCCACCATCCTTGTAGGTGTCTGGTCAACATAATTTCCTCCCACCCTTTGTTTTCCAAATGCCTGCCCTATTTTCCAGGATCTAGAATGCATTTCTGTTACTCAGACTGAGTTTGGTGCTCATGTTGAAGGGTCATGACTGTTGGCAAACACAGAAACAGACATTTTAAAGGGGTATCTGGGCTGCTACTCTGAAGATAACCTGGGCAGCTCTGTCCCATTGCCTAAGTGCAGAGCTGACAGCGTTTTTTGGTATTTGAATAGTACAAATATTAAGGAGTGCAATTTGGCAATCTTCTGATGCAATAGGGAACTTGGGAAATGAAAGTTATATTTTTGGCTGTGTTGTATAGTGTAGAAAATCCCTTAGCTACCCCCTGCCTTGGTTTCTCCCTCTGTAAAATGATTATGTTAAACCCCTGAACAGAACACCTTGACAAAGATAGGTGAAGACGTACATGAGACACAGCACTGCTGTTAATCGCTGCTTGAGGGAGTCTAAGCACCGCTGGCCATGGGCTGGTGCATGCTGGCTTTAAAGGACATGGTGATGGCAGCTCGGAGGGTTGGCTCAGTCAGCAGGTGCTGAGTAAGGGTCCTGCAGGAATATTCATCTTCACCAGCAGCAGTCAGCAAGTCGCGTAGAAAGGACACACTGTGACTGTTTTTTCCCAGCAATAGCTATGGTTACTCTCCAACGAGTTGGAGGAGGAGAAGGTTAGGGTTTTTTTTCCCCCAAATACCTTTTTGCAGAGAATTTCGCATTACGTGGGGAAGAACCACTTTCATAGTTTCGCTCACTGAAGCCTTCTCCTGTCCCAGTCCTCATTCCCTATTTAAAAAGAGACAGAGCAGCAGTTTTTAATGACTAAAGGGATCTGTCTGTGTGGGTGACAAGCAGGGTTTGTCAGTCTTTAGGCTGCCAAATCACCCCTTCTCTGCTCTCGAGTTGGCTATGCTGTGCAGTTTCTGGAAAGAAATGACTAAACGCAACTAGAAAGGTGACACAATATTCGTATGATCATCTCATCAAATATTATAGAAAAAGTTCTGTTGGAAGAAAGAACTAGGTACTCTACAGACCCACTGCAATTTGCAGACCTGGGAAACTCGTATCCATCCCAAGAATCAAACAAAGGAGTCTAAACCTAATAAAGAACATGAAACATTAACATTCCAATTGCAGGATAAAACATAAGATGGACAAGATATGCAGAAACTATTTCTGGACCACACAAAATATACAGATTCAACAAATGATGCATTAAAACTGACAGCGCAAATATGTGCTGACTTCCCGTCCAATGCCTCTCTTACCACACTGTCTCTCCCTGTAATACTTTCCTTCACTCTACTGATATAATCAGTGTATGTAAAAAATAACAAAGCAGAGAGGGCAGAAAGAATCTGGGATTCAGCTCTGCTTAGCAGGAAAGTCAGTGATGACTAGCAAAGCCCAGCAATTCTCAGAGTGGCACATAGAAGGTGGAATGGGATGATGCTAAAAGAATAAATAGCAAAACGGAAACAAATAAAAGTGGAAGAATGGTCTTAGCATACAGGCTAACTGTTGTGTAGGTGGACAAACAGGGAAGAAAACCTCCTGCATACTAAGGAAGGTCTCACTTGGGTCTGCTGTGTTCCATAATACCTACCAAGGAACGGCCATTTCTCCAGTGTGAGCTGTCAGACTGCAAAAGCAGCAGGATTTCAACCTTTCATCCTATGTGAACAGGACCATAAAGCTGCCTGGACGTACAGGAACCCTTCTGTCTTTCTGCTGAATCAATCTCTTCTACAGCCCTGTGAGGAAAGTGAGGGAATCAAGCCTATTTTCTAGCTACCTTGTCCGAACTTGCACCACACATTTCAGGGAGGACCTGGGCTGCCTAAATCCTAGAGAGCAACCCGGCTTCCCTGCGTGTGGTGTTCCCAGAGACCCCCACTGAGGAACTGGGGATCCCACTGGTGAGCAACCAGATGGAGAGTGTTCTTGGGAATGAATGTGCTTGTGGACCCTTATCTGTTCTCTGAGGGCTGCAACGAGAAGCCCAGTGCCCAGCTCTATCAGCTGAGCCCTGGTTGCCCCCCACATCCTCATGTCCCTGGTCCAGCACAATAGGTGATGTAAGTATCCCAAAATAGCAGTAGTTCTTGATGGCCAGGGCGTAAGTCTTCTCCTTATATTGTTATAAGGTCAGAGAGTGCAAAGCCTTACTTTCTTTTGAAAAGAGACAGATTAGAGTGGACCTGCATGGGTTGGATGTCAGCCAAGGAGAATGTGCTGCCAGGGAAAACTCTCACCTCCTCAGCCCTGCTGCCTATGCTGTGCCTGGCACTTTTGACCCCGGGTTATGTGGTGTCCCACCAACTAGCAGCAGCTCCAGAAACCATGGACAGACTGAAGATGCACCCAAGTGGTGTCCAGAAGGGAGCTGCTGGCAAGGCAAATGGCACCGGGCAGAGTGTTTTTAGTTCAAGGGAATTTCTGTCCTTCTTATGGAGAGGGGAGAAAAGGCAGGTTAGCTAGAATCATAGAATTATCAAATCATTATGGTTGGAAAAGACCTCTAAGATCATCAAGTCCAACCATCCACCCAACACCACCATGCCTGCTAAACCATGTCCTGAAGTGCCATGTCTACAAGTTTTTCGAACACCGCCAGGGATGGTGACTCAACCACTTCCCTGGGCAGCCTGGTCCAATGTTTGACTACTCTTTCAGTAAGGAAATTTTTCCTAATATCCAGTCTAAGCCTCCTGTGACACAACTTGAGGCCATTGCCTCTCATCCTATCGCTTGTTACTTGGGAGAAGAAAGCAACTCTGACCTCACTACAACCTCCTTTCAGATAGTTGTAGGGAGCAATAAGGTCCCCCCTCAACCTCCTCTTCTCCAGACTAAACAACCCCAGTTCTCTCAGCTGCTCCTCATAAGACTTGTGCTCTAGACCCCTCACTAGCTTCGTTGCCCTTCTCTGGACACGTTCCAGCACCTCAATGTCTTTCTTGTCATGAGGGTCCCGAAACTGAACACAGTACTCCAGGTACGGCCTCACCAGTGCCGAGTACAGGGGCACGATCACCTCCCTACTCCTGCTGGCAACACTGTTCCTGACACAAGCCAGGATGCCATTGGCCTTCTTGGCCACCTGGGCACACTGCTGGCTCATGGTCAGCCGGCTGTCAACCAACACCCCAAGGTCCTTTTCTGCCGGGCGGCTTTCCAGCCACTCTTCCTCAGGCCTGTAGCATTGCATGGGGTTGTTGCGACCCAGGTACAGGACCTGACATTTGGCCTTGTTGAACCTCATATGACTGACCTCGGCCCATCGATCCAGCCTGTCCAGATCCCTCTGCAGAGCCTTCCTACCCTCAAGCAGATCGACACTCCCACCCAACTTGGTGTCATCTGCAAACTTACTGAGGGAGCACTCAATCCCCTCATCCAGATCA
>Ga0065711_1043604_pt1 | contig 14626 bp, 10 predicted proteins | sample Hoacrofraction12_FD_59098 | JGI IMG/M metagenome (GOLD analysis project Ga0065711, IMG submission 59098) | Hoatzin crop microbial communities from Cojedes, Venezuela - Epithelial fraction 12 v2 (version 2) | ecosystem: Host-associated > Birds > Digestive system > Esophagus > Crop | place...
TTTTTTTTTTTTTTTTTTTTTTTTTCTTTTCAGATTTTGCTTTCTCTTTACACAGTTGTGGCAGTCAGGCAGAGTCGATAAGAGATATCTACAGCATGTACATTTTAGGTACAACGTATTCATGATGACCCAGAAGAGCACCCATGCTTTAATCTGAATATAAGAAATTCAGACTATCTCTTGTCAGTTACTCTTTGAAAAGATGAATGATCTGCTTACCTGAATCCTACATTAATTTATATACCTGCTCAAATTTCACATAGATATCTGTGACTTCTGTGTGTAGGGCTTTGCTTCTTTTAGACATCGATACCCCCTTCTGTTTGTGCCAAGAAGAGTTTGTAAGACTTTAGCATCATTAAAATCCAGCACCATATCTCAGTTTAAGGCTGTCAAGATATAAATATTACCTCCTAGCCTAGCTATTAATTTATAAAGCGATCCAGCTCTTTAAAAAGTCAAGCTATACCATACTCTCTTGTGGCTTCCTGCAACAGTTAATTCCAAAGGCTGCTTAAACATGTATGATATTTTTCCTTTGACATGCTTTAAATGTATTTGTCATTAATCCTGACCCTTTGACTGTTCCCTGAGGGGCAATGAAGTGATCAGACAGCTGTGCCCCTCATAACTTTTAATACTTTAATTAAATCCCCTTTGGACCTTTCTCCCTTCTCTATTCTTTCTTTAGTCAGTCACCAAGAAAAACGACCACAATTTTAACATCTAAACACTGGAAACTATGAACATATAACAATGCAGGAATAATTTCTTATTTTTCAATTTACTTAATTATTTTTAAATTTAATTTCTGGAATGAATGAATGAGAGTTCTATTTTCTTCTGAAAATCCTTTTTGAAGTCCCAGTGGTTTGGCCTCGTGTGTATAACCATAAACAGAACTGTACAGCTTTGGACAGATACTTTTGAGACAGAGTTCAAGTTCTGCTCTTCCATAGTTTAACAAGACAATAGTCGTTATAAAACTTTTACCCACAGAAATTGTTGATCTGTCCTGAGAATGATCAATCTCGTTTAAAGGTAACAAGGCTTGGCTCACAGATAAAACAATCCCTATCATTTTATTATCCTCCTCTTGTGTTTTGCAAGTTTTGGTGTTTGGTATTTACTGGCACGTATAGGAATTGCCGAAAGTGTCAGTGAATTGGCAAATTGTAAATATCACTGACTCTAAAAACCAAGGAATTATTTTCCGCTGACTCAAACTTTCCATTAACACACTGTGAAGAGTGAGTATCACTTTTGATTCCCTAATTTTGTTCGGAGGGGTTAAAGAAATCAACCAGGAATAAAAACATTGATAAATTACTTTGCAGTACTTATCTTGCATAGTGCGAGCGGGGGCACATCATTAGAGTTCAGTTTTGGTTTTACACCTTTTTTCCTCTCTTCTCTGGGGATTATGGGAACACTCCTAATTTCAACTGAGTAACAGATTTGTGCTTTATTTGTAAGCATACAGGTAAATCTCAGCTCAGCAAGAGGTAATTTTGGCCATGTCTGTTAAAAACCAGCCCAAGTGATGCAAGCTTTTAGCTAGTTTGGGTTTTTGTTGCAAGCTGACAAACTGCTTACTTGGAAAACAGGATGAGAAGCAGGCCCAGTTTGTAACTTGGCATTGCAACGGTACGTATCTGCAGCTTCACAGTTTGGTGTGGAGCGGTGTCTGGTTTTAGGCTTTTTTCCCCACTTTAAGCTCACCAGAACTCAGAAATCAAAGAGAACCTCAGCCATCTGCTCAAAGGGAGCCAGCTTGAACAACACTCCTGCAAAGACAAATAGAATTTGTGGCACACTTTCCACCCACTCAGAGTAAAAGCAAAACTATTTCCAAGTACCCAGAAGAAACAGGAGAACCTCTAAAAGCACAGACTATGATATTGTCCTTGCCCTATTCTTTGGCCTGGGAATCCCCCAGTTTCCCACTCTGCAAACCCGCCTCATTAGAGGGAAATGCTTTTGTGGGGTCTCTTCTCCTGCTCCCACTCAGGACCCCGGAGGTTTTCATGCTCATCACCTGCGAGTTACACAACCACGAGACACCTCACTTCTCTGGAACACTTACACAAAGGAAACTAATGTACTGTGAATAAACATCCCCATTCCACAGCAACACCCAAGACGTGCTAACACAGCAAAACTCCTTACATCACTCTGGGAGCTCAGAGACCTCTGAATACGCAACTGTTATTGCACAGGCATCCCTAACTGTTCAGTACAGGCAGGAAACAATCATATTTTTAGACCTAGACATCCCAAGCCCAGTTGAGCCCTGCAGATAAATTCTCCAGCAACGCCATCACTTCTGCACACCACAAAGCCGGTCATGGTTTTTACTCCTTTAACATACATTAAATTAAACCTGCCAGTAAAGCTGCTTCTGGGGATCATTCTGGTGCAGAGTCAGGACAGCTAACCAACAGTTACCATCAGCTGAATTCCTTGTCCCTTGGTGTATGAGGGGGGCATGGCCTATGATAGGGAAGATCCACTGCCTCCCAAAGCAGCTGAAGGAGGACCTCTAGTCTCAATCACAGAAATGCTTCAAGGAAGCAGCAGTGGATGGAGCAGATTTAGCCTAACACGGCAGGGAGCAAAAGGGTGACTGAGATAAAAGTGTCTTATAAAATAACTTGGAATGTCAGCACATGATTATGTTGTTTTCCCTTCAATCATTAGTTAGACGGCAGTGTTGCAAAACACCCTGAAGCTTGAGAAACTGCTAATGGGCAACAGCTTTTGGAATGTCATAAATGCGAAATTTTACTGGACTGGAACGACAGCTTATTGTACGGTCAGAATTCAGATGGGGAAATATTTGGACACTTGCAGCTTGTAATAAAATGAGAGAAAGTGAATGAGTAGGTTTTGTAACTCATTAAAAGGAGAGAGCTGCAAAAGAAAGATTTGTGGGAAACCTGCACCCACAACACTGACAGCACCTCGGACTGGATTCTTTCATGCCCTTTGTCAAAGTTATTTACACCTGGGCAAAAATAAGCACCATGAACTCCCTATGCCCCATCAAGAACAGCTTCACAACTCACAAGACAATCTGTAGATGAGAGAATCTGACAGATGGTAGGACTGAACGTGGAAAACACTCGCTGTGAATGTTTCAGGTAACAGGCTTTGTCTTATGGTTTGAAGGTGTGAGAGAAGCCCCTTTGTCTTTCAAGACAGCAGGATCTTCAAAACATACAGCATGCAGCTGCTGTGAGCACAATGCTGAGCCCAGTCCCAGATGACTACACATCTACGAGGCTTTTGGCTGAAGCAAGAAGGAGGATAAGCTTGTATCTGCCTCCAATAAATTACGTTGACCTGCCCAAGACTAGTCATAATGGAATGAAAAAGCCTTTTACTTTAATAAAGCAGAGGGTGATTCCAAAGGTAAACTAGGAAGAGGTACATTATAAAGAGTAAAAAATTCCTTTCAAAGGTATTGGAAGACACTAAAAGGCTAAGAAATACTGCATTGGCAGCCTCCATGCCTAGCATCAGCTTTCTGTTCTTTGTTCTGAGAAGAGCTAGTTCACACTCCTCAAGCAAGAGACATGCAGTAATGATGGCTTTTACTTGCTAAGATACATCAAAGTTGACCTGTTAGATAAACAGATTTGTTTAATGATTACATTTTCCTGTGCCAAATGAAAACACATAAAAGTGCACGATTCAACAGCTTTGTATGTATTTTTTTGCTTGAGCTGCACAATGGAAATTGTTTGTACTCTTTGCCAAAACAGTAAGGCTCCACAACTTTGAATTTGGCAGGGACAGAACCTGGTCCAAATCCTTCTCCAATGATTGCTGGAAGAGAAATACCAACAATTTGTTTTTACGCTTACAAGATGTGTCATGTACAGTACAGCGTGATCCTAAACAATTTTAACTAACCATCTGCTGGCTCTTCGTTAACATGAGAAATTCTAAAAAGCCACCAAAACTGGGTCTTCCTCGCAGGAGCACAGTTGAGGAGTAGTCTGTGTATGGCATGCAGCAGCTCTGCAGAGGATGAGCAATCACCAGTCAAAGTTGATGGAAGGATTATCCTAGACTTCAGTGAATGTCGGGTCAGGGCTCAGATACAGCTTGATTACAACCTCTTAATTAGGTTTTGCCCATGACATCTGCAAACTTTGCATTAAGCCATGCTACTGAGTACCAGCACCATGAAGTAAAGACACTTGTTACAGATCTGCCATTAGACAGTTCTGAACAACTTCAGTACAAATTAATTGGAATTGTCAATGTTCATTCTTCTGCAGTCATAGGAGTGGTTAAATAATCAAGCTAGACTGACAATTTTCTTTATGGTAGCTGTAAAAACATGAGTTTTTCATTTTCTGGTGTTTGATTTTTATTCTGACACTCTGACAGTTTACATATTTATTTGCTCAGTCATTTGCCTTTGTGATTCTCATAAGTGTAGGTATCAATTTTTACTCACTATTTTTATACACTTTACACAAACATCACTTGTTACAGCATACTTAACACAACTTTTCATGACTTAATGCTTGTTTTTGCATGTGTGAAACTAATCAAAGTTATAATGGGACAAATATTTGTCAGATGTTGAACACTCAAACTTCTTAAATGCATTTGTCAAAGTGGCAAGTAACATTTCTGCAGGCACAACTGCCACCTGATAATTACAGCAGAAAGCGCTCCCTCTCCCTATGGAAAAATAAGCAACTTTTTATATGCTGTAAGTGCACAGTTGCAGGCTAAATATTGTGTTTGGTTTTATTTTACCAACAGATAGCTTAGCTCCATAACTTACTGAGCCTTGTAAAGCACGGTATTAGTAACTGTTGATGTGCTGAAGTCTAAAATAGTTTATAGGCGCTATTTTTTTTCTGACAATGCTGACTAAAGTTACCACTTGGTATACTGGAAATTCTGAAATAACACCAACAACAGTGCACTAATAATAAGCTGAGTGACTGTAGGAGACTGGAGAAGTGACCCTTGTCCAGCCTGGTTTAGGAAGGAATCCTGTTGGACAGGAGGTAGGCTGGTTGCTTGGGACTTTCAGATTTACTTGCTCTTCTTCATAATTTCTGGTAATTTTTTTACTTTCCCAGATTTTTGGGACTGATTTTAGAGACAATGTCTGACACAGATATAAGCACCAAATGCTCGATCAGTTGTCGCCAGAGACAAGGCAAGACAGTATGGCCAAAACTGGTTTGTATGTCCTCATGGAGATGGAAGCCTTCTGCAGTTGCATGGTTCTTGCCTTGATTATGCTTAGCAAGGAGAAACACCTCCCCATTACACAAAGCTAAAGCATTCAAATAACTCCACAAACTGGCAACATCATTGCTGCTACCTTTACCTCTGTGCCAGTGACTGCAGCTGGAGCTTGCTGACCTGACGGGGATGCTGTGTCCATTTCTAGAGTCACTCATGATGCTCCCACTCAGAACAGCACAAAACCCGAGTATTTTTCCATGGTAGATCTTAATTGTGAAATTATGTATTTATCCTATTTTTGTACCACTAACAAATTACCTTTGTCTCTTACCACACAGCTCTAGTAGAAAAAGAATGAACATCAAGTTCCCTACATTAATTAAGACTCTCCACCAAACTGATTAATTTTTACATATTTTTCAACAGAATAGCATCACCATAATAGCATAAACATAAGATTCTCATAAATATAGGTATTAAAATAATAGTGTTTTTTTAAAGCCTAATAAAGTAGAAACAGATGAAATTCTGATAACTTCTGGAGGATCCTGAAATCTCTACAGACTGTAGTAGAGTAATATATACAATTAAGACAAACCTGTGAGTTATTCCTACAAAGGATTATTGTCTTTGAGTTAGAACCATGTGTGAAATAACGTGGAACTATTTTGATCATTTACATTTACTTTTTGAAACACATTATAATAGCCAAGATAAAGAACAGAATAAACATAAAATCAGAGCAGCATTCACCACTTTCACAAGCACAAAAAGGTACTGAAATTCCAATTGAAAAACCTATCCTTTTCAGAAACTCAAACCACTCCAACTGCTATGTTTTCTTTTAGCCAGAATTTTACGTTTCAGTGAAATTTCAGCAAGCAGTTGAAATTACTGTCTTCTGAGCAATTACTACCCATTTCAAATACTGTGATATTTTATTTTATTTTTACTTTTTATAGCTAGCCAGGGACCTCTCCTACCTAACCTTACTCCAGTACCTGGAGCAAGAGCAGCTCCATCAGCCCTGAAGGACAGGACATACTTGCTTCGGCAGCTGCATGAAGGCAATGGTTGTACTGAAGTACCATAGCACTGTTCCTCTTCCCATGTTAAAGTTCCCCTGTCCCTACAGCTGAGAATCACAGAAATCTGGCGGGACAGACAGACCAAAGCAGTGATTTTTGAATGGCCCAAACTGTCACCCATCCCTTCCGTTAGTTAACAGCAAAGTGCCCACAACCGAAAACAGGGTGTTGTGCAATATGGGTTACAGTAACAGTAGGCTGGAAAGTAAGACCTGCCTAACCTTTCCCCATGTGTATATTTATTTTACAGCCTTGTTTTTCCACAGTCGCCATTGGGTGTAGCACCACAGCTGTCCTTGCTTGCTGGCAGTGTATTTTTATTCACTTATCTCCAACGTAGCAGTTATTTCCCCCCCCCCATCAGTGCTGTTTCCAATTCCCTTACCCTGACCCCCTGCAAAGAACAGGGTCCTCTTTCCACCTCTGAACACGGTCCTTTCACCAGCTTTATCAGGGATGCACCAACTTCTGCAGTTTGATCTGTGGTTTTGGGCAATCCATTTAGCCTCTCTGAATGGGTTTCTTACTCTTTAAAACATGTCATGATCTCTGCCACTGTGAGACCTCATCATTGACCTTCGAGTCCAAAGTAACACAGCACACGAAATGTCACTGTTTTGTGATGGTACCTCTTAATTTTCTCCGTGATCTGGAAAATGCCATGCTTTCCCAGTTATAGGTAGAAACTTCAGTTTCACTTGGTTTTAATACAAAGTATCTCTTGTTTTCAGCCCATTGCTGGGTCATTAATTGGATTCACACACAAATTATACAATTCCTAAACTATTATTCAACCAATTAAGAGCAGTTTTGAAGGAGTTGATTCAGATTCCCCTTTCTACCACAGAACAGACTTTATGACATTGAGCATTTGTTTTCATTGCTTAGATTTCCCACCAGTAAATCTGCAACAACATCTCCCTGTGCTGCAGCGCTAACTGGATAAAACACAATGAAGATTAGCAGCGTTCAGAAGAGAAGCCCATATATAGAGGAACTGAACATTTGATCTGTAAAGAGAATAAAAGCGAAGAAAGAAGAAAAGTCTTGGTGAAAAAAAATAAGTCACCTCTCAAGCACAGAGGTTTCTGATCAGCTGAAGAGCGAACTTCTGGAGTAGCCAAGAGGAACTAACGAGCTGAAGAGCAGACATGGATCACAACACCTTACGGCCAAGGGGTTTTCTTGGTCATGCACACAGCTCAATGGCAACCTCTTCTCATGGGAAACTGGTGGCCACTCAACCAAACAACACTGAATCAGCAAACCTGGTTTAACGTGGTAACTAACCACTGCACTGAGCCTGGAGAAATGAACAAAACTCAGAGGGAGGACTATGGAGGTGGCACCCACAAACCCATCTCGTAAGTTTGGCCAGACTTGGAGCTGCTGCATTCTGTAAATAGTTCTCTTAATAGAGCACCAACTTAGTTTTACAACCACCCTTTACAAGCACGCTTTCATGTTCTTATTCTGCATGTGATGCATGAAACAGATTTAGGTACCTAATGCGTAGGCAGACAGATATGAAATTTTTGGCCTTGGGTTTTAAAGAGCAGAGGCGGGGGAAGAGTCCCAAAAGCAGATCCAGAGCATCTTCACAAAGGGATGGGTACACATATGCCTAGAAAGCACCTGTTAGTGAAGATTAGCAAATAAATCTTTGAGGAGTAGAGTAGATGAATAATTCCCCTACAAATGACAGACAATAATGGAAAGAAAAAATGGCATCCATAAAAATAATCTGTAAATATAAAATCCTGGACTTCTATACTGGAAAGCTTATTTTGAAGCAGTTATTTTTATTTGTGATAAGTTTCCACTTAACATCACAGGCCTAATCATGTGCAGCTTAGTAAAAGGGTTGAAGCCCACTTGCCCACACCCGTATTTCCATACACAGCCTGTTTGTGTGCGTTATCTTTCTGGCCATGCAACTGCTCGATTTGTTCACACAAACAAAGACTCCGTACACTCAAATGCACTTTTCTTTGCTTCTCTGCCTTCCCTTCACGACAGTAAGTGCTCTCACACTGCACTGCTTCTTCAGCCATGCATATTTAGAAAATAAGTGAAAATATTAAAAAAGCAACACACAGCTTGCCCTCGCTAGAACACGGGAAATCATGTTTAAGACTATTTGTTTTCCAGCTGGATGTACCTTCCCAACCATGGTTCTGAATCAGAGATACTGCTATCAACACAACTTCTGTACATATCTAATAGTTGCTCTGAGATAGACCATAAAACACCTGTGTATGAACTTGGAGCAGCTCCAATTTTTACTAATTCAGACATAACCGAGATTCTCAAACTTTGCTTTTCAACTCACAGTTCAGTAAGAAGAGAAACTTCAAAAGTAAAGAGATCTTCCCCTGGAATTTGTCAATCAGCAGAGAAGATCTGCTGCTGCAAACGGGTACTTGCAGTTTATAAGAAACAGGTATTACTGAAAATGCATTTTCCAACTGTTGCTGCTCATTAGCCTTGCTCTAGTCTGTCCTCAGTGTCTTCTGCCACTCACTTCGCACACAGGGTCCAGGACACAAGTTAACCTTCCACATCTAAACAAATCTGATTGTCTTTCAGCCTCTGCGTGGAGCCCTGCAGTGGAACTTTCCATTTTCCCCACAGAACAGCTGAATTCTGCTCCGTGGACCAGAGCAGTGCACAACAGTTAGAGCCTGCCTACATCTCAGTATGGAGCTTCTTCAGCTTCTAAGCTTCTTCAGCTGGGATTGCTTAAGTATATTGGAGGCTGATGGGTTATACTACTTCTGGGAACTTCAAACTGCTGTAGCATGAGCATTAATCAGCTGGTTTAAAGTGGAAAAATCACATAGGTCAAGACATGAGAGTTAAAAACCAACCAAGATCACATACTTGGAAGTATGACAGTCTGGGGCTCATTGTGTTAGGTGGTATCTCCAAAAATACGAGAGGTGTGTCATCCAGTGGCTCTGCTACATATAAACAGGAAAAAGTGCTACAGACCAGAAATTACACAGGCAGGAGCTCATATCAGTGAGGACTGGAGTGTTTTAACACTTCGCATGAATAGAGCATTGGCCAGAGCATTCCCCTTACTAACCCTCCACTCAAAACCTTTCTCGCATTGCAATAGGAGTCCCTAATAATCCAGCCTATTTACAAATCCTTTGTTGCCTCTCCTTGCCCTTTCCCAAAAACGCAGAACAGAGGTGCAGCAGGGATGGCTCAAGGTTTCCACACAGCAGCAAGGCTGAATTTTGCCACTCCAAGAACAAGAGGAAACTGCTGGGCTGCGGCTGCTCAGGAGGAGGCGAGGGGTGGGGGGAGAACTGGGATGGGCTCCAGATCTGTCTTCTCCTGTCACTGCTGTTGAGCAGGAGCAGAAACCCTGACCCTCCACCATCAGCTTGGATCACCAAAGCACTGGTGATGAGTTTATAACATGGAACTGCCTGCCTTACTGTCAGCGTGGTCTTCACATGGTTCTTGGAATGATGAACAAAACCTCAGGCTCACAACCCCTCCTTTGCACTTTCCCCATCTGCAAGCCTGGGAGAAGCGACCTGAACAAACCTATCTCCAGATTACTTTTAAATGATGTCCACTGTTCTTAGCTTGTCAATTTTCCATCAACAGTTCCAGAACATATTTCCAAAAATACAGAGTGAGCTCCAAGGGGTAGCCAGCCACTGCTCTGAGCAGCTAGCATGTCCTCTTCCCCAACCAACTCCTCCCTATTAGAAAACAGAAAATCATATTGTAACTGAGATCAGCAATGGATGTAACCTACTCTGTGGGGAAAGCTGAATTAGTGCTTTTCACACCTTCTAATCCCCCTGAGCCGTAACACCCCTCATGGAGGCTCTAGCAAGGTCGAAAGACTTGAATGCGATACTAAGCTGGTGAGCCAGGTGGCTGGCAGTATTCCTTTCACCCAACCCTATTTTTGCTTACCTGCCATTTTAAGGCCATTTGTAAATATAGATCAGAGGGTTCATAAGCAATAGGATATGGAACACCTTGCAGGAAAGATTCTTCCAGTGAAAAAGTTCTCCCTTTTCTCTGAACGTTTCCATTCTCTAGTAAGTATTCTTTTTTATAGGTGGAAAAAGCTGAAGCCCAGAGACCAGTTCTTACCACACACAAAACATTTTATACTGCACATACGGAGATTACATTTTGCAAAGTACAGGATATTAGTCCGAGAGATGCACACGAGCCAGCCCTGACAGCTCTCCCAATTAGTGAGCAATGGTCCTGCAGGAGATACTCGATGAGTACAAGCAAGAGTTCTGCTCTGCTGTGCTCAGTATGAATCTCTTGGTGGATAGTTTGCTCAGCCTGTTCTTTCAATAATAAATGTACACAGGGACAGTTTCTCTGGGAAAGTAGCATTCATCACAAATTCACTCTGCAGCTTGTCTTACAACCACTTATTTGCATGTCTACATCCAAAAAAAGCCCTCTTTCAAGAAGAGATTGTTTTTCTAAAGAGTTGGGCATATTTAAGATGCAGAAAGCTGCTGAAGTGCACACAAGATGGTTTTCAAAACAGATCTCAGCTATGGGTTCATCCTCCCATTGAAACTCACAGCACAAGAAAAAACATTGTAATTGTGTAGAAAAATGCTATAGACACAAGGAGTGAGCAAGTGAAGAATGATTGCTACAATGTTTTATCCCAAATTATCTGTTACTGACAGCTTTGGTGAAGCTAGTGGATTTATTTCCTTTTTTGGACTGATTTCTTAGCACATTCCTTTAGAAAAAAATTAAAACTCAAACCAAAATATGAAGAATTACCTTTCCAATTAAGTTTTCTGCAAGACACTTATTTTTTCAGGTCCCAAAATTCCACCAAAGGAGGTCACAGAGAATGGGATATATAGAGAAATGGTTGTTGGTTAGCTCAAATCTTTGTTATTTCAATGAGATTTTCTAGAGCATTCATCCATCTCCCCTGGCATGAGTGGGGCTGAGCCGGCCCCCAAGCACTTTCGAAAATCCCACCTGTAATGATTAATTATTCACAGCATTGCATATAAACCCCTACGGCTCTTTGACAATTCATTGTAACAAATTAAGCACTGATTGGATTTTTTCTCCCTTTCATTTATGCAGCTTAAGGTTGTTTAAGACATGAATACCTAGCAGCATAGTATATTTCCATAGAAATCAAAGAAATGATTTTGGTATCCAGTACACACAGACCCCTCCACACCAGACCCGGTCCTCCTCATGAATCTCTGACAGAGTTGCTCAGGGTTACAGAGATTGTTCTGGCCCTGCTCATCTCAGTTATTATGATTTCTTTATGGTGAAATCCAAGGTGTTAAGGCAGACTGCTGTGCCTACAGATGGGATAGGGTTTGTGTTCCTGAACAATCTCCAGTTCAAAGCAACAACAGGACAGAATTTCTTTTTTAAAATATATGTTCATTCTATGTCATGTTACTTTCTCTTTCAGAAAATGCTGAGAAACTAAGAAACCCACACCTAATCCAAAATCAAAGCATTTCTTTCGAGCATCCACTCAACCTTCTGATCAATCTGCAGATACTGGATGAATGCATAGCTCAAAATCCAGCGACGATCAAATACACTCAAAGCTGAACAAGAGCACTGTGACTGCTGCCTTAATCCTGACAGCAAGCAAGTGGCCAAGAATCAGGTCGGATTTTTTAAGAAAACATAAATAGACCTGACTCAGTTAACTGATGTATTCACCAGATGTAATCCCTGACCAATGGATTATACACAGTGTTCAATGCATAATCCTGATCTGCTCTTTATGTATAAGAAAATGAAAAGGATCAGGTCTATTTTTAACTTCCTGGAAAGTTTAAAAATAAAGACCAGCGTTCAATAATGCATTAAACAGCAGGTTTCAGCCTTCTGAAAATGAGCCTGTGTGTATCAAAAAGGTGAAGTCCTGTGGCTCAATTCACCCACTTGCAGTGTGGGTAGTAAAGAACAGCACGTAAGGAACAGATGAAGACTGTGGTACATATGTTGACAAATACAGGTACACTACGTACACATGGTTAGATTTAGGTAATTGCAGGGAGTCTTCAGTTGGCCTCGAGCTGAGTGGGAATTCAGCTCCAGAAGTGTTAGGTAAAAGGAACAGAAGCGTGCATAGGCATTTCACTGGTGATGGAAACGCATGCACACTCTAGATTTGGATCTTTAACATCTCACTAGTCCAGCTCTGCATCTTTAAGAACCTGGAGTTTCACTTTAAGAGATTTTCCATTCCCCACCCCACAGTGCACATTTTTCCAGCACATTTGTGCCCTGTGCCTTTCACTATTTTAAATTCAATTTAAGTCTTCAGTCAGACTAGACTGGGTTTACATTAGTACATTCCACAGCAAATCCTCGGTGCCGGGGAGAAGGTGACCGGTAGTCACAGCACCAGCCTTTCTGGAAACCTCCCACCTGGTTTCACTGAAATATGGAGCATCGGGGGCTGGGACAGAGCCATTCCCGTCTGTACCCCCCTCCCCTCAGCCTCTGTAACCACTTTGTCAGGCTGGCACCCTGAGCAGCTACGGCATGGGCATCCACATACTGCAGGAGGACACTGTGCCGCAGGAGGAAGGTGTGGGGAACGACCTTGGTGAGAGAGGTTTTAACATCACAAGCCACCATCGATGGGTCAGCCAGAGCCAGGAGTAAAAGCCATCACTCATGGCTTCATTTCAGACATACGAAGTTACTCCTTCCTTCCTCAGAGGAAGAACCCTGACAACTTAACAGATACAAACTGCTTTGAAAAAAATGGCATTCCTTAACAGTTTCTGCTCAGATAAAACCTCAGAGGTTATGGGTAGCACCTAGAAATGAAAATTCAACCTTGCCTCTATAATCAGATCCTGTTCAATTTTCTCCTCTTCCTTTTCTTTATCTCTCCACACCTAGGAATTCTTTTCCTTCAGGCCAAGAAAAGGACATATTAATAATGAAGCTAATTTCACATAAACAGTGCTGAAGTGAAGGACAGGGAGAAATGATGCCCTGGCCAGCTCAGAGCCCGGCCACGCAGGGGCTGGCACAGAAGCTGCAGAGAAGAGAATGCTTGACAAGCATCATTTGCGCTTTGGTTTGAAAGGCAGGCTTTCTCTACAACAAATTAATGTGAATTTTTACCCAGAAACTCTGAAAAAAGCTCTTTTGTATGAGCAATTATTTTAAATTAAGTATCAGGTGACATATAATGCGAAATATTTTTCTTGAAGTGTTGCCTGCGTATACAGAACTATGCCCGTACACAAAGCATCCCCCGCCTGCCAAGTTTACAGAGCCTGCTGCTTTGGGTGGCTCGATCACCATCACGGCAACCCAACCCAGCCGATACGACAGCGCTGCATCACCAGCACCAAGGGGCAGAAACCCATTCCCACAACACCGGCTGAAGTGGATTTTTACGAGAGCGAGATCAGTTCACGACCTCGCTTTGCTCAATGCTCTCAGGCACGGGTTGCGTTAGGCAAGATTAATATTCAGCTTATCCCGAGATGTTGCTCAAGTGCCTCTCGCAGCAAGCGTGCGGCGCTGACAGGCTCCCGTCACCACGCGTTCGTTCGCATGACGCTGCTCCTGGCTTTCCCTCCCACGGCACCGAGCCAGCCAGGCTCTGCCTCCCCTTCCCTTTAACAGCCTCACGCTGCCGGAACCAGGGTCAAAATCTGGCTCGCTGCTTTACAGCTGCAATAGAGAAGGACAACGCTGATTAAAATGATTAGTAATTCAGTTCTAAATCCCTCAGGTAGCTGGCATATCCCTCATCCCTACACTTAAGGATGGGAAATACTACCCTATACAAATACTATAGTAAATTTAGCTGCTGAAAGCTAGTAACTGTCTGGCTTTTATTGGCACTCTTCTCTATATGCCCTGGCTTCCATTTCCCCATATATTTTAAGCGCCAGCTTCTGTACATATTGGTACCTTATGCTTAGGCAGTTGCGTTTTGTAAATATAGAAGACTTCTAACCTAGGGCTCAACCCAGATATCTCCCCCCACCCCCCGCAATATTTTTGAGGAGAAAAGGTCAGAGTATTCCAGTGAACTGACGCACTCTGTCTAATTTATACAGAAAGAAGCTTAAAATTGTGCGTCATTTGACCATTTTCCATTTATTCACGCTGAGATTAAGAGATGGGCTTATTGTTGAGCTTATAGTTGAAATTACAACTTAGAGAAAAAAGGGTTATAGGAGATCAGTAGCTGCAGCTGGGCTTTGATTTACTGCTGCCCAGTCATGGCAATGTAAATTAGAAAACTTGAAAAAACCAGCTCATAGGGATTGTGAAAAGCT
>Ga0065711_1043605_pt1 | contig 14626 bp, 6 predicted proteins | sample Hoacrofraction12_FD_59098 | JGI IMG/M metagenome (GOLD analysis project Ga0065711, IMG submission 59098) | Hoatzin crop microbial communities from Cojedes, Venezuela - Epithelial fraction 12 v2 (version 2) | ecosystem: Host-associated > Birds > Digestive system > Esophagus > Crop | place...
CCATGAGGGTGGTGAAACAGTGGAACAGGTTGCCCAGAGAAGCTGTGGCTGCCCCCTCCCTGGCAGTGTTCAAGGCCAGGTTGGATGGAGCTCTGAGCAACCTGGTCTAGTGGAAGATGTCCCTGTTGATGGCAGGGGGGTTGGAACTAGATCATCTTTAATGTCCCTTCCAAACCTTACCATTCTATGATCCTCTGATTCTACGAATTTCTTGTTTTGTCTCAATAGTCTATTTATGAATGCACTAGTTTATTTAACTTTGAACATTAATCTTATCCTTTTATTCTTCTTTGGTTGTGTGCTATTGTCTGTTCCAGAGCTTCATACCATGCTATGTTCTGGGTAGTTCTTGCTGGGAGGAATTTGTGTCTGTAAAACAGAAAAAACTTTGTTGTTCACTTCCTGAGCTTTTATTTTAGGGCTAGTAGTTGTCATAGATGCAGGCAACAGAGATTTTTTGTTTTGCTGTTCTTGAGTTTTGACAAGTTGAAACAAGTAAGAGTGTTTCATTCAATTTGTATGAATGACTGACAGTAACGGGATTACACGACATGATTTTAAAGCCAGTCTATACTGGCTGTATAGCTGCAATTTCAAGCAATCTACTACTACTTCAACATCGTTGCATTGTACCCTAATATAGCTTCTTCCAGTCATTGACTTATTAATGTAAGAATTTTTAAACTCCTCATATTTGTGAGATATCATTGGCTGATACTGTTAACACTGTTGGCTTGTTGTCAAACTCTAATGTTTTGTTAATGCACAAGATGTAAGAGGCCGGCACATTATATTGGTGTATCAGAAAAACAGCACTGATTTCCTACACCAGCAGAAAAACCAAGATTAGAATGCCTTGTATTATAGTTGTTGGGTTCGCATTTATTTATTCTGGTGATAATCTGGTCCAAATCAGCACTACGTCTCACAGGGCCATAGCTGCAACTTGTAAAAGACATTATTTTAGAGAATAATTATGTCCTTCTATCAGTATTTTTAGAAGTTGTTTCATTTGTGATCATTATGAAAACAAACCACATCTAGCAGGAATTAAAGGTTTAGCACCTGTAAATAATTTTTAAGCACATACTTAACTTTCAGCAGGTCTGTTCCATTTATCTTCCCTAGGAATGAAAGTCCATGCTAAAAATTTCCATTGAATCTGACCACAAGAAAAATAGACTAAGGGCTAATCATGATGCAAGAATTTTCAACTGCATTTCCCTGGAGAAAATTCTGTTTAGTTGATGTCCGGTTTCAAGACATATCTACCATAGTGATTCTTTTGTATTTTGGGTTGTTGTGTTTTTCTCTTTTTTTCCATTGGTGTATCTGGAGATCCTGAGACATGGTGACATGGAGAATGGGAATTTATCCTGACCCTGCACGCAGGAATTTTCTTCAACAGGATAAATCAAAGAGAATGAAAGAAACGTGAGAGTGGGAAAAACACAGCACATTGAGTATAAGATAATGACACAGAACCCTAGTTGTTGTCATGCAAAGCTAACTTTGCGCAGTAAATGAACAAATATGATCTATTTTTTATCTATAGCTTTAATTAACTATTTCTCAGTGGGATATGGTGTATAGATCTAAGTTAATTTTGCTTCCTATGTGTTTTCAAGATATTTCTACAATTAAAATGATAAATGGTTTTAAGAAAAATAACTTGTCTTGCACCAACAAGAGTTCTAATGGTAAAACTGAAAGAAATCGTTATTCTTATATGCTGTAATGATGCAACTTATTGTTTGTGTGCATCAGTGAAGATCTATCAGTTACACTATATCAAATAGATAGATAGATATTTAAGTTCTTGTAATTGTCAGTATAATTATATCTGAGCAAGTGGGGCTATTAAAGTTAGAAGTGGATGTACTATCAGATCTAGAATTTGGATCTTTGTGTATGTTTGAAGAAAACTTTTGTCTTTAAACCAGAAGAAAACTCTTTAGGCTAAAACCATAATTCAGTATTTCAATATTCACCACTTAATGATGGAAGACATGCATCAAGTCCCACTCATTTTCATACCACCAGACTATTGTAATTCTGCTAAAATGCAGTATAATCAATAACAACCCAGAACAATTAACACTGAGGAGGCAAGGTTTTTCTAGAATTTGCCAGTGTTCATTTTTTATTTATGTTTGAAATGATGAAGCTATCATTAAGAACACTGCTGTGTCACAGAAATATGTGCAAATTTTCTTTTCAAGTGATATGTGTCCAAGACAGATATAATGGAGAAAAGTTTAATAACTATTCTCTCAACCAAATAAATGCATGACAAAAGTGGAGCTGCGAGAAGGTGCTGATACGTCTTCGGTTTTGGAGGAATAACAAATCACTGAAATGAAAACCAAGATGCTGGAGCCACAAAATCACACAGGAAGCTTAACTTATCAAAGAAGTTCTGGGAAAAGAAAGTGGGATGAACAAGAAGGAGTGGAGAAAGGCGACTAAGAGGGCAATCAGCCATGACCAGAGAAAGCAGGCTGTCTTAAAAATATTTTCTAAGTATTTTGATCCCAGCCCAAAGTGATAACAAAACTTCAGAAGGAAAATGCATGTAGGAAAGAGTTTTCATTGTTGTAATTAATTTTTTGTTATTTGTAATGTGCTGTGCTACTAAAAGAGAAACAGCTTTCCTGTGCATCATTTCACCTTCTTTTACCTTTTTCCCGACCCAGAAGGTATAAATCAGAAGAACAGGTACCACTGGTATGCTGAGAAGTTTGCAAGAGATGGGCAGTTTATGGACAAAAGGGAGTTAGTCATATTTTGAGGCTAAGGAATCAGAGGACATTTGTGTCACAAGTGGTATGAGATCACCACCAAAAACCTCACCCCTATGGGTTCAAAGCCAAAACCACTATCTGAGTTCTCCCTTGTTTCAGTACACTGAGATTTGATTTTATGTGAAGTCTGAGTAGCTCTCTGGGTTTCCATTAGTGGGATTTTAATAAAATTTTTCATTAAAATGGATGTGTAGGGAATTAGTAAGCCCTTTGTTGATCAAACAGTCATCACAATTCACAGGGAATTAAATAGTGTCTTGGAAACTCACAGAATACAGGAGGGTTAGACAGAAGTAGTTGCTTTTTTGCTATGCCAATTTACTTTAGGTAAGGAAGCATCAGCAGCTGTCAACAGCCCTTCTTCCCCACTAGCTCCACACTGGTTACTTGTCCATTCCCAGGGTTTAGTTAGGACTGAGGGCTGACTCTTTAGAAGCATTTTTCCCTCTATTGCTGCATATTCTGTGTAGCCATGTGTGTATGTGCAAAAGGTAGTTGATGAGATGAATAGCGCAGGGAGGAAAGCTGTCTTAGCATCCTTTTGTGCTTAGAGGTGATGTATGCAGCAGGAGAATGCCTACCGGCTTGGGCTAGGAGCTATACAGCTAAATGACTTTTCAAAGAAGGGAAGAGACTTGCAAACATTCAAGAAAGCAAATGTTTCTGAGTGTATTGCAATGGTTTACATCTGAAAGTTATAACAAGGTCAATAGGAAAAGATGGCCAAATTAAACAAAAAGAAGAAAGAAAAAAAAAGAAGAAAAAACTTTTTAAAGATTTAAATTTAGTCTTCACATTTAAATCTTATGTATTTCAAGGTTAAGACTATTTTAACACTTAATTACAAGCCTTTTGTTTCTACTGCACCACATATTTATCCCAGAAGGAACACATTACTGCTCTGGCCCTTTAACAAGTTATTCCTTTAAAATTATTTATAGTAACAAGTACATTGAGTTATGTTGCCTTTTAATCACTCCAAAACCCTTTTTGCACACATATATTGAGTTAGTGATCTTGACTCCTCATCCCAAAGAAACCTGAATCTTTGGTGAAACTGGGATGCCAGAGGGCTTAATGATTTGGTACTACAGTTATTTTAGCAAGTGTCAGCCAGGTAACATATACTTTTCAATATCGATGCTCTACCACAGACAAAACAACAATATCTGTAAGCCAACTATTACTCTCCAGGGTGAGAGATGATGCGTCAAATGCTCTAAAAGTGGAAGTCTGTGCTGTTCCCTCCATGACAGGAGAGATATTTTCTCAGACTAAGGCTATTGTTTGGCAACCTTGCCATTTGACATTACTGCCATTCAAACCGGCAAACCTGAAGTATAATCATTGTTTCTCAGTCCAGGACTCTGCTCAGCCTCTCACCCTTTGGGACTTTACTGTTTTGATCCAGGACTTCCAAGCTGAAGAGTTTGCAACCTTTGTTCCAGGCTCTTATTTTTTCAGAGATAAATCAGTGATTTTGGAACTGCTGCCAAGTACGTCGTTAATCTCCTTGTTAACATCTCCTGGCTTCCATTTTGAGGCCTGGACCATGCCTATGATCTATTCTTTTTTCCCCCATGGAATTTCTAAAAATATCAAAGGAGAAAGCAACACCTTAGTGAAGCACTGTGTCCTGAAGTTTTTTGAGGACCAGGGCATGATCACAGACTTGTGTATGATTTATTCTCCTCTGCAATTTGTGAAGAGAGCAATTCCTGAAGCAAAGGTAAGTCAACACACCAAAAAGCAAATGAGATGAACTGCAGGGAACAATAAAATGAACATGAAATTTTGATGGGGAGTGTCTTTTCTCTACTTATATCTGTGACTGGGAGGAAATGACACTAAAGTTTATAAGCTGTAAACCCCAAAATGCTTCTTGCTTGTATTCAAACCTTTCAATCAAATATACGAGCAAAGTGACAGGAAATTCTTAGACCTTTCTGTACTTATTTATCTAGACTGATGTAATCCACATATAAACCTGATTTTTTAAAAGAACTGCTTGAGCACATACCGAGAATGTTTTGAAAAAAGGTGTCTTATAAAGGAGACATTTATTTTTTACTCTCCAGTTCTATGACTTGGTGAAGGAATACAAGTGTGAAAGCAGGGTCGTGGAGGCAAAATAGATCACAGAGAGTAAAGCTAATAGGACTTATGACTGGAATATTAAGGATTTTCTGGGACTTGCCCTTGTGGTAGCCATATAGATTCATAGAATACAAGTGTTAATGGCCAGGCAGGAAAACTTTTTGCAATGTACTTCATTTGTGAGGTGGCAATGGCCCATAGGAAAAAAATAAAACAGCCCCAGGAGGCTCTGACATAACTGGTGGCATAGAAGATCATTCATTAAATAATTGCATGGAATCATACATTACCAAATCACTGCAAAACATTTTGAAAGACGTTCCTCATCTGTGTAAACATCTCTGGTGATTATGCACAAAGACATCTTGAGCTGTAAACTTCTCACTTATTCTTTCACGGTACAAGTACTTTTATAACCTCTAGAATCTGATTAATAGTAAATTTATACTTCTTTTTGTAGCTTAATCCTTGAGCAGTTATACAGGTGAGGTTTCCTAAAAGTATAAAACATCTTTGAAATTACCTTCTGTCTTTCAGTAGTTCTACAGTGTTCAGTGATCGAGGATTTCACGGTTTTGTACTAGATATTTTTGATTTGTGAACTCTGGGAAAACAAAGAACCCAGTAATGTTTGCCTTAACGGGCAGTAATTTTTTAAAGCAAAACTTCTGTCTCCTATTGTTTACAAGTTACAATTCTGCAAATGAGTACATGACTTTTTTTCTATTTTTTTTAAGGCTTGGTAACCTTCTTTTTTTTCTTCCTTCTATGACTATATTTGCAATAACTTCTAAGTCTTTGGACTTAAGGTTTATATTCTCTGACATGGCACTTGGTAACAAAGTCTGTTCACGTAAAAAATAGCACTTCAGCTGTAATCAGTGCTTAAAAAATTATGAGCAGTTTGTGTAAACCTCTCTTTTTTGGCACTACTAGAAGTCAGCTGTGATTTCAGAGTATAATAAATGCATTTGGTTGAATTCCCCTGTTGTGCTGTGAGGAAAGCTTGTCTATGGCTCATTTAGATTCTGAAGACTTTGTCCAGTGTCCAGATGCACTTTTAAAATGTAGTTAAGAGAATAATTACTGAATATGTTGAAGAGCCATTCACATTTTTTTCAGTTTATGCCCAGTAGATTTCATAATTGGCACAATTACTGCAAACTCATTTGGCAAAGAGCCATTATCTTCAATAGGAATAATGCCTACTACACCAGTTCTCAGTCTTATCCATTATTAATAATGTGCATTTAATAACTTGCAACTAATGGTGTTCAAAGCAGTCTCAAAATTGCTTAAGCTGCTTCTCACAGTGTTTGAAACAAGTTAACAGATTACATAGCATGCAAAGGCAGAAATACAGCAATCAGTGCAATAGCATTGATGGCATTTGCTGTATCTGTTCAGGAATAAGCATGGCTGAATAAAGCTGTAGCAAGAAGAAATAGGAAGTTGGAACAAGCTAGTCCTTCCAGTTACTGAGTACCTGAGGCAAAAATCTGCAGTGACACTGAATTGAATATGCACTGTGTGGCACAGAGAATCCTTCTTCTCAGCAACAATTTCTTTTGCAATAGTATTGACAGCGAAATAGAAGGGGGGGGTGTTTGTAGGTAAGATGTGAAATTTTACTTTAAAGATTAAATGTAAATATCGATCATCTTGTCACTGCACAAGTCAGTCAGACTTCTTCAGACCAGAAACATTTGCATGGAAACTGAGCAAAAAATTTATTTAAAATTTAACTCCAGATTGTTGAACTGTTTCCAAAGGTTGGTAAAGCTATGGTGAATTTCAGTTTCATAATCAATAAAAATCTCAGTAAAATGCTCTTTGCCACATTTTTTGTTAGAAAGATATCTTAAATGCCCATGTCACTCATAAGGGTTTTTGTGAAATTAAATCCATTTGATACCTCTGACCTTTAGCCAGTGTGACTTCTTGGCTAATTCCTAGTATTTTTGTGAAAGCAATTTGAACAAAACATTGGAAATACGTTTGCCAGAAAAGAAAATGGCTTATTGCGTTAATGAAAATAGAAGGAAGGAGCTCACTAAGATCAAAGACGTTTTATGCCAGAGAAAACTGCCAGCCAGGACATGGGAATCCGTGAAAATTCAAGGCAACATGCCAACTTTTTGTGTTCATCACAAGTATGCCTCAAATACGTTTCCTTGGGTTTTCACAAAGGACAAGAATTTTTTTTCACAATTACATCCTGGCAATTAAATGGGTGGAAGATTGCAGCTGAGCATTCCCTATACAATATGCTGATAATGACACAGTCTATCTTCCACCTGCAAAGCAATGCAGGAGACTTCATGCAGGTCTCTGGCATGTCTATGCAAAGACTCTTGACAAAGGCATATCTACTCCTAGTCCACTGATGCTCATAAAAAAGACATATGTTAACAGTATGGTGGGAAATTCTGAAAGACATCATACTGTGGGTGCAGCAGACAAAAGCACATAAATAATCACCTTTTTCTTCTTGTGTGGCCCCATTTTGATTGGGGTTAACTTTTAATTCCCTTGTCTAGTCGGTCCTGCACTCTCTGTCAATGTGGGATTAGAATATGGAATTTCTGACAATGGGATTTCCTTGAAAAGGGATAGAGTTCTTTTTATTTAGAAAAGAATCTTCATGAAAGGTAGGAAAGTGAACACAGATAATTTGTCATCTCTGCCAATTTATACAATTTGTTGTTTTAACCAGGCTGCTGAATGAGTCTGTGAAAAATAACTTCCTAGTTGTTAGCATTCTCATCAGAAAATCGGTCCTCAGTACCTAGAATGAGTAGAAATATTAGATTTTTGCAAAGGATTGTTATTTTCAGGCAATTATACTAGTGCACCACACTTTGATGCTGCCACTATTCCACTTCTCTTCCCTGGTGACTACCCTGTTGTTTCTATTATGTCCTCTCTGAATTTGGAGCGAAGGACAGCCAACAAGACCACTAAACCAGAAGTTCTGCTCCAGTACTAAGGCAGTAACTGCATGTTCTTGTTAACTGTATCTCAGGGATGCTTTTAAAGAGAGGAGTATTATCCCTTACTTTCTGGTTAACCCTCCTACTTCCATTTGCCATTACAAGGCTAACTGCATTCTGCATCTGCTCAGAGACAGCGTTCTCAGGATCTCAGGCATACTAGTTGCCCCCTTCAGTGCACTGATATAATTTCCCCAGCTCTGGGTGGTGGGGAAGGGGCTGCAGACCTCTGCTCCATGGACCAGCCATGATTATGTTGCTGGCCCTGAGGTACAGAGGCCTGAGCAGACCTGTTAAATCTTTCTGAGTTTGGAGGTCACACAGGTGGTTTCCTTCCTACTTTTTCTTACAGCTAAGCCCATATCTATCTTCCTCTGCTGCCTGAAATACAGGTACAGACTGCCAGCCTTGCACAGTGCCCATCAAACAGGTTTTCATGGAACTTGAGGCACAGAGTGGGCAAATTCAGCAGCTTTGAGCTGCAACAGAAGCCTCTGACTGGAGCAGCTTCTTTTCATCTGCAGCCATTCACATTCCCACAGCAGAGCAACAGTGTCTACCCTTTTTTGACCAGCGGACAGCTTGCAAAGCCACTTTGGAAGCCAGCCTTCCTGCACAAGAACATGCAGCTGCCTGAAATTTCACTTTTCCTGTCTTGACGGGCTTATGGATTTACATATTTCTGGAAAAAAACAAATGTGGTCTCTTTGGTTCAGTAGGCCAGGCCACTCAAAGTTGCTTCATCACTTCCTAGCTGATGAGATGCAAAAGACAGGAACCATATCCTTTCTGTGGGTTCATTTCCCAGCAAACCTGCTAATGAATTAGTGTGATAGAGCACAGAGTAGCCAACGTAATAATTCAGTCAGAATACCAGTTACTACAAGTGATTTTTTTCCTTCCAATGTCTCAGTGATTTAAAACTTAGTTCGGATTTTTCCTGGTGTGTTAATGGCATAAATTGAAGCCAATTCTTCTGTATTTCAATGAACACTGTGCAAGCTCTGATTTTCCAGTTCACAGAACTCTGCAATTCTTTTAAATTTCTTCAAAAATTATTTCTCAAGACAGAAAATCAGTTGCTAATACTCAGACTACAGAGAAAGTCAAGTCTCCATTGTTCAAGCACCAAAGACAGAATTAAGAAGCCCAGTAGTTGTGTGCTTGTGGTTTATTTGTTTGTATTTAACTGCCATGATTTGTTTAAGGTTTGTTTAATCTTAATCCAAATTCATGACTTCTGCGGACCAAATATAAGGGTTTGGGATCTGTTTTTTAAATTGCAAAACTTTAGTCATACTTCCAGGACCATTAGAAGGGATTCAGACGAGCAGATGATGCTTGGCTGTGACTGTTGACCTCAGAGTAACCCAGCATCTGTATAAGAAAGTGTGTCCTTGTGATATCTGAATGGGTTTATGATTATCCATAAATGATTTCTCCTTTTTCTGCTTCTAACATAATGCATCCAATAATATTTCTTAATTTTAATTTTAATTTTTAAAGATACACAGACTTTTTAATGGATCATCAAGTCCGCTTCCCTAGGCACAGTGATCCCATAAAGCTAAGAGGCACATGATTAAATTAGGAGCTTAACTACACCACAGTGTCAAGGTCTGAAAAAAATAACTGTAAATTACATAAAATGGTCAATATAATCTATGCCACCCAATGCGGCATGTGACATCTTCAAGCAGCATGAATTAACTTTTTAATGCAATCCACTGATTGCTTTATAAATCACATATTTGTGTATCAATGATGAGAAAAGCTTATCCAAAAGGTCATCTAGTCTAGGGTTTTTAAAAGGACTCTCTAATTGGTTTCTGAGAAATTCACAGGCCATTTTATAATGGTGTTTCCAGACTTCTTTGAAAGCCTGTTAAAATTAGGCTACACTTTTTTGTTTTCTTCTTTTATTTTCACTCATTTTATTTGTTTGCTTGAATACACAGGAATGCGTGTGTGGGCTTTTGAGAAGTGCTTTACTATTTTCGCAATCTTTTTGCATAACACACAGGGTACAAAAACTGTACACTGAAACATACTGATTTAGCCTATTTCTTTTCCCTTTTAAGGTGTTTATTTTTATTTATAGTGCCTTCAATGTTCAGTCTGATTTTGTCTGTAATGCTCTGATATTTACTAAAGTGCCACCAATAAAAATTGCAAAACACTGGGATGTATCTTTCTGTATGGACTGTGTTCACTCTTTCAAACTCGTGGGAGCTACACTCCTTTCTTCCAGTTGGGTGTCTGGTGGTCTGCAGGGGGTGGGGGGATTAATTCCTTTAAGCAAAGAGGAAGGGAAAAAGAAAAAAAAACCCATATTATTTTAGTATTAGCAATTACTAGCTTCTTATCTGACCGTAACCAAAAATTATATCAGCAGCTGGACTCCTTTCCTTTCTTTTTCCTTTCATTCTTCAGCCCCCTTTCCGAGCCTATCCTTTCACATCAAAACTTGCAAACAGATGGGCAGCTCCGTAGAAAATTCCCCTAGGAGGTCCCTAGGTCTCTGAAGTAGCTGCTTACACCTGACTCTTCCCACAGATGACAGGGTGCAAAAGCTCTGTCTCCACAGAAGCTGTCAGAAGGTGCAGTTTAAAGCCCCCAAAGTCAGATTTGCTGGGTTTGTTCAGGACTTCACCAGCCAGCAGGTACTGCCCTTTTTATTCTTCAGTTTGTTCTGCCCTTTCAATCTTGGGGACTTTTACTTCGTCATGTTAGAAGATGCCCAATAAAGCTTTTAAAGCACTCCCCAAAGTATTGCCTGTGCCTTTGTACTCCTAAGCCTGTGCAGAGAATGATAAGCTTGTTATTAGTATAATGGTCCCAAGAGCAACAAAGGGTCCCACCTGCTCCTCCATGGAAGGACGCCTTGGCTCCGTAACAATTAGCATCAATTACGGCAGGGCTGGTCGGGAACTGTGCACCCGGCCCTCTCTGGGCTGCAGGTGCAGGATTATCCCCCTGACCTTTCGCTCCTAGAGTCCCCCCTGACGATGGGAGCAGGAGGCAGTCAGAAGAGAGCCGCATGCCTTTCAGCGTTCGTGGTGAGCATTAACTATCGATGTCATTTCAAGAGCACCGAGATTAGTCTCAGGAAACGATGCAGAGAGCAGGTTCCCTCTTCTTGACTCTGATTTGTCCTGCTGGGTGCTCCCAAGCTTGTACATCCTCTCATTCCTTGGTATCTGTGCTCTTGCAGAGAGGAAAAGTAAATTCATGATAGCATCTGTGCAGGAAAGCAGGGTTGCAAGAATAGTAATAATAATAGCAGTATTAAAAAAGAGAGCCCCACAGCTGGCTGGCTGAGTGGCAGACAAAGGCCTGCATGTAATTCGCTTGGACAGACTTCGCTATTTCACTGCCTCGGCTTTTAGGTGCAAATGTGGTGCCAGACCCCATTTTACGTTCAGTGTGCACTGTTACAGCCACTTGTGAAGGCAAGCAGTACAAAGCCAGAAATACAGCAGATAGTATAGGTAGTACCCTCTCATGACAGATCATTTTGAAGAGACACCAGTCAACTCCTTTAAAAACAAAACTGATGAAATTACAAGATAAATTATACCTGAACACAGAGAGCACAGTATCCTCAAAGTAGCAAAAAAGAGCTTTTTTTCTTTATGTTTAAACATTGTTCATTTTTGGTATGCCTTAAAAAAAGTAAGGGTAGGCTTTCTTCCCACAGACAAGTAACACTCTTTATGCATTGCAAGTCCTATATACGCTGAATATATTATAAATTCAGTATTTCTTTATCCATATACAAAACCACATGCATACATATATCACGTTATTGTTTTCTTAAAAAAAATTCACCAACATGTAGGCAGAAAGGAAGGAGAAATCACACAATTCAATTACAGAGAAAAATAAAAAAAGGATTTTAAGCCATTGCTCATCCACAAGAGCAGTGCAGAGCAGAGATGGAAGTGATCACAGAGCAGCACAGATGAGCTGGACCTGGGCTGGAAGTTGCTAAGGGGGAGAGGAACCCTGTAAGTATCCTAGTAAGTCCATCCCACAGAAAGAAAGACGGGAAAAATATCCCCCAAACCTGTCCATCTCATCCAAAAGTAATTATATACTAGGAGAGAAGTGTATGGTGTCTGTCTGGTGGTTTGGTTTTTTTTTCCAAAAAGTCACCGATGTCTACCTCTGGAAAAACAGGTTTATTTAAGAATAGCTTGAACTGAGGCATTGGATGTCATGTTGTCTGTAGTTTCTTTAATTTTTGGTGTGGAAATATGGTAGGGAAAATACAATGACTTAAAACTCTAAATAGTGAATCTGGTTTCCGTGATCTGAAATGTTAACATAATTTTCCCCATTGATGTTACTATTTTAGGTTATATGGAGAATGACAGTGGCAAGGGATGAGGACAAGTGTTCTCAAAGAAACATTGCTTGGTTTTGTTTTAGACAAGAAACCATAGCCCCGACCCTCTTACATATTTGTGAGTTAGACATAATCCTGCCAATATAACAGTGTAAAATAGTGTGAGTAAGAGGAGAACCATTTGTGTGGTAGTTAAGTTGGATATTTAGTTATGCATTACACAGATGATCTGTCATTCTTAAAAACTCAAATCATAAGGGCTTGGAATATAATTTATTAATAACGATGTTCTTCATCATAGAGGTTTGTCCTTTATATATAGTTAGAAATCATAACCATTGCTCACGGAAGGTGTGATTTCTTCAACAGAGAGAAGACACAGTAGGTCTCACCAAAGAACAGCGATTCAGTCCATCAAGCCAACAGCCATAACATTTTTACAAAGCAGGAGATGCAGTGGGATTGAAATCTCTTCAGAGTAGCAAATGTTTTTAATGGAAGACACAGTAAGAACGTTGGATTCAAAAAAAAGCATAGACTTCATGCCAGCAGGAATATTGCATATTGAAGGAAGGAAAACACATAAGGAAGCTTATGGTTCAAAACTTCACAGTAAAACAGTAATAAAAAGACCTTACACTTTTCTTAACAACAGAGATACATGAAGTGTCACAAATCTTCCTTGAAGCTAATACAGTGGCTGAGAAAAAGGCCATATGTGAGGCCTGTTAAGGTCTTTCCTTAAGAAAAATTTGGGTGGGGAGAAGAGGGTAGACCCTTTGTTTTTGGGAGGGGAGGAGGGATTTGATTATATCCTTTATAGGAACCTTCAGCAACAGAGGACAGAGGTTTCCCACTACTAAGGAACGTTTTGCATATATTCAGGAGCATTTAACTGACTTGCCAAACTAGTTTGGGAGTAAATAATATCAAAATAAAAGAGAGAGGGCCCTTTTCTAGCTATGAATGCTATAGTCTCATTTGTAAAGGCATGCTGGCAAATTGAAAATTACACTACCATGATGCAGCAACTGCTGGGAAAAAGTAAAAGTAGCAGAAAAGTATCCCCCGTTGGTGAGGCTGCTCTCTTCCGAGCAGTGCCTGCAAGGATGGTAAAAACGTTTCTTCTGCATCGATCTTGTCCCTTCCCAGACAAAATAAATGCATAAATAAAGAAGACCATCTTTGAGGGGAGTGTAGCTGTAAATACAACACAGACAAAGGCTAGTTGTTGAATTACTGTTCCAAGCACAAAGAAGGAATTGAAGGGAAGGAGAAGGGAAGGGAAATCCCTCCGTGTTTATGAGCACACATCAAAGCACCACTTCTAGAAATCTGAACACTCAGATAGGAGGGGAGGAAACAAAGCCTTGATAGGAAACTCGAAACAATTCAATAAACACCATTGTGCATACCTATTCAGTGGATTCAAGTTACACATTTACGCAGGCATGGGGAGGTTATGTATCGATACTCAATAAGTGTGAGTACGTGTGTGGTGGATCCAGGAAGCATGCTAAATCAGTACAAATGCAACAGCAGCCTGTAAGTGAAAATGTATTTTTATGTTTCCCCTTTTGATAGAGACAAATCATGACCCCATCTATTCATTTGCTACAGCCTTGCTTAATTCATTTTAGTTAGAACTTTTAATTTTTATTGATTTTAGGCATCATGTAAATTATTTTGTATAGGAGATAAGTTAATTAAGGACTCCAGCATGTAATCTGATGTAAACAAAATTGTGCCATTACAGATTACATCACATAAACTCATAAATATTAAAATTAATGGCAAACGAAAATCCTTAAGATATCAGATGTTCCTCATGTATATGTACTTCTACATACCTACACATACCCATATTTATATGTGATATTTATCCACCATGTAAGTGTATTTTCATTACTTATATTTCTGCCACTGATCTTAATAAATTCAAAATGTTCTCTGCATCATGCCTTTGCACTTAGATTGGAAAGGTAGCAGTGATATTTTTTGTTATTATATGCAAAATACTGTATGAATATCAAGGTAAACAGTTAACAGTTACAAACTAAGAAAGTTCATGGGACTGTGAGTGAAGACTGCAAATTTATGCTGTCTTTTTTTTGCCTGTAAGTATTAACACCGAAGAGTGCAGGAGCACCTGGATCGTATTATCTGCAAGTATGACACTGGAGGACTTTTTATTCCTGTTCGTTAAAGCATTACAGAATCACAGAATCACAGAATAGTAGGGGTTGGAAGGGACCTCTGTGGGTCATCTAGTCCAACCCCCCTGCCAAAGGGGGGTCACCTACAGCAGGCTGCACAGGACCTTGTCCAGGCGGGTCTTGAATATCTCCAGAGAAGGAGACTCCACAACCTCCCTGGGCAGC
>Ga0065711_1007565_pt1 | contig 14625 bp, 5 predicted proteins | sample Hoacrofraction12_FD_59098 | JGI IMG/M metagenome (GOLD analysis project Ga0065711, IMG submission 59098) | Hoatzin crop microbial communities from Cojedes, Venezuela - Epithelial fraction 12 v2 (version 2) | ecosystem: Host-associated > Birds > Digestive system > Esophagus > Crop | place...
GACTAAACAGCCCCAGCTACCTCAGCCACTCCTCATAAGACTTGTTCTCTAGACCCCTCACCAGCCTTGTTGCACTTCTCTGGACACGCTCCAGCCCCTCAATGTCCTTCTTGTAGTGAGGGGCCCAAAACTGAACACAGTACTCGAGGTGCAGCCTCACCAGTTCACAGAATCACAGAATCACAAAATCACAGAATGGTAGGGGTTGGAAGGGACCTCTGTGGGTCATCTAGTCTAACCCTCCTGCCGAAGCGGGTTCTGAGTGCAGGGCCATGATCACCTCCATACTCTTGCTGGCCACACTACTCCTGATCCAAGCCAGGATGCCCTTGGCCTTTTTGGCCACCTGGGCACACTGCTGGCTCCTGTTCAGCCAGCTGTCGACCAACACCCCCAGGTCCTTTTCCTCCAGGCAGCTTTCCAGCCACTCCTCCCCAACCCTGTAGTGTTGCAGGGGGTTGGTGTGACTCAAGTGCAGGTCCCGGCACTTGCCCTTGTTGAATCTCATACAGTTGGCCTCAGCCCATCGATCTAGTTTGTCCAGATCCCTCTGCAGAGCCTTCCTACCCTCAAGCAGATCGACACTGTCACCCAGTTTGATGTCATCTGCAGACTTACTGAGGGAGCACTCAATCCCCTCATCCAGATCATTGATAAAGATGTTAAACAAGATTGGACCCAAAACCGTGTCCTGGGGAACACCACTCATGACCAGCCACCAGCTGGATTTAACTCCATTCACCATCACTCTCTGTGCTCAGCCATTCAGCCAGTTCTTTATCTGGCAGAGACTACACCTGTCCAAACCATTGGCAGCTAGTTTCTCCAGGAGGATGCTGTGGGGAGCAGTGTCAAAGGCCTTACTAAAGTCCAAGTAGATGACGTCCACAGCCTTTCCTTGACCTACTAGGCGGGTCCCCTGGCCATAGGAGGAGATCAAGTCGATCAATCAGGACCTGCCTTTCATGAATCCATGCTGGCTGGGGCTGGCTGAATCTGAGAAAGATTCAGATTAAACACTAGAAGTGGTTTCAAACAAAGAAGACAGTAATACTCTGAAATAAATTGAATTGGCAGGGGTAGAGTCCTCACCACATTATGCAAGTGTCTACCAGAAATGACGTAAGGTGAAGCTGGTCCCAATTCAGAGAAAAGATGTTTCTTCCCCACTTTTACCTTTCACTGTCTCCAGTACTGTAGGATGTGAGTGCCTACAAATTGCTTCCACATTTGTCCTCACAGCCAGACCATCAGGTAGGGAAATAAATATTGTTATTTGTTTTTTGAAATTAGATGAATGAAAAGAAATTAAATATGCCTTTAGCAAAGGCACAAAGAAGCTGCTATGGCTTAGATCCCAAAGGTACTTGGGAATCTCACACCCACCGAATTACTGGTGATTCCCTGTAAGTCTAGATCAGCACTAGGAACTTCCTTAAGTCTCTTTTGTTCGTTATAGCATCTGAACTGCATCTTTGTTCTTAGTTCCATTTCATGTCCCAAGAGAAAAAAGAGACATTTCCTCTTCTCCTATCACACATGTACGCAGGATAGAAACCCCATGTATGAAATAATGGATCTCGTAAGTAGAGTCTATAAACTAGTATATAGGTCTTGTGGCAATTTTACAGCACTTTTCAACTTTGATCATAATTTAAAAGGTGGCATTTAATGTGTATTGTGACTACTCTCCTTTCAAAGTCTTGCTTCTCATGAAAAGTGGGATAAGATGTCTTTGAAGATAACAGTCATCAGTATACTACATTAATGCTATATTGACTCAGACCTTCATCCTTCCAAGGTGTATAAATTGAGCTCCATGCAGGCAGGTATATGAAGAGACCTTTCAAAGGAGATATCTGTGTGTTCATTATCACCACTATTACTCCATGTGTCCCAGCAAGGCATTGTTGTGGGACATAGTAAGAAAAGCACAGAAAGGTGGGACTTCGGAGATCAGACTGAAGCTCTGGTCATGACCTTGGATCTGTAATTTTCCCTTCCTGTGCCTCACTTTCTGCTTTTATAAATAGAAAAANNGATACTTTGCAGATTATATTAATATTTGCAGATGAAAATCATTGCCTGAGAGACAGCTATTGATATTATCTGTTTCAGTGTTTTACTTGGGCAAAATATTTTCCACCCCTAACTGCCAAGAGCTTGAAGCTTAAAACAGGTAAGACAGTAGAGTTAGGAAACAGATAGCTTTATCCTCATTCTAGAGAAACAGAGATACACAAATCAAGTACGTTTCGTTTGGTCACAATGGAAATTTGTATCTAAATCAGAGATCCAATATGCAAGCACAGACTTTTCCGAGTGTTCTCTCTGGACATTGAAGATTTAGTGGGAGATTTCATGAGAGAGGGTTTTTGTGCTAATATACACAGCAAGAATTTTTCTCTTCCTCTCAAGTTATCCAGAAGACTGTTTGCTGATAGTTTGCTTGCCTGCGTGACACCCCAGAGGTGACAATATAGCAGTAAAGCTGCACAGATTGTAAATTATACAGAACTTTTCATCCTACGAAACAGCTGTCAAAATCTTACACAGTTTTTCCAGCCATTTATTTGAATGGAAGATGCAGCAGAGGGAAATTCAGTACTTGCTGCAAGGTACCAGGGTTTTTGAAAAGTCCCAGGGACAAAGCATGCCCATTCAGAGCAGAAGGACGAACCAAATATTGAAACTGGGTCAACGGACTGGGGCATAAATCCTCCCTGTTCTGCACAGCAAAGTTGTTTCATTGTCATTCTCTGCATAGAGACCAAGGGGAAAATCTGGCAAAACGTAGTAATTTGACATCTGACTGTTGCTATCACATTGCACACCAGGTGAAACCTTTCCTTGTGGTTACTCTTCCTACTTACCATTGCTTTCTCTCCACCTCCCTTGTTTCTGAATTTCTTTTCCTCAACACTTCATTCCCTGGTGCTACTCTCCCTTTGCAACTTAATGAGTTTCATTATTATTGCCAAGACCCATTCCATTCACCAAAATGATCAGTGTCTAAATAATATTGTTGATACTGATGTATCAATATAGCTCCTTCACTACCACAGATTAAGCAAAGATTGTGGTGCTCAGACTTCTGATGTACTGTTTAGGCTGTCGATCTATCTGAAGTGCAACAGACTAAACACCATATACTTGCTTTGCATGGAAGGCTACCTTTTCTTTGAGGGCTTAGGTCTTGGAGGCTATATAAACATAATATGCCACTGGATCTAGGCCAGGAAGTTCAGGTGGCATCACTTATGCTCACAAAACATCTATGAATGTTCTTCGTAGAAGAATTGAATTTTGAATAATTTTTCCTGTGCACCTAATGCACCTAATCCATCAAAGATTTTCTGCCCCCGCTCCCATAGTAGCCAAAGTGTAGGTACTCAGCATAATCTGTTCCCGCTATCCGAGAATCAACGTCAAGAAACAGCACCAGTGGCTTCCTGGGCTGCATTAAGCACTGCCCAGCTCTGGGCTCCCCAGTACAAGACAGAGGTGGGCATATCAGAGTCAATCCAACAACAGGCTGTGACGATGATGAAGGGACTGGAACATCTCTCCTATGAGGAGAGGCTGAGAGAGCTGGGACTTTTCAGCCTGGAGAAGAGAAGGCTTGGGGATCTTATCACTGTAAATACCTGCTGGTGGGCAGTATAGAAAAGGGAGCTAGATCCTTCTCACTGGTGCCTAGTGGCAGGACAAGAGTCAATGGGCACAAACTGAAATACAGGAAACTCTGTTTAAACATAAGAAAAAACTTTTTCATTGTGAGGGTGACTGAGTACTGGAACAGGCTGCCCAGAGAGGTTTTGGTGTCTCGTCCTTGGAGGTATTCAAAATCCAACTGGACATGCTCCTGAACAACCCGCTGTGGGTGACCCTGCTTTGACCACAAAAGTTGGACTAGACAGTCTCCAGCGGTCCTTTCCAACCTGTGCCATCCTGTGATTCTGCATTTCTGTGAAATAAAATATTTCAGTGTGGGGAAAAAACAGTTTTATTTTAACTGTCTCCCATTGGAACCATAATAGGTTACCATATCAGACAGGAGTTGGGGGAAAATAATGACTAGCAAGTTCTGACAACCATAGGAAACTAATACCATGGGGGGAGTGGTCTGAAGGGCACATCCAGAGCAACTGAATTCAGTCCCCTGCTTTTGCAGGTCGTCATAACAGAGGATTCCTGTTCTAAACTTCTTTATTATAAATTAGGTCCAGACACACCCAGGAAGACCACCTATTTCTAAAGTGAAAAAGGGAACCCAGTGGGGATGCCTACAGAGAGATCGGCCACGCTCCCCCACACTCCGAAATGTCCCTGAAGCAGGAAGACCCTCCATGTAAGGTGTGGCTAGAGCATAGAGGAAGGGTGAAAGCTGTGCCAGAGTTTGAGACTCCTTATTAACAGTATAGTGTAAAATACAGGAAGCTGGAGAGCTGAGAAAATTTCTTCTCAGGGTGGGTGGGACTAGTTTTCAGGCTAGGTGACTGAAATAAAATTAACATTTTACCATTAAATGCTGTGTGCACATCCAGTACAAATATAAGTCATGTCCTTTATGTCCATAAAAATCCCAAACAAACAAACAAACAAATATGGTTTTGCCCAGTTACAAAAAGAACAGGAAGGAGTAAAGAGTGTTTATGGGCTCTTAATAGCACGATGTTGCAGTTTAGGCTTCCTTTACAAAATAGTGCCCAGTATCTCCCATCTCATGATAAATAGAAGCTGTATCGCATGACACTTGTGAACAATGGGTGAAAGGGATATTAGAAAAATCTCATTTATCTTCTGCTTTATTTCTTGATAGAGGTCCTTGTCACCATGGCTATTATGTGACTAGCCCTAGAAAGGCCACCTCATTAGTTTTCTTTATCAAAATAGCAAGGTCCTCTTTAAAGGGACAGCACTTAGATTTTAGATTCAAACAGAAAACAGACTGCATTGTGTGAATGTGTTGCTACCTCTGTTTTCACTGCTTAAATACGCAGGTTATTTCCATAGCTGTCAACCAGATTATATTAACTCTTCTGTGATGAGGAAGGTGTCCCTAGAACAGAAATATAAAAATGGAATTTTATGAGCTGATTGCTTGTATTTGCCTCGTGCATTTCTTTAATGCACATGGCATTTCTTTAATAAGCAAACACACACCGAGGGGAAAAGAAAAAATAAAAGCAACTGTCTGTAAATTCTGTAAATCTATTTTCCCCTTTGTCTCTTCCACTCACAAATACATCTTCCTCTCGTCTGTCAACCACTTTGAAAATATTCCTCTGTTGCCACCAAAGCAACCATGTGAGTGTCAACAAATCAGTAATGATTTGGAATATGTCAAAGGAAATTCAACGTTTTTGTCTTTTTTCAAAAATCTTAATGACAGGTAGATAAAGTTGGGCAACACCTTCTCTGTTGGCTTTCTCTGTGTTTTGATGGGCATTTATCATGGAACAAAAGAGCTTGCTTCCCTTCTGCACCACGCAAGGTAGGGGAAGAGTGGTTGCAAAATCTGACAGTGCCAAATGGTGGTATTAGCCATGTCTAGGTTTCTGCATAATTAACAATGTTTTGGATTTCGGGAATATAGAAGATCAATTATTACAAAATATTATTGGGTTTTTTCTCTGTTCTGAACTAAGATATAGTAGTAATTAACTCTTAGAATACACTGCTATCTTTAAACAGGTAATTACAAGTACCCTCTCATTTGATAGCTCACTGGAGAAAAACCTTAGAGGTAAGAGGACACTGAATGGATCTGACAATGCTATTAGCTTACTGTATAAATCACAGAGACTTATTTCACTGCATTTTAAATGAAGATAAAATATTAAAATGCAAAAAAAATTGCATTAATACAACATTAAGGTTAGGAATTCTAAGTCACAAGAGCAGGAAATGAAAAAGCTAAGGCTCTTTTAGTAGTAATCCATATCAGGTGTGTGTTTTCAGTAAGTAACCTGAGAGATAAATGCTGTATCTATATACATTGAAAAAAATCCTAAAAATAACGGGCCAGCTACTTTTGCTAAGAATAGATTAAGTACATGGAGTTTGAAATTCATATTTTTCTTGTATTTACAGTTTTGAATATGAAAAAATAGGAATGACAGTGTGGGTGCTTCCATGAGGTTGTTTCATGCCCTCCTGCAAACCTTTGTGTTCCTTGTAGAGTTGGCTTATGCCTGAAGTGAACTTGTGCTCCTTTAATTTCAGTTTTGTTACTCCCTTGCTATCAGTGATTTTCTTTTTTGAACTTCCTTGTTGCTTAGGAAATAAGGGAGACTGAGGTAGGAATGGAAAATGAAGACTCCCTAGTACTTCCTTTCTCAGTCTGTTCCTACCTTTCTCATAATTCAGACGTTTTCTCTAGAAGTTGCTTTTATTTTAGTGTCCTTGAAAGTCACATTCCTATTCCACTGGAACACAATCATTCCACTCATGAATAAGTTTTGTGCCAGAAAAAACTGCATCACATCACTAATACTTATCACACTGGTTACTATATTGTGTAGGTCAGGTTAATAATGGCTGCATATGAGCTGAAGAAATCAAAGAAGCATCTAAATTTACAACCATTTTTAGTTTCTAATGGAGATAGCCTATCCCGACTCTGAATGCTAGTGCTCAGGCCAGAGCCACAACAGCAGAAAAAGACGAGAGCTAGTGCAAGGCTGTAGGAGCTTGGTCTAAATAGACAAAGCAAAGTGGGGGAAAAAGCTGAGGAAATGGAATATAGATGTGTAAAGATGAGGGGTTTAGCCTAATGAGCACAGAGTACAGACAGATGATGACAAAGCTTGGAACAGAATCAGCTCCACAGACTCACAGTTCAGGGCATAACCTAGCAGATTTGGTGGGTGGCAACACCAGGAACTTTTCCAATTTGTTGAACTTTCACAAATAAGTCGAGAATAAAAAAAAATTTAAAAAAAGAATTTCTAGGTTTAAAAGACACTTGTTTGAAATAATAATGTCCTTGGAGAGGGGAAGGATATTTTAAATGTCATTGCTACCTGCTATTGCATATATTGATCCTCCCCATCATCTGGATGACCACCACACAGAGATAGACGAGCCAGTATAAATACCATTGTACTCGTTACATAACAAATCTTTGTCTATTTACCTTTCAGAGTATTAGATCGATCTGCTCTGAACCTTGGTCTTTTCACAATCATAAGTATTATTGTTTCCCTTTCATAGCAACTGCAGAAATAGCAGGGGTACTGCTGATAGAAAGATCGTGACCTTACTTATTACACCACCTGTGTACTCTTGAGAACCTTATAATTGAAACATTACTTGTTGACTTACCTTTTTCTTATGATGTATTGTAACTTCTCAAGGCTAGAGTTTTCAATCATGGATTTTCAGACTTATATCAATGAAACAGATTTTAAATCTATTCTACTCTGAGAGAAGCTGGTCCTCCTTGAGAAACTCTCCGTCTTTCCCAGTTATTTTATTTAATTGAAATGAGTGTTCTAAACAATTCCTTTTTCTCTTCTAGCCAGTTTATTCTTGAATAACATTTTACTGTAACACTGTCTATTAACTCAGGAAGAATTCAAAAGCATAGTTGGGCCATTCAGGACTCCAGCATAACAACACTGCACACCCTGTACCCCCCTCAAAGGCCTCTATACCTTTCTCACACCATATATAGATATAAAAATATCCTTCTGCTACTACTGCATGCTGCAAATGTTATCCCCTCTGTTTCACCTGTCTCCTGCAAAACGTCTCATGTAGATGCTACCTTCAGCTCCTCTCTGCTACTATTCCCAAAAGCAGGGATCCAGGAAAGTTTCTAAGATGTGCTCATCTGTCAGTGGGCGTACTACACTTGTAGAGGCAGCCTGTGACATTTGTCTTCCCAGGAGACACCTCCTGATGGGAAGCTGTCGCACCATCTTCAGATCATCTTCCAGGACATTCACCCAATCATTTAATATGAACAGTGTTTTGGCCTAATAAAACCTATTAGTCCTGCAAAATTCCGATGGAGAGCAAATATGTTTCTAGCTTGACTAACATGCTTGCCTAAATATATTCTTGAGGTCTGGCCCTTGTGTGGGAGGGACTTTTAAGGACACCTGCTTCTCTAGCTGTGGGAAATGTATTCCCTCTACACTGATACATAAAATAATCCTAATGATAACCAAGGAATGCTTTGAAGATTCTGATCACCCTGGCTATTTTTTTTCCATATTTCATCACTTTATACTAGTTAATTGCTAGTTAAGAACACTTCTGAGAAGCATGTCACCTGCTGTAGGAACAATTGAGGAGAATATGTTACATGAAGTTATAGAGGAAACTACTTGCAGATGAGAAAACACATCCCAAATTTTCTCTGATGTTGGAATGCTTGCTCACCAGATAACTGGAGAGCTGATTTCAAAAGAAAATGAAATCATTGATAATTGACTGTCTGGAAGCACTGACGTTTCTAGGCAGTTATTATTTATGCCCTGCCCACCCTTGCACACAATCTCCCCATTTTATGTCGTAGTATCTTCTGGATATTTTATGGTTCAATATTGCAGAAGGTTTCCAGAGACTTTTGAGAGGACACTAGTGAATACAAACTTACGTGGAAGAATTGAACCCAATTCCTGGCTCTGACAATTGCTTGACACTAAATGGGCACAAGTTCTACTTCCTGAAATATAGTTAGGTACCTAGCATCTATTGATTCCACAGTGAGTCAGATGCTTGAATAAGTTCAGGTATCCCAGTCTAGATCTCCTTATGACCGATGTGATTCTGTTAATGATCTGAAGCACTAAGGTAGTAGTAAGGAATTACTATTGACAAGAGTTTTGAGTGAAAATATTTAATTGCCTTAATTCTTTGAAAAAATCTCTTATTTTTGAGAAGGGGCATGTCATTCCTCACCTAAAATTTCTGACATAATTTCCAACTTCTTCTTAATAGAAAGATGTTCCAGAACACTGCTTCCATATTTTACATATTTTAAATAACGAATGCCTTCTGAAAGGATGCATGACAATTATGCTTGGGTTTGGTTACTAGAGAAGTTAGCATAAGCTACTTAGATTACTATTATAAAAATGTTATTCAAATGTTTTTACTAATGTAATTCCATATTGAGAGCTTGATCATGAATGGCTTTTGTTCAAGTTCTTCTTGACCTGCATAATCCTTTGGTTTAAATTCTTGAGGGAAAATAAAAACACATTAAAGAAATCATGCTCCATATACAAATAATTTTTTATTATTTGCATAAGAAAGGAGTAGTGTTCCTATTATGCATCGCTTTCTTCTTTCGCTGAAATATTTCTTCACTTCCAAAAAATATATAGCCTCGAATCACAAAAGTCTGAAGTTTGAAAATGTGTTAAAACACTTTCACAGCAGTAATTTAAAATAGGATGTACCACTTGCTACTTTTCTTGTTAACCGGAAGATGGTAAAAGATTTGCAAAGGGGTAAAAACACAACCTGCCTTTTTTGCTGTACAGTTTACTTTCTACTTTAAAAAAAGAAGGAAGGAAGAAATTAAAAAAATAAAAGAAAGTCAACAGAGTAAGAATTAGAAAGAATCAGAAAAATATATGTCCTACTGAAGAAAGAACAAGAAATTTCAGATTTTGAAGAATACTCTGCTATGAAAGTAGCAAAACTGGACTGAGGAAAGGGAGGAGACCTTTGCATGTTCATAGTGCCATGAAAATGCGAATGTAATGCATTCTGCCACAGTGTGGCTCTTTTCCTCCTCTAGATCTTAACCTGCATAACTGTTGGTGAATATGATGCTGTTATTGATGAAGTTAATGGTTCTGGTATTATTATTTAATCAATGGAGATTCCCATTTTCAGATATTCTAGTATTCGTTCACATAGATGATTATCCTCAGGAGTGTTATAAGCATTCGTAGTCATCAGCTGATGGTAATTATGGAAGAAAAATATTTCAGATGAAAGGGAGATAGAAATTGAGTGGATCGAGCAAGGTCACTAAAGTGGTTTGGGGATTCCTTTGCCAGTCCAAACCCCATCTCATCCCCAAAACATATTCATCTGTATGGTGTATTCTTCTCTTGAAGACACAAGCCACAAATGCTACTGCACAACTTATCCTTTACTGTGGGAGTGTGGTAGTGTACTGCCACCCTCTGCTGGAATATACATGGACCAAGCAATTTCTCCACCTCCCTGTGTCTGTTTAGAAAGAACACTATGAATTGTATCATATTTTCTCATCAGATATAGGAAAAAATTAAGGAATGTGGAAGGTTAATTTGACATCGTGCTTTAAAAAAAAAAAGAAAATGGAAGGCTTTGAATCTGTTCGTAATAAATTTTATTACAAGACTACTGTGCACTAAGTACATAAAACTCACTTTCTACAACTCTTCCAAAGGAAGTAATGACAAGGAGAATTTTCATGGAATTTGGTCAGGGAGCTTTAGTGTTACTGGTTGCAGAGCTGTGGATCTCTAGGGATTCTTTGGTTGCTTCAAACTTTACAAGCATCGTGAAAGGACTTAAACAAGCTTCCAGTTATGACTTTTTGCAACACTTCTAAATCCCACTAGAGAACAACTAAAAGCAGAAAGATGCACAAGTTCAGCTACTGTACTTTCTTTACATGAGCCAAGGTCTACCTGGTATCACTCAGGTTAAAAGCCAGAATTTTCTGCTTTGTTACAGTAGAACCAAAATCTTTGAGTTACAAAAGCAAATAAAGGGTGTGATGAGATGGACAGGGATAAATTACTTCAACAAGATCAAGAGATCAACAACTTTGTTCGTAGGTTTGTTCTAAAGAGGTACAATAAGGCCCATGTTTTTAAACACAAGCGATGAAACTGGGCACTTCCATTTCTGCTTGTCCAGTTCTGTGGTTTAAATGCAGTGAAATGATGCTTAGTCTTCTGTGAGTACCAGACTTCTTCAAAATATTTAAACCCAGTACCAAGGAGCTGAAAACCACTAATCTCCTCTGATATCTTAGGTTTATTTTTCCATCATCACTGATGCACAAGATGAGTTCAGTTTCTTAAAAAAAAAAATGAGCTATTAAGATCAAATTCTGACCATATGGGAGTTACAAGAAGGTCTTAGTGCAGGAATATTCCATCATGTTAATTGATTACTGCAATATGTTGCACATGAGGAGAAGGAAGGAAAAAGAATGTTATGAAGATGTTCCAGCAGGCCCCGTCTTTGAGTAATGCAGATCACTAAGGATTTATTGTCTGAGAATTTACTGCTTTTATGTACATTTGGCTCTGATTTAAGGATCTGATCCAGATTCTTGAAACAAATGATAGACAAAACCTTGACTGTACTTGAGCTATGTTCTTTACAAAACGAAGTTAACTATTAAAATCTATACTTGCCTTATCTAGGACAAACAGCTCTTTGCACCTAGCAGTCCATAGCTGTTGTGTAACACTGACTTAAGTGGTAGTCTGACATGAACTATGATAGCTTCATGATCATAGTCTATGTATGACCATGTAAGATTTTTTCACTGATAATATTTGGTAACTTGGATTTATTTCACTTAAGCAAAAATGGAAGGCATTCGTTTGAGTAATCACATAATCATAAATTGTTGTTCACATTTATTTCTAATCCAGGCTGCATTCATCATTATTTTGGTCAAAAAATGCCTTCATTCTCTGTGTTTGAACCTTAGGAACACACAGCAAAAAAACAAAATGGAGGCGACTATGCTGTGAGCAAGGGAAAAAACATGGCAGTTTGGGAGGGACTGTATAGCGCAAGGCAAAAGTTGGGTTAACATTAGAGCTGAGTATTTCATCGTCTTCACTAATAATTTGGAATTTAAAATCAATTCAAATTACTAACACAGAGAGGTTTTGATAAAATCATGGTGACTGGGCTTAGGAGCCATCTGTGCCATATACTGAAGTTTAACTGCATTACTGTTGTCAAAGCACTGAATTAAAGGGAGTCAGGAGGGGGACAAGGGAGGAGAGGCAGGATGTGTGGCCTCTAAAACTTCCATAAATCTAACCTCCCTCCTTCCTACCGCCATCATTAGATTCCTACTCTGCCACTGAATAGTCTCAGGTAGGGCTTTAGCATTTGACAAATGAAGGCAATTTGAGGATTTTATACTTGTGGATACATTGTAGGACTTACTGTGTGACTTAAAAGCATTTTTCTTGTAAATCAAATATTATCTTGGAAAATAACAATACTGGCAAATGAAATCAGTGAGGTGCCACTCAAGAGTACAGTCCTGCCTTAATCATGTTGCTCTTTGAGAATTTAAAGCTTTTAATCATGACAGGCTGCTACGTTTTGGGTTAAAATTCATGGGAATTTACAGATATTATTTTGGCCACTTGAGAGCTCACTTACTAATACAACAGGGACTCTACTGAAGTCATGGAAATTTTTTGCATTATTATTTTTTGAATGCACTACAATGACTGCAAAGTTCAAACTTACCTGATTTAATCCGTGACCAAGTTAACAAAAAATAAGCTTAATTTGCAATGATTTTGCCACTTCTGTTCTTCTGTGTTTTGTCTGTGCTAAGCATTAGCAACTGATTCAGTGTAAAAACAGCACATTTTGATTGCTTCATATCTTCATAGTAATAGCCTGTGTTGACTTTTGTATTACTACTCTAACCTTGAATTAATAAATATATAAATCAGTTTTTACATCTATGCTGTTTTCAGTACCTACCAAGGCCAATGTGGTCTGAAGATAGGGTACAGGTCATCAATTAACTGCTTAGAGTTTCATTCAATAAGGCAATTCTTTATCTATGAGATACTAGTCCAAAACATAAAAACATAAAAATAAAGCAATTAGAAACTAGTCTCGGGGTTTTTCTTTCCTGCTAGGTTTCAGGACAAACCTAAGGGCTAGGAGCAAACATCAAGGGCAGTATCTATTTCCCTCTCCTTCTCTGCATGTATGCAGTTACATAGCATTGAGAAGGTTCAGAAACCAATAGGGGCAGACAATATATAGAGCATGCTGTTGTAGATACATAACCAAACAAAATTAGAAAATGTTACCAACTAGTTGCTAGTGCAAATGAACACTGGAAAGATGTTTTATGAGCATGTAAGTGTGATTTTACAGACTACGCTGCATCAAAGTCTAAGCCTTTGGAATATTCTTTCAACAGTAATATTCCTCCTGTTGACAAATCTTTTAAACACCTTATGCAAGCATCAATTCATGCAAATCAGATTTCATAGGTGCTGTAGGAGAACATACGCATTAGATACAAATCCACCAGCATGCCAGGGATAAACGTATGTTGCTGAGTCATGGGAAGATCAGAACAGTGTTTAAAAAGCAGTCTTCCTAGAATGTAGATTCATTTCTTCATAACACCATGTTCCAGACAGATTTATTTCTGAGAATCAAGTTTTAAGTTCGTCTTAGTTTGTATTTCTGAATCCAAGACTGTCAGCCAGATATTTCAAAAGCCATTTATTTCTCAGATATTTAAACTAACCTATTCATGGATATGCATGGCTTGTAAAGCTACTTCCATGTATCAATCTTAATGAGATTTTGCTCTTCAGCCTTGTAGTTACGGGCAACAGAATCTGGTTTTGTGACTCCAGTGAGTATGGTTCGAATGTGAAATGGACTTGCATGTTTCTGTCTCTCACCTTTGTATCTGGGTGAAAATTTACATTATACACAGAGAAACATAGTTTTAAATCAGTAATAAAAACACTTTAAACTTACTTAAATTTCTGGATTTCATCTGTTTTCGGTTGTGTGCAAGCACATAAAACTTGCTGAAGTGTCAGTCTAGAAAATGGAGTTCTCAAAAACCCCCTATATAATTGTTAACAACAATTGTGTCCAAGATATACCCCAGTTAATGTGGAGTAGGGGATATATAAGCCATTTCCAGTGCAAGTACAATGCCAAACAGAACAATGGGTTTTATATTTCTCTCAAGGTGTTGAAATTGTTAATTAATAAAATTCAATTAGGTAAGTAAAGTATAAAGAAGTATATCACCATAATTCTAGTCATTTAACCTTTAACAGCTATGAATTATTAACACTACAAAGTTGCTTATGTATAGCCTAAGAACTCATCTTCAGAATCTCTAGGTGCTTGCTATGGATGATGCTTACATGACCGCCAGCGCCTGAGCAACTGCACTCAGCTGACACACTTCATGCCAGCTGACCCATGTTATCTGACCTTCTGTGTGCTTCGCTCTTATCCCATTAATAAAACAAGGCAAATAGTCTTAAATTACCATCAGAATAGTTTAAACACATTTTAATTTGCATTTACAAGAGATGCCAAAAGCACTTAGAGCCAAATTCAGCAGAAGTTTACCAAATAACCTTTTATAGTGAGCAACATGCGAGCACTGGACTAGATGACTTCCAGAGGTCCCTTTCACCCTAATTTTTTCTCCAGGATTCTAGGAATTAAGTAATTTAGTGACTAAATTACATCAAAGATTTGTAAACAGTGAACTTTTTGCATCAAGAATAGTGTGGCCAGCAGGACGAGGGAGGTTCTCCTTCCCCTCTACACTGCCCTGGTGAGGCCTCATCTGGAGTACTGTGTCCAGTTCTGGGCTCCCCAGTTCAAGAAAGATGAAGA
>Ga0065711_1043606_pt1 | contig 14625 bp, 4 predicted proteins | sample Hoacrofraction12_FD_59098 | JGI IMG/M metagenome (GOLD analysis project Ga0065711, IMG submission 59098) | Hoatzin crop microbial communities from Cojedes, Venezuela - Epithelial fraction 12 v2 (version 2) | ecosystem: Host-associated > Birds > Digestive system > Esophagus > Crop | place...
GGGGGGGGGGGGAACAACTCAACAACTAACCAGCGGTTGTCAGCTGCTTTCTAAAATATTGCCTAATTTACAGTTGTTGCATATTAACATTGCTAAGAATGCTAGGGACATAAAGTGTCATGTTGAATATAGGGTGATGACTTCATACTAGAGCAAGTCTGGGGATATGACCAGTTTGCAGTCACAGAGAAATCAGCTTTAATTAATTTGAGTGCCAGCACTGTGTATAATTACACAGCATGAGAGTTTGCATACAAATTCTAAAATGCTGATTGTTGAAATACTTGTGCTTACTTATTAATACATTGGGACTAAGCAATCCTGGCCTGTAAGCAAGGTATAGAAAAAACACAGAGTGCTGTCAGGGTAATTTGCACTGCCCTACAGTTAGCAAGCAGAATTCAGATAGTTCTGCTTCTTAAGTGATAAGCATAACATATTAGTCATTCTTGTGGGTGACATACCTTGTAGCCCACTCTCAGTGCGGAACTAAAACAACATGATCTATTATTATTAAAGTTGTCAGAAACATAACAGCAGGATTTGAGCTTCATTTATTGTAGACACTAGCTGCAACTCAATCTTGCTTTTCAATTTCATTTTTTATTTAGTTATTATATATTGTCACTATTCTCAATTAGAAAAAAGAACTTGCAGGCAAATGAAATAGTCATAGAAAAATTAGTCCTCTTGTGTGATGTTTTGTACCTTTTGGAGGCAATGACGAAAGGCCATATGTAGCTTTTTCTCCCCTACCAAAAAAATAGCAGTGCAAGTTTTTTTTTCTGGACTTTATGATTGCTAGCCTTATGTTCTGAGGCATCAAAACTAGCAGCCCAGGAAGTGGGAGCTGTACATAGTCCTGTCCAGTTTTCGATCAGTATGTTGATCTCAGCCATGTGTGACTAATCCTGTTTGCAATCAATTTCGCTCAGTATTTTACTGCAGCAATGAGTTTCACTGATTAATTATATGCTGAATAATAAAAAAGCAGGAAAGCTAAAAGCACTATTCCTTAATTTGGATGAAACTCTTTTGTCTGTTGAGATACACAAGGAAAAATCCAGAGGTCTTTTCCAGTCATTCATTAATTTATACATCAGCAACATCTGCTGCTACCTTTCTCCTTTCTAAACTCAGATACTCCACTCTTCTTTAGCATCTCACTATATGGAAGCTTCTTCATATCTTTAATCATGCTGTTGACCTTCTCTAGGTCTTGTCAAAATACATTCATAATTCAGAAAAAAACCCGTTTGAATCACACAATGATTTTTGTATACATCTAGGTAGCATAACAGAGGTTAATATAGGAGCTTACTTTGTTTGCATCTGAAAGTTTGCTAGTTTCTTTCTGTTGTTTCTTAAAGAATGTTTTTCATTTGCAAAACATTAACATTTGCCAGGGTTATTTCCAGCCACACAGAAAAATGTTCCTTTGTGTTTTTTGATTATTTAAAGCAATTTTGTTTCTCTAATGCATATGTGCATCCAGCACAGCATGTTCACTGCTTTGAATGAATATGTGGGGAATGCTGTTAATTTCCTCATGTGCATGTACAGGAATGCTTTTATTGTCTACTGCACATGTTGAGATGGGGTTGCTTTGTCTTCTCTCTCACATTATTTAGTGCAGACTCCTTCTTTATATTTCAAATGTAATAACTACCATAGATTACGAAATTGACCATAAACAGTATATGCTAGACACACTTATGGTTTGGGGCTTCCCGGGGTCCCCAGATGAATTCCTGAATGCTCTGTTAGGCACCAGGGCTTTCTACTGTGCTCAGGGTGCTGGTTGGTTATGAGGGAAGCCCAAAATAACTACATGATAGCTGGAAGATTTTACTTAGATTGCAGTGAGGAAAAATACTGATGCTCTAAAAAAAAATTCGACGACTTGATTTCCGGAGTTTAAGAATGCTCTAGAAAGCATTTGTTCCAAATCCTTCCCCTAATACATACATGTTTCTGAGCACAACAGATTCTGCTGCAGAGCCAGCAAAAGTGCGCCAGGAGGTCTACACCTCCAGCATGCTGCAGTCATCTTCCCCACAGACCCAGGGTTTAATAGCTTGAAATGAGTGTCACAGAGACAAGATCGCTAAGGTGTTGTGAATTGCTCTGTGACTGTATGTGTTTTCACCCGCCAAGCTTCAAGTACAACTTGAAAATATCACGTTGAGAGGATTATGTGCTTCATCCTGCCTCACATTTAAGCATGTGTCTAATTTTGAACACATAAATCGTTCCATTCACTTTACTGGGATTATTCTTGTACATAATTTTAAATATGTGCTGAAGTGATTTACTAAATTGTGTTCACAGAAGACATCAGAGGCAGCGGTAACAATGAATGTGATCGGCCATCTGAAGAGCAACTGTCCAGTGGAAACATCTCTCTTCTGTGTCAAAACCACTAGGTCTGTTCTTCTCCAGTTTATAGAAAAATCCCAGTTTCTCAGGATTTCTCACGTCCTCCCATGTAAGGCCATTGTAGAGGTTTTCCTTCAGAGGGAATTCTTCCAGCAGCACTCATGAGCTGTGCCAGCTAAGAGGATACATTGTGCCGTGGTCTCAGTTTAAGTCTCATCAAATGGTTTATCATATTTATACTGTTCCTCACTGTGTATTTCAAGCAAACTCAGGTATTTTTAAAAAACAAACAAAAAGACATTTTCCTATTATTTTCAGGAGATTTCAGTAGAGCCCATTGCTGAATAAATAATTGACAGTACAGAAAAATATGTTTTTCTGAAACACAAGTCAGGCATAAGACTACGAAGTGGATAGCTATGACTTAGAAAACTATAACTCAGTATTAATGCTTAATGGATATGGCACATTGTTTGCTGTGAAATGTTATAAATCACTCATTGAAAGAAAACAACAGAATGTTTGAGGAGCATGTTGACGAGGGTTTTGTATGGTTCAGAGGTGACATGGAAACAATGACCACCTGAAGACAGTATTTTATCTCTGTGACAAAGAGCAACTCAATTCTAATCACTTCCTAAACATAACAAAACAGTAGCTTTTCTATTGTTCTTTGGATTCTGCTGTATCTTGTGTGTATTCTTATTTATTCTAACAAGAAGAAATAAGATTTTCCACTCCTATATTTCTTAATTAGAAGCTTGTTTCCATCCCAGTTTTTAGTCTATCAGACATGAATGCTTTTCACTGTGTTTGACTATAGCATTAAGTGAACTGGCTGCTCCCAGAAGATTTGATTCTGCAATCCTTATTCTTGTTGAGATTGATTTTGTTCCTGATCTTACCCATCCCGAGTCATTTCTTTCTTCTCAATAATTATATTGAAATCAGTGGGACTATTCATATTAGTAACTGCTCACTGTGTAATGATGTTCAGAGCATGGCCCAGGAGAACTAACTAATGGCTAGTATGTTAGTCTGCATGAATATAGGTAGCTGAATCTGGTCCACTGAGTAGTTAGCTTAATAGCACTTTCTAGAGTAATTACTGCTTTGTATAATGGAGGCAGAGCTGGATCCTAACCTGTTTTCTCTCTGTATTGCTTCTCACATTCTTTTTTGTTTCTGAAGTTAGTGTATTTGGCAAAATGTTTCCCTAGAAAAAGAAAGGTATGTGATTATAACCAACTTGGAACCACAAAAAATCCACAAATCACATTTGTTTATAACTCATTGCTGCTCTTGTTTGTTTCAGAAAAGCCTATTACATTTACTCTTAAATGATACAATATGACCAGTGTGATCTTGTGGTTTAAACAGTAAGAATGGCTGTTTCTCAGATTTTACTTTCTGCAGCTTCTCAACGTTTTTCATTAAACAACAGAACTTGTAAACTTTAATTGATAAATTCACCTTTTAACCTCATTGATCATCATAATGAACCATAATAGCTAGATGTTCACATCCTACAAACTCTGTTGTGGTTCAGATCTTGGTCGATTGCTTTTTTGAAAGATGTTTGGAACACTGGTTGGTTTCTATTTTGATTATATGTATTGAAGAGAAATGTTATTGTGAATATTCCTTGAGATTTGTTTTATTTAAATAAATAGATTCTTGTTTGAAAGAAAACTTACTTAAAGCAAAAGGTCATGGGAAGATTACTATTTTAGATGTAAATGGCCCCAGCACTTTATAATTTCTGAATTTTGCTGACCTTTCTACAGACGTAGTTTAGATACTTGCTAATAATTTCCTTTTGTCTCCTAAAAGTGGATATTTTCCCCTTTACCCTAAGAGATTAATTTTGTATCCATAGAGAAGTCATATATACAAACACAGAGCACTATCAATGTTAGCAGTACAGTTTTGCCTTGAATGTTGCCACTGAGTAGGTATTCCTGTTGAGCACTGTGAACCTGACTATCACCAATAACAGATTAATACTAAAATTAGCACACAAAACCCAGAAGAGAAGTACCCAAAGGCCTTACACAGTTCTTGAGTAGTACATGTGTATTATGTTCTGTGTTGGCCCTCCCATGATGTCTTTTGTTTTTCTGCTATCTAAGCTGATTGCTGAACTTGATGGCATGGGTACTTCAATGCAGTGGAAGTATTCTCACTGCATCTTTTGCATCCAGAGGTTTTTGTAACATCTGAATTGGAAGAAAGGCAGAACTTGGCCTTGTGAGAGTATTTCTGGGCTAAAAATGCTTAGTGTGTGCTTACGCATGTTAAGTCTCTATCTATGTACACTTTTACAAATATACTCACATTTTAATTTTGTAATCAGTAAACATACAAATTTGAAGACATATCAAAGTATTTATCCAGGTTTCAGTTCAAACACACTATGATCAGAGCAAATACTGACAAGTTAAATTCTATACATTATGCAGGAGAACAGAGTAGAAGATCATAGTAATGGTCCCTTTTGACCCCAGACTCTTCTTATTTGAAGCTCATTAATCACAAGTGCTGTGACATATTCACAGATAGTTGTTTAAAGCTGTTGAGTTGAAAATAATCTTTCTTCCAAAAATATTTGGCTGATTCTTTGGTAGAAGTTGCCTTCAGGCAAACACATGGAAAATGATACAGCTTATTAGAGCTTAAACCGAGAAAAACTCTTGATAGTTGATGTTCACACATCACTAACAACCTGAAAAGCTATGGGTTTTAGACAGTGGTATTAACAGCAAATTCCATGTGATATATTGCACAAATGCCAATCCTATTCATACAAGGGTCTAAATGTTAAAAATGTATTAAATCAGCTTTCTGAATGCCCCTGTTCATTATGTTGCTGACTTTGAAACCTTGGAGTGTTTTGTATCCATTTCATTATCTTCAAAAAGCATGAACTGTAATGGAATTTACATAAAAATCCTGCTGGAGAGTGGAGACTTTACTGCACAGTCAGCTGCCCCTCCTAATCCAATCTTCCCCAATGCAGTTGGGCTGGCCATTGCCAAACTCTAACAGTGGGGATCTCCTTTGTTGAGAAAAGTATGAATTTGAGCTTTAAAATGAGCAGAAGTCTTTTCTATTACTCAGGATGCCTCCTCTTGCTGAGTTTACATGAAATGTCTAGCAGGAGGTGTTATTAAATAGCCTCAAAAATTAGGCAAAAAACCCCCAATTATCTAGAAAAGGGACACAAAAGGCTTAAAGAAATGAGCATTTGAATTTTCGTTATTGAGTATCCATGGGACACCACACCATTATTTGAATTTTGTTATTAACCCTTTGCATAAAAAAGATTTAATACTTTTAATCAGTTTTCAATTACACTTTAAGAAAAGCAAGTTGGGAATTTTAAAAAGCCTTCTTCATTTCTTTTAGTGTTATTTCAGTGCTCTCATGTTTGCACTTATCTCAAAAGAGTTTTAACTTTGTATTAGATTTTTTGTGAAGGTTGATTACATGGGCATTTCAGTCTCACCTTCATTCTTTATTTAGCTGAAATTCCTAATCACTTCAGTGGGTGGTAGACAGGACTCAAGTGTTCCTTTAGATGAATTTCGGCTCCTAAAAAATCTTAGGGGTTGAGTAATGTATTCTTGTTTATTTTTTCCACTTTACAGATAAAATCTAGAGAGCATTCATCATCACCTGGATAGAAGTGATTTAAAGCGGTTCACAGTTTAGCCTGGCAGCCATTTTCTGAACTTCAGCAAAACATCAAAATCAGAATGGCGAGAAATAATTTAATAGTGATTTCATGAGACCCTTGCAAAATGGATACAGATAAAGATACACATGCTGCTAGGGAATTCTACCTGGATCAGCTCTTGCTTTATTAACAAAAAGCATCCAGCTGCCCCTGCCTCAGGAAAGATGCTTTTTACAAATTAATGTTAAGGAACCTATGCTGTTTTATTCTCCTGAAAATAACGTTTAAAGCAGTTCAGTCTCCCTTTCTGTTCTGAAGGATTCATTCACAGTGCCTATGTCTGGTCATGAGACTCCTCATTTCCTGGTCAGTTTACTTTCCCAGTTCTGCTGCTTTGTTTCCTTCTTCTTCTTGCAGTCTTCATATTAATTTTTTCTATTCTCATTTTCATTTCTTTTCTTAAGTTTTTCTTTGTTAGAATCCCTCTAATATTGGTGTTCAATTTGAGTATCACTGAACAGTAAAAACTAGCTACTATGGCAGCACACATGTAAGCTTAGAAGTCGTACAGTCACTAACAGAAATCTTCATTTGGTTTCCTGTGTTTTTACTGTGCTCTATTGATTTCTACTGGAGTACCAGTCTTCCCAAGAGCCAGTAAGGAGAGCAGTCCTTTGGCTCTCCTCCAAAATGCATGTGCCAAATAACAGCACTAGAAAACACCTGGACTTTCTAATAGAGAAGACAATAGCGGTGTCCAAGAATTGTACACCAGGATCCTTTGAGTCTCCCCATTTAGCCACCATGCCAAACTCTACACACATTTAGAAAGAGATCCACAGAAACCAATGACATCAATGGATTTTCAAGGGCAGAGTTTACTTGACACTAATAGCACTGATGAGAATGACAAGCTATTACAAGATTTCTTTTACTATTTTAAAAAAGTTCAGTTTCCAGGCAGATATTATACCACTTCACTTCAGACCTATATAGAAGATGTATCTTTGGATGGCAGTAAAATTTGGCAAATGTTGTTCTTTTTATGCTCTACTTTAATTTTTTAGTATGCTTTCATGTGGATGGAATTTGTTTCTCCATCTAAAAGGTATTCTTAAAAATAGAGTACAGCATTTTTATGGAGGTAAATACAGGCTTGGCCTTTGTCTGCTCATTTTCTGACATTGTAGTTAATTTCTGGGAGAAGGAATGAAGGAAGCAGATGTCTGTACATGGCCGGGCCCCCTTGAACATTACTAAAGAGTGCACAGTGCTAGTGAACTGAGAAGGAGCTGAAAGGACTTCCAATTTTTTTTGCTGCAGTACTACAGAATCAACAAAATAATGCAGAAGTTGAATGCAGAAAAGCACTGTTATGAGAGGAATCAAATATTTGGGGGCATTCAAAAAAGCTCTACAGATAATCAGACTCAGATCTGCAAAATCATTGCTTGGGAAAAGCTCTGTTTGAAGATTTGTGGAAGGATTCATGATTGATCCTTGTACTGAAAAAAATATAACAGGGGAACCTTTAATATTTGTGTCCACATCTTTAGTTAGTGGAAAGGATGCGGTTCCATTAAGTCAATGCAACTGTCCTAATTTGTACCAGCTGAGTTTCTGCTTCTTTGTTTGTGTAGCCTTGTCGGCACCCCTTCCAAGCGAAAGCAAACATTCGTTGTTCTTTCCTGGGTCAAAGAAAAGTCAGTGCAGAAGGATCCCAAAGTTTCCTTATCTCTTCTTTTTTCATTTTCACAACTAGCGTTATTCCCATACAAATGATTTGAATTTACAGACCAGAACTTAATACATGTGCTTCTGAACGTACCTGACACTGGCTGATGGATGAGTAATTTCCATGAGCAGAAGTCATGTATAGTCATTGTTTTATGCAACATAATTCATGCTACATTAATTCAAAATGTGTAAACTGGAACAGCACAATCTGAATCACAGTTCATTTCTGATGAAATTAAATTCACCTTTTCCCCTGAAGATTTTCTTCTTAACAGTTTATGTCTTTTAACAGTCATTTTAGACCCTTTATTATTTTATTTTTGTGGTGTCACAGAACCTGTTTGCAGCAAGCTGCTTTTTCACTCTAAGTCGAGGCAATGGAATATCTGGATCCATGCAACACTGTCTGCAAACAACCTATTAGTGATTGAGGGATGATCATAGAGAGATAGATGATGGTGCCTTCATTTGCATTCACATATATACACTCTTATTGCACATTAAGATTTATATTGTTAGCTACAATCTTATTATTTCCCATATAAACATATGCTTGTATTCTCACAGGATGTTATGTGTTCATTAGAATAAGAGTAGCTCTCTTGACTAAGTTGAAATCCATATCATGAAGGGGGTTGGAAGTTATTGAAAAAGATTTTTGAGAGCCATTTTCCAGGAAACAATTAAGGAGAAGTCCCTTTTTGAATGTTGGTAGGTATTTCCAGTCATCTGGCTTCTTTCAGAATTAATTGGGAGGTCAATACTTAGTCACTCCTTAATTAGTCAATACTAATTATAATGTAAGAAATATCACAGCAAAACTGGAGTCCTAGGATCCATCCTCTGTTGAGACATTAGAATAACTTTCAGGACTCTGGTTGAGGGTTTGGTGCTGAGTGTTGCTTGTGACTGTCTCAGAAGGGCTTGAAAATCTCATTAAAATGCTGTAACCAGAATGAAATGTGGTTTGGAGCGATTTCCTTGTCCCTGATGGAAATCACCCGTTCCCAGGATATTGCTATCTTGGTTTTGCCAGGGACACTATATCCCTAAGGCTCACAAAGCACTTGGGAGTAAGGAAAATGTTTGGCCTTTAAAATAGACAAGGTTGTGTCAAGAGTCAGTTATTTTAAAAGAAAAAAAAAGTCCCTGGAGTGAGAATCTTTGCAAGTTTAAAAACTTTCCCCTTTTCAAGTGGTGCAAGCTGAGCAGTGGGCTCTCCTTGGCTGTACATTCAGCACTTTATCCATGAACAAAGTATAAATATTTCCAGAAACCCCATTTCTATATTTATTTTCAGAGTGATGTCACTTCCCCTCTTTGTACAGCTGGTAGGAAAGCATTTTTTTATTACTGGAGAACTTCAGTCTAAAGCGAACTCTATTTTCAGAGAATATATGGACACACAGCCAGTGTGCTAGCTCTAACTACAGCGGTTTTCACTCTAAATGGAACAATGTTACTTTCCAGTTCCTCGCATGAATTCTCTGTATTTTTCTGGTTTAGTACAGGCTAAAGAGCACATTTTTTTGCTGGAAGTCTCATGTGAAAATATTGACAGCCAATCACCAGACAGACTCCAGTAGCAATTACTGTAAACTGTGCTGCTCCGTCGAACAACATTAATATTTTTAACAATTGTCTTTCCAAAAATAAATATACTTTGTGAAGATCAAAAATGAGTGGAACCATATATTTCTTTGCTGTCTTCAAAGTATTTTCTGAAGCAAATCATTATTCAAATGTATTCTTCTGTACACAAGTACTATATAATTGATGCAGTAAGTTTATCTGAACCTTTGATCGTACTTTTATCAGTATCAAAACATGTTTTATCGCATTTTATAGAAATGTGTTACATTTATACACCTTTTTGTTTACTCTGCACCTCTTTACCCCTGAGAAGTAGCTCTTACGAGGCAGGGTGTTTAACAGCATCCTACCAGTGTTTCAGTGTAAGGGTGTGCTTCCCTCAAGGAACAGAAGGCTGCTTAGTTTATAAATATCTTCTCAGCCTCCTTCTGTTCGAAAGGCCAGTGCTGCTGGGGCTCAATCACCGGTGGATAGGCAACCTTTCCTATCTGGCTACTGTAAACAGTCATGAGGTTTTACCTTTTGCAGGAGTCTGAGTGCATTAGCTGCATGATAGACCTATGCTGAGGAAAGAAGGGGTCTGACACTGCTTTTGTGCCTGCAGAGTGCAATTAGCTGCGTTTCCTGAGCCCTGGCTGCCTCATTAACAATGTTCTTTAGAAACATTTTTTAAAAAAGACATTTCTTTTCATTTATTTAAATGTAATGCTTAACTTGGACGGTATGGCCATGGTTTTCAGAGCAGGGCTTCTTATCTAGCACAGTAAACTGGATGATGCTTTAAGGAAGCCAAGCACTTCCTCAAAGTCACGCATTCTTCCAGTGGCTCAATCAGGACTAAAATCAGGGTGCTCTTACTCCTTCCTTATCCCCACTTAATCACGTGGCCTCCCTCACTGCTGACAGTATGCATCTGAATTACATTGGCTGGAAAAACCTGCTGCAGACAAGAAAGAAAACAGTATATCACACCTCCATAGCCCTGGGACATGGGGAGGCCAAGGCGGGGTTAGCAGCTGGTTACAGCTAATGCATCTTCTCAAGAGGAAAGCTCAATTTAATGTGAGATCCCTATCAAAAATGCTAACCTAGTGCCCTAAAACTCTGGGTTGAGCCCCTAAAGAAGGATTTCAGCAGTCAGATCCTCCATCTTTAACATGTTAGTGTTTGGAAATTTATCTCCTGGAGGTTTAGATAAGACACCAGGTATCTTGGCTCCAATACAGGTTTTCAGAACTTGAGTTGATACAGGAATTTTGTGTTGTGCTTTTCTTATTTTGTGTATTATTAAATTATACCCTTTGAGGTGCTCTCATCATTAGCGTCATTTACTCTCAAATTCTTATGAATGTTATTTTGAAGCACTTCAGATATTTTCATTTTAATGACACATAATGATAACTACAATTATTAAAAAAGATGTCCCCATGCAAACCTAGCAACTTCTTAAGAATCCTGGAGATCCTTAGAAATGCAATAAGACAATAAATTAAAATAACATCTATGCTAACTGTGAGCCAATTTAAAGAACAGCATTTTTGTTTGCTATTTAAAAGTAAGTGTTTTCATAGTGTGATGTCTAAAGGAAAATAATTCCATTGACACAGCAATTTTCAAACACAGAGGGCAGAAACACCCAGTTTTTGGTAAACCTTTGGAACAGCTAGCAAAAGCAGTGCCACAAGAAAAAAAGAAGTAATCACTTCCATAATATAGAGAGTGCTAAGATCATGTACTAGCAGTATCCTGAATGTTAATTACAGAATCTTGAAGTCTATTCAGTATTATATAAAGAATCAATTCAATGACCTGAGATCAGATGAAATATGAAAAGGCTTCTTATTCTGCCTTTGTATCCTGATGGAGGCACTTCCAATCAGCAGAAACCAGTACATTCATTTATTTATTAGGAAGTTATTCAAAAGAGAACTCCACTGTCTCTCCACCGAACTCACTCCAACCATGAATAGAACAAACTAATCTGGTGTCTTTCCTGGAGAAGTGACCATCTAATGTCTGAAATTCACAAGATAAAAGAAAATTTTGGCTGATGTATAGATAATATGCTGATACTGAATTACTATTAAAAGATAGAAAGGATCAAAAACTTCACCAGAAGCTTTTCTTGCTGATAGAACTTGTGTTATATCAGTTTTGGGAAAGGAAATGGGATGTAGGGTGAGCAGAGCAAATCGTAAAAGCATGGCATGCATGCTATGGATGACAACTGAAATACAAAATACAATAAGAAACAACTCAGAAGAATACAACAAACTTATCAGAAAATCATTAAAGTATTGAAATTACCAGTGAATTTGTGCTGATCTGATGTTCACACGGTATGATCTCAGTGTTGCCAATGATTTCATGACTTTAAGCAGATATGTTTTGTAACAGCCTTCTGAGTAAACTTCTGTTCCAAGAGCCCAGCCAAACATCTTAATTTAGCTTTATGTGCAAAGTTTCTAGATTGTCTTGTCCTATAGAATTATTCAAATGAACTTTAGATAAGCATGAAGTTGTAGAAATCATATATTTAAGGGATTTATTCCTTTCAGCTCCCATATTCATCCAGTTGAGTTTCGTGTTGAGCTCCCATACTGAACCAGTTTGACTATGCACTTCTGAATACCTTCAATATGCCACTTTGATACTCATTTTAGAATACAGTCTAGATCCGCTCTTATCTCGTATCTTGCTCAGTACCCTCAGCAATTTACCTGAAGAAAACAAAACCAGGAAGGAGACAGTGTTGGCAAGCGGCTAGAGCAGCAGGGTGGTGTCGTTTCAGGTTTTGTACCTGGCTTGATGACTGAGCCCCATTTTACCTTTCTGTGGTTTCCTTTCTACAAAATCTCAGATAACTGATTTCTGCAGTTAGTTGTGCTTTGTGATCTGCACATGGAATACACTACAAAAGACAGATACTATTTATTATTAAAGATATGTCTACTCAGAAATTAAATATTTTCATTTAAACATTGAGTTTATATTGTTGTACAAAAATGTTTTCAAATCCCTTTTTTGATGTTTTTGCATTGATCTCCAAGCGGCTGTTTTCAATTTTGCTTAAATTGATTAAAAATAATTAAGATACTAAACCAAAATAGAACATTCTTTAACCTGGGGGTTGTACCTTTTTAATCAAAGCAGTTCACGTTTTTTTTTAACCTGTTGCGGCAGTTGATGAACATGAAGCAGAAAGAAAGAAGGCAGAGTACAAGAGATTAATGATAGGAAAGTCTGAAAGACTGATTATGGCAAACCAATGTAAGTATGGAAAGAGAACTTTGTGGACATAGAAAGACATCAAGAAGTTTTCTATTTAGAAATATAATTTTCTTCTGTTTTGTGTGTATGTAAATGATAAAGGGGAAACATAATCCTCAGGTATAAACTGCTGAAAGTTCAAAGTATGCAAAGCACCGCCAGTAGAAATGATGTCCAAAAAAAAGATGGAAGTAAGAGATGTGACGAAAGAAGATATGAAACTCAAAGAATTTCTATGCATGTATGTTTATGTTTATGTTTGGAAAGCCACACAGAAAACAACAAAACAGAAACAAAAGCAGTATGATTAGGACAAGCTGTTCTTAATTCCTAAAATAGAGTAAATTTTGAAGGGTTAAGTATTTTCATTGATATTTTCTGATACAAGCTGAGCAAAGTAGTCCAAAAGGAGGAAGAATTTTTTAGGAGCAAGAACTTTTCAGTCTTTTTTCCCTGTTCTTTTTTTTTCTTCCTGGTCTGGTATTTCTTAACTCTTTAGCTTAAGAAATAAAACAGTTTGCTTACCAATTCTCTGCCTTGAAAGTCAACATAGCTACATTTTAATAGGAGATTTTTACTATACACAGGGTTAATGAATGTTATTGTTACAGAAATATGAAAGGATATAACTGATGGAAAGTCATTCTGTAATTAGGTAAGGGTTATACTTATTCCTGAATGGAAACGTACTGCTAGCATTTCCTAAACAAATTCTTGCAACACAAGCTATTGGGAGTCTATCATCAGAAAAATGTTTACCAAGAGCTCCCTGGAAACACCCCAGCTGATTACTGGTATTCAGGGTGAGATTTACAGCACTGTTTCTACTCTGCGTGTCTTGCTGTGTACCTGGTGGATGCAGCAAATGGACACTGCTTATGCTAGGTTTGTAAAGGTTCTTTGCTTGCTTGAGATTTTCCCATGGATTTAGCAAATAATTGGAAGAGCCTTTTACGTATTAGACAAGCTGCATCTCAAACCACATTTCATACACAAATTTTTCAGCTTTTCATCATGCCCATACGCACACAGTTTCTGCAATATGTCTTTGTCTGTATTGATACTTTTGTGATCAGGAGGGGCTGTTTGATTCAGGTTTCAAAAGGTGGGTGAGATTTTCATTTTTTCATTTTTAAATGCTTGGGGTCCCTTCATAATGAAAGGTTCTATATTATAAGAAGCTATTGTATAGCTAGAGCATTATATGTAAACATAAATCACTATTATATTGACATGTATAGGTATACTAGATATAATCTCACTGTCTACAGGTGAAGTGAAAAATAACAATATGTCTGTCAGTTATGTTGTCATGTCATTGGGACAGATGTAACTGAGAACACATAGCTATAAACATAATTTTCTTATACCAAGGAAAAGCCTGGGAAAATTTGTACAGCTTTTAACCAGAAAGACTTCAATATGCCTTTGCTACAGTTAGCTCAAGATAACTGCGAGCTGTATGAGTTTCTGTCCTGTGGGGACTTACCGTGTCACAACACCCCTGTAAGTGAGAGAGCAGTCTCCACAGAGCTGCTGCAGCCTTGCTTCTGCAGGGGATCAGGGGGGGTGGCGGTGGGCCTCCCCAGCACAATGCCTGCCCCAGTTCAGACTTGAATGATACAGGTGCGACTCAGGTCCAGCTGCAGGCTCTGTGGCTGTTTACCGCATCTGTGCAAGAAATCATAAATGCTTAACTGCGAGCAGTGGAGACATAGCAAATACGTATCCTATCTGTCTAACAGATTGAAAAACTGCAAGTAAGAAATTTAGGTTAACATCTCTGCCCTAACTACTCTGCCCTAGTGAGGCCCTGTCTGGAGTACTGTGTCCAGTTCTGGGCTCCCCACTTCAAGAAAGATGAGGAGCTGCTGGTGAGAGTCCAGCGGAGGGCTACGAGGATGATGAGGGGACTGGAGCATCTCTCCTATGAGGAAAGGCTGAGGGAGCTGGGCTTGTTCAGCCTG
>Ga0065711_1043607_pt1 | contig 14625 bp, 10 predicted proteins | sample Hoacrofraction12_FD_59098 | JGI IMG/M metagenome (GOLD analysis project Ga0065711, IMG submission 59098) | Hoatzin crop microbial communities from Cojedes, Venezuela - Epithelial fraction 12 v2 (version 2) | ecosystem: Host-associated > Birds > Digestive system > Esophagus > Crop | place...
CACAGAATAGTAGGGGTTGGAAGGGACCTCTGTGGGTCATCTAGTCCAACCCTCCTGCCGAAGCAGGGTCACCTACAGCAGGCTGCACAGGACCTTGTCCAGGCGGGTCTTGAATATCTCCAGAGAAGGAAACTCCACAACCTCCCTGGGCAGCCTGCTCCAGTGCTCCATCACCCTCAGAGGGAAGAAGTTCTTCCTCATGTTCAGACAGAACTTCCTGTGCCTCAGTTTGTGCCCATTGCCCCTTGTCCTGTCGCTGGGCACTACTGAAAAGTCTGGCCCCATCCTCCTGACACCCACCCTTCAGATATTTATAGGCATTGATAAGGTCCCCTCTCAGCCTTCTCCAGGCTAAACGAGCCCAGCTCCCTCAGCCTTTCCTCATAGGACAAATGCTCCAGTCCCCTCACCATCCTTGTAGCCCTCCGCTGGACTCTCTCCAGTAGCTCCTCAATCAGATGTCCATCTGATTCTTAGTGGTGATGAAAAGAACTATGAGCTATAGAAACGTTAACCAATAAATTTGAAATAGATTGTACCGGATAAAGGTAATTTGCAAATAACTTTGATACTGCACTTAAGAGGGATGAAAGCGAGTCCTTATCATACAGAGTTTTTATGATTTCTTTTTTTCAATGTTCTATTGTTATTGGTGAACAATTTTGTCCTTTTAGGAATAGCTGTTGACAAGTCTCGATAATTAAATAAATGTTTCACATTCAGATGAATGAGCGGTAAAACAGGTCTTGACAAAATACCAGTAACTTCAGGTAGTTACTTGATCTGACAGCATTTTCACATCATTATCTTAACTTTTACCTCTGTTTTTGAAAAAGTTAGCTTTTCATCTGAAGCATGTATCCATCTAATGTTTTAACTGGCCTACACACTGGTTTGACCACAAGTGGCAACTGCTCTAGTTTCACAAGAAACCATTCTCAGACACTGAGAATATTAATTTATCATGAATATTTTTTTATCTGCAAAGCAAACAAGCTCTTTCGTTTTCAGCTGAGTAACTTCCCATGGAAATTAATTCACTGAACAACAGTAGTTAAGTTCTGCACCACTTCCCTGTGTACCCCTTCTACATTACACCATCTGTGAAGAAAGGAAGGAAATCACCACAGATAATAAGGTCATCTTCATATTAAGAAATGAGTACAGAAAATTTGGAAAGATTCATGTAATATTTCACCTTGTTTTTGCTCAACAAGAGGAAGATTAAATGCGAATACAGCAATGGGGAATAGGAAGAGTGTGGGATGGCTAGCAAAGAAAAAGATACAAAGGCAAAAAACAAGTAACATTGCTGTGTCAAAATGAAATAACTGAAAAGTGGGTATACTATTTCCAGCATTTTGGGAAAAAAATAGAGGAGTTTCACAAAACAGTTCAGGACCTCCCCCTTGTGATAAAAGAAAACTTGTGGAGTCCCTAACCAGAACAAGTGGATTAGAGGGGATTTGCAGCTGAGGAAACAGAGAAGTAAAAATAAAGATGGGTAGTAATACTCTATGTTAAGGGAGTAAAATTCTGCAAATAAAACATAGGTAATAAACTAGCTTATAATTTAGTTCCAATTTATTTTTGGAAGAGATTGTTACAGAGTGTATTGAGAGGAGAGGGCTGTGAGATGGTGACAGACCCCTGGGTGGAAGTTTTGGAGGTGGCTAGAAAAGTCTATATTATTAAAGAGATAGTACCGCTTGGATACAAAGAACCAGTCAGGGAGATTTTGAATTCCCAGTTAATAGTTTGGAGAATACATGCTACTCATAGTTGGGGCCAGATATTCTGGGATGTTGTAGTCAATGAATTCTTCCTCCAAACTGTCACTGAGCCTGTAAGAAGTAAAACTTTTGGATGGTTCAAGAATATGCCCTTGAAAGGCCTGACTGTAGATAATAACCCTGGAGGAGGTGATCACAAGTTGTGTGGTGAAAGAAAGTAGAACATTCTCTGTTTCAGGAAGGCAAACAGTGATAAATGAAGGGACCTGGAAAAAAAAAATCAGCTTGTAAAATGAAAATAGAAATTTGAATGCGGAAAAAGCCTTAGGTATCTTAAAACCAAAATTGCTAATTCCATTGGGATTCTGTATCTCACACAAGGCAAAAAGGTTACAGGCAGAGGCTTCAAGGCACAAGTGGAAGAGAAGTGGCATTGAGAGAGGTAAGAATTATAAGCAGAGAGCATATAACAAAACAGAGGAAAAGGTCTGGCTCAGGAAAGATCTCAAACATCAATAAATATGAGAATGAAAGGAGGATTTATCTGGAAAATCAGGTTAATTTAGACCTGGAATATGATATCTGGAAAACCAGCAAGACGTTATCCAGCTGTGACATAACAGAAAGTAAGAAAGAAGCAATGTCGCTTTCCAGTGAGGAAGAAGCGGGGTTTAGATAGTCTACATCTGATTCTAAAACTAAATGCTTATTTTGTCTCAATTTTCAGTAAAGATGGTGATGTTGAACACAGGGTTAGAGGGCAGGATGGCTAATAGCTAGGATGGAAAGGAAATTGCTAGTATCACATATAAGATGAAAATAAAACATAGTCTGCCGCCTCTGGGCAGAAAGAATAGATGCTGCCCATTCCATAAGTCAGAAAACAGTGTCAAATGAAATCACTTGTCTCATAGTAAGCTTTTTGAAGTAAGTATAGCAGGAAATGAGAAAGAGTAATGTTTGTTTACAAAAGGTGGACCTTACCAAATTAACCTGATATCTTTCTTTGATAATACCATTCATCTCCTAGATAAAGGAGGATATGATAGGAATTAGCAGAGCAGTACCAGAGACTAATGGAGGTGATGGACTATGCTTAGAGGATACAGCAAAATCTAATGATCAGAGGAGAACTATCTGAGTAAAGGTTGTTCTTTTTTCTCCCCACTCCCCCAAGATCAGTTTTGGGCTTAGACCTATTAGATATTTTCCTTAACTATGCTGACACAAGAAGGTGGTGGGAAATAAATTTATAAATGGCACAGTGCTCAGAGGTACCAACAGCAAGCAGAACTAGGAAACCATATACAGTTAATCTGATGGAGAAATAGAAATGCAGTTAACTTCAAGACTATAAAAGCAAGACCTTTGGGGATTAATATCAGAAATTTCCTCTAGCAGCTCCGAGCACATCACTTCAAAAAGATGACAAAGAAGGACAGAATATTCTAGTTTATCACAGCACAATATGAAATGCCATTCAGTTTCAGCATTAGAATGACAAATGCAATCTGACGAATGGCTAGGCAACAGGTTAAGCGCCTTCACACTGGCACTTAATTGGCAGTGTGGAAGTACTTATTCAGAGCTCCACAGAGGCAGCCATGAGCTGGCTTTGAGATGTTAAAAACTGAAGGGGTTGATGTGCCATGGTTATTTCTGTTGCCTTCATCTGAGCTCTGTTCATGTTGTTAAATTGGGTTGGGACAGCCAGCCACAAGCTGTCAAGCCAGTTTGTAATTAAGCCATGACTTAGCATGGCTTAATAAGTTACTACTCCAAAGACAAGCTGTAATAACTGCCTGTGTGCATGCTTCCAGCTCATCCAGCTGAAGTAAAATGTGTTCATTTAAGCTACTATACACTGCTGTAAGCATCCTAGCTGATAAGCAATAATTTGCCTTGGTAACCCAATCACTTGTGAGCACACGTTCACAGTTTTCCTCCCTGCTACTGGGAAAATCAGAACTCAATGCAGTATTGTAGGTAGCATGGGAGATAGACTAGAAGTGTTAGTTTTGTTAACTTCTTGCTGAGATGTCTCCTTTTGCAGTCTGAAATCTTGCTAAACGTTTTACTTTGATGTTAGAATACCAATTTTTGCTTAGACTACTGTCACCCATCATCCCAAATGCCTCCCCATCAATTATTACTGCCTTGGTTTCTTCACTGATTATCTGGACTTTAGATTACTTTTTCTACCCTTTGACTGGAGTACTTTAAGAGAGCTTAAAATGCTTTAAGAGAGTTCAAAAGCTTAAGCATAATCAACTGTACAGTACTTATGTTCTTGTCATCTTCTAAGCTAGATTATTGAAGTCAATCAAGTTTAGCTAGCAAGCTTGATTTTAGGCTCTGTAAAATAGACAACTTGCGGTAACAATATCCTCTCAATTTTCAAACATCTTTCAAATCCTGTATAGATACAAGGTTATATAGTACAGACCATTCTAATGAAAATTCAAAAAGAAATAGACATTTAAATCTAAAGATATTATCAGTGAAATATGCAGCTATTAACCAAGATACATTACTGTCGATGCAATTCTGTTGCTACCTTTTCCTGCCCACTTACACTCTGTCCTAAGTATGCCTCTAATAGTAATCCAATGACAATGAGTTAACACCTTCCTACTTAATCTTTATGATATTTTCCTAATTCATATAGAATCATCATTCCTGTCAATGCACTATTTTGCCCTTCCTTACTGTAACTGTGAGAAGTAATTGCCTGGGAGAGTGGCAAAGGTTGCTTCATAAAAATCAGTGAACTTTAAAAATACTTTTCCCTCATTTCCGTTCACCATCATCTCTTTTTCTCCCCATTGCTGAGGGAGAACAGCAGCTTGAGAGCCCCCATGAGAGCAGGGGCTTGTAACGCACACTGGTCTCACCTACCCGTGGGTAGGAGACGCTGCCTAGAATGGGGCAACACATCAGGCAGAAGCAATGTGATCTATGTGAGTAGTTTGTATTATTCGAGGATGTTTCTGGTGAGGGCATTCTGTTAAGATCAGCTGAGCTGTTAAACTGGAATGGATGTGACTCATCATCCTTCCGAGGGGAAAAACACCAGCAACCAAACTGCACAGTGTGAAGGGTTGCCCTAACGCACACGTGAAACATTAACAATGAGCAAAGAGGGTCGTGAGAAGATTTTTTGGTTTTGTTTTTGTTTTTTTTTTTAAAGACTGAGGGGGGCGAAATGTCATCTTCTGGCAGAAGGTGTCCAGTGCTTGTCCAGTAGGTCACCGAGCCTTTTCCTAATGAACTCAACTGCATAAGGGGCTGTTGAGTAACTTACATATGCATGCAACTGATGAATACCAGTTTAAGTAGACAGAAAAGGGGACAACAAATCAGAGACAAGTAAGCCCACAGCAAGGGAAGGGCCTCTGTTTCTCCCAAATCTTGTAGCATCTAAGCAGTGCTCTCAGACATCCATCCCACTGGTGCACAACCCCAGAAGTGGCCCAGCAGGCCAGAGCTGCAGACGTGACTGGCTGCGAAGCTGCTAATGGTGGTGACTCAGTTCAAGAGAGTCGCCAATAGCAAACCCATCCAGTGAGATCAACAGGCCGCACACCAGCTTGCTGGGACGTAAAGCTAATAAGCATGATTGGAGCCGTTCACCAAGTTGTTAGAAAAAAAAGAGTTAATCCTTCCTTTTCTGCATTTCTGTGGGGTGGTTTGATGTGTGCTGTCCCTGACCATCAAAGTGGCCTGTGTCAGACCCTTTGTCACATTGCAGCCATTTCAATTTTGAGTTCTGAGCAAAGAGCTTAGCCTTCTGCATGCTAAATCCAGGTACATCCCCTGCATTGTCTTGCAGTATCCACATTCCCAAAATTAGCATTTTGAATGTTAAAACATATAAGCATGTAATGAATCTTCACAAAGAAAAGCAGGACAGAACATAAGCCAGCTTCCATCTTGTTTTCCTAAGTTTTTTTGAGTTAATGGGGGGGTGTGTGTGCATGTGTTCCAATTATATACTAACAGACAGAACAACGGTTTTAAGGTAAATATGTTGTATTTAGTTTTGAAAGTATTGTTAAATCCTTCTTTGTCTAGTTATTAAATCCTTCCTGAAAAAGAAAACGTGTGTATTTTTTGCTAGTATATCCACAGGGAGATTATTCATGACAAGGGTATTAATTTATATAAGCTATTCTTCTGGCTTCTAGAAATTATATTAGTGTCTGGACTGAAAAAAAAACAACCAAAAAAACCACTTGAATACATTCTCACCATGGTGACCTACGAGAGAACTGTCACAACAGAAGCTGCTGTTGCCACTACAATTTCCAGAGCTCCTGCTGTTCGTGTTGTTGCTGAAGAGAAAATCCACTGCCCTTCGCTGCACTTAAAGCTCAGTAAGATCAGATTGCAGCTTAAAGATAATGTTCACACTTTACCGTACATCAGTATCAAAGAGAAAATGAGATGATCAAAATATGCCAACCATAATAATAGTGTCAACATTAAGTATGCTCCGTACTTGCTTCGAGGTACTGAGCGCTCTGACTCCCGCCTGTCTCAGCAAAGGGAAACTAGAATCATGATCCCAGCCTTTGGGTTCGGCCTCTGCTCAGGCCAGAGTGCCACTAATCTTGATCCCCCTGAAAGGAAAAGTGTGATCTAGTGGTGGTTTTGAAACACAAAAATAAATTAGTAGTTGCAGTTATCAAAGAGCAAATATAAAATAAGAATAGGCATGTCTCTCTGCACAATTAATGTTACGAACTCTGTTCCCACACTCCACCAAAGGACTGCCAGTTAAAATAAGTGTGTTGCAAAGGTCCTTTTTGCCAACATGAGAACTACTAAGTCGGTGAAATGTATAAAGCATACCTTTTTAACATGCTACCTGATACTCAACTAAATAAATGTATTTCAAATTATTACAAAAGATTTTCTAATTTCAAAGGTAATCTAAAGCTAGTGACAAGAGGACAACGGATTCTAAACATCAATGTTTAACTTTGGAGAAATGAGCAGTTTCATGAATATTACACTTTGCAGTACAAAAATAAAAACAGCAAAGTCTTGGTGATAGCACTTGACATTTGAAAAGCAGTATTTCTGAAAGTCAAAGACCCCAGAAGACCTCTGCTTAGCCTGCTCAATATCAAGAAACTGCTGGGATATCTATAATTAACTATGGATAAGGGAATTAGAGTTGGAAGTTACTATGATAGTTGTAAAGCCTCTGCTATGATAAAGTGAGGAAGTAAGAGGAGTGAAAATTATTTGAGAAAATGCTCCAAACCCTAAAGTGATCATCTTTATTAGTGACATTGCATGTATGAACCCTATGAATAAAGTAATCCATTTTTTCAAAAGCTGCAAGGTTAGGGTCTGGTGTAGTTGATATAGTTTTATTCTATGTAATTTATAAGATCTTAAAAAGCCAGGAAAAAATAAGTTTTCTAATGGAAGTTACACTGTCAGGGAAATGGAGACCCAAGTCAAATTATAATTCAGCTGACTCTTTGAGCAGGAAGGTAAATCTAATTTTGGAAATCAGCATGTGAAAGGATCACTGCATATCAGAGATGATTCAGTTTGAGACAAGCATAAGCAGATTTCATGTGCATTCATATAAATATCTCAGGTTGATCAAAACTACCATAAAATATATTAAGGTTTTCTCTAAATTGAAGGAAACACAGGAAGGGAGATGGTCCAAAGAAATGTTCTGAGGTTTACCCTCCCTTGCAGCGAGGGAAGTCCCTCATACTTTGGGCAGAGGCAGGCAAAAACCCAGCTGGGAAGCCCATCCTGAAGTGCAGTTGTACTGGCTCCTTGGCTCCCAGAGGCAAGCTGTGACTGCCAGACCAAGGTACACATTGAAATTGGATTTTCTTGTTTCTAAGCTTTTTGTTTGTGTGTTTAAGTTTATTTCCATTTTGTAATCAGAAACTTAACCCTTGCTTTGCTAGTATAATCTTTTTTCCCCTCATTTAACTTTGCCTGGTAATAACAGTGATTTCAAGTCACAGTGGCAAGCAGAAGGCACATTATTTCTGAAGAGCATCAAGTCAAATTAGTTGGCATACGTACCTTTAGGATACTCACAACCTGGAGAAATTTGAGAAACCAAATAGCAAGAGTCAGTGTTACACTATGGGGGGAAGCCTTTCCAGTGGGACATTTATTGAACACACGAGATTACACAATTGCAGATGCCCATATGAAATGAATCTTTTGGAGGTTACACAGTGCTCTGGTATTACCGAGGATGCAATGTATCACAGGGAAGGAGTGGTGAGGCATAAGAATAGGTAGAACTCCAAAACAGTCAAGTGAGAGTGCTGCAGGGAACCACAGAGTGTATGACTACCAGGATAAGCCAAGCGAGTATCTTACACCTAGAAGATTCAAGAAATGTAAATATTACATTCCATTGCAAAAGGGCGTAAGAACAGCAAAATTCCAAAAGCTGGAGAAGAAAGACAACAACAGACACTGGAGAGCACTCCTGTGCAAAGCTCTTCAGTAGTAACAGGCTCAGCTTTTTCAGAAAGTGTTGGGGGCAAGGGGGAATTGAGAGGCTCCACAACTTGACATGTACTAAGTGCAAAGGTAAGTACGTAGTGGACGCTGCCAAACACACTGCTGGCACTGTCATATCACAGTAGGATACTTAAAACTGGATGCCAGCAGTGTATAAGCTATAGAGATAGAGAAAACCTCAGTGCTAGTTTGTTCAGATAGGGAGGGACCTCTGGATACAGGCTTTGCAGTGGTGTATGTTTATCTGAGATAGGCCAGTCTTAGCTAAAACACCATAAACCGCTTATTTGCATTGCCAAATGGGGCTTGGGAATTTTCACTTCTTCAAAAAAAAGTTACTTTTTTCAATTGCTATCATGTTGCTATTATATTATCATTGTATTTTCTGCAAATCCAGAGTAAAAGCAAGGAGGATACAGTATTTGCAGAGACATCGAAAAGAGCAGGGGCGTTCAGTCTCCAGCAGCCATGGCTTCCAGGTTTATTTGTTCAGACTGCGACCCTCCGGAATAGGCTGCAGGGAAGATGACTAGCTCTGGTATTGGCAGCAGCCTACTTCTTACCACCATTCCTTCCAGGGACCCTTTCCCTGCCCAGCAACAAAACACAGGAAGGACCAGAGCCCCTTGAGAAAGAGGGCTTTTAGAAATTAGCTACTGTCAGAACAATTAATCCAGTAATCACTCTTTTCTCCTCACAGGTCTGTGGCACCGCTTGGAAATAAGATGACCAGCGGTGAATTGTCTGAAGTACTTGGTGATACTAATCTACTCTCAGCTGCTGTATTTCTTGGGCACTCATCTCTTCAGGGTGGTAAACTTGCTGCAAGCAACCTGTGGTACATATTCAGTAATTACGGCACTTCCAGGAAATTGCCGTGTCGTGCAGCAAAGAATAGACTGCAGTCATCCTCCTGTCACTAGAGGAAGGTGTAGCATCTCAGAAGTGGGCCTCTCTGCTACAGACTGTCTCACAGGAGTTCAGCAGAGCAGAGTCCTTTGTGCGGGCCTGTTTGATAGAAGTCCTGGATGATCGCAGATGAAACGTAGACTGTGACTGGCAGTGCAACAGCAAGAGAAGGAACGTTAATAGGCAGAACATACAGGGACTGAGGTAGAAACACATATGTCAACTTCTATTCAAACCTTGTCACACAGCTGTGTGGTTCTCCTTGTATCATGCCCCATTACATACAGAATCTTAATGACTGCTGAGGGTTGAAGTAACAAAAAGAAGAAGTTATACTCTATTTTCAAGCACATTTAACTCAAACCACAAAACCAACAACTTCTGAATTCTAGTGACAAAATTACAAGAAAGCCCTGTGTGAACAATGATGTGGGCAGGAAGGTGTGACTAAAGACTTAAAGTCTGAGATTCGTGTTTTCCAAAAGCAAAACAAAGGACTGTGCACCCAAAGTACAAGGAAGTCAGTGAAGCAGAAACCACTGGGGATAAAGTGTCCACTCATCCAGCACTTTCAGATTTAGAGGCCAGGGCAATTTAGTGAATGAATCCCAGAGATGAGAAGGCAGAATTGTAGACAAAGTCACGCAGATTAGGAATCATGCCTGACTGACTGCAGGAGCAAGAGAAGTAAAACACACGGCCCCAAAACACTGTCAAAGCTGACATACTTTTGAGGAATGACATAAATTCGCGGAGAAAGAGGGAAGAGCATGTGGCTTGGGGGCATCAACTGTTCTTTCAGAATATTGGAAAGGTGGAGAAAAGTCTAGAGACCTTGATCAATTTACTGAAGCATTTGATTGTTTCTTTTGGGGGAAGATACATGCATCTCATTTTCTGTTGCTTGAACATTCATTAGTCATTTGTCAGAAGAGTTTAAAAGGCAAATCATGCAAGAGTAGTCCAAGCAAAATATTTTTTTCTCTCCCTTAGTCTTTGTATGGAGCGGAAAGAATCCTGGAGTGAGGATGAGACTACCATAAATCCTGATTTATCAAATATATGAGTCTGTATCAAGGAGTGTGAAATTGAAGAGAAGCATTTATTAGTTCCAAGAGAGAATCACACTGGCTTTCATCTCTTCAGTCACTGCAGCTTGTACTATAAGAGCAAGAATTATTTTCAGGCTGCTACATCACATCAGATTTTAACCAGAACTCAGAGACATACAAATAATTGGATTGATCATGTCCCCATTAAAGTCTGCCATACAATTCCTATTTATTTTGGAAAAAGCAAAGTCAGTCTGAAGATATTTGTAGTAGTATTTAAAGAATTGCTTTCACACCTAGTTTTATACCACTTAAGCTTTTTTACTTCACTGGAGTAATATACGATTTTCGGTCTTAAAAATAAAAACAGAATCAGGTCAATTAGTCTTTTTATTAATTATTCATTGCCTAAGCCTAGGGACTTACTGCAGTTGAGGCCCATACGCACTGCTGCTAAAGCCATAACAAAAAGGCAGTGATTATGTATTAGGCCTTTAGGTCCATAGCATCAGTAAATTACCACTGCTTCTATATACCCGCAGTGTTTTCAGACAGACCTTCGTATTTGGAAAGTACAGTTGCACTTATCCATATTATTTTAAAAATTGATTTCAAAGGATTCTGCAAAACATGATCTGAACATACATTTAATAAGACATAAATACAAATTAAGGCAACCATTGAAGAAGTGTATCTGTCTCTGTAGTTAAAGCATACTAAATTAAATTTTAAAGAATTCACTCAGACTGGAAATCATATCACTGTGTGTGGGCACAGAAGGCGGCTCAGTAAATTCTGGCTCGGTGGGTGAGTCAGCATGAGTCATCAGTAGACATACCATCCTATGGTTATATGAATCCACAAAGTACATTTAGAAACATTTCACAGTAACAAAATAATGCCATGCTCCTGCTTTTTGTCTAGATGACATTAATGACAGCCCCAGCTTCCCTAAAATATTGTAGGTGTTCTCAGCTCAGCATGGGAGGTTAAAAAAAAACAACACCACAACAAACCCTCTATTTTGGTATTTTCATTAAGCAAAGCTAACACAAATAAGAAACGCTGTTAGGAAAGCCTCAGATTGTAAATAAAATCCTTTACATAGTTGTACTACACTGACAAACAACTTTTCAGGTAGGCTTCTGATTACTTGATTGAAACACAAGGAGTTTTTCCTTCTTACTTCCAATTTTAATCATTTCCATCACTCAAAATTTCAAGTGGGTAATAAGATGCTATGACAAATTAAGTTATTTAGCTGACATCACCAACTGTGTCACAAGGAGAATAGTGTCAATTTTGTTTGGAGTCTTTTTAATTGTGGCATCTTATTGAAACACTCTGAATGCAATGTAGATGAGTGTTTGTAAGGCTGAAACTATTCCTGCGTTCTCCTCTTCCATTTTGTTTATTCTTTATCTTTCATTTTCTTGTAAAAGAGATTTGATGCTCTTCCAGCATGTCATTCCGTAAACGAGATATAATTACCCAGGACACCCCAATTTGTACAGCTACATAGGAAATGCTTTTTTCATGCCTTCTCATATTAATTTGGGGAGCTCTAATATTTACTTTTTCTTTAGTTTTGCTAAAGATAAGGAAATTTTCACAACTAATATGGATGCACTTACAATCTAGCGAACAGACTAGGATCGTTCATGGGCATATACGTACACAGCTATTTAGCCGACTGACCACCTCACACGCCAGTCTGGAAACCAAATCCACTGCCACATTAGTCATCCATTTGGATCGACTTATTACAGTGATGCCACACAGATGCAGCCAGATTCACATCAGCTAATCTAGTTACAAGACAGAGGCCCTGGTTCTATCAGATAAATTAAAATCTGTGTAAATAGAAATGGCTTAACCTCTTATTTTAGGCCGTAGACTCTTGTTTCCCGCATTCCTAATAGCTTGGCAAATACATTCTGAATTTGTTCTCTTGTTATTCTCAGGGGGAGGATGTTTCCAGGATTTACTCCTAACTATTATGTTTTGGTTTACTAACAAATTCCTCTCCCAGGGAAGTTGAGTCTATATCACCTACTTAGTTTTTCAGGCAATTAATATTGCCCTTCATTTGCCATTTTTATGGGCTAGTAGTCTTAGTAAAAACTTGGGTGGTTTTTTTTAATTCTCTCAATTGTATATGAACTCCTATACATTGAGTAAAGGAGAGTACACTTGCTGTTGCCTTTGCCTATTTTTGTAAGGCGTTAACCGTTGTTGGATCTTGTCTACTGGATGGGGCCCATTGGCTGGATGAGGAAACCTTGTTGAACTGAGGAGTGAACCAGTGTCAAAGGGATGGGTAACCTTCGGGATACCTTGCAGAATAGCATAAGCCCCTTGAAGTTTTTGCAAGAAACTCTGAGGGCAAAGTGTTTTGTGAGTGTCAGAGGCACCTTAATGCTGGATTTGGGCTTCCAGCCTTTAAGTACAGCCACAAGGACAAACTCAAAGCCACGTTTACCAAACATCTATGCTATTTACTCACTGGGCAGTCAGGGTTGCCAACTCCCCACACGCAGCCCAAAGCTTTCAGCACTTAACCCAAGTTGTAAATAAAATCAGTTAGCAACATTGCTGTTAATAGCTAGCATGCTGCATAAAATGCACACAAAGAAAATCAGAAATACTTTTCTTCAACCATGCTCACTCAGTAATACTGTTCAGTAATAGCTTTACTTCAGACATTTTACTCAAAGACGAATCTTGTAGCACATTGCTGCTTTTTGATTGTAAATAGTGGGCAGTGGAAAACATTTTCTGCAGAAAAACTCATTATTGTTGATGTATATTTGTGCAATATACACTTATGTACATACACATACTTATTTTTTTAGAATATATTCTCAGCATGTAGTCTTTCCACAGAAAGTCAATATTCAATATGCTTTGTATATTTTAAGCTGTATTTTATGCAGAGATGTAAAGTAGTGTCTATTTTAGTAAACTCATCAAATGTTGCTGGAAGCAACACTCAGTCTTCTGATACATTGCTCTTTCTTCAACATTCTTTACAATTAAAGCGGCTTGACGAGCACTAGCTTAAATTACCAAAAGTGAGGCAAATTCTCCATTTTCTTATGCTTTCTACAGCTACTAAAATTAACATTTTCTTTAACTTTGGAAGAGTTTATTTTTAGACTTGCTATAAGTTGAGGAAATCCACTCTGGTAACCATAGAACAGGTTCACAACAAAGGATTTGTCAAAGAAGATTTAATATCTGATTGTAGCAGATGACATAATGAAAATAGTTCTCGAGTTGCCTTTGTGGGAAGATCCCTCTTCCAGCAGAGGCCATCAGAGCATGGAGGAGATGCATGGAATTTCCTTTTCTTTCACCGCAAGTTCTCCCAGAAGAAACCTCAAAACTAAAGTTTGCAGACTCACACCTAAAAACCTCCAGTAAGACCTACAGAAATGGAGACTTCGTGAGTAATCTAGTGAGTAGCCTACAAAAGGGGAAAACCACAAGTGTTTACCTCCTTCCCACTCTTAAATGCTTTCAGGGGCATTTAAGAGCAAGTCCCTGAGCCACATGAAAGAGCTCAGTTCCTGCTCAGCATCCTACCTGCCTGGGAGGTGGAAGCTCCTGAGTGCTCTGGCGGTCTCTGCTCACTCCCCATTCAGGCTGCCTGAAGGGGTGGGATGGGTTCATGGGTCTGGGTCTTTGCTGTGTCTTGGGGTTGGGGCTGCTCTGCACTTCAGCTATGCAGCCATTGAGTGGGTATCTGAAAAAGGTACCTTGGTGAAATTTAGGTACCTTGGTCCCCATGACTGGGTAATGGGGTGGTATCGCAAATCTTCAGGAGGGCTTACTCCAAGGGTTTGGGATGCTTATTCTTAAAATTCGGTGTAGCCCCTGTAGTATTGTACGTAGTACTGATTTTCTGATTTAAGTCATTCCTGAATGTGCTTATGATACATTTCTCTGTCTAAATAGACAGTGGATGAATTCACCTAAGGAAATACGCTGTCGTTCTGGATACTTGTATTCTGTGTTCTTGCTGGAAAGGGACTAGTAAACGCTTTTTCTATTCTAGCAACAGCAGGATTTCCTAAGATGAAACTGCTGAGTAATTCTGGTCATTTTCCAGTATGCTGCTTCATTTAATGTAATTTAGAGCATCATTTTCATGCCTGTAGCATTTAGGTAATCGCTAGCTAAGAGTTGCTGATAGTATCAAACATTCAGCTCTGCCATGTAGACCTACTGCTATGTTTTTCAGCTTTGACAAATTGAATGTCAATATCAAATACAAGTGTTGATGTTTCAAATAAAAGAGAAAATGGGAAAAAGAATGCATAAAAGAGAGAAAGGAAGGAAGCAAGCAAGCTTTGGAGAAAGATTGGGCTAAAGTTTTTCATTAATTAACTTGTTATTTAAAATAGCTG
>Ga0065711_1043608_pt1 | contig 14624 bp, 9 predicted proteins | sample Hoacrofraction12_FD_59098 | JGI IMG/M metagenome (GOLD analysis project Ga0065711, IMG submission 59098) | Hoatzin crop microbial communities from Cojedes, Venezuela - Epithelial fraction 12 v2 (version 2) | ecosystem: Host-associated > Birds > Digestive system > Esophagus > Crop | place...
TATCTCCAGAGAAGGAGACTCCACAACCTCCCTGGGCAGCCTGTTCCAGTGCTCCGTCACCCTCAGAGGGAAGAAGTTCCTCCTCATGTTCAGACGGAACTTCCTGTGCCTCAGCTTGTGCCCATTGCCCCTTGTCCTGTCACTGGGCACCACTGAAAAGAGTTATTAATAACAACACCCTTTAGGAATTTTTTCAGTTATCTACTGCAATGCTAATCACTCGTTCAAAAATCAACATGTCCAATATGAACAGTCTAAAACTGCTACTAGGCTTGAAGAGTAGCAGTATCCCTAGTTAGGGATACTCTTTTTTAACTATTCATAGTTAATTATGTTTAACTCTTCATATTTTTTCACATTTCACCGGCTTCTGACTGAACATGAAAGAATTTGTATGTGACATTTACTGTCCATCATGCAACCCTCTGCTCTGCTCCTAAATATTCCAACATCCTTTCCGGCTGTAGAGCTTGAATTATACAATGGTATTAAAAGAACTGAAGTTTTAACCCTTATCATTCTTACAACTTTACAAATACTCAGATTTCAAAATTAGGTTATGTTCATTGCCAATACGATCAATTTAAAAGCAGTGTATATGTAAGAATACTGACTTCTACTTCTGACCCAGGATTGTTTTTCTCCCAAGAACACATTCAGTGCACAGGACCGGCCAAACACCACTGAAATCAATGGAAATGCTACCGGTGACTTTGATGGAATATGGACTGGGCATTGAGCGTAACACTGCTGACTTCACTGACTCATCACAAGAGCTGAATTTGGCTTTGACAGACGTAAAGCGGTTCATCCCATGTACCTTTATCAAATTGAATACATTTTAACCCCACCCTTCTGCTCCCAGGAATTTAGAGCATTTTGTTCCGCTAGCTCTGTTAAGGAGCCCCAGCACTTGCACAGGTAAAATGAATGATTGAAACACATACAGTTGTCCATACTTACAGGTGTCTGGCTTGAGCTGACTGTTGGTAATTCCAAAATACTGGGGATTTTCAATGACAGGAATCTTCGTCATTCCAATTATGACTGCGTCAGGACCCCCTTCAGAAGAGGATGGAGTGTTACTGCCATTTGAGATGTGGTGGAGGGGACTGGCTGAATCGTCGTCATTGCTGATAACTGAAGAAGGACCTAGAGTTAGAAACAAAGACTTCCCTGTAACTCAGCACATGGTTCCCCACCCTCAGACAATTCCTTTTTTTTTTTTTGACCAGTTTGTCCTCCATCCCCATGGTCGACAGCTCTCTTTGTGTGCCTTGTTGACCTTACCTCAGAAATTTTATATGTCTGGGTGTAGATGGAGAACACTAGGTTTTTTCTAGTAGGAGCTGGAATGTGAAGCAAATTTTTGTACTGGTAGATCACCTAGACTAAATAAGTCAGGGTCCAGCATAGTCTGTCAGTGCGAAAGATCTCCAAATTTGCTGAACTACTTCTGTCATTCTCAGAAATAAGCTATGAAATATACTTATTAACTTTTTTACCTTATGCCCTACTTGGATCACAGCAATAATTGCCACAAATCTGGGGAATGCCTGCCCTCCATCTGAGGCGGCATTATAACAAGACAAAAGGCACAGAGGAGATGGGCTCATCCTGGTGAGGGAAGCTGGTAATATCTGAAAGACAACACAGTTGAGAGCCAAAATCCAGTGGACAATTTGAACAGTCAATAGAAGGTGTGGAGCAGACGCTGAGAAGAGGTGGGAAAGACACATCCCACCCCGCTGCAAAATGTGGGTCAGTGCACAGGGTCTCGTCCAGCCCAGGGGAACAGCCCACTGGCTTCCTCATCCTCATCTACACCTGAGTCTACTCACCTTCCAGAAAGACGTTTATTTTGATCAGTAATTCTGTGACAGGGTTTTTTTTTTTGTTTTCACTCTGTGCTTTATATTTTTAATGGATGTGACACAGAGATAAAACCTTGTAAATGGTTAAAAGAAATCCTGCTTAGCACAGTGTCCCACTTTTGTGAACTCCATGGGCCTTTGATCTAACAGCGAGATCAGCACAGGTAACATCTGAACGCTTAACCATCTAGCCCTACCACTTAAATTTCACATTACAACTTCCAGTTTACATCCAGTATTCAAAGAAAATCAGAATCACCATTCAGCAGCAACAACATTTTGCCTACTCTGCCCACTGAAGAGCCAGCAAAGATCACACATGTCGCATTTTACTTCATTCTCCACCCATGTTAACCAGGAGTTTCAGGGTGGCATTCACATCTTCTAATTGTAACAATCAGGAGATGATGCTAGAAACAGATAGAGAACTTTGCCCTCTGGTAGTGCCTAACCTGGAACAGCATCCTCAGACGACACCTGTGTTTAGCCCGTGGGCAGCAGTGACAGGTGGGGCCAATGCTAGACCGAAGAAGGGGCAGCAGAGAGGACTTTTGTTTACTCCAAGTGGCCAGTCACCTCATCGCAAAATGCTGGAGCCCCAGACTGAGTTTTAGGTTAGACAGAAGGAACAGTGCAGAGGCAAGACAGAGCTGAGTAACCTGCCACATAAATGGCATCTGTGTCTGCAGGAGAGACATGGGTATACAGACAGAGAGAGAAGGGGAACCAGCAGCAGGTCCTGTAGACACAACACTGAGGATGTGAGAGAAGATGGGCAGGATCCACCATAGCACACGCACAATTAAAGAACAAGATGAAAACTAGGACAGTTGCAGGCATAGCAGCTAAGAAAGGGCAGCTTTAAAGAAACGAAACCCTTACTCTTTTGTGGCTCACTGAATCGTTAACAAAAACATTTATCATTACATGGCACGGCTCACAGCAATAAAGCTTAAATAATTTGGCATGTGGCTACTCAACCCCACCTTTAGAGACTCAAGAGTACTCCCACCCCTGTCCTGCTTTCCTTTCTCCCCAGTTGGTTTAATGGTGCATGAGGGAAATGTTCTCATAGTTTGAAAAAGTACTTCCGCCCCTAGCCTGAAACGTTAGAGGTAATTTTTCAAATACCTTGCACTTCACTGGAAAGTCACTGTTGACAAATGTAAGTGAAGCCTAGATCTCTGCAATTTATCAAGTGAAATACTAATACCAAGGCTGGTTTTGTCATTACTGATCACCCAGATCCTCAAAAGATTGATTCTACTAGGAAAGCTGCCAGGATTAAGAGTTTTTGGTGAAGATTTCTCTAATGAAGTACAGAGCCTAACAAACTGTGGGAAAGGGTCCTTCAGATGGCACACAAGATACTTACATGAAGTCACAACACATTTTTCAGGTGCATGAGAGTTATATGCAGTGGCATTAGAAGGAAAACCCATTTAGAACTGCATTCAATTTTTTCTAGACATCATCCTTATGTCTCTAAACTTTCTGACCATCAAGCTAATGACTCCAAAAAGCTGGCTGACAAACACACATTCTCTTGGGAAAATAAAGTCCTTTTATACTAAAATAGCTTTAGCATAAGGGTCAAATCCCTTCTTTTACAGAAAATCGGCAAATTCTCTTGGCTCTGTAATTTAATAGAGGCATGTCTCCAAGACCTTTTCAGCCTTGCTGTTCTCTGCTGCACAGGAGGAGGATCTTTTGTCAGTTTGCTTCCACCACACATGCAGTGATGGCAAGGCAAAGTGACCATTACACACTTCTAGATGTTAAAGTGGTATAATGAATAGAAACTCATTCTGTTCATCAAATCATTTCTGCAGTACTCCAAGACCCAATTTTGTATGGTGAACTACTTTTTTCAATGAGTATAAATTGCCACGTGCTACAGGTGAAAAGTAGACAATTGTTCTGTAAATCTCTTTACTCAATTAGGCTAACTGGTTAAAAACTAGTCTTTCATGTGGTGAAGCTCCAAGTATATTCAGCTCTCTGATGTAGGGGAGGAAGACCTGGAAAATGAGGTGATTTCTGAAGCAATTCCTGGCAGTGTGAAACAGTTGAAGAAAAATTCAGCTCTGGGAACTTTGTGCTGTGTTACTTAGTGATCCCTCTCACTTACTAGCAAGTAATCAGCTCCTACAATGGCCCTTGAAAGTAGTTGTTTGGGTTCAAAAATCCTATTTCCTGTATATTTCTTCTCTAATTAAGACAATGAGAACTCAACAGATGACAATTTTTGTGTATCGGAGGCAGCTGAGCTCACATCCTTTCAAACTTCCCCTTTGCTGGGAGATTTTCAGCAATGTGAGCAAACTGGTACATAAACTCTTTCCACACTTGCTCATTTGCCAGACTATCCACTTACCATAAAGTTACACTTCATTTTTTGAATGCACTAAGCCACATTACAATTACAGGCCAGCATTGCAGCTGGCTATGACTGCCATTCTAGTAATGCAAAACCGTTTTCTAGGATGCAAGATGATGCCATCGCCTGTGCTGACAAGAAGCTAGAGCTGCCCTTTTCTGAATATGCACCGAGCTCAAATTGAAGGCTAATTTCTTGAAGCACTTTGAAGTGTGGTTTCATGCAGATGAAATGGGGTTACTGAATTACTTGTCAAAGGCAGAATGAGTATGATAATTAACCTCAGTCACCTATTACTGATCCTGGTTTTTATAAAATCTGCTGCTGGTTTCACACTTGAATCTGAAAATTTTAGACAAAACATCATTGGTGGGAGTGAAAATTATGGGTGGTCAATAGCCATGAGCTATTGCCAATAGCCGACTCATAGTCAGGTTCAACATTTAAGAAAACTCCAGAGGCCTTCTCTGCCTTCAAGTGTGCTACTCACCATCTTCACTTGATTTCTTTTTTAGACCTTATTCCGTAACCTAAGAAGATAGAAGCCAGAGTCAGATGAGAAATGGTAGCCTGCCTTGGAGAAGAAACATGAGAGCTATACACTGAAGGTCTGAAGTTCTCCTCTCTTTGATGTTGAGCTAAAAACCTGTCCATTCTGTGCCACCTAGGCTCAAGAAAAATCGCTTCTGTGTAAAGAAACCAGCAGCTCTCTGAAAAAGCGGTGATATGTAAGACAACCAATTATATTTGAAACTGACAAGCTATAATAAAGCCAAAATACCTCCCACATCCCAAGGTTGTGAATGATCTTTGGCACATGGTATGGGGACAGGCAGAAACAGCAAACTTCTCTTACTGCACATCTCACAGAAAACTGGAGACAATCACACACTGCTGGGGTGGGGCCATGGTTTACCCTCAGTAATGCCAGCAGTCCTCCCTGAAACATAACCCACTTCTGTGCCACCTCTTGAACAGTGCATCTCTGCACTGTCCTTGACCTCTGTGGTGTCAACAAATGTGAGTTTCCTTAGGTTTAGAAATAAAATTTAACAAAACTAACTATTCAAGGTCTGCTGCTATTTCTGGCCAGGAGAAGGAGTTTCATGATTATAAAATACAGCCTTTCCTGAGGAAGAACTTCTTCACTCTGAGAGTGACGGAGCACTGGAACAGGCTGCCCAGGGAGGCTGTGGAGTCTCCTTCCCTGAAGACATTCAAGACCCACCTGGACAAGGTCCTGTGCAGCCTGCTGTAGGAGACCCTGCTTTGGCAGGGGGGTTGGACTAGAAGACCCACAGAGGTCCCTTTCAAGCCCTACCATTCTGTGATCCCGTGATCAGAATTAATGCAGTTTTAACATGCATGCTGTCAAGACCTATCTATACTGCTATTTATTGGGGCTACATTTTGCTTTGCATTATTTCAGACTTCTACTAATACTTACATAGTGGGCTGTGGCAACATATCTGACTACCGGCTGCCACTGGAATAATCCACATGGCCTTCCTGTGTATCAAAGTACAGAAAGAGCCCCAAAGTGAATAATAACATGACTCAGCTAAGCAGGCTAAGGCAAAAAGAGAGGCTCTCAAATGCAGAATCAGAAAGAACATACAGGTTTTGTTTGCACCTGGCATGGCCCTGCAAGCACATATACTCAGACTTTAGTTTAGATGGTCAGAAACGAGCACAGTTTCCATCTACTTCTCCCACCACTTACTATGTCAAAGATATAAGCAATATACTCTGCATGTTTGCTCTTCAAGCTCTAACAAGATCTTTTGGAAGCTACAATAACCCGCATCCTCCTCACAACACACTTCTGTGTGTCACACCACTCCCATTACCTCTGAAGTCACTACTAATGGCTTAGGCACACTGTGAAACAATAGGAGTAAAAATTTTTAAAAAACTAGCCAATTTTAGCTTTGTGGTTGGAGCTGTGTAGTTACAAGGATGCATCAGCTTAGTCAAGTGTTGCATGGCAGCTCAGGTAAAGAGGATTGTTTATAGGGATGATTTTGCGCTGTGATGCCTTAATAACCATGGCTCCTTCCATGAAAAATGACATTGACTATTGAGGAAGATTTCTTAACTGACTTTGTGCTAGCATTGGCTCTTCTTCCTTCCTATGGGAACAGGGACCAGTCTGTGCTGGGACATGGTAACAGCACACCATCAAGTCAAAAGCAGGACAGTGAGTACATGTCACATCAGTCAGCATCACCTCTGCTAAATTTCGAGGCCATACTGAATCTTCTCACTTTTTCCTTTTGGGAGGGGTGTATTTTTTCACTAGTTAAACACCTGTTCTGAAAAAGCAATTACACAAGATTTCTTTTCCCACGAGACTCCCATATTTGCTGTGGATTCTAAGTTCTTCTTTTCTGCATGATTAAAAGGTAATTTTTATGCTTCAGCAAGAGCAGACATTAAATTTTTCCTGTTATCAAGCTAGGATCCAACTTTCTTACCAGAACAGACATCTTTTCAACTTAACTCTTTAATCGCTATCTTATCTTTCACTCCCACTGGAAGACAACTCATCAGTCACAGCTTGGTACAATTTTTTTCTGACTCAGGTGCTGTTACCTTTACTTTGAATATTCCTTTGCATTCCTAAATTCAACAACTGCATGCAGCTATAATATTGAATCATGTTTATGCAATTCTATTAGACTGGATAAGAGAGCCCAGCATAATAGAAAGTAATGCAATTATAGAAACATTATTTCATATTATTGGTCTCATAAAATGCTGCATGCTGAATACAGGGAATCAAATTAAAAGGCATAAATAGAACACGCCGAAAAAAATTCAAAGCTGGCTGAATAAGCTTCCCAAAGAGAAACCAGTTTAGTCTTACTTTGTTTGGTGGAGCTCAAAGTAAAGTCAGATTCCTCTTGAAATCTAGAGTGGGCCTATTAAGACGATGGTCTTTGCTTTGCAGCTGCTGATGCTTTCAGTGAGGGAAAGCTCAAGACAAGGTGCTCCAATGCTTTCTCAGCAGTTCAGTTGTGTTTAGCAATAGCATTTCTTGCCTCCCTCTATGTTCTAGCCAGCTCCTCTTGTCACATAGCCCCATCCCTGCGAGCTCCCCAGAAAACAGCGATTAGCCTCAGCCTCACTGAAGTCATCTCAACCGTCACTGTCACACTCAGTTGTGAAATAAGTAATATGGGGTTAATCCTCCTTTGTTTGTGGTGGAGAAAACACAAGAATAAGACCACCCCAAGCAACATTATACTCAAGTCCATCCTGCTGAAGTACACTGCTCTTCACAGCTCAAACAGTGCATGTCCTTCTATGCTGGTGCAGCACACTGAGCCAAATACCACATTGTAGACATTAAGCCTGTGACTCAGAAAGTGAGACTTGCCAGGCTTGGGTGTTTAGAGGATAAATAATTTCACATCTTCTGACAGGTATCATTAATCTGTTTAACTGATTTGCACCCACCAGCACTTGTTTAAGCTTGTACTCAGTTGCTTCTTGATATACGAGATGAGAAAAAATTTCTGACACTGTCCAAGAAGTTCAGTTCCCATCCAAGAGCATGCTCCCAGGAAGTCAGGGGAACCAGAACGGAGAAAATTTCCCCACACCCAGCAGACATCCCTCTGTTCCCCATCAGCATGCACTTCTAGCAGTCTCTGACTAACAGAAGAATGGGGGCTCCTTGGAGGTCTCCTGCAGGAATAAGTAGCTGAAAACAGAGGTTTAAACTCAGGAAGCAGCCCTTAGGGGTTTGTTCACTTACAACAACTGCATAACAAAATAACATTTGTTTGAAAGTCATGATGAAGCCACACCACTTCGACGTAACATTTCATTTGGGTGATCTAGAATCCAAGGTGGTTCGCTTCAGTTCTCATGTGAAAAATCAGTGTTTTGTCTTTCCTTATGTATTGCAGCTTGACAAGAAGACTAAATTGTGTTGTCATCACTGTATCCCTTTCATACACAGCAAATCAGTTACAAAGCCAGATTATTATCTTTCCTATGTAGAATAATTTAAATAATGTATACCTTTGAGTCTAATGAAATAATAGCTATGCGACCTGGTTTCAGCTAGGACAGAGTTAATTTCCATCTCAGTAGCTGCTATAGTGCTGTGTTTTGGATTTCGTCTGAGAAGAATGTTGATAACACACTGCTGTTCTTGGTTGTTGCTAAGCAATGATTACAGTCAAGGCCATTTCAGCTTCCCATGTTTTGCCAGTGGGGAGGTGCACGTGAGGCTGGGACTGGGCACAGCAGTGACAGCTGACCCAGACTGGCCAAAGGGATATTCCATACCGTGACATCGTGCTCAGTACATGAGCTGGGGGAGTTGGCCAGGGGGCAGCGACCGCTGCTTGGGGACAGGCTGGACATTCATCATTGGGTGGTGAGCAATGGCATTGTGCATCACTCATTTTGTATATCCTATTATTATTATTATTATTATTATTACTGTTATTTTTATTATCACTATCATTATTATTATTATCATTATTATTAATCATCATCATCATTTCCTTTCATTGTTGTTCTATTAAACTGTCTTTATCTCAACCCATGAGTTTCCTTTTTTTCTCCTTCTTCTCCCCATCCCATTGGGGCGGAGCAGGGGCAATTCAGCGAGTGGCTGAGGTTAAACCACAACAGTATGTTATTCAGCTTTACAGTACAAAATTTTCAGTGTTGCTCAGTGTCAAAAGGTCAGTCACAGCGACTTAAATGCCTTCCCCTAAAATGCAGGTTCCTCTTGCTGGGAAACTTATTTCAAACGCCTAACTCCTCTAGAGAGCAACGAACATGCATTCTGGGTAATTTCCACTGAAATAACTGCGTGCAGATTTTAGCCACTCAAGTATTTCCTCAGGCCTTTTTGTTGTGGCTTTGAATCTAAGAGCCATAGCTGCATATGTGTTTGCTTCAGTTTTATTCTGGAGCATGATTGTGAAAGAATCCCAGTCAGTTCCTTTCAGCTGCCTTTCTTCTCATAACCATGTCTACATGCCCCTGTATGCATGCATTCACACATCCCTTTACACACAAGTCTAGAGCATTCCAGAGGTCATAGTCTGCAAGGGACGTTTCCAAACAGGGAGGACTCGCTAGCATAGCCTACAGGACCCCTTCATAACACAAGTCACTCCCCAAAAGCCATGCAACCTACAGGACACAGCGACAAAGACACAGGCGTCTAGGTCTGGGAGAGACTGGCAAGGCAGTTCACCCAAGAAACCTCCTCTGCAGCACTGCAAAACCACGTAGGAAAAAGGATGAGGTCTCTAAGGCATACTGGATTTGCTAGCACAGTCTGTGCAGAACAAAAGGTGCGTGACCCCCTCTGCCCCAGCCTCACTCCAGGGCCAGTTCTCCCCACAGATGTCATCAGCAAAGCCTCAGCCTGCGGCACAAAGGTTGCCAATTTCTTTCTCCTTTCAGCCAGAATGGGAGGCATTTGTGCAACAGATCTCACAACCACAATCAGGTATGCATCTTCAAAATCTTAAGCACCATAACATATAAATCCTCACAGTTTGCCCTTGGTGAGGCACATGCTACTATTATTCCCAATTTGGAGGCAACAGGAGGAGGTCTGCATGGCTTGCTGACATGCCCAGTGCTGCAGGTGGGATCTTTGTCAAAGAGATCCCGGCAGGGACTGCCAGCCCCAGCTGTGGAACCACGGAGCCCTTCGGGACTTACAGCCCACCTTCAGCTGTGGGATAAATAGTGGCTGTACAGCCGCCCACTGCTTCACAGACACGTTTGCAGTATCTGCAGCTCAGACGATGTGCCCTATCATAAAGAATGAGGAATTTATGGTCTCTATTACTGGTAGTCAAATGAAACACAGACTTGAGACAAAAATCTAGCAAGGATGTAGTGTATTAATCAATACAAGTATGTGAGCTAGAGAAGTAAGGATACAAGGCAGCACAAAATGTGAAAAAAGGAAAGAAAAAATGATTTATCTTTTTAATACAGATCACCAAGACCATTCATTATAGCCACCTGCAGGTTTGGATATCTCAGAAACGTGGGTAAAATTACAATCTTTTAAAAATACTACAGTGAAAAATCACTGCAATAAGAAAAAAGATCAACTGGAATGCGCTTGTTGGCATCAAGCAAAAAAGAATAATTCACCCAAAATTAAATCCTTGTTGCCTTTCATTTCATTTAAAAACTATTTAATAAACAATCACTTCCCTCCGCACTTCTCATAAATAATCTCAGAGATTGCGCTCCCATTCTTAGGGCTGGGAATGAGGTACTCTGTTGTCTAGAAGAAAAATATGACGTATACAGAAGCAACACAAGTTTTCCCATGCTGCTTTGGCAGTCAGTATTTATCTGAGAAAACATTAAAGCTATTTGGAGTAGTCAACTTCAATAATTTTCCAAATTCTGTTTAGTTAGATATGGTTAGATGACATGGCAGATATGCTAGATTGTGGAGAAATGTTCCCTGATATTAAACTTGCATTTGTAGTATGTGTGCTTTTTTTTTTTCCTCCCACAAAAGCATTACTACTGCTTCCTTCTTTAAACCCCCTCCGATTATTTCTTGGAAGTACAGAGGTACTATCTATGGGCCTCTTTCATCCAAGCAAATCAGCTGAAAACATGACATGGAAAAATCTAGAAATACTCAGAGACCTGAGGAAAAACTGAAGAACTGGGATTTCTTTTTATCCGAAACAGAGGTCTGAGGAGGTACAGCTTTCCAATGGAACGGAACAGTCTTTACTTCATGCCTGTACTAGATAGGAATGCCAAGTTACATGACAAAAGTGCACCAAGAAAGACTGAGGTAAAATGTTAGGAGAACATCCTCAGGCTCTGCAATTGCTCACACAAGACTCAGAAACCTCCACTTCTGGAGATCTCGAAGCCACATCAGGAAAGTATCCGTTGGGAAAGATACAGGTATATTTGACACAGACTTAGGACAGGGAAGAATATCCCAGGTCCCCTTTCAGCCCTAATATTCCATAATGACAAAAAGGTAGACCTTGAGTGGCCTTATGGAAAACACTTTGGGTTCTTTAAATGTTGAATTATGTCTGCTCAGAACTGAAGGAGGCCTGTAGCTCAACAAATACATAGTATGTATCAATAAAGTACATAGAATCATAGAATGGTAAAGGTTGGAAGGGACCTTAAAGATCATCTGGTTCCAACCCCCCTGCCATAAGCAGGGACACCTTCCACTAGACCAGGTTGCTCAGAGCTCCATCCAACATGGCCTTGAACACTTCCAGGCAGAGGGAACGTCTATGTCACTGCTTTAGCAGGTTACTTTTCCAGACTGCAGAGTCAAGCCAGGTGAGATGTACGAATTCACAGTCTACTGTGGGTTATTCTACTAGAACACAAATTATTTAATTGCATTCTTTAGATACAATTTATATCAGTGGGGTTTTCTCCCTTAATTGTTTCTGACGTTTTCATTAGTGGAAGTGTTAATTACTTGACACTGTAACACCAAGTCTTGTGTCATTTATCACTTTTTGTGAGTGGAAGATTCTTACAGGCCCCCAAAACTGCACGAATTATGAAGTCAACACTGTCCTGCACTGAAACAGACTCTCAATTTGTTCTCCACAAGCATTCCAGCATAATAGCTTCCAATGCATTTTTCATTTACAGTCGTCCCAACTAACCTTAAACATGACAATCTGCAAAGAAGCAAAACGAAATGATTACACACTATCAACCCAAACATCATGCTCAAATTATAAACATCTGCAGAAATTTGGTATTGCTGTTTACTCAGCTCTCACCGAGATGATCTTGCAGCTCAACTTAAGCTTTCTTGGACTTGCACTGACTTGAACTGACTTCTCTTCATCTCCAAACATTCCCCATCCTTGAAAAAAGGTTTTGAAAACAAAATTCAAAGGCCCACCTACACCTGAAGAGGAGGACATGGGAAGACGGTAACTGTCTATTGCTTGTCAAGTATATTCAGTCTCTCCTTGAGTGAACAGGCTTTGGGTCCTGATGGCCCAAATGTTACATGTGCTTGTGAGGCAGTATCTGGCCTTTGGAAGAGGGCTGCGGGAAGGGCAGGAGGCTTCAGCACAGAAGAAAGGCTGTCCAAAACCAGCCCTCAGTAAGCACAAAGCAAGAGATAGCTTATTTTCCTTCCTGGGCAATCAATGCTTGACATTTTATCTCAATTTATATTAGATTACTTAGCAATAGTGAAACTGATTCCTTCCATGTCTCTGCCACAGCAGTCATTTCAGTGGCTTTCTCTACAGCCTCTGTCCCTGGAGCACTCAGCAGCAATACACCTCCCTGGCCTTCAAACAGAGATCACAGCCTCTCCTGAGAAAATCTCTCTGGCCAGCAGGAGACTAGTCAGAACCTTATTCTGGGAAGATTTTTGGTGCTAAGCAATCATGTGTCAGTAGAAATTCTTGTCATACCCAAGTGATGCATCTGTCGTGTTGTCCAATAGCTTTAGCAACAGACTCACTCCAGCATTTGGTGGTTTTGTGCACCTCGAGAAATCACCAAGAAAAGAAAAGCAATTGCTTTCCATTAATCACTTTCCTTTTCCACGGTTACAGACTTCTGGATTATGCTCAGTTAGATCTTTTGGGACATTGTTTAAAAAGCAATTCACCTCTGGAGATGGGAGGGAGCTGAACAGACTGTTTGGAGGACTATCCCTGCCAATACAGCTTCAGATCAAAGATGCAGAATTGCCTCTGAACAAAACCTTTCTTTCCCCAAGTACAATTCCTAAGGCAGTGAAGCCTTACATATTCGAAACTCTCTTCAGACGCAGATCTAAAAATTACAGCAGTGGAGCAAATGACACTCACAGATAGAAAGGCAGTACGTCAAATTTTAGTACCAGCAGCATCACTCACAAGCTATGTGATTGGCTACACAAATTGACTGACTTGCCTCTAGATGTTGATCCTCTACTGCCATTTACAGACATCTTCCCCTCCTCCCTGTCACATGATGCCTCATCTGCTGGAGATTCTTCCTGTCACCTTCCTCCTGCCAGCTTTCCTTGAAATTGCCTCTATGGTAAGCAGGAAAATGTCCCACACTCAAAGCTATTTGCACCATACCAGCTAGCTCAGCTGTGCCAGAGGTGGTCACACTACAAACCAAGCTCTGAAGTTTTGCTACAGCAGATTTGAAAATGGATGCATTAACTGTGAAACTTATCACAAAACTGGTCATGAAACCACAATGACGTTTTGCTAAAATATTGGAAGCATCACTGTTTCTATTCCACAGGGCTCTAAATAAAGCAGTGGTTCTCTTTCTTTTCAGAGTGCTGCACAGAGTATTTTCGTAAATTACTTCTGCTTCTTCTGCTGCTTCTGAATACTTTACCAAGTATTCTCCCCTACCTTTTTACTGATGTGCCACCTCCGCTTATTTACTCACTTCTTCCTTTGTGAAGAGTTTTGACTCTCTCTTCTTAATTCATTCTCTCTTAACCACCTAGCTCATGTATCCTCCCTTCTTCTAACATCTCGTGGGATTTCCTAACTCTGCAGCTTCCTACCAGCTTGTAATATTCAGTTCCCAATTGTCCACGTGGCCTTCTGTGATGTTGAAATTTATATGTTAGCATCAAATTGCATTAGTACTTGTTAAACTCAAGTACTTTGGGGTGACACTCAATTTATTCTCAGTGTAACTTCCTCTTTTACCAAAAATTCAGTCATGGCTGTTTCTTAGCAACAGATGTATCAGAACAGATTTGCACAGAAAACAAACACTCTCAGAAATGAACTGCTAAAGGAAGCTGATAATATATCCTTATTCCTGACCACCATTAGAAGCAAATACTACAAAGCAGAATGAAATTGTGTCGTAATTCTCTATGAATCTAATGAACATGTGTAGAACATTAGCACCAACTGACGCAGAAGACCATATAAACTTCCCTAATTAGTGTATCTCTGAGTTTATCTGCAAAAATAATCTTCTTGCCTTCAGGGACTGCAAAACAAAACAAACGATGCACAGCCACAATCCTCTCTTGCACTGGACTAGATTCAAAATTGGAGTCTGCAATGGTCACATACAAACAGGACTCAAAGGACCAGACTGCAAAAGACGTTTGCTTCCCACGTGTGCTAAAAATGCACACCCTCACTTCAAGCACACCAATACTAAGTAACCAAGAACTGGACTTCAGTGCAGGAATATAATAACCACTTTGTATTTTGTTCTCTGGAGTCCCCACATTTATACCATAATTTCAGTAAACTGAAAGTTTTTAATTTTCACGGTGTTTAGAAAGAATCCATTACCCCTGAAGATTCTGCTACACTTTACTTGACTTTGCCAGATGAGGTCTTTCTTTTTTTTTTTTTTTTTTTTTT
>Ga0065711_1043609_pt1 | contig 14624 bp, 5 predicted proteins | sample Hoacrofraction12_FD_59098 | JGI IMG/M metagenome (GOLD analysis project Ga0065711, IMG submission 59098) | Hoatzin crop microbial communities from Cojedes, Venezuela - Epithelial fraction 12 v2 (version 2) | ecosystem: Host-associated > Birds > Digestive system > Esophagus > Crop | place...
CCCCCCCTCCCAAAGAAATGGTAATGTTTAGAAAATGACACGTACAAGTGTTACCTAGGTTCATTTTGAAACCTGCTCACTCTGCTGTAGGATGCAATATGACTCTAAGGAAATATTCTGTATAATACAGTGCAGGAAAAGTAGATTTTGTTGTGACCTTTAAGTTGAGCTTTTCTGTTCTGAACCACATTATTTTGCTAAATACAAGGGAGCTGGAGCCAGCCTGTGACCTTCTGTTATCATGCAGCTTTGAGAAATGGCAAAAGTCATTCTGATGCTCAGAAGTTCCATTACAGAGATACTGTTCATTTTTATGAAGATAAAAAAAAACATACCCATCCTTGAAAAGAATTGTAGTCCTACACCACAGCAATGTAACCATTTTTAATAATGGCATAAATTAAAGCTTCTTCTACCGAGACAGTAACATTTGAAGTTAGTTGCAATCCATCTTGTCCTCAGCCCTTTTTGATCCCAGAGGTGCTCAATACCTCTGAGAGGTGAATTTTGACCTCATCAATCCTTCCAAGTAAGGAAGCTATAGCAGAGAACTTATTAAATGATTTGTCTGTAATTTTCTATGAGTTCTGTGAATTTGCATTTCTGGCCCTGTATCTTTGCTGTCATAGGATAGTTCCCTTTCAGCTGATGTCTCATTCATCGCTTGCTAATTGAGAGATACAGTGTCCAGAGGAAGCAGAGGTGTGCTTTATTTTAAATATTGATGTTGCAAATTAATCTTGTTCCTTAATCCCTTTTCCCACTCTGCTGCTCAGTGCTAAAGGAGCCTGATTTGTTCCTGTTGCTGAAAGATGCCTTTCTCTGATCTTCACCGTGCAGGGTGACCACTGAATGGTCACGACCTTCCCTCGGGTGCCAGATCTGGCAAATGTGGCACCCATTCAAGATCTCTGCTTCCTCAGGCCTGGCATGTTGGGGGGTTGCATGCCACTTTATAGTGCGTTGCAAAGCTCTTCTCAGCTGCTATGTCTTGGGATAGATTCAGAGCACCAAAAAATATTTTGTCTAGAAGCTGCCCGTGACTCAGGATTAACTCTGAAGTTTTCCTTTTATTTGTTTCAGCTAGCAGGCTGCAAAATCAAGCTGCTCCCAGGCCGTCTCCCATGGTTTTCCAGAGCTGAGATATCGTCTCCTGAACAATTTTAGTCCTTAGGTGTGTCTTTCTAAAATGAATACTGAAGATTCTTTATGTAGATATTCCCCTTAGCTCCTTTACCAGAGAGGACTTAATGCTTTGTGCTTCTAACACTTTTTGGTTCTGATCATTGACCAGGTTACGAGCATGTCTCTTCTGGCCTGTTTCTTTGGCAGGTGAAGCTGCATTGTAATAAATAGATTAAAGTGACACTTTCGGAGTGTGCTTCCCAAGGAGGTGGACCTCAGCTAGCTCTGTATCTCATTGGTGTAAAACCACGATGTATTCACCCTGTGCCAGAGCCTCCTCTTCTGGTGAGAAAGGCTTTCTGGATATCTGTGAGTTTAAAAATATTCTTTGAGGTCATGTACAGATTTAGAATTAATTGTACAAACCTCTTAATGAGAACAGGGAATGCAGTCATTACTAGCTCCTTAAAACTACACCCAATGAAAAACGAATGTTTCTGATTGTAGCATTAGAAGTGGAGCTGTGGAGCTATATTAGTGATTGATGTTCTGAGCAGTGTACTTTGAGCTGCATTCAGACCATGAGAGATGAATTGCTTGATTTTGATCTATGTGGGTGTGCTTTGTAGAAGGAAAGGACTTCAGAAACACTCCTTATCTCTTTAGAGTGCAGTCTAAAGGTCAAAGTCTGCTGGATAGACAAATGGTACTGGGAAGTTTGGATCTGGATCCAGTTTGCTGCTTGAGCCCACTGCTACATTTGCAGCAGATGGGCTCTGAGAGTTTGTAGATGATGATGAATAATGTGCATTCACTGTGTCACTGGCAACTGATGCTGTTCTGGTTTTAAGCCTCAGTTCCCTCCATTTACCACTGCAGTTCTCTCATCTCTATGCCGCTGCCTTCTGCTCTGGGCTCTCAGGAGGACTGAAGCACTGCAAATCATTAGCCAGATACCAGAGGCCCAGCTGAGTTGTTAATCTAGGACCAGGCAGAACGAGCGGTTGGAAAAAGAAAACCAGTCCTAGGCTATCGAGTCTTCTAATGCAGTACTGGGCAAAACCTGAAACAGCCTGAGCAACCAGCCAGTTCTCCCAGCCAGGGTACACACAACACTCAAGTAATGCTTGCTTTATGAAGCTCTATCCTGAAAATGCCTGAGAGGTGATGGGTAAAAGCAGCCTCGTAGCAATTGTGAAAGGATTGTGTTTGCAGTTAATGAAGCAGCTTTACAGTGCTTTTATTCACTTTTAGACAAGTGAAGTGGACAGGAAAGTAGCAGTGCTAGGCAAGTTTGGACACCCTTGACCGTATGGGACAGTGTAGTATTAAGAGGCGGTAGGAGGAATAGTCTCTCATGATTAACAGTTAATACAGATGGCCATGGAAATAAGGATAATGTAAGGGAGAGTAGTAGGGAAGTGGCAGTGGTGCATGGAGGCTAGGCAATAAAGGAAAATATAAGGGGATGTGGCAGGAATGCAAACACAGGTCTGTTAGCCAGAGCTTTTTAGTTTGCTGGGTAAGGGATCAATACCTTATTAGAGAATGCATCTGAAACTTGTGGATGTGGGAATACCTTCTTAGCAAGGAAACCGAGAAGCCTTTCTGGCAAGATCCACCATGTGAATGATGAAGGAATTAGGATATTTGGTGTGCTGTGGAGCACAGCTCCCTATTCGTATGGATTTAGAGTTGGCTGGTAGCAATAGAGATATGTTGCACTCGTACTGATTGAAAACCTACCAGGCCTCAAACCGTTTGAGCTTTTAGTTCATCAGTTAGTGGAGCTGCTTCAGTCTGTATTTATTTACCAGTTCGTTCAATTGAAACATTTTATGAGGGCATGGGTACCTGTCTACTGATCTGCTTGAATCCAGCTGATGTCTGATATGGAGAGGAGGCATAATTTCTTTTACTTGCCATTGCTACCTCCAAATGTGACACTAAAAATTACATGTAATGTCTGTCGTCCTGAAACACATGTGAAAGGCCAGAAAGCTGTTTTCCACTCATCCTTTTTTGTCTGTCTACTTGTTTGCTTTCTTGATTACCTTCTTTACTGTGATGACAGGGAAAAAACTGTTTACGTTGTCACAGTGCCTTGCTTTGGGATTGTGTAAGATGTATTATAGGAGGTGTGAGGTGAAACCCTGTATAGACACCTTGAATAATAAAGGTCTCTTTGCCTAACCGGATTCTTGTCCATAATATGGAATTTTCATGCTTTTTTGTGAGACTATTATAGGAACAATGCAGTCCTATTTCAACAGATGAGGAGATACATAAATTCCTATCTGGTGACAGAAAAATACTTACTATAATAATACTACAGCAATTTGTTTCTATAGTTGAAGTATAAACCCAAGAGCTGCAGCTCATCTTTCATATAATTAATAATGCCTTGCTTTGTTTTCCTTTTGTTTGTTTTAATTTTGTTTAACACTCAACAGCAAACTGAACTCTGAATTGTTTAATTTGTGTGAAACAAGTGAGGCAAGAATAAGTCCTGTGTTCACTGAAGGTTAGTTAAAGTGCTGGGAAAACACAGACAGTAGAGGTTCTACTGCATGTAATAACAAAACTTAATCTTTGGAATGTTTTTAGTAAGGTTATATTGTGGCTTCTTTCTAAGCTTGCTAGACCTATTTGAAAAACTTGGAGAAAATTTTTTCGTTTACCACTATTACGGGAAAGTGCACCTGATCTGACCACTAAAAGTGGATACTGAATAAACGATGATGTTGCTTTTTACCTTCCAGTCAAAGTTCTCTGTAAATCTAAATTGTTGTCTGTCTTCTGGATATACAGACTTGTTCTGTGCTAGAGCTTCTGTTTTTCTTTCAACCCTAAATATCAACTCAGGTTCATTGGTGTTTTTGCCTTGATTCATTTTTTCATCCACTCTTGATACTCTTTGGTTCTTTCAAGACCGTGCTCCTTGTTTGTGTGATCTGGCAGGAAGATTGTTCGGTTTATCCCAGTGTCTACCACTGAGAGTTAAATCTGCAACATGAAAAGATAAAAGGAAACAAATTGGTTTTCCAGTTTACTTCCCTAAACAAGATATTCTAAGGAGAAGTCTTCCTATTTGCTGCTGTGAATTGGTTGCGTGGTTGCACTGGCAATCACGGTGAAATCTTTTGCATACTTTTCTTGAATGATCGTGCTGTAGCTTCACCACTTATCTAGCATTGCGCCTTGCAGACATACCTATTCTCATAGACAGGCAGACCCCTTGAGTATTAAGTTTTGGGTTTTGTTTCCAAAGTGAACTACCCGGCACTGAAAGGGTTTCCCCATTTTATCAGAGCAGGCCGTTAATCACGCATGGACTGCAGGGGCTGCTTCTGCTGTTTGTTTGCTCCTGTGCAACTTCCCGTTGTTTGGGTTGTCTCAGCATATTGCATCATCCTGTCCAGAGCTCATGCAGAAGTGTTAGCAATTCATCTTAGCATTTTCCCTGTGTCAGATGAGGTTGCAAACCAAACTAACATCATTTTTCAAAATGCCACTTTAAGTGACAAAGAACTGAATCCTGTAGTCCTCACCCAGCCAGAAAAACAATCTCCTGTTTTCTGATTTAACAGTACAGAATCAGTCTCAACTGTCTATAGAATTAAAGTGTTCAGAAGTTTAGTGCTGATTTTAGTTAATATTTTTTGCCAATATTAAGAAAAACCTGCATTACACTGTTTTTTATGTGCTTGTAATATCTAAATGGTAATTTGAGATGTGAAATTTTATATGCTTAGGTACAGATTCTGATTCCACAATTGACTTGGAAATGTTACAAGCAGTAACACTTTTGGCTTACATTAGTGATAATAAATTCAGTCTTGAGTAATTCTTCCTGTCTATCTGGGGATTGTGTGGGATTTTCTTTGACCTGCAGTCCTAAGGTAACTCGAATTTTGATTGAATTGTTTGACAGGGTGAGGAGCTAGAAGATAATGACTGCCTTCAAATTTCATGAAAGAAAGTAGCTAAGCAAAGAAAGCATGCTTTTATGTACATGTAGTTCCAATGGAAGCCTGAGGTTCCCTGAAGTAGGAGCCTTGAACTCTGACTGTATTTTGGCCAAATCCGCTACCATAAGGTAAAGACTGTAACGTTCACATTTGGCATGTGACCCTGTGGTTTGATGGAGGGTCAAAACCGGCTACATAAGATGTGAAGCAGAAACTTGCACTGGATTTTCTGCATTCCAGGTGAGTGCATTAAACACTAATGCAAGACATGTTATGGGACATATTTTCTCATTAGCTTAGCTTTGTCTCATAAATATTTAGGGCAGGGTGTTGAGTCTGTTTTTATGCCTCAGAGTTGCTGGCTATGAAACTAGTGTGACAGAGTCCACTTGGCCACCAGATACAGATCAGAGGCCATACTATCTTGTGTGCAGTTTTGTAACATATGTTTCTTTTGTTTCAGCTCTGTTTAGTTGTGGGGCAAGTTGATTGCTTACAATATGCACAAGGTGGTATAGTTGTTCGCCTTAACTCATCAGTTGGAACAGACAAAAAGCCTTTCCTGATTTTGATTGCTTTCGAAGCAAAGATGAATGGGCGAACTGGTTTGAAAAAAAAAAAGTGCAAAATGAAAGGGAAGATCTTCTGCATTTGCGCTGAGAGCAGGCCTTTTTGTCAGGAAAGCAATTCGGAGGTTGTAAGTCTTTACTTTGAACGGTCTGCTATTTTAAGGGAGTCAAACAAAGCAACATTTCTTTTCCACAGATACCAAATGAGTATGCAGTATTCTGAAGGCGTGTAAAACACTTAAAAGCCTGGATTTCATTCTTTCACTAAGGTGTATTAATGTTTCATTAAAGAAATTAACAGAGAGGAAGAGAAGATGGGAAACTAAAAAAGTTGTGTGAACAGAAAATGTTATGTACGGAGTCTACAGAGTGGAATCTCTCTTAGTAGACTGTCCCAATCAGTTGCGAGTAGGGAGCAATGGGAAAATACCTTATGACTGAAATTATCCACATATATGATATCCAGTCTGTTGTTTTTAATATAATTTTGAGGACAAAATTGCTGGGCTCAGTAACACTGTGCTTAAGAAATGTGTACCTAAGGTGGAGAAGAGAGGAGTATGTTTTCTACCAAACCTTTGTGATCTATCGCTAAGTGAGGTGCTGTGTCTAGGGGAAGTTTGAAATTGCTCCATTTCTCTTTTCTACTACTGCCTGTACAGAAATTGAAGCAGAGCATTTTTTCCATTTGGTAAGGAGAACCGAAAGTTCTAATGCTTCAGAGTAGTCTAATCAATAACAAATTAGCATGAAGCAGCCTGTCTCCTTCTGCCCAAGACTGCACGTCTGACAACAGTGTAATTTCTTGGACTACAAGAACATGTAACATCAGGGTATATTTAGGGAAGTGTATTTCGTCCAACAGGTGTCTTACTAAAAAACTTTTACTGTCATGTATGCTGTAATTCTTTCTATAGTACATCTGGGGAAAGCACTCATTTGAGGATCATAAGCAATTGACTCCAGATTTGTGTTGGTGGCATTATGAATTGTGACAGCTAGAATAATTTGATATCTGTTGCTGACCTTTTCCAAAGTTGTTTAATATGTATGACTTCAGCTACTAGAATAATTTCTTGATTAATACCATGCAGATATTGAAATTGTTTGATGAATCAGGGCCTAAGGGAGATGTTTAGAAACTGATCAGCAGGCGTGCGTCAGCCTCAAGTAGTTTGGTGTGGAAGTTCAGTTTAGATCATTATATGTCGTCAGAAAAATGGAGGAATAGCTAGAAGCAAGACATGTCTCCACATGTGGAGTGCTGTTCTGGTTTGCTTGTGTCCTCTTCCCTGTGTTATTGCCATTCTTGTTCTTCAGTGCTTCTGTCTCAGATCCTGCTGCTTCTCCAAAGCAGACACTTTGCTCCAGTAACCTGAACAGTATATAATAAAACTTGATGTTCTAGGACAATTAAATAGTAAAAATTTTTAAAATGACCCAGAGTGGTTCATTTACATTGCTAGACACAGGAGTTTCTTACTGTGTTCACCTGTGTTTTGTTGTTTCCTTACCCTTTACATGCATGGGGTATATTAAAGGATAAGAGTTATTTTCATCTGGTGATACTAATTAAGGTCATAGACAAAGCTATTACTTTTCACCTTTCCTTTCTGCTTTCAGAATAGAGGAATTTTCTGAGTTCCTCCTCATCCCCTCCACAGGATGGACAGGTTATCTATGCTGCCCTTATATGAATCCAAGCGGTGTGGCTTCCAGCTACTGCAATTGAAGTTGGTCTTGGTGTTCTGCCAGTTCCAGCTCTCTTGGAATTTAATTTCGTAGTGAAGAGAAGAATAGAAGAAAGAGTAGTGATAATCTGCCATGCTTTAGGATGGCTGCTGCTTCTTCCAGGTATGCTCATAAAAGTTTCAGCTGTTTGAATTGCACTAGCTGATTCCTTTGGTGCCATATAATGGTGTAAGCTCTTTGCCTGAAGATATTGTCCCAGGTACCCCTCTGACATGAGATCATATTCAAGATTCCGATTCTTCTCTTCAAAGCGCCTAGCAGCAGTGTATCCAAAGAGGCACTCCTTTGCTGTGGTATCCAACTGACACAAAATTCTCCAATAGATCATGACAAAAACATCAAATATCTTAAGAGGGCAGTAGATGTGTTTTAGTGCTGACATGGTTATGGACAGCTGCAGATTCACTACGTGCAGGATACTAGTATAAAACTCACTTCTCTTTAAAATTGTTTTTCCAGTGTCAGTGTATAATAAAAAGAAATTCTAAATGTGTGCTCCTGTCTTACCTCTAAGAAAAAAGGAATAGTAACATGTCAACAGTACTACTAATGTGTGGAGGTGCCCTAATGATGAACCTGGCATCATACCTGAATAGACAAACTAAAATGCACAGAAATCATCCAGGATATAAAGCAAGCCAAGACCTAGTTCACATCTTCCAGAACAAGGTGTAGAAAAATAATTCTGCATCTTTCCTAAGTGTTGCAAGGCTGACTACTCCAGTAAAAAATGTAAAGTCATGAATTTTGTAGACTTGGAGACTAAGCCCATAATCTTTCACCAGATGATTTACTGCAGTTTGCTGATATCATGCTCTGTACAGCCAAAGTACTGTGTGTTGCAACTAGTGGTTCTGTTCTTCCAGTCCTTTTTTGGTGGCTTTTGGCCATACAACTCGGCACTCTCCCTGGGTGCAAACTGAGATCTGCTGGGAAGCTCTGTGTAGCTTTGTGCTCCTCTTGCATAGCACTGGGATTGGGAGAGCAATCACAGAGATCAGGCATTCAAATGTAAGCTCAAAGTGGATTGTTAAATATTCTCACAGTGCAAAACATGCTAAATAGAAATTTCCCTGAAAACTAGGTGTCCTTCCCACATATTGGTCAGTGATGAAGTCAAATTGACAAGCAAGTGGTTCTGTAAAAATTTTTTTTTTTAGGTATATTCTGGTCTTTACAGAGGAGTTAAAATGTGTAATGTATGCTCACATAATGTTAAAAGTACCTATGGAACAGATTCTGCCTCAGAGCATGCAAGGGTGAAGTAAGCATTTGGAGGTTATTCTGTGGTGAATATGTGACTTTCCTTCTACCCTAAACATAGTATCTGAAAGCTTCGAAATCTTTACAGTAGTCTTTGACTTTTTTCTCTTTTTCTTTCTGGGCTTTTTGTAGTGCATTATGGATAGTTTTTCCTAGGTATTATCTGCATTCCTTTCTCTTTAATTACTGTTTTTTTCTTTCTGCATAGCTGACGCCAAATGACCATAGCACCTTTTATGTTCCACAGCCTCCTTAATTTTAACTTAATTGTAAAAGACCTGAAGGGCTACAAAAGGACAAATAAGTGAAATATAGGTGGACAACAAAAAAGGACAGTCAACTGAGGGGGGTGGGATAAATAAAATAAATAGCAAGCCCCAACACATCTCTGCTGACTTCTGTAAACCTTTTGTATTTTTTATACTTTGCTCAATATTTATCCGTTTCATCAGCCTTGAAATGGGAACTAGAATTGCTTTGAAAAATGGATTCAGGTTATTTAGTTTTACTGTACACTCTATAAGCAGCAATGTGTCTTCTGATGAAATGCTATTTTGTAACTTCAAGGAGGATTCTTAGTAAATTATGACCTATACCCTCTCCCTCCCATGAAAACAGTAGGAAGGGGGTGGTTTTCTAGCAGACCAACACTTTCCAAAATGTAACAGTGTCAAGTCTTTCCTTCCTTAGCGGAACATGGAGTCAAAGCTGTAACTGGTTTGGTCCTGCAGCACTAAGGTTAGTACAGTCTAGACCTCATATTGTAGAAATTAAAAGCTGGCTCAAAACTATCAGCTCAGGCATAAATAATCTATTTTCCCTCGCTCATAGCAAGCCACTTGCCTCACATCCTTCCTGTGCGTGTGAAAGGATTTGTTCAGGGGTTTGTGGCATGGATATAGTATATGAATGCCGTCTGTTCTGAGCAGTATAGATGAAAAAAAAAGCCAGTATGAGAATGGATACAGGCTAAGACATATCTAGGGAAGTACTCTTCAGGAACGTTCTACAACAGCCATTTAGGCATGCCCACTAAGAATCTGTCACTGATTCAGCTTACCCTGAGCCATCTTGTCTATCAGTTCAGAACCGGTAATGTTAAGATTGAATGAGTTTGCATTGAATGTATGTTGTTTAAGGAATACTAGATAGCCCAATCTTTTAGTCTGTTAAAGTTGCTAATTTTCGGTTAAACATAACTAACAAACTTGACTAGGCTTGGTGGACAGGCTTTGTGCAAGAAACATCTTCATGTTTGGGAGACAACTTGGAGCCAAGCCACAAACACAGTTCCAAGCCCACCCAGACATCCTCCTGTGCTCGCTCTGCGTTGGCAAATCTCAGCCTTTTCCCTTACCTGCTTTGCATGTCCTGCTTGGTGCTGGCTTCTTTAGAGCTAATGCAGAGCCTATCTGTATAGTTCATTTTCTTCTTTTGTCCTCTTGCTGTTCTTTTGTAAGTCTTCCATTTCTGTAAGTTTCACGTTTCTGTCACAGTCGTGTGACTGTTGTAATTGCACACAAGTGCATGATTACACTGACCTCAGTACAGCCCTGCATTTGCAATGAAGTGCATTAAGATCAGGACTTAACTGTTTAATCGTTCAGTTCTTCTAGGAAACAAGAATTTGCATTATAGGGAGGCACACCATCATATAAACAACACAGTAATAAAAATATTTACTACTAATAAAGAGAAAACTATTCTTAAATAGGAACTCGGGCCTTGATCCAGTTTTTGACAGTTAGCAGCAATGCCTTTGCAAGCTTGCAATGTGCAGAATTGTGTCTGAATTTAGCTTACATGGGATAAATTTTTAAGTCTGCATTCTTATTGGAATACCAGCTTCAGAAAAGTAAATGATCTGGACACTTAAAAAATAAAAAAGGGTAACTGCAGTGGAGTTAAAAAAGTGACATTGAATATATTCTGTATGTATGTGATATTGTCTGTAAATATAACCAATCCTATTTATCATGCAAACGAAACGTCTAAATCTGCAGGTTTCAAGGTTTTTTTTTTTACAGGAAACTGCACAGACTTGTTTTAATTTGTTCTGTCTTACTATTCTTTCTCCAAGTAGTTCTGTATTGATAACATAAAACCTACTATTCTGATAAAGTACCCCGTAGCCTGAATATTTAGAGTTGTTTGTCTTTGGTCTGGGAGTCTACCTACTCTTTCAATCCATTTTTATATTATGAAATATTGAAGTTTTGCATGATGTTAATCATCCTCCAGCCAAAGGAAGAAAATTCATTACTGGCAATAAATGGATACAGCTGTACTGCTATCACTGAAATAACATCTGCTTATGTTGGGGGGGAACTTTGGTCCAATTTTTTTTTTCTGCATCAGGAGGATTAAATTGGGAATGATCATTATTTTTTCTACGTAATAATGCTAAATATTCTCAGCAACTGAAAATCAGTAACACTATAAATGAGCATATCATATAAACTCAAATATGTATTCCTTTGGACGTTTAAATCTCGCTTTCAGCATAAAGACAGATTGTTGGTGTAGTAAATTAAAGCTGCCTTACTGCAGCTATTTTGTCCAATGCTCTATCACAGACCCATATTAGTATTTTATCCCCTTTAATATTATTACATGATGCAGGCTTTATTTAAACGGATTTGACGGGACTCTTGGTTGGCTTGACAACCAGAGGGAAAAATTAATGTTCTGCATTTAATCCCAGCTCAAGGCACTAAATTATTTTGGAGGTCAAAGCTGTCATGCATATCATGCTAAATTATTGAATGTAGTAATAACTATTAGCCTGATGTCTATTTATAGATTTTTAAAAAATTGTTGTTTACTTCGTGCATCTTCAGCTAATTTTGAAGGGAATATCTCTTAAGTTTTCCTCATCCAGTACAGTACTACTGTATCTTTTACAGATGCAGCACTGGAGGTTATTTAACCAGCAATAGAAAAGGACGTGATGGAGTCAGCAATCTTTAAAGCTGTGGAAATAAAATAGCTTTCATGCTGATGAATTGCATGGTGTACACAGCCTTTGTAACATATGCAGTCTTAACTACTTCAGTTCAAATATATTTAACTTTAAAAGTTCATAAAGGAAATAATTATTTCCTTGTTTTTACTGTTATTGAAAAGACATAGACCCCACAGAGGAACTAACTGCTAAGCATGTGACTTGGAAACTCAGATTTAAAGTTGAAGTATGGTGGCTTGTTACCTTAAGAGTACCATATGCTTTAGGAAAAATGTAATGAAGGATAGACTGAACTATAAAATGTTGTTATTAGCAGTTTAAAGAATGTTACAGTAGCAATTGTCACATTAAAGTTTGAGATAATATAATTATTCTCACTGATGTTGGTACAGGTTTTCATAGCTTTGCATCTCCCCTGCTGTCTTAATCTGCCATGCTAAATAATGTCAAGAAGTGTCGTAATGTGTATAGTCTAGAACACTGTTAGGTTTACAGTCTGTGTGTGTAGCGAGGGCTGTGAGGAAAACCAGTCTCTGGAAGTGGGCATGTATGACATATCACTGTCTTCTGAATTGCACCTTCTCTATCCTGGCCTGTGAAAATAAGAGGCACTTTATGTGTATCAGTTAATAGCAATCCCTGTACAATGCTCTGCAAAGTCAAACTTCTGTAACTGTTTCCCCTGAAGCAGCGTCTGTTGTGACCCATGGATTATAAGGAAGCGCAAGCATCTGGAAGACTGTTTGTCTGCCTTGCTGTGAGTAGCGATGGACCAAAAGCATTTCTGTGCTATCAAACAGTGCATCCTTATTGCAAATAAAGGTGGAGGCTGTTGTACTGGTTGTGTATGAGTTGACACATTTTTTGTTTAGGTGTATAACGACAGAGAGAAGGCATCCTGTGGTATGCCTTGTAGGATCCATTGATTCGATATCAGAAAAGTTAATGTAATAAAGTGACTTCTTTTAGGCATTGGTAAAACCAGAGTAATTGCAGCATTGCCTTGTCATTTTGACAAAACAAAATTAAATACATTCTTGTACAAAAGCCGCATAAAAATGTGTTTTGTTTTTTTTTTTAGATTTGTGTTACTTCAAACTGAGGCAGGATGAACAAATATCTTTTTTTACATAACTTTAACATAAATAGTTCTGGTGTTCACTTTTGTACAGTCTTTTTCTCATTCATATGTTCTAAAGGCACGTCCTTAGATTTTTTTTTTTTTTCCCCCTTACATGTGGTTTCTCCTCCAAGTCAGGTAGCCTTTCCTGCTAAAATTGCTAGATAAGTAATAGTAAACAGAAGAACGCTGAGTATTAGTTACCTACTAGGGTGTATTACTAATAATAATTTTACTGAATTACTTCTTATTTGTATCTTATTATATTGCTTTTTGTCATATAGCTACTCTTTAAATTCCTGATCCAAAATGGAGATATAAAGGCAGTCCACTAACTGTGAGCAAAGTAAGATTTGTATTTTTAAAAGTGCAGAAAATTCAGTCTTGAACCAAAATTATAGATAGTGCATAGACTCCCTTATTCATCACAGCTTGCATTTTGCTGTGCACTGTGAAATGCTGATAAAAAAAATGTATGGCCGCATAGCAGACTAGGATAGTTTTCTAGATACGGTATGTAAGTCATAGCTTTCTGTGCTGTGTTTCTGTCACTTTGTCTCCCAGTGAATTAGCATGACATGCCACTGTTAAACAGTTAGGGTAAGTCTTCATAAGCAAATAGGAGTCTGTCCCTCAATCTTGTGAGCTGAGCTGAATGACCTTAATATGATTAAATAGTCTCTTCTTTGGTCAGCTGATGTGGCTTTAGATTTTCTAGCCTGCTCCTACGCAGTGCTTTTTGATCATATCACACCCCTTCTGCTGAGAAAACATGACTAAAAAAACCAGATTCAGTTTTTTGCTCATTGAGACCCAGCCTTAGAAAAATTAGTTGGGAAAGGGCCTGAGAATAGCATGTTCAACGTTATTTACTTTAAAGTGGAAGTTAACAGCAAAGCTACCATTGACAAGATCACAAACATGGTAAAAGAACATGATTTCTCAAGCTATTTCACTAATTAAAAATTGATTTTTGGCTTTGTGTGGATTAAAGCTGCTGGATACAAAGTTGTAGGTGGTTTTATGTTTCTACCCTGTAAGATCAATTGCCATACAGCTCATACAAGAACTGAGCTGGAAAATAGTGGTAAATCTAATTCTGCTTTAAAAACAACAAAAAATACTGCCAACAACTGTGTATAGCAACTACGTACACAAATGTCTGTTACCTGCTGAATTTCACTGACTTTAGTTTAAAGCACTTAAAACTGCCAGAATCAATGTTAGCTACTTTTTTTTTTGAGGCGAAATCCAAGTTCTGACTGTATATCAGTTTCGTTATTTGCTAAAATTCTGTAACTGAAGTTCTTTTTGGATTGCCAGTTTTCTCTGTCTGGGATGATTTATATTGGTTATTCCTGAGGGAAAGCAACAAATGCCTTCTGGATTTAATTGCTTGTTCCTCCTCACATGCAAAAACCTTCCAGTTGACACAATCTGCTTTCCAGAAACACTGGTGCAGGATGTCTCTCCCTGCATCTGTCCAGCAGCATTTGGAGTCTTGAGTTGATTCATTCTGATTCTGAGCTGCTCCAGTAAAAACTTCTGAATGAAGAACTAACTTATTTTCAGTTTTGTTGGCGTGGGTTACGGAAACGTTGTAATGATGTGACGCCAATATGAGTATGATCGTTCACCTTTATTAGCAAAAACAAGGTTTATATAGCAAAACTATTACAGCATCTGAATGGTTAGACCCCCAATCCATATATAGGCAAAACTACTGCAACTCGTTGTGATTGGTGAAGAGCTGCATCTCGATGTGAAAACAGTGCTGTGGCAGGAAACAACAGCGTGGCAGGAAGGAAGTGACAGTGTGGCAGGAAACGGTGACGTTCCCCCTGCTCCAGTGTCCCGAG